>Ga0114978_10001702_pt1 | contig 18446 bp, 14 predicted proteins | sample S_140212_EF_Meta_FD_87027 | JGI IMG/M metagenome (GOLD analysis project Ga0114978, IMG submission 87027) | Freshwater microbial communities from Lake Simoncouche, Canada to study carbon cycling - S_140212_EF_MetaG | ecosystem: Environmental > Aquatic > Freshwater > Lake | place: Lake... | reverse complement strand
TGCCCTCCTTCATCGAAACCAACATACCCTGGAGGCGCTCCAATTAAAAGACTCACAGCATGACGCTCTTGGTATTCACTCATATCAATACGTGTCATTGCATTTTCATTATTAAACAAATAATCGGCTAAGGCTTTAGCTAATTCAGTTTTACCTACACCTGTTGTTCCTAAAAAAATAAATGAACCAATTGGTTTTTTATTGTCTTGTAAACCAGCTCTGCTTCGTCTAACGGCATCCGAAATAGCTTCGATTGCGGTTTGTTGTCCAACAACACGCTTATGTAGTTCTTCTTCCAAAGCCAATAATTTTTGCTTATCACTTTGTAACATTTTAGAAACTGGTATGCCTGTCCAAGCACTAATGACATCAGCAATATCTTCGCTATCAACTTCTTCTTTTAATAATTGAGAACCGTTTGCTTTAGCTTCACTTAATTTATCTTCTAAAGAAATCAATAATGCTTCAGCCTCTTGTATTTTACCATAACGTATTTCAGCTACTTTTCCAAAATCACCTTGCTTTTCATAATTAGAAGCTTCGTGTTTATAATTTTCAATATCTGCTTTGACCTTTTGTACCCCTTCAATAGCTTCTTTTTCACTTTGCCATTTTGCTTTTAAGGCAATGCGTTTGTCATTTAAATCCGCTAAATCTTTATTTAAAACTTCAACTTTTGCATCTTCCTCCTCACGTTTCATTGCTTCACGTTCAATTTCGAGTTGCATGATTTTACGCTCCAATTCATCTAATTCAATAGGCATCGAATTAATTTGCATACGTAATTTAGATGCAGCCTCATCCATTAAATCAATCGCTTTATCTGGTAAAAAACGATCGCTAATATAACGTTGTGAAAGTTCAACTGCTGCGATAATCGCTTCATCTTTAATACGCACTTTATGATGCGCTTCATATTTTTCTTTAATACCACGTAATATCGAAATCGCATCTTCTGAGGAAGGCTCATCAACCATTACCTTTTGAAAACGACGTTCTAAGGCTTTATCTTTTTCGAAATATTTTTGATATTCATTTAATGTCGTTGCGCCAATTGCTCTTAATTCTCCACGGGCTAATGCTGGTTTTAAAATATTAGCAGCATCCATTGCTCCTTCGCCACCACCGCCTGCTCCAACCAATGTGTGAATTTCGTCAATAAACAAAACAACATCTCCATTGCTTCCTATTACTTCTTTTACAACCGATTTTAAACGTTCTTCAAACTCTCCTTTATATTTTGCGCCAGCAATTAATGCAGCCATATCTAAAGAAAAAACTTGTTTGCTTTTTAAATTTTCAGGCACATCACCAGCTATAATACGATGTGCTAAACCTTCCGCAATTGCTGTTTTACCAACGCCTGGTTCTCCAACCAAAATAGGATTGTTTTTTGTACGACGTGATAATATTTGTAATACACGACGAATTTCTTCATCTCTTCCAATTACAGGATCCAGCTTACCATTACGAGCTTGTGTATTTAAATTAATCGCGTATTTATTCAATGCATTATAGGTTTCCTCTTGCGATTGACTTGTAACTGTTGAGCCTTTTCTTAATTCAAGAATTGTAGCTTTTAAGTTTTTTTCTGTCATTCCATTATCTTTCAATAACTGCGCAACAGAATCATTTGAAGCTAAAATTCCTAATAACAAATGTTCAATAGTAATATATTCGTCTTTAAACTCTTTTAAATAATTTGTTGCTTTTGCAATCGTTTGATTGGCGTTGTTTGATAAATAAGGTTGGCCGCCACTTACCTTAGGATAAGAATTTACAATTGCCTCAACCGTTTTTGAGAAATTGGTTTGATTAATACCAATTTTTTTGAAAATAAATGGCGTCACATTTTCATCTACTTCTAAAATAGATTTTAAAATGTGTCCGTTTTCGATTGCTTGATTTCCATTAGCTGTTGCAATTTGTATTGCTTGCTGAATTGCTTCTTGTGATTGAATGGTGAAATTATCAAAGTTCATATATACAGATTTTTATTTTTGGGTTATAATTGGTTCTTTAAGGTTGTTTAATTTTAGTTTTTTTAATTACTTATTAATGTGATAATAGTCATTGATTTAAGCGATTATTAAATTACTTCTTGATTTACACTAATTTGAACAAATCTTAATCCAACTAAAATTTACTGCTATTTTTTCCTTAAATGGCTTGTTTTATTGACTAAATGACTGATTTTAAACAAATAAACTGTCCTTTTGACTTAACATTATTTATAAATCAAATTAATTATCTGTCTTAAAATAATTCCTAATTTCACTAAAAATAAAATTTATGAAATTTATACTGGTAATTATTAGTCTTCTTAGATCTTTGGCTTCCTTTAGTCAACAACCAGAATTAAATCCAATAAAATGGAATGTAGTTTATAGTCCTTTACCAAACTTAGAAGGTGAAATAATAATTACAGCAACTATCGAAAACAAATGGCATATTTATTCGCAAAGGCCATGCGATGCTGGTGCCATTCCAACTTCATTTACAATAACTCCTAATTCCAAAATTACACTTATTGGAAAAGTTGAAGAAACTAATGCTCATGAAATATTTGACAAAGCATTTGATGCAAAGGTCTTTACATTTGAAAAAGAAGCTATTTTCAAACAAAAAATAAAGCACAATTCTAAAGAAATGATTAACATAAAAATAACATTAGAATATATGACTTGTAATGATATGCAATGTTTACCGCCTAAATTAATAGATTTAATTGTTACTATTCCATCAACAGCTTTAAAAAGTAAATTATAAACCTCAATTAGGATTCAAATAATGAGTATATTTCAATTGTAAACTCAAACTCAAAATTAAAAAATAGCCTTACTTTTATATCACAAAATTACTTTTATGTTAAAAAAAATTATTCAAATCTTTCTTTTAGTTTCATTGAGTATATCTATTGCTAATGCTCAAGATAATCCAGTTCACTTTAAATTATCAAATAAAAAAATTTCGGCTTGCGAATATGATTTAATATTTTCGGCAACTATAGATGAGCCATGGCATATGTATTCATTAAACAAGTTGGCTGATGATGGTCCAAATCCTACAGTATTTACTTTTACAAAATCAAAAGATTACGAATTGGTTGGAAAGGTCATTCAAGGAAAACCTTTGAAAGAATTTGATAAAGTATTTGAAATGAATGTTGAGTACTTTAAACATACAGCATCATTTACACAACGCATAAAATTATTAAGCGATAAAAAAGTAACAATAAAAGGTAAATATGAGTACCAAGCATGTACAGAAGAAAAATGTATTTTCCCGCCGGCAGATAATTTTGATTTTGCGTTAACAGGCAGTGCTGAATGTTTAAACACAAGTGCTGGTGTTAAATTAATTCCGGTTGTAACTAATACAACCCAAACAAATGATTCAGTTGCCTTAAAAGATTCTACACTTCAAGCAAATGAAGCAATTAAAACAACAACAGTTTCTGAAGCAGGATTAGATCCTGATATTATTGAAGTAGTCAAAGAAAAAGAAAACAAAGCTTGGTGGGCCATTTTCTTAGCAGGGTTTTTAGGTGGATTAACTGCGTTACTAACGCCTTGTGTTTTCCCAATGATACCTATGAATGTGAGTTTCTTTACTAAACAAAGTAAAACAAAAGCACAGGGTATTAAAAATGCATTTTTGTTTGCCATCTCAATCATTATTTTATATGTAGCATTAGGCCTAGGCGTTACCTTAATATTCGGAGCGGGTGCTTTGCATTCCCTATCTACCAATGTGTGGTTTAACTTAGCGTTTTTTCTTTTATTACTTGTGTTTGCGATGTCGTTTTTAGGCGCATTTGAAATTACATTACCAAGTTCTTTCGTTAATAAAATAGATGCAAAATCTGATAAAGGTGGCTACGTTGGTATTTTCTTTATGGCTTTTACTTTAGTATTAGTTTCATTTTCTTGCACGGGACCAATTATAGGAACACTCTTAGTTGAAGCAGCTACAAGTATTTCAGGGCCGTTTTGGGGCATGTTTGGTTTTGCTTTAGCACTTGCTTTACCATTTGGTTTATTTGCAGCTTTCCCAGGTTGGTTAAATTCATTACCACAATCGGGAGGTTGGTTAAATACAGTAAAAGTAACCTTAGGTTTTTTAGAATTAGCCTTAGCGTTAAAATTTGCATCTAATGCTGATTTAGTTATTCAAGCTGGTATCTTAACACGCGAAGTATTTGTAGGAATTTGGATTGCCATATTTGCATTCTTATCTTTTTATTTATTAGGTGTATTTAAAACCTCACACGACAGCGATGTAAAATATGTTTCTGTAGGAAGATTATTTGTTGCCCTCACTTCCTTTTTTGTTTGTATGTATTTAATACCTGGATTATGGGGCGCTCCATTAAAATTATTCAGTGGTATATTACCTCCATTAGAATATTCTGAATCTCCACATGGTTTTGGTGGTTCGGCAGGAAATACAAACACACCTTCTGTGCCTAAAGATGCAGAATTTGAAAAATACATGGAAGTAAATAAAAATGGAATTATTCATTTTAAAAATGATTATGAGCATGCTTTAGCTTACGCTAAAAAAGTTGGTAAGCCATTATTAATTGATTTTACTGGACATGCTTGCGCTAATTGCCGTAAGACAGAAGATTATGTTTGGCCAGACCATGAAGTGACTAAACGTTTAAATAATAATATTGTTTTAGTTTCTTTATACGTTGATGATAAAAGAGCCTTAGATCCAAAAGATTATATGAAAGTACAATGGTATGGTAAGGAACGCGAAATTACTGACATTGGAGATAAATATAAATACCTTGAAGAAACAATTTACGGATCGAGTACGCAACCATTGTATGTTTTAATTGATGGCGATGAAAAATTATTAACTCCTGTAAGAGGTTATGATCCAAATATATCGGAATATGTGAAATGGTTGGATGTTGGTATTGCTAAATACAAAAAATAGTCTTCATGCGTTTTGTGATTCAACGGGTTACTGAAGCATCCGTTACCATCGACACTATTTTACATTCAAAAATTGAAACTGGTTTTTTGGTATTAGTTGGTGTGGAAGAATCAGATACAAATGAAGATGCTGATTGGCTATGTAACAAATTAGTTGGCATGCGAATTTTTTCAGATTCAGAAAAAAAAATGAATCTTTCATTAAAAGATATTAATGGCGATATTTTATTGGTATCACAATTCACCTTATTTGCATCTACAAAAAAAGGAAATCGACCTTCTTTTATTAAATCTGCAAAACCTGAAATTGCCATTCCTTTATATGAATATTGCATCCAACAACTTTCTTTATTACTAGAAAAATCAATCCAAACGGGAGTATTTGGAGCTGATATGAAAGTAGCTTTAATTAATGATGGACCTGTTACTATTTTAATGGATAGCAAAAATAAAGACTAACTATAGTGTCTTTTATTTGACAAAACCCTATTTTCTAACTAAATTAGACAAACTTAAAACTATAACCTATGAAAAAAACATTACTTTTTGCTGCCCTAATAATTGGCAGTTTAGCACAATTAAATGCTCAGTGTACAATTACACCGGGCTGTTCTGCAGCAGCTACAGGATACTGTACAACCCCTGCTGAAAACACAAACTTACCAAACGCAACAATAGCTTCAGGTTACAACACTGTAATTCAGGTTAGCATTGCATCAGCTTTTAGTGGCGCAACAATAACTTCTGCTCAAATTGTATCAATGACTGGTTTACCAACAGGATTAAGTTACTCTGTAAATCCAGGAAGCGGTATTATTGCAGGTGGAGCTAATGGTTGTATTCTTTTAACTGGAACTCCTGGTGCTGCAACTGCAGGAAATTATACTGTGGTTGCTAATGTTGCACTCACAACAAGTCTTGGATCTTTTCCTCCAGCAACTGTTTCTTGGTTTTTAACGGTTAACCCAGCTATTTCAACTGGAATTCAATCAAGTAATACTGCAGCTAATTTCTATATGGCTCCAAATCCTGTTTCTTCTGAATTATTTATTTCTTCTGATTCTCATTTTGGAAAAATACAAGTTATTGATGCTTTAGGAAAAATTGTTTTATCGCATGACGCTAATTACGCAAGTCAAACTAGCATTAATGTAAGTTCTTTAACTAAAGGAGTTTATTTTATACAAGCTAATGACGGAGAAAGAATTATTACTAAAAAATTCATCAAAGATTAATACCCTCTTATTTTTTAGAAAAGCCCCGTTATACGGGGCTTTTTTATTGAGAAAAACCCTTCCTCAAACCCTGTTATCATATAGAATGATTTAAACTATTTTTTAATTGGTCTGTAAGCTGGCCAAAAACTTCTTGATCTAAATCCTCATAATCAGTTGGCAAATAAGTTTTTAAAATGGTTTTATCTTTAAGGTGATGAATCTTATGACAAATGGTATACAATGGTTCTATTATATGCGAAGCAATAAAAATTGTTTTTTCTTTTTTATTTAGAATCTCAATGATGATTTGCAATGCCTTATTAGACTCTATATCTAAGCCATTAAAAGGTTCGTCAAATATGTAAATTCGTTTATCTTGTTTTAATTGTGATAGGATGAGTAACTTCTTTTTCATACCCGTAGAATAACTTTCAATAAACTCTTCTAAAGGCAAATTGAATAGCCGAGCGAGTTCATCTTCTTTAAAATTGGTATTACTCATTGGAAAAACAGATAAAAATTCTCTAGCTGTAATTTTTGGATAAAAAAAAGATTCTGCATCAATATAGGCTATGTCTTGTTTTTTAATAGGCATGCCATTGCAAGTAATTGAACCCTTATCCGACTCTAAAAAACCAGTTAGCAAATTAAAAAAAGTAGTCTTGCCACTCCCGTTTAATCCTACCACACCATGTACAACATTTTCTTCAAAATCTATAGTTATGTTTTCTAATACACTTTTAATGTTGTATGAAAATGTGACATCTTTAATTGAAATCATCTAAATATGTTTTTAAATTATTGGCAGCCTCGTTTTTTGATTGGAAATAAAAGACTATAGCAATAGGTAATAAATAAGGCATAAATAAACCCAAACTCATAATCATTAATTTAATTTGAAATTTATTTGACGCTGTATGATACGAATAACCAGCGTATTTCAATGAAATGACTGTTGACAACATCAGTAATGAATACCCAAGAAAAAATAAATTTAAAAAAAACATATCCGAATTGAATAAAGTATTAATAATTAAAACGGGCACATTAATCCCTATTAGTTTTATAGCTCCAGCCCAAAACACTTTATTCAAGTGTTGTTTAGGGCTTGTATGACTACTCTGCAAAAGCTGAACACTTTCATTGGTATCATAAAAACTATAGATAATTGAATTTATTAAAAACAAAGTAACAAGCGGAAACAATTTTAAAAAACTTAAGACCAACGATACGATTAGTAAAATGAGTAAAGAAAAAAAATGCTTTCGAATGCCAGAAATAAAAACGAAATCTGTTTTTAACCACCTCGCAATCACGTTAAATTTAAACGGTTTAATGGATTGAATCCTCACAATTGGAACAAGCGCAACTGCTAATTGAATTAAAAAGAAGCAATACCAATAAGGAGAAAACAAACTTGGCAAAGAAAGAGGAAGTGAAGCCAATTGGTATTCGATTGTAAATTGTTTCTTTGGTTGAAAAAAATGCTTTTCTACAAAAGGAAGATCACTTCTCGTTTTATGAAAGTGATAAAACAAATAGATAATCAACAACGAAACATAATGTCCAATTTGCTTTTCATGGTTGAATGCGAAATGTGATATTCCAACTAAGATTCCAACAATCGGAAAAACTAAAATTCCAAGATCTCGTTTAATCTGGTACCATCTAATTTTTAAAATCTGCATTTAGTTTATCACAAATACTATTTAGCTTTTTGTTGTTGCATCAAATTACCACTAGCACTTTGGCCACGTCCTACTGTTTTATTTTTAAATACATCAAAACGATTTGGAGTTTCTTTTATATTCCACGTATTGTTTTTCTCATCAATGTCAGCAGTTTCTCTGAATGGATCAATTTGTACAGAGGCAACCTCTTTGTTTTTTGAAAATGATTTTACCACATTTTTTTCATTCTTACGCCATATATAGGCGTTAATTCTGTCAATTTCAGAAGAACCATCTTTATAATTCCATTGTATAATTAATGGACTCACACAACCACCTTTGTTTGCGAAAAACAATTCATACACAAATTTATCTTTAATATTTACATAGGCAGAATCACTAACCGCTTCTAAATTTTGATAACGATTAATTGGTTTCTTTTCAACTGCTGTTTTAACTTCGGGTTTGTAATGGTAATAAAAATCACGCATCGTTGTATCTACATCTACCAAAAACTTGATGCCCTCTTGTTTATTTCGTATTCTCGAAATGTATTCTATTTCTTTTGCTTTAGGATAAATACGCATCGTGTCCATTTTTGTTGGAACTTGCTGATTATTAATAAACGTATAAGCTTTTACCGAATCTAATGAAATATCAACTGGTTCAGTATCAAAAAACCAAGCTCTCCAAAACCAATCTAAATCAACCGCACTAGCATCTTCCATCGATCTAAAAAAATCAGCCGGTTCAGGATGTTTAAATGCCCAACGATTACAATATTGTTTAAAAGCAAAATCAAACAACTCACGTCCCATAATTGTTTCGCGCAACATGTTTAAAGCGGTACAAGGTTTACCATAAGCATTTGGTCCGAATTGAATAATGTTTTCACTATTGGTCATAATTGGTTCTAATTGATCTTTTGGTAATTTCAAATAATCAACCATTTTATAGGCTGGCCCGCGATTTGACGGATAATTATTATCAAACTCTTGTTCTGTTAAAAACTGAACAAATGTATTTAACCCTTCATCCATCCAACTCCATTGGCGTTCATCACTATTTATAATCATTGGAAAAAAGTTATGCCCAACCTCATGAATAATAACACCAAGCATACCATATTTTGTAGCTTCGGTATAAGTACCATCTTTTTCAGTTCTTCCAAAATTAAAACAAATCATAGGGTATTCCATGCCTTGGGCAGCTTCAATACTTTGAGCTACAGGATAAGTATAAGCTGTTGAATATTTTGAATAGGTTTTAATGGTGTGAGCAACTGTTTTTGTGGAATATTTGCGGTACAAACCATAGGCTTCTTTACCATAAAAACTCATACACAACACTTTTTTGCCTTCAACTTTAATTGGCATGGCATCCCACATAAATTTACGAGAAGAACCCCAGGCAAAATCTCTCACGCTATCAGCTTTAAAAATATAAGTCTTTGTAGTTGTTAATTTATTTTTCTCAGCGGCTGTACATTCATCAAGTGTAATGATTTCAGTAACATCACTATAATTTGAAATTGCTTTTGTATAACGTTGCATTTGAGTTGGCGTTAAAATTTGAGCATAGTTTTGACATTCGCCAGTAGAACAAACAACATGATCAGAAGGAACAGTCATTTTAACAGTGTAATTTCCAAATACTAAAGCAAATTCTCCTCTACCAGTAAATTGTTTATTTTGCCATCCTTGAAAATCGCTATATACACACATACGAGGATACCATTGCGACATTGTAAATAAATAATTTCCATCCTCCGGAAAATATTCATAACCACCTCTGCCTCCTACTGTATTTCTGTTTGGAATTTTATATTGCCACTTTACAATAAATTTAGTTTTTGAATTACCATTTAAAACCTTTGGTAAATCAATACGCATCATTGTTTGATTAATCGTGTATTTTATTGGATTACCTAATTCGTCAGTAATTGATAAAATTTGAGTTCCTAAACCTTTCAGTTTTTCTTTAACTGCCAAAACTTTGATATTTTCTTCATCAAAGGGTTGCCCCATTTTATTTTCATCAAAATAATTGTTATCGCCTGTTGGCTGATGAATATTTTCATCTAATTGCATCCATAAATAATTTAATTTATCAGGAGAATTATTAATATACGTTACAGTTTCTTTACCAACCAACATAAGGTCTTTTTCGCTTAACGTTGCTTCAATTAAATAATCAGCACGTTGTTGCCAGTATTTATTACCTGGTGCACCAGAAGCCGTTCGGTATTCGTTTGGTGTAGGCAAAATACCTCCCAATTGTTCAAACTTATTGCCGTGGTTAGAAAGTGGATTATTTTTAGAATTTTGTGCAATTCCTAAAACAGAAATGCATGAAAAAAATAATACTGATTTTAAATTAAGACTCATGATATAAAGAAATTAAGCGTTGTATAAAAATGAAAAAAGCCGAACAAAAAACAAAGGCAGATATAAATAATACCCAATATTTATTTTTAAGTCGAGTAAATGTAAATAAAAAAAAAGATAAAATTACCATAGCCATCACAATAACAAGCTGCCCGATTTCGAGTCCAAAATTAAAAGAAATTAGTGGTAAAAAAACGCTCTCTTGTCTTGCTAAAAGTGATTTTAATAGATATGAAAAACCCATGCCGTGCACAAATCCAAATATTAAAGCTAAACCGTAATTAAATGATTTTACTTTTAGTTTATCTTTTGTTAAACTCAGCATATTTAAAATACAAGTAATTAAAATAGTTAGGGGAATAATAACTTCAATGACACCCTGTTTTATATGTATCATATTAAAAACACTAGCAGCCAATGTTAATGAGTGCCCAATTGTAAAAGCAGTAATAAGCGTCAATAACTGTTTCCACTCTTTATAGGAAAACAAGACACAAAGAACCATTACATATAAAATATGGTCATAACCATTCAAATCTAATATATGTGTAAAGCCGGTGCTAAACCAAATATAAAATTCATCCATAAAAAATGTTACTTTTGTGTGTGCTAAATTTAAAATTCTTTAGTCAGAAAATCGCAAAAAATACACAAGTGGTAAAATACGGCTTGTTTGCTATTTTATTACTATTCATAAGCTCATTCCAAAAAGTTAAACATCCATTTTTTGTTAGCGTTATTGATATAAATTACAAACAAAAAGAACGTGCTTTACAATTAAGTGTAAAGCTATTTACAAATGATTTGGAAGATGCCTTAAGGCGAACTTCGAAAAAGAAAATTGATATTTTAAATCCAATCAATAAAGCTGAAACGGATTCTATTTTGTTTAATTATATTAGTAAACGTTTAAATATTAATATAAATTCTAAAAAACAAACTTTAAATTTTATTGGTTACGAAAAAGAAGAGGAAGCTATTTGGACTTACCTTGAAATAAAAAACAGCGCACAACCAAAAAAAATAAATATTGATACCAAATTGCTTTACGACTTTTTACCTCAACAAATAAATATTGTGCATATTGATATAAACGGCATTAAAAAAAGTAGTAAAGTCACAAACCCTGCTAGTAACATAGAATTTATATTTTAGATAAGTTAAAAGAATTGAATCATCATTTAATCATAATAGCAGGTCCTACAGCCGTTGGTAAAACAGCTCTTTCTATTCAATTGGCAAAGCATTATATGTGCCCGGTTATTTCTGCCGATTCGCGTCAGTTTTATAAAGAAATGAGCATTGGAACAGCAAAACCAAGCATTGAAGAAATGGAAGGGATTGCTCATTATTTTATTGACAACAAAAGTATTGATGACGTTTACAATATTGGAGAATATGAAAAAGAAGCCATAGAATTAATAGAGAAATTATTTTCGGAACACGATACTTTAATTTTAGTTGGTGGTTCAGGTTTATATATCAATGCTATTTTAAACGGATTGGATGAATTTGAAGAAATTCCAACAATCATACGCGAAAATTTAATTAAACAGTATAATGAAAAAGGCATTTCATTTTTACAAGAAGAGTTAAAGCAAAAAGATTTTAAATATTACGAAGAAGTTGATACAAATAATCCACAGCGAATGATGCGCGCTTTAGAAGTATGTATTTTTAAAGGAAAACCATTTTCGGAATACAGAACAAAAGTCAAAAAAACACGAAACTTTAATTCAATTCCTATTTTAATAAATACATCAAGAGCTATTTTATACGACCGAATAAATAAACGCGTTGATGAAATGATAAACGCTGGATTAGTAGAGGAAGTGAAATCATTACATCACAAGAATCAACTAAATGCACTAAATACAGTTGGGTACAAAGAACTATTCAGCTATTTAGAAAATAAAATTTCTTTACAAGAAGCAATTGATCTTATCAAACAAAATTCAAGAAGATATGCAAAACGGCAGCTAACTTGGTTTAATCATCAAGGTGATTTTGAAACTTTTGAACCAAGCGAAATAGAGAAAATTAAATCATACATCAATATCATTATTGAACATAGCTAAACATGTTTTCGTTTTTAAAAGAATATCAAAATTTAAATAAAGCAATTGTAAATGTAATTGTTGCTGAGTTTTTCATACAATTAGTCAATTGTACTTTTATGCTTATTTTACCTTTGTACTTAGACAGGAAAGGTTACTCAAATGAAGAAATAGCACTATTTTTAACCATTCGATTTTTAGGAGTTTTTTTATTGGCAATTCCTGTAGGAAATTTAATAAAAGGAAAAGTACTTAAACCATTTTTTAATTTATCAGCTGTATTAGTTCCATTATTTGGCTTAACATCTGTATTATTTATTTCGTTAAAATTAACGTATTGTATTTACGCTTCACTATTACTTTGGGGTGCATCATTTACACTCATGCAAATTCCTATTACACCCTATATTTTAAGAAATTCAGAAACTAAAGAACACACAGCTGGAATCTCATTAAGCTATAGCACATGGAGCTTTGCTGGAATTTTGAGTGGAGTATTAATTGCACTATTAGACAAAATTAATCCTCTATTTTTTAATGAAGAATGTATTTTAATTATCTTTTCCGTCTTAGGTTTTGGTGGTATTTATTTTATGAGTAAAGTGAAAATTACAGAAATAATAGATGATGGAACTAAAATGCATCAAATTTCAAAACAGAAAAAATATGATTGGTTCTTGATTATTAAAGGCTTAATCCCAACTTTAATAATTGCAACTGGAGCAGGATTAACTATTCCATTTATTAGTCTATTTTTTGATAAAGTTCATCATTTAGACAAAGGAAGTTTTTCTTTTGTAAGCGCTATAGCTGCAGTTTTAGTTGTTTGGGGAGCATTACTAGTTCCTAAAATAAAACAAAACATTGGTTATAAAATAGCCATTCCAACCACACAAGCATTAGCTGTTGTTTCGCTAGTAGCATTAGCAACAACACAATTATTTAGTCAGTATTCTATGGCTTTATATATCGCCATTGCTTGTTACTTACTTCGCCAACCTTTAATGAATATGGCAGGTCCAATGACATCTGAATTAGTAATGAATTATGTTGGTAAAAGAAATAGAGAAATAACTAGTGCCCTTACAGCTGCAATTTGGAGCGGAAGCTGGGTAATAAGCGGTTTTTTTGTGAAAATTATGTTTAGCAAAAATTATGAATTCGTCAACATATTTTTAATAACCTCTATTATGTATGCTTTTGGCGTATTAACGTATTATTTTTTGATTTTAGATTATGGGAAACGAGAAAAACAAGGCTTAATTGAATAATTTTTAATTACTATCTTTACAAAATGCCACGCTATTTTATACAACTTTCCTATAACGGAACTACCTTTAACGGTTGGCAAGTTCAAGATAATACCAAAAATACCATACAACATATTTTACAAGAAAAACTCAGTATTATTTTTTCGGAACCTATTGAAATTGTTGGGTGTGGCAGAACAGATGCTGGAGTAAGTGCTAAAGATTATTATGCTCATTTTGATTCCAATAAAATCGATTTGCATTTACCAGACACCAACTATATTTATAAACTTAATAAAATTTTACCGTTCGAAATTGCAATTAAAAAAATATACCACGTTACCGATACTGCAAGCGCTAGATTTGACGCCGAATTTAGAACTTACGAATACCTTATTCATACCTATAAAAATCCTTTTCTTCATCAATCATCATTATTTATTTATGGCGAATTAAATGTTGATTTAATGAATGAAGCTGCAGATTATTTATTATCAGTAATTGATTTCACAAGCTTTAGTAAAGTAAATACTCAAAATAAAACAAATAATTGCAACGTCATATTTGCACAATGGATTAAACAAAATGAGCATGAATATGTTTTTAAAATAACGGCTAATCGTTTTTTGAGAAATATGGTAAGAGCAGTTGTTGGTACATTATTAGAAATTGCAAAAGAAAAAATTACTTTGGAAGAATTTAAAACTATAATTGAAAACAAAAACAGATCAGACGCAGGCATGTCTGTTAATGCACATGCCTTATATTTAACAGAAATCACCTACCCTACTACTATTTTTTGTTAATGTCAAATACTACTGCTCCAAATAAGAAATTAAATATTGGTTTATTAAAAAGGATATTATCATATAGTAAACCTTATAATAAAATATTTTATTCAGCAATTCTAATAACAATTACTCTTTCTGCTCTTGCAATTGTTCGTCCGCTCTTAATAAACAAAATGTTGAATGTGGTTGGGGCAAATACTCCGTCCGACTCAAACTTTTTGCAAGAAATAGAAAAAACCAATTACATCAATCAAATGGGATTGATATTACTAGGCGTGCTATTAATTGAAGCTATGTTACAATTCTTGAACATTAACATTACAAACTTGTTAGGGCAAAATATTGTAAAAGATTTACGTTTACAGGTGTTTACGCATATTTTAAAATTAAAAAATACATACTTTGATAATACTCCTGTTGGAACACTTGTTACACGTGCAGTATCAGACATTGAAAGTTTAAGTGATGTTTTTTCGCAAGGTTTTATAGTTATTTGCGGAGATATATTAATGCTCGTTATTTTTATTAGTGCCATGTTTTATACAAATTGGGCTATTGCATTGGTTGCTTTAAGCAGCATCCCCTTATTATTTGTAGCAACTAATTTATTTAAGAACGGAGTTAAAAAAACATTTACAGAAGTTAGAAATGCAGTTGCTAACCTCAACGCATTTACTAATGAGCACATTACAGGTATGCGTATTGTTCAATTATTTAATAGAGAAAAAATTGAATACGAAAAGTTTAAAGAAATTAATGAAAAACATAAAAAAGCGAATATCCGTTCTATTTGGTATTACTCTGTTTTTTTTCCAGTTGTCGAAATTTTATCAGCTGTTTCCATCGCAATGTTTATTTGGTTTGCAGGAGTTAATACCAATACTTATAATATAAAACTAGGTGACATAACTTTTTTCATTATGATGATTAATATGGTATTTAGGCCGATACGCATGTTGGCAGATAGATTAAATACTTTACAAATGGGAGTTGTAGCGGCAGAACGTGTTTTTAAAGTAATAGATACCAATGATGTGATTGAGGATAATGGAACTAAATTAACATCACACTTAAAAGGAAAAATAGAATTTAAAAATGTTTGGTTTGCTTACACAAATGATAATTACATTCTAAATGATCTATCCTTTACAATTGAAAGCGGAAAAACAATTGGAATTATTGGGGCCACAGGTGCAGGAAAATCTAGTATCATCAATTTAATTAGCAGATTTTATGAAATTAATAAAGGTGAAATTTTAATTGACGGTGTTTCTATAAAAAATTACAAACTCAATGAATTAAGGCAATCAGTTGGTGTTGTATTACAAGATGTCTTTTTATTTAACGATTCCATTTTAAATAATATCACACTTCATAATGAAGAAATAAAAAAAGAACAAGTTATTGAGGCTGCAAAAAAAATTGGAATTCATGAGTTTATAATGGCACTGCCAAATAATTATAATTATCAAGTTAACGAACGTGGAGCTTCTTTATCATCAGGACAGAGACAATTGATAGCATTTGTTAGAGCCTATATTTACAATCCACCAATTTTTGTTTTAGATGAAGCAACATCATCAATAGATTTAGAAACTGAAAAGCTTATTCAAAAAGCATCAGTTGAAATTGCAAAAAACAGAACATCTATTATTATTGCACATCGTTTAACAACCATTGAACATGCCGATTCTATTATAGTAATGGATAAAGGTAGAATCATTGAACAAGGTGATATGCAAATTTTAAAAGGAAAATCAGAAAGTGTACTCAATAAATTATTACAACACGTATAGAAAAAAATAAGTACTTTAGTTTTTAATCATGAAAAATAAAGACAAAATAATTTCAATTTCAATAGGACTTTTTTTCGTAACAATTCTTGTCATCTTTATTGTGAAAAGCTATTTGTGTTATGGAAAGTAAATTGCTTTTCAATTTTAAATTGAGTTAGGGATTTTAGTGACGATACTTTTGATATTTAGCAAATGATTGCAAAGAAAAGCCCGCCCGAAGAAAACGCCCAAAAAGCCTTAATAGCAAAGATTAATTAAACAACAACATGTCATATTTAATTACCTTAAAGAATAACTATTAATCTTCGTCTTCAAATTCTAGTTCAGCATCTTTTTCCCAAATTTCCATTTCGCAAGGTTTACAATTAAATTTTAATTTGTATTCCAATTCACCTTGTTTTAAAATAAGAGGTTCTACCACTTTTTCACCCATGGTTTCTTTTTGAAAACGAGCACATTTTCCCAATTCATACTTAACACAATATTTGGTAACCATTACTCTCGATTTTCCAGGATCCCATTGTAATTCAAATGCTTTTTCAATGTCTGTTACACCGTGTCGTTTGTAAAAGTTACGAGCTAAATTATTAGATACATTGTAAGTAAAATCTAATTGAGAAACAGGATAAGGATGATTTGTTTTTTTAATTTGAATTTCAATCCGATTATATTCTTTTATTCTGATGTCGATAAGTTGCTCTAACACCACTCTTCTAATTTCGTTTATTTTAGAAATTGGTAAAAACCAATTACTCGAAAAATCAACTTCTATATTATCAATAATGAAAGGCGTATTTCCTGTTTTAGCAAGATTTTTTTTGATGTTTGGAATGGTCGACTCTTCATTTTTAGCTAGTTCTTTTTCTGATTCAAAAGTTGAAATGCTTTCGTGTCCATCTTCATCAATTGCTAATAATTGAAATCCGGTATTCGTTTCAGTAAATTTAAGTGTCACTCCAATTTTACGAATGGCACTATCATCTCTTTCAACTAATCGATTAAAATTAGCATCCGAATTTCTATAAATAATAGTTCCAGGTTTTAAAGCTTTAAATGTGTTTGGAACAACAATGTTATTAATGATAATATTTACTTGCGCTCCATCGGGTTCATTATTTTCATTAAGAAAAAAAAGTCCATCACCATTATTAAGCAAATCGCTATTTTCAATCACATAACCATTCGCTTTTACTTCTAACAATTTCCCAATTAATTGCCCTTGTGATTTTGGACTTTCCCAAGACCCAATTTTTTCGGTACGTTTGTTTACAAAATAATCGGTGTAACCTCTGTTGAAACTTCTATCCATTTCTGCTTCGAAGTTGTAAAAAGTTCTTCCGGATGATGCTTTTTGATAGGTTTCGTTATTTTCTAAAAACGCATCTAATTTTTTTCTTAAAAATGAGGTGTTATTTTTTACATAAACCATATCCTTTAGTCGTCCTTCAATTTTAAAAGACGTGATACCCGCTTCAATTAAATTTGGTAACTGATTACTTAAATCTAAATCTTTAATGGATAATAAATGACTATTTGCTATTAAGGTTTTTCCAGTTCCATCAACTAAATTATAAGGCAGTCGGCAATTTTGCGCACACGACCCTCTGTTTGCACTTCTTTCTCCATTTGCAATACTCATATAACAATTACCGCTAAAAGAAACACAAAGTGCACCAGAAACAAAAAATTCTAATTCAACATCGGTTTCATTGCTAATATCTTTAATCTGATCTAAATTTAATTCTCTAGCCAACACAACACGTTTCATTCCAGCATCTTTAAGGAATTTTACATGCTTAGGGTCTCTGTTATTTGCTTGTGTACTGGCATGAATAACAATTGGAGGTAAATCCATTTCCATTATTGCCATATCCTGAACAATTAAAGCATCAACACCAATTGCATATAATGTGTGTATTAATTTTTTACAATCTTCTAATTCATGTTCATACAAAATAGTGTTTACTACTACAAAAACCTGAGCCTTAAATAAGTGAGCATATTTTACCAATTCTTCAATATCCTCGAGCGAATTTGTAGCATTAGAACGGGCACCAAACTGTGGAGCGCCAATATAAACAGCATCTGCACCAGCATTAATGGCGGCCATACCTTGAATTAAATTTTTGGCAGGAGAAAGTATTTCAATCTTTTTTTTCATACGATTGGCAAAGGTCAGTATTTATTTGTTTGATTGCAAGTAACAATTAAAATAAGGAAACATTGGTAAAATAACACGTAACCGAATATTTACAAATAACATCAAAACACATCAATCCAAAAATCAAATATGTTAAATCTTCAATAAAATAATATCCTAAATTAGTTT
>Ga0114978_10001700_pt1 | contig 18458 bp, 13 predicted proteins | sample S_140212_EF_Meta_FD_87027 | JGI IMG/M metagenome (GOLD analysis project Ga0114978, IMG submission 87027) | Freshwater microbial communities from Lake Simoncouche, Canada to study carbon cycling - S_140212_EF_MetaG | ecosystem: Environmental > Aquatic > Freshwater > Lake | place: Lake... | reverse complement strand
TATCAAGGACTTTATCAGGGAGGCTCGTGGAGTCTAGTATTATAAAAGCGGTAGGAGTTTGGTTTTATGCTATTAACACCCGCCGGTATCTATATCTCATGCGTAGCGATCCTAAACATCCAGGTGCCTGGGGCCTGCCCGGGGGTCGTGTAGAATCTGGAGAAACTTTACTGGATGCCATGAATCGCGAATGCCGTGAAGAATTAGGATTTGTTCCAGAATATTTTAGACTAATTCCATTGGAAAAATTTACCACTGTGGATTCTGGATTTGAATATCATACTTTTTTCTGTATTGTTGACAGCGAATTCCAACCCGTACTCAACGACGAACATTTAGGCTATGCTTGGATTGATTCAGGTACCTGGCCCAAGCCCATGCATCCAGGATTATGGTCAACTGTAAATTTTGATGCGGTGCAAAGTAAGATTCTGACTATAGAGGCCAGCGTTCAAACGTCGCAATAACCAATAAAGTCTCGGTAGGTCATTGTTTGCGTGTTAAAACAATTGACCCACGAATCGGGCATGCGAGTTGCTTCTCCTACTAGATAAAATTTGATTCCTGCATAAGAAGAAAATATGTCAGCAATCTGCCCAACCCAGCTGTCGTTGCCGCCGTCAGTTTCATCCGTGTAGCCTAACAAAAATATTTCTTGGTGGCCATCGAACGCAGCAAGATATATTACAGTGGCCAAGTCAATTAATCTAGGACGAAATGGAATTAGATAAAATTCTCCTGGATTGGCAATACAATTTCGCGGAGTAGTGTAAACAATGTTGTCTCGCTGATAACCGCTTTCTAAAATTTTATTTAGATTATCTAGTTGTGTTTCTACTGCAAAATCCAATCGCATTTCGTGAGCAATTGATCCAGTGCCATATACTTGTAATTTTTTTGAACCCAATAGGCCGCCACGATGTCGTTGCAATATTGTATAGTTAAACTGTTGTCTGTCTAAGTTGCTGCCAATACAAGCAGCACGTCCAGAGATATGTTGATTTTCAATAGGGTTTGGAATCCACTCGCGTGTTTCTGTTTTTTTGCCGCCGGACCACGTTGATTGAAGTATAACAAATTCGCCAGCGTAATCAGATCTATATCTGGCTTGCATTATGTCCTGCCTACTGCTACTTCTATTACTCCTGGTTTTGTTGAATTATATTCTTCTAGGGCTTTACCAATGATACAACCAGGCTGATATAAATTTATATTTAGAGCTTGAGCCACTCCGGGGCGGTCACTGGACACTAGTCGATCGCCTTTGCGTATGGTGCCTACTACCAAACAAGGTACTCGACCAACCAGAGCCACTTCTACAGCATTAGTACATGTGAGTGTGCTATTCATTAGGTAACTAGGATTTGTACTAACAATACCAGCCACTTGAGTGCTGTGTGATTGTGTTGTAATTGTAACTTCGTCAAAACCGCCAAACTCAACAACAGTTCCAGGAATATATGCCTCATCAGCACAGTACATCTCTGCCAAGTCAGCGTATTGTGCTGATGTTGCCTTGGCAAATACTGTATTGAAGTAGTTAGTTGCACTGCCAATATTGGCTGTGGCATTGGCAGTTGGCATGATATTAGCACCAGTATTAATGTTTCCAGTGCCGTTTGGTGACAGGGTGATATTGCCGTTGCTACTAGTAATAATAGTTAATGCACCTGTGTCAACAATATTACCAATAAGGCTCAAGTCACCTCCGGCTGTGATAGAACCCGTGACACTTACGTTGGTGCCTGTGTGATTGGTTGCTGAGATATTTCCACCAGTGATGTTGCCAGTGGCACTGATCAGTCCACCTGTTAGTACGTTACCTGGTGTGGTGTTTCCTGACAGGCTGAGACTTGTACCAGTTATGACTCCACCAACCACCGACGCACCGGTTACAGTACCTGTTACTGATACAGTGGTACCTGTGTAATTAGTAGCTGAGATATTGCCACCGGTAATGTTACCAGTGACACTAGATAATCCGGTTGTGTATATTCCGGTGCTGGCAACTACCAACACGTTGCTGGTTCCGCCAACAGTAATATTGGCATTTCCGCCACTTGTGCCAATGTTGGCTTCTGTAGTGCCATTAAATATTTTGCTGGCACTGAGTCCTGTGACTGTGCTGGCATTTCCAAACAAATATGCACCAGTAACGTTACCAGATACGCTTAGACTAGTTCCTTGATAAATTTTATTAGTTAAAGTCTGAGTAGCAGTAAGTCCAACTTGTGGAAATCCGCCCACTGTGGCTCCGTTGTGTACTACCACAAGTTTATTAGTAGTATCTATAACTAATTCGCCTAGGGCACCAGTAAAGGCTGCTACTTGAACATTTGAACCGCGTCTGTATTGAACTTGTGTACTCATTTTATATTCCTGTATTCTATTTATGTTAGCTAACTACGTTGCCTGAGCTAGTAAATCTCCAATTTGTTCCATCGCTGAATGCGGTCATTGCTCCAATGCTACTAGTGCTCAAATAAACAAATTGGGCGGCTGGGTTAGCAGTTGGCAAGGTTCCGGGGATATATGTGGGCAAAACCAATTGACTTGGATAGATTAGTCCGGTGGCATCAATAACACTACCTAAATCGTAGAAAATAGTAGCCGGAACGTCTATTACAAGCCCTAAATCTTGACTAGTTGTGACTGTTTCGGTGACAGTTCCCATGTCGCCACCGGTAGAAAAAATGCCGCCACCAGAACTAGCTGCAGCAATAGTAATAGTATCTGTGGCAGGATCCGCAACAATTGATATTCCAGAGCCAGCGGTTAATGTTAAAGTGTCAGAAATCGAATCTGCCAAAACCGCGTTACCACCTGTGACTGTAACATTACTAAATGAATTAATACCGGTAAGTTGGCTGCCGTTGCCTAACACGTTTCCAGAAACAGATATATTGCCTGTAATGTTTAATCCACTGGTTGTAAATACAGCTACGTTACTTGTGCCACCAATTCCGACTGTGACATTGCCACCCGAACTGACCACAGTTACGTTACTGCTACCACTGTTGATGTTGGCCACGCTGGTGATAACCCCAGTAAGCGAGACTCCGTTACCTAAAATATAGTTGGCAGAAATGTTACCTGTAACACTTGCTGTTCCGGTGGTTACTGTTCCTGTGCTACTGATCAGCAACACATTAGCTGTTCCAGCTGAACTTATTGTTACATTAGCATTTGAACTTACTACAACATTACTAGTACCCGATGATATCGAGTTGGCCATGTAGTTTTGAGTAAACGTTAATGCTGTTGTGCCAATGACAATTGGGTCATCTGTGATCAGTTTCCACTGTGTGTCGGCATAGATTACGCCTTCAGTAACCATCACAATCATTCCGGCTTCAATCTCGCCGTTGTCGTTGCCGTCGCTGGTTCTAGCCCAGGTGCCGTTGCTACCAGATCCCAATGTAGCTACATAATATAATCCGTTTTGTGTGCCAGCAGTTTGACCTGTTACTAGTACTCGATCGCCAGTGGTAAGACTAACACCATCTACCAAGCTAGGAGTACCCCCGGTTAAGGTGATATTGGTTGTGGTAACTACCCGTGTGGATTGTTTGTAATCTAAATTGAATATCTGTGCGGCACGCGGTTTAGTTAAGCCCATGGTTCTTCCAATAATATCTAATATTTAGCCAAAAAAGATAGGACTGCTCAGAGTCCTATCTTTGATGAAAAAAGATATTAATATCCAAATCTGGTCCGATAAGCAGACCATTGAGCTTGTATTTCTGTCAGGGTTAACACGCCGTCCCAAACTTTAACCAGGCCAACATCAGCAACGGGCACTTCAGAACTGGTAGTACCAGAGAGATATCTACCGAACAATCTCAAGCCATCAAATCCGCCGTTTGTAGTATCGGTACCATACACAGTTGTTGGAACAGTTGAATTGGCCACGTAGCTTTGCGATGTTGGAGACCCTGCGTTGCCGTTGTATGTTGCCCAAATAAACTGCCACGCATTGTCTTGTGGAGTAGTAGAGCCTACAAAGTTACCGTTAAAGAAAGCATTTTGATTAGTTGAATATAAGCCTGTTAACCAGTCTGGTGAGGCGGAGTTGGCGTTTAACAATCTACCATCTGAGCCTGTTTGCGATCTGTAAACCATCATCACAGTATAATCGTCGGAAGTAGCTGAGTAATCTGGGCCAAATGTCAAAAAGTCTGTGTCTGTGGCTGCGGTCTTACGGAATATTCCACCATTGGTAGCAGACCACGTCATGCTGCCACCCGGGTTCAGTGTTGTTACAGTATAGCCTCCGGTGCCTAATATTGTGGTTCCATTGACAGGAACTGCACTATAATTGGCCGCATCAAGATTGAGAATCAGTGCAGGTGGCACTGGAGCATATCCAAGGCTCCATCCTGGGCCTATTGACCACCCGGGTCCAATGCTTACTGTTACTGGTAATGCCATAATATTCTACCTATCCAATAAAAAGATAGGGTCCGACGGACCCTATCTGTTACAGTTTTACCTGTTTAGAAGCGTCCTACTACCACTTCAATTGTGCCTTCAGCACCATCAAAGTCTTCCAAGGCTTTACCAATTACACTACCAACACGTGGATCAGCTTCGGCTCTAGCACGGCCTAGTCCTGCGGCCACCATCAAGTCACCCTTGCGGACTGGTCCAACGACCATGGTTGGCACACGACCTGTTAGGGCTACAGTAGCAACATGTTCAGCTTCTAATCCTGAGTTCATGGTGTAACTTGGATTTGTAGATACTACACCAGCTACCTTGCGATCGCCGTCTACTGCATTGACAGTTACTTCTGCAGAGCCGCCAAATACTAAAATAGTACCAGGAGCATAGGCTGAGTCGGCTGTGTATTTCTCTGCCAAGTCAGCGTATTGTGCAGACGTTGCTTTGGCAAACACAGTATTGAAGTAAGTGGTTGAGTTACCAATGTTGCCTACACCGTTGGCACCTGAGTTGACAATGCTAGGTATACTCAGTCCCAAGGCACTGCTGAATGTGGCTATCACAGTAGGAGTTATGGCATTAACTGCTGTGGTGAATACTTGCACGTCGGTTGGACGGCTGGTATCTGTAAAGGCTCCTGAGGCCACAACGTCTACCTTACCAGTTGACGCATTTCCAAACTGTAACGATCCACTACTGAATCCACGACCGGTAAACTCACTTATGATATCGCCTGACTGAGTTGCTGTCGGACTGGCCGCAGTACCTCTGGCTGCACGTCCAGTAAACGCCACGTATACACCTGTACCAAATGTGTCTTGTGTGATACGAGTTTGTGAAGCATCTGCACCCACAATGTGTAAGTCTGTTCCTAGTGTGGTGCTACTACCTACCAGTGTGTAAGTTGAAGTTTGCGGGTTGGCCAAAATAGTAATTTCAGCATCCGGAGTAGTTGTACCTACACCAATACGACCTGGGGTACTAGCATCAGTGCCAGTTATAATGTTGCCAAATGCACTTACAATACCACCTGTTAAGATATTACCGCCGGTGATATTACCACTTGCGCTGACCGTGGCGCCGGTTACACCGGCTGTGGCGCCGGCCAATACAGTTTGTCCACCTTGTGGGTTTGTAAATATCAATGATGTGGCGTTGGCACTGATCTGAGCATTGCCCATGTAGATCGTGCTGTTGGCCAACCATAGATCGTTCCAGCGTTGTGTTGTGCTACCCAAATTATAGGTAACGTTGGCACTTGGTAACAGATTAGTTGCCAGAGTCAATGCAGCGGTACTGAACACTGCTGTATTGCTTGTGCCACCAACAGTAATGTTAGCATTACCACTAGGTGTTTGGATATCAATCTGTGTGGTGCCATTTTGAATACGATCACCCAAGATATTACCACTTAATGTAGCATTGCCACTCACACTTAAATCACCAGTGATAGCTACCAAATTGTTGCTTACTACCATTACGTTTGAAGTACCACCAATGTTAACTCTCACGTTACCACCAGAACTAGCCACAGCTACGTTTGAAGTACCGTTGGTGATAGCGGTGCTGTTGATATTACCGCCTAGGATAGTTCCGTTAACACTAAGGTCACCTGTGACGTTGACTTGTGCAGAAGTTGGACTTACTGAGACCACAGCATTGCCACTACTGTTAGCAATACTGGTTACTGTTGTTGTTGTAGTAATTTGACGTACATCAATCAAGTCTCCTGTGGCTGGTGCTTCAGTAAATGTCAATACACAAGTTGGATCAGTTCCTGACACTGAGTAAGCAATGGTTGGAATCTGTACCACACCGTTGATACTTACAATACAACTGTTGGTTGTTTGTGTAGAACTTAGTGTAAATGCTACGTTTACACCATCACCACTAAACTGTTGATCAGAAATAACTGTAAACGTTGGACTACCAACTGAGGTCCAGGCACTGTTATCATATACTTCAACTGCATTATTGGTTGTATTGAAACGCAACATACCAGTAACACCCACTGCTGGACGTTGTGCTGTATTACCAACTGGTGCTTTTATTGAGTTAGTTGAGTTGAATGATACTAACGCATTGGTAGTTTGTGTTGCTGATCCAAAACTGGCTGTTTCTGTGCCAGCATCAGCAAAGAAGATGGTTGTTGTATCTCCGTTGACTGCAAAGTTTACGTCACCACTGTTGCCGTTGACTGTGATATCCGCAGCTGAACTGGTTATGTTGCCACCGCTGATGCTTAAATTGCTACCGCTGACATTACCAGTAACGCTGATATTTGCTCCAGTGATGGCACCTGTGGCTACAACTGCTCCACCGGTTATAATATTGCCACCAGTGATGTTGCCCGAGCCCGAAATTGCTCCGCCAGAGCCACTTGTAAGTAGATTGCCACCGGTTATGTTACCAGAAGCACTGACTGTTGTGCTGTACACATTGCCATTAAAACTAACCGCGTCAACGTTGCCAGTGACACTAACACTACTACCAGTAATTACTCCACCTACTGTACTTGCAGCTGTTTGAGAACCAGTTACAGAAGTTGAACTTCCAGTGATAACTCCACCCACTGTGCTTGCAGCAGTTTGTGTACCAGTTACGGAAGTTGAACTTCCAGTGATAACACCACCCACTGTGCTTGCAGCAGTTTGTGTTCCTGTTACACTAGAACTTGATCCTGTGATTACTCCGCCTATTGTACTGGCGGCAGTAACTGAACCAGTTACACTTAAACTTGTACCTGTGGCTGCACCAATGTTTGGTGTTGTTAGGTTTGCACCAGCTTTGACACTGATATTACCCAGGCCATCAAATGCTGTGGTGTTGTTGTCAACTTTGGCTGAAAATACAGTGCCTACTAAACTTAGACCAGCACTTGTGTTGGCTGAGTAAACTTGGCTTTGACTAAAAATACCAAATCCAATATTGCTGGTACCAAATGTGATTGTGCCTGTTGGTGCGTTGACAATAAAGGCAGTACCTGCGTTGACATTACCACTGGTGGTAAAGAAGTAATCGTTGTAGCTTAATTCTTCTGTACTGCTAGAACCGTATTGGTCAGTGTCTGTGCTTCGTGTGATTACCGTAGCGTTGGAATATACATAAACACCATTTTGCACAGCATTGGCCTGATCTTTGACCAAGATACGTGTGCCCACGGTTTGAACGTTGGCCGTGTCAATAGTGGTATACGTGCCAGTTGTGGTCAGTGTTGCACCAACACCATTGGCAACGCCGTTGGGCTGTGCGTAAGTTATTGTACCACCTGTGGCTGTGGCCAAGGTAGTGTTGGTGGCCGCATACACTGCTTCGTGAATAGTGATACCAGTAGTTACCGCCTGGTCAACATAGTATTTGCTGGCTGCATCTTGATTTTGTACTGGAAGCAATTGTAGACCATTGATGTAGGTGTTGTTGACCACAATGTTGCCAGTTGGTTCTAAATTTATATTGCCAGCATTTGTGCTGACAGTCATTGCTGTAGGATTAGTAACTGTAGCAGAAACTAAATTGCCGCCGGTGACATTGGCAGTTACACTGACACTTGATCCTGTGATAACTCCACCTACAGTTGAGGCTGCTGTTTGTGAGCCAGTGACGCTGGAACTTGATCCTGTGATCACACCACCCACTGTTGAGGCTGCTGTTTGTGTTCCTGTTACACTAGAACTTGATCCAGTGATTACTCCGCCCACTGTTGAGGCTGCTGTTTGTGTTCCTGTTACACTAGAACTTGATCCAGTGATTACTCCGCCCACTGTTGAGGCTGCTGTTTGTGTTCCAGTGACACTGGTACTTGAGCCAGTGATCACACCGCCTACTGTGCTGGCAGCTGTTACAGTGCCACTTGCACTGACTGAGGTGCCGTACACATTACCATTGAAATTCTGTGCCCCAACGTTGCCGCCCACAGTGACCAAGTTTGATGTTTTGTCAAATGTAAATCCTGATGTTGCGTTGGCCACTCCGTTGTCGTTGAATAGAATGTTGGTGTTAGCACCAGGTGATGTGACTGATCCTGAAATATTACCAATTAACCAAGCACCTGTTACATTGCCTGTGGTACTTATATTGCCTGTGGCATTAACTGGACCAATTAAGTTGCCAACTAGGCTTGTTGTACCTTGAACTGTTAAATTACCAGTGGCCAAGTTGGCATAACTGCTAACGGTAACTGTGGTATTACTAACTGTGGTATTACTGAGTGCTGTTACAAATGTTCCAGAACTTTCTTTCCAACCAATAAAAGACGAATTTTGACTGCCACGTAGACCAATTAGACCAATGTCTACTGTAGGTGCGCCAGATACTTGTCCGTCCGCTAATGTGATCAACGGATCTTGAATCAATGTGTTAACTGTGTCAATAGCAGTTGTGGTACCTTGAACCGTCAAGTTACCTGTAACAGTAAGGTCGCTACCGTAGGTTAAATTGTTGGCAATTTTGCCGGCTGTAATTGAGTAGGCTTGTAATTTAGTACTTGCGTTGATACCCACATATGCGTTGCCTGCACTTGCGTCAGTTATCTGATTATTATTAATTCTTGTGACGGCCATTTTATAGTCTCCAGTTGGCTTCTTTGCTGCTAATTTGTTGAACTGCCAACAAACCAAAATTTTATTAGCCGTGACAATTCACAGGTTATGATGTATTTAGCATGGCCTGAATATTTTGGGTATTGCAACACTAATTTTAAAAGTATTTGCTCTGGAGCGAGCGTGTTGCTGTGTAGACTGCTGTGGTCTATTGATGGGTATTGTATTTATTTTACAGCAAAAAATCCTTGGTTTAATAGGGATTTTATAAGAATCTAATGTCTATCACATCACCTGTTTCGGGTGCTTCTGTAAACACCAAATTAACACTAGGGCTTGGGTCCATAGCATAGGATTGATCGGGCACTTGTGTAATACCGTTTAACATGACCAAAACTGCGGCTGTGGTAGTTGAACGATCTAGTGTAAATGTAGTGGCCACATTGTTGCCGTACAAGGTTTGATTGGTAACTGCGGTGCTGGTAGATGCCCAGGCGTTGCCGTTGTAGACTTCCAACAGCGAAGTTGTAGTATTAAATCTGACAGTGCCTGTGTTGCCAGGACTAGGGCGTTGATCGGTATTGCCTACTGGCAATATCAATCCAGTTGTGGTGTTGATACTGACTAGTCCTGTACCGGTGGGTTGTATCGTGATTGTTGCATTGGCCAAACCAGTGCTGATTGTGGTGTTACTTATGGTCAAATTGCCCAATACAGCGGCACCACCAACTCCAAATGTGCCCACATATCTGTAACCCACAATAAACACAGATTTGCCTGTGACTCCGCCGGCAATCACCGTCGGAATTGTAGCACCGTTAAAGTTTAGGACGCCAGCTTGGTAGTCAAAAAACCATGTATCGTCGCTGCCAGATCCTGTTTGGAACAGTCTAGTGCCTGTGGTTTGTGGGGTTGTAGATCCGGTGGTGTCTACATAAACCACCACCAAATAATTGTCACCGAACTGGGTAGGAATCCAATTGGTTAAATTGGTTTTCCAAGTTTGATTGTCAGGCGCTGTTAGATCTTCTGTACATTGAACTGTGGGGCTGTAGCTGCCGCCTCCGTCTTTATAAACCTGTACTATTGATGTAGTGCTGGCTGGAGGAGTGGCAGGAATATCACCACTGTTGGTCCAAACCAAGTCACCACGATACAGCAACGGGCTGGCTATGCTTTCGTTGAAGGCTTCTTTACTGCCCGAACCCGGTGGCGGTATGGAAGTCTTGGCTACTCCGTAACCAACTTTTTTCCAGAGATAGTCTAGTTTCTGACTTTCACCAAATGAGGCCGGCATTATGCAGCGTCTCCTATTGAAAGTGCAGTAATGGTCTGGCCACTACTTAATGCTATACGAATCAAAATATTATTACCTGTGCTGTTACTTGAATTCTGTGAGCCCAGTGTCATGGTATAGCCCACATTGGCAATGGCCGAGTTAAGTGGCACCACGTCGGCTCCGGTTAGAGAAACACCGTTGGTACCGTTGCCGCCACCTGCTATGTTTGCACCTGGAACACCCGATCCGTTATATTGTAGTGAACAGCTCAACCAACCGTCGAGGGTACTTGTTGGCCCAGGAAAACCCGGAGTAGGCGAGCTGAATCCACCAGTATCAATTGTAGTTCCTGGTGCCGCAATCCACATGCCAGCTATGCCTGTGGTGGTAGTAAGTCTAATATCAAAGTTGGCCATTGTAGCTCTGCGGAACGCAAAAGTAAAGTATTGTAGTCCACTGCGTCCTGTGGCGAGATCGGGCCCTACTGGCAAATATCCTGTAGACAAATTGGTTACATAATGTTTAACTACTCCATATCGGTCAACTGCTTCTTGGGTGCCTGCAATAGTTTGAGCGCCGGCCCAGACGTTGCCGGTATAGTAGTTGGTACTACCATTAAATGCTGGTGTATTAGCTGCGGCACCAAAACCGGTTATGCGTAAAGCGTTGTCGGTGTATACAGATCCCAAGGTAGCACTGACCGCAATGTTGCCTTCACTGATACCGGTATTAGCCGTGGCATTTACCTGTATCTTGGTCGGTAATTGGACTGTGGCACTGGTGCCAACCACATTGAATATTGTGGCTGTTACGTTTGCTACGGCATTGACTGCTCCGTTGATCAGGACATTAACATTGCCCAAGGTGTAATTTGATGAGATACCTGTGTTGGCCTTGACGTTGCTGCCGGTCAACATTGTGCTTGGTCCATCAATCTGAGCCAAAGATTTAGTTTGTGTAGCGATAATTGATCCGGTACCTTCTATGGCCGTGCCAGCAGCCAGTGTAAACGGATCAGCACTGCGGAAAGTTTGACCAACAAAGTTTTGTAGTTCTACAGTGGCCACAGTGACGCTTGGACTTCCTGTGGCACTGTAATACGGAATGCCCGAAATATAAGCGTAGGTGCCACTCACATTGCCGGCCATGACCACGTTGCTGGTTACCAAAGTGGGTGCTGAATTTAAATTATCCTTGACCATGCCTACTGTATTAGTATTGCCCGATACAGTATGTCTAAGTTGGAAATCATTGTAACCAGTACCTAGGCTGGCCAGAGTATTGCTGATGGTAGCAGAAAATACCTTGTAAAATCCTGTGGGCACAGCGGCATTGGCCACGTGCAGATCTCGGTCAGCTGATACAATCAATGCTCCTGCTGTACCTACTGTGTTTCCACCGGTAGTAAATGTTACACTACCGGCGGCTGTGTTATTGACATAAGCCGCCAATGTGCCTGTGGTTGCTGTATTGGCATTTTGGACTTGTGTACTTGTAGAGACCGGAGTGGTAGTGGCCACACGAGTCACCGATGTGCCATTGGCCGCAATATTACCACCGGTGTTGTCTGCGGCTCCGGCGGCCAACAGCGGGCTGGTTCCTTGACTGGCCGTGGATATGGTCACATTAGAGTAGCCACTGAGATTGGTAGGCGCAGTGGGATTGGCCAATATGGTAATATAACTGGTTCTAGTCTGAGTGTTGCTTTGTGATATGGTTCCGGGAGTGCCATTGGCTTGCAAGGCCACAGTTTTACTTCCTGTAGTTGGAGAACCCACAGCACTTTGATATGAGTGCGTGATGTTGGCAAAGGTTGTTACACCGGTGTTGCTGGTAGTATCGCCCCAGGTCCAGTTAAACACATTTCCTGTAAAGGCCACATTGGGTGATGTTTGATTTTGAAAGTTAAATAAACTACGATCGAGACCGTTGTAGTCGGTGTACAGATATCCAACCTGTGCATTGGCTGTGAATCCAGTGGCATCAGTTTGTGTGTTACTGGTTCCTATAAAGCCAGCTCTAACTTCTGGCTCGATGGAAATAGTCACGTTGCTGGACTTGAATGGACTGGTACTGTAACCGGTGTATAGCCAAAGATTGGCCACACGGTTTATTGTGGTTGCAGCATTTTGTTGTACTGAGGTAAGAGCAAAGGTGTGTGTAATGTTGGCCGCACTGGGATTACCAGCCAGGCCAGTTTGAATATTGATGTTGCTGTTGGCTGTGCCGTCGCCCCATTGGAAGTTATATAACTGCTGGGCCCCAAAGCTGGCTGTGTTACCAGGACTGCCCGGTGTTTGATTTTGAAAACTCACTACACCGCCCGATGTGGCCAAGTAGTTGATTGTAGTTGCAACATTGGCCGCTACTGCAGGACTCTGTGGTGAATACACTTTGACATTGGTGTTGGCCGATGTAACATTATAGGGTGGTGCATTACCGGCTGTTTGATTTGTGCCTGTTAAGTTGATTCCGTATATGGCATCTGTGTTGGCAGAGTTAATGTAGGTGTGACTGTTGGTGGTAAAACTATTGCCAGGATTAACAATATTACCATCGCCATAGTTGATCGAATAAGATGTAGCATATAGACTGGTATTGGTCAGTGTTACACTGCTACCGGTATCCAACGTTGTTGGACTTGTGGTAAATGACGGTATTGGCAACGGTGTAAACAAAGTAATGTAATTGGTATTGGTTGATGTTGCTGTTGATCCTTTTGCACCAAGAACAGCATTGCCACTATAAGTTCCGTTGGTGTTGTAAGCTGTATACACAACTGTAAATTGGCCTCCAAGCACATTGCTGTAGGTATGTGTTGGGTTGGCTGATGTACTGGTTGTTCCGTCACCAAAATCCCAAAGGTAACTGTTTGGATTGCCAATGTAGTGCCCGACGAATGCCACACTTAGTGGACTTGGCCCTGACGTCACATTGGCAGTGATATAAACATTACCCACATAGGTATTTCCAGCAATGTTCAATGCTACTTGGTTTAGGTCGTCCAGGCCATCAGTTACAAAAGTAGCGGTGGTCCAGCCTGGATAAGCCACATTTGTAGTCAGGCTGCCGTCTGTGGGTGTTCCTAATGGTATTGCATTACCAACCACATTTCCGGCAACATTTCCGGTTGCTTGATCTACATAGTATTTGGTAGCAGCATCTTGATTTGCTACTGGGTTTAATACATTATTAATATAACGATTGCCGGCACTAATGTTACCTGTTATAGGAATAACAATATTGCCTACTGTGATATTTCCACTGGTAATAGTGCCAGTGGTGCTAATTGTGTTTGATCCAAAATCAGCTAATAAAGTTACAACATTGCTGTTGCCATATGAACTTGTAATGTTGCTAATGTTGGATCCATCACCCCACAGCCATGTTGCAACAACATTTCCAGTACTGTTAACATTGCCGGTGATGCTGATATTGTTGGCTTGTATATTGCCGTTTACGTCCAGGGCAACTGTGGGTGATGTTGTATTGATCCCTACATTGGCATTGGCTATAGATATATCAATGCCATCTCGTTCAAGAATGGTTGATAAAATCTGTCCTTTTACGTAGTTGACTGCCATAGATTATCCCTGTATAGGATATTTAGCCATTTAGCTGTTGGTATGAATTACGTTGATCGGCACGGTATTGGGTGGTGCTGATGTAAATGTAATATCGTACCCACCATTAACTGTGTAAGAACTAGCAGGATCTTGATAAATTGAGCCTACAAATACTATCATCTGTGTTGCTGTGCTTTCTGCTACACTCATTGTAAACACGGTTTGTACTCCGTTGCCGACGAAATCATCCACGGTGTATTCAACATCGCCCGAACTCAGTGCCACATATTGGGTGCCGTTAAAAAATTCAATGAATCCAGACGAATCGGTGTTGTAACGTATGAGTCCAAATGCTGGATTATTTGGACGCTGGCTGCTGTCACCTGTGGGCAGTACCACTCCAGAACTGCCGCTTTGTAACTGGCGATTTTTTACAAAGTAACCCATTAAATTGAAGTATAAGAAGTGATTGCAGTAACGTTGGCCTGAGATGCATTGACTTGAATAGTGTCTCCTGGGCCTAGTAACAATTTTTCGGCGGCCGCATACAATTGATAGGTATCTCCGCTTTGTAATGGAAGAGCATACAGTGCCTGAGTTGTAGTGTCTGCCGATGCACTGTTGGGTACTACAAACAAATTGGCCGTCACATTGGCTGGACCCCAGTTACACAAAGTAAAAGAGGTGATCGCTGTATTTCCAGTGCTGGTGTAAGCATTACCGGTTCCTGTTGTTACACTATATGTTGCTATGGTCATTTTTATTCCTTAAAATATAATTCCGTAAACAATAGCTTTGCTTTTGCTTACTAATTCGTCGCTGGCTGCAGCCGTGGTAAAATATAATCCAGTTCCTCCACCGCCTACTGCATTGCTGTAAATTGCCACAGTGTTGGCCACGTTGGGTGGGGTTGATTTATAACCAATGTATTGTGCTCCATCTAATGTTAGGTAGCTATTGCCATAATCAAATCGTAAATTGGCACTGCCACTAAAACTGTTGCCTTGATTGAACTGTACTGACAGATTTGGGCCGCCTGGTACAGCACTGGTTGTAGAAATATTGGCATAGCCAGCCACAGGTGCGCCGACACTGTTTACGCTGGTGCTGATCTGCCAGACGTTAGATGTAGTATTAAATCTCAAACCAGCAAATGTTGTAGGGCCAGTCTGCATCAACAAACCACCGTCGGTAATGGCACCGGTGTTGTTGGCTGCTACTGTAGTAAACGCCGACAATGTTGTTGCTGGGACCGTATAGGTCACATTGCCAACAAACACGGTTTGGGCATTAACCGTAAAAATACCGTCGCCGTCGTTGCAGGTAATGGTATAATCGCCGTTGACAGTTTTGTAGCTTGTAGTCATTTACAGATCCTTTTTGTTATTTATGCGGTCTGTAAAGGTGTTAAGATCAAGATGCTCTAAATTTCTAACCGAATCAAATTGATCAATGTGTGCAGTCGTGGGGCCAACGACCCGCACAAATTGGTAATGCTTGTAGTCTTTCATAATTTTTAACAATTGTTTGATCCAATTTCCAGCAAAAGTAGGTGTAGCACCCACTGGTTTGTAAAATTCTGTGCCGGCATATAGATTATTAACGGTTTTATTCTCGCTTGGGCCCATGTCAAACCCCAACAAATATATCTGTCTGTTTTCATCTAATGCAGCCAATGCTGTTGCCACCGGACCGGAACTATACCCAAAATAGGACCTAGGAATTTCCTGGGCACCTAATCCAGCTATGGGTCTGCGAGTGTAAAATCTATTCTGAGCACTGTAACCCGATTGTTGGATATGAGTGGCTATAGGACGATCTGTGGCTACCAACAAGTCTGGCGTGTATTCTCTGTAAAGGGCATTGCATCCGTAGATTTTTCCGTACTGATTTAATATTGTTAAATCAATTTCACGTCGGCTAATGCCGTTACCAAGTACAAATGCTCGAGTCATAAAAAATCCCCACAGTACTTATTGTGGGGATTCTAGAGATGCTACAAAAATTACGAAGTGTAATTTTCTACAATACCAAGACTTAATGTACCGCCAGTATTTTGCTCACTACCGTTAGTACCCCAGGTGTCTGTTTCTGCACCAGATTTAGCAACTGTGCCTTCGTCTGAGAAGAAGTTAGCGTCAAGTGCTAGATTATTAACAACTTGGTCTGGGTTCCAAACATCACCTGTGTTAGCATTGCCACCAGTCTCACCGCCGTCAAAGTTCTGGAAGAACTTGTTGGTCAGCTTACTAATTGCCTGCTCAGTTGAGTCAGTTGCACCGGAGAAATAACTGATGCTCATGTTGCCTGCTGTAGGTGATAAGTCACTGATCAACACACATGTTCCAACAGCATTTACACGACCTGTGCCTGTATTAGCTAAGGCAGCGGTGGCTGTAAAGATTGTGCCAATCTGTGCGTTAGGAGCACCGTAGCTGGCCCAGTCAGTATCGCCTACTACAGTGATACGGTATGCATAGCCAGATACCAATGCTGTTCTAGCAGTCAGATCGGCTACCATAAACTTGCGTGAGCCTTTTTGGCGTATAATAACACCATCTGCTTCAGCAAACCCTGTAACAAACACACGACATTTTACAATTGGATATGTTGTACTTACATCTGTACCGCGTGTGCCGCCGACTACACCAAGCCATGGTGGATTAGTACCGCCAGTTGGATATGTGGCAGTAGCTGTATCCATTGAGGTTGGTGATGCAAATGGAGGATATGCTTGATCTATTGCAACAGCCTGAGCTGTAGGTCCGGTGGTAAAAATACCAGACATGGCGGAATATTTTTGAATCTTAAGTGGACGTCCCATTTTGTTTTCTCCTTAAAGAAGCCCGATGCGGGTTCTAGCCGCTACGCAGGGGGTAAATCCTGCATAAAACGCCGTATTGCGTTGACAAGTATTTATCGAATAACAAATATTTTGCCCGGCTTATGCTAGATTAAATATGATCATGAACACAGAACAGTTAATAGACTTTGGCAATCAAGCACGTGAACAAAATGACCCAGAGTTAGCATTAAAATATTATGCCCAAGCACTAACTGAAGATCGTGATTCAGCATCAGCTTTCAATAATTATGGCAATGTTCTAAGAGAGTGCGGAGATCCGTTAGGTGGCATTCCATTTTTACAACGCAGTATCCAGTTGGCTCCAACGCATCCAACAGCACAATTTAATTTGGCTGTGGCTTATTTGTTAGCTGGAGATTATAGCCGCGGTTGGCCGCAATACGAAACACGCTGGAACTACGAACACCTTGCTGGTACACTGCCCAAGTTTGATCAGCCTCGCTGGACCGGCCAGGATATCAAAGATAAAACTGTGCTAATCATTGGTGAACAAGGTCACGGTGACAACATACAGTTTGTGAGATTTGTAGCAGATATCAGATCTCGCGGTGCTACACCTGTGTTGGTTACTGATCCTGCATTAATACCATTGTTTAAGGGGTCTGATGTCAACAACATTGTTGCTTTTGGTGAATCGTTACCAGCATTTGATTATTGGACTCCTATTATGAGTATCCCTAACATTGTTGGATCAACATTAGAAAATCTTGCTTCTGTGCATTATTACCTAACCGCCGATACCGCCTTGCAAAAACAATGGCAAGAGGTATTAGGACCAAAAACTCGATTACGTGTAGGATTTTGTTGGTCCGGTCGTAGAGATACCTGGATTAATCGACACAAAGCCATGCCCTTTGGAAACATGCTAGAGTTAATTAAACGTAACCCAGGATACGAATGGATTAACTTGCAGGTTGATTGCACTGCCGAAGAAGAAGCTCAATTAATAGAGGCCGGTGTGCGGGCTTACCCTGGCAGCATAAAAACATTTGCAGACTCGGCGGCGTTGATCATGCACATGGATGTTGTGTTGGCTGTGGATACCGCTGTAGCACATCTTGCCGGTGCGTTGGGTCGACCTGTATGGGTTATGCTGAGTCAATTTGCCTTGGACTGGCGTTGGTTACTCAATCGTGATTCAAGTCCTTGGTATACTACCGCTACGTTGTTCCGCCAACCAAAAATGGGTGACTGGGCAAGTGTAACAGATAAAATACACAAATTCCTAAGCTGGTATAAAATTTAAAGCCAACAAAAAAGCACACGGTAGTGTGCTTTCTTGCTCTTCCCATCCCAAAGGATAAGATGATTCTTTGTTGTTCTCTGATTAAGAGAATGACAAGTTTTGTACAGCGATTTCACCAACATAGTCAGCAGCGTTACCGAAGGAACTTGCTGTATTTGTCAATTCAACGAAGCCATAACGTGTCATAAATGATACGACTGGTTCGAATGTTGATGGATCTAATACCACGCCACTACTCATGAGAGGAATGTATGGGCAATAGAACGCTGCGGCATCAGCCTCGCTTGTACCTTTGTAGCCAACCAATACAGAAGCTGTATCACTAGCATAGGAGTTTACAAACACACGCATTGCACCGTTCAATGTACCAACAAACTTAGTGTTTGTAGGTGCTTCAAATGTGCCTTCTGTTGTGCGAGCAAAAGCGGAAGTTGTTGCAGACTGCAATACTGTCAAGCTAGCTGGACTAACAACAGCCCAGTTACCAGCGCCACGACGTGTACGCTGAGCGATCAAGTTA
>Ga0114978_10001698_pt1 | contig 18480 bp, 6 predicted proteins | sample S_140212_EF_Meta_FD_87027 | JGI IMG/M metagenome (GOLD analysis project Ga0114978, IMG submission 87027) | Freshwater microbial communities from Lake Simoncouche, Canada to study carbon cycling - S_140212_EF_MetaG | ecosystem: Environmental > Aquatic > Freshwater > Lake | place: Lake... | reverse complement strand
GCTGCCTGCGATGGTGACGCTGAGTACTTGGGCGGTGCCGTCCGCACTCTTGACGGTGATGCTGTCGGTGTAGTTGGTGCCCTCTTTGAACTCGTCATGGGCGCCTCCCAGGGTGTAGGTCCATTTGCCGTCGGCGGTGATCGTGAAGCTGCCGTAGCCGTTGCTGCCTGCCACACCCACTTGCGCTTGGAACGCCACAGCATTGCCAACGGCGTCTTGGGCCAACAACGTTCCACCGACGGTTTGGGCTGCGTTGGTCTCGGTGATACTCGCAGAACGAGCACCACCTATGACCGTGTGATTGCCCGCACCATTGATCGTAATTACTAAATTCGCGCTCGACGCGTCGCCGTCTTTGTCGACTATTGTGTACTTGAAAGTCTCAGACAGCGCGAGGCCCGCGCTGAGCTGTTTAACCACCGCCAAGTCATTGTTTAGCGTGTAGCTGTACGTCCCGTCGGCCCGCAAAACGACAGCGCCGTACTTGGCTGCCTGAGCAGTCCACGTGACGGTGTTCTCCAAAACCGTCCCATCTCCCAAACTGTCATTGTTCTTGACGTTGCCAGAAATGACTTCTGCGGTGTTTTGGACGATGCTCGATGCGTCACTAAATGCCACAGGCTTCGAATTGGGCGTTGTCAGGTAGACCACGCTGGTAACGTCCGCATGGCCAGCATAGTGGTCGTTTACGCTGAGGCTGATTTGGCCTTTCCCCGCTCCAAACGCCGTGTATCGCAAGGCGGCAAGAGCCGCGTTGATGCTCGTGGCCGTACCGGTCAAGGTCAGGCTTGCACCGGACCCCGCGTCTTCGGGGTATACCGGCATCAGACCGGCATAGCCCGCCACAGTGGTGAGGGCGCCACCGGTGGCTTGCACGGTCACCGTCAGGTTGATGTCGGTGTCTGCTACCGCCAATCCACTGATAGCCTGTGACTGACCAGAGCTGCCCAGCATTAGGCGCTGTACGGCAGTCGTGTAAGGAACCGTCCACACTGGCGCCGCGTTGTCCGCAACGGTAAACAGTCCGCCCACCTGGGTCCAAGAGTTCAGGTCACCCGGAACTGGCGCAGCACCCAAATTGAGGTAGGCAAGCGACGCACCGGTTTGGCTTTGAACATTAAGGTAGTTTTGGCCACCGTCGGTGACGGTAGCTACCCTCAAGCTCGTAACGTCGCCTTGGATCAATCCACTGAAGTTGAGCTTATCGCCTACTTTCAGGTCGGTGATGGAGTCTGCTTTCGCCAGGGTGTTGGCGCTATCTCCTGAACCAAAGACAAACGTGTTTACACCGGCTGCGCCCGTCAAAATGTCTTTGCCTGCGCCACCAGCAATGGTGTCCTTGCCCGCACCACCCGCGATCGTGTCGTCACCCGAACCACCGAAAAGCACATTACCGTGGTCTGTGCCAGCAATACGCAAGGACCCCGCATAGCCGGTAGCCGATACATTGAGATCTGCGACCTGCAGACCCTGCCCGGTGATTTCCAGCACAGAGCCGAAAGAAGCCGCTGCATTGGCACCCAAGGTGAGGCTATAGACGCCCTGGTCTGCCGACAACTGAATGCGCTCAACCGAGCTGACCTTGGTCCATTCGGTTTCGGTCAGGGTCTGCGCCGAGACCAGTCGAATGGTATCGGTACCACTGCCGCCAGCCAATGAGACCATGGCAGCGAACTCACTCACGCCATTGGCCGCTCCAACGACGAAGGTGTCACTGCCAGCGCCGCCTTGGAGCACGTCGGCGCCACCCCCGCCAGTGATGGTGCTGCCAAAGTTGTTACCAACAAGCATGTTCGCAGCGCTGGAGCCCACCAAGCTGACGGTTGTATTGGTCGAGAGCGAAGCGTCAATGTTTTTAACGGCAAACAGATTACCGCCGGTGATACTCACCGGAGCGCCATTGGCCAAAACACGGAAAGTCGTCAAATCCGCACTGACTGCGCTTGACCTCGGGTCGCCAGTGAACACCAAAGTTTGCACCGCACTCAGAGTTTGCACCTCGGCAAATGGCGACTTCTGCAAAGTCAGCGTCACCTCCGTGGAAAGGCTAGTAGAAGCGGAAGCGGCCAAGCCCGAGTTATCCGATACGGTGTAAACCATCACACGGGTTTCCCCGCCAACCACGCTAGCGCTGGTCGTGAATGACACGCCGCGCAGCGCCGATTCCAAGTTCGCCTGCGATATGGACTGGCCGGCACTAAGCGCACTGATGCTCAACACACCATTGACGTAGGTGGCTGAAAAATTGGCTGATGCCAGGGTTTGGACCGCAGCCGAACTCAGGTAAAGCTTGTCACCAGTCGCAAGACCGGCGCTAATCTCTACCCGGGCAGAAACAAAACCATTGCTGTCCGCGTCCGACACACTGGCCTGTGGCGACAACAGGGCGGAGCCAACACTTGCTGCGTACAGCGCCTGGGCAGGTAGGACACTACTGAGGCTCACAATCGGCAAGTCATTCACAGCAATGACGCTGAACTGATAGCTCGCCTGCGCTGTCAATGCGCCGCCGGATCCGCTGTTTCCGCCGTCGTTGACGCTGATAGTCAATTGTTCGCGCGATACCGGGGTATCCGAGTTATTGAAATACGTCAATGATCCGGCGCTGCCATCCAAAATTTTGCCAATGGCTGCAACCGTTCCTTTGAAGGTTACGCAAGCGGAGCCGCTGCCCGCGACCGTTACACCAGAGGCCCCGGAGGTGGCGCTGATTTGTCCGGCTGCGACTGCCATGGTCACGGTGACGGCATTTGTTCCAGAATCAGCATCACTGACCACAATGCCCAAACCAGCCAAGGACAAAGCGACTTGCTCCGTCGCGTTGGGCATATTGCCGGCCTGTTTGGTGACGGTGGGTGCGTCATTTACCGCAACCACCGCCACAGTGCGAGAAAGAGCCAGCGAGCTTTGGGTAGCAGCGTCGTGCGAGTTGTCAGTGACGGTGACATTGATCTGGCGCGCGAGGATGCTGGGGTTATCCGACGAATTGCCAAATACAACGGTACGCAAAACGCTTTGGTAGCTGGCCAACACAGCGTCGCCGGTAATCGTGAGCACGCCGGCCGCGTAGCTCGATGTCAGACCACTGCCGCTTGGCAATGTGACTGACAGCAAATCACCGGCGTCAAATCCTGCACTAATGGCAATGCGTGCCCCGCTAAGCAGCGTGCTGTCGCCATCCGTGACCCGAAGTCCCGCCAAGATTTCAACCGGCGCAGCACCTTCAGTGAAACTGTAAATCAGCCCATTGGGCGCGATCACCGGCGCGTCATTTACCGCGATCACCGGTACCGTAATGGTGCTGGGCAGACTGTTGATGCGGCTGTCTACCGGGTCGACGACAACGTATGAAATTTTGACGTCTTTGTCGTAGTTTGCATCGAGCGCTAAGCTGAGCACCAGCTTGCCGTCAGCGTCCAACTTCAACACATCGCCGCTTAAGCCCATCAATACAGGCTTGGAGCCGGCAACCAAACTTCCACCGGTAATAGAAATGATGCGCACAGCCGTGGGCGCAGCGCCGTCCGGATTGACCAAGTGCAGTCCCGAGAGGGTGATGCTTGAAGTGACATCCTCGGTGTGCGGTGTCAAAACCATGGACCCACCAGCCTCAGGCGGATCGTTGCTCAATACCTCAAGCCTGATGGTTCGGGTGTCTGGCGCGGACTGGGGATCTCCATCGTCGGCCGAGACGGTAATGGCTGCGGCCACACCATCCCGACCCGCTTTAAAGGTCAGGCTATCTAGCACCGCGTTCAGATCGGACTTGTTTCCCGACAATGTAATCGTCGCCACCCCGTGGTCCACGGTGTCGGAGCGAACTACCGACAGGTCGGTCAAATTCAGCCCGAAGCCAATATCGCCGCCGGTGGCGGACAAGCTTACCGTCAGCTGGTCGCTGTCCAAATCGCCTACTTGAATGCCACTCAATGCCGCCAGGTTGCCCGCGGACACTGTGAAACCTTCCGGTACTACCAAGGCGGTGGGTGCCGCGTCTGCTTTACCGGAAGTGCTTGCACTGACGGCGCTGGGCGTCAAGGCGTCACCATCTATGACGGAGGCCACAATACGTACATCACCGGCAAGGGCAGTCAACGTCAAGCTGTCAAGCGCCAGGTTAACGACCAGCGGCGTGCCCGTGAGGGTCAGGCCCCCATCGTCCTCTTGGATCATTCCCAGTCCGGAGGACAAGACCGAAGCGTTCAATATGCCACCCGTAGGCGTCAAACGCACCGTCAAGGTGTTGTTATCAAGGTCGCCCACATGGAAACCAACGACCGGCGTTTCCTGACCAGCAAGCAGCAGGGGCAGACTCGCAGGCGCTTCGATGGTGGCCAAATGGTGCAAGTCCATCGCAATATCAGCAGCGCCCTCAATGCGACTTTCACCCGAGTCGTCAACCGCAGAAAAGGCCAAGTACGCTGATGTTTCTGTTGCGGGTACCCGTACTTGCAAGGCATCGAGCTGGGCCTGAAGTTGGGCCAAGGTGCCGGTCAACGTCAGCACGCTACTCACACCGTCACTCACACTGGTGCTAGTTACTCCTCCGACAGTGGTGTGCAAATCAACACCATGAACCGACTTGACCGTCAATGTCAGCTTGGCGCTGGTTTTGTAGTAATCCAGTGAAACACCCAGGATGGCAGTCGAAGCGCCCGCTACTAAATCGATAGCATCTGGCAGTGTGAAGGTGGGAACAAAAGGGTCGTCATTGATGATGGAAAACCCGCGTGTCAGGGACACAGCGGAGTTTCCGTAGGCATCGATCAGCTGGGTTTGGCCCAGCGGATCTGTCAAGATGACACTGAACTTCTCGGTCAATTCCTTGATGTCATCGCCCTGAACCATGATGGTCAGGGTCAAGCTTTCTTGCCCGGCTGCAAACGTGACCACTCCTCCCGGAATCACTTGCCCGGCAAAATCAGAGGCATTGATACCGGCGCCTGTAGCCAAGCTGTAATTCAACGTTACAACGCAGTCTGTGTTGCCACCGCGGCTTAGTGTGATGTTGAAGGCCGTGGTCGTGCCAGACGCACCCTCAAAAAGGCCTGCGGTGGGCGTGGAACTTACAGCGTCAATTGCAACACGGGCCGGGACAATCACACCGGTGACGGCATCAGCAATCGCTTTTTCGAGCGGTGTTTTTCCGCTTTCATTGACCTCAAGCAGGTGCGGCTGGGAACCGCCTTTGGCGTAGGCCTCTAAGGCATCCCTTACGCTGCCCTGGGTCGCACTTTGGACCTTGATCGCATCCGTCAAGACGGCGATGGCCTTGCTTGACGTGTCCAATGTGCCATTGACAGCGTTGATGGCTGCATTGGCCGTGGCCAGCACATCGCCTAGGTAATGGATTTGGACCGTACCGCCAACAATGCCCTTGTCAGCGGCGACGCCGTCTAAAACCAACTTGACAAAATCCGCGTCCGCGAGCTTTTCCGACAGCAAGGCGCCAAGAGGCAGCAACTGCGCGACCTTGGCAATCAGGCTGACGCTGTATTCTTGGCGCAAGGCCAGAGCAGCATCGGTTTCAAGTCCAGAGTTCTTCAGATCTTGCAAGAACGTCGCACCGACGTCCATGATGTTGGACAGCTCCAGGGCAACCTTTTGGTAGGAAACTGCCGAGAGGCGGTCATCGCTGGTGGCTGCTTTTTCGGTGGCTGCCCGGAATGGGTCGAAGGTGCCCAGTTTTGCCATGTCTGACATTGCGAGCGCAGCTTTGGCCCAAGATTCCGCACCTGCAATGTCAACACCCGTCTTGTTAAGCACCAAGGTCGTTACTGGATTGATGACCCGGTAACCCTTGGGCGCTTCATACTGCGACTGGAATGCCAAGCCGGTGGAGACGTCAATGCCTCCGCGCATGACCAAGTTTCCGTTCGAAGGCAAGCTGAAGTTACCCACCGAATCCGTCAAGGAAGCTGCTTCGCCCGCGTTCAGTACACCGTCTCCATTGCGATCCGCAAATACGGTTGCGCCAGAGATGTAGCCGTCCGCACCGCCACCTGCAGCCTCAACGGCCAGGGCGTCGTCAGGCGTCTCAATTACCGTACTGTTACCCGCCAAGTCGGTGACGCTGACATTGGTCAGGCCGTAGTTCATACCGGGGGTAAGGTCTGCCACGTCGTCCTGTGGCACCAGTACGGACCACGTCCCCACGCCTACCGTACCGGTGTAAACATGGCCATTGAGCGTCAATGAAACGGACTGGCCATATTCAGCGTCGGTAGTGCCCGTAATGACCAGACTGCTCAGAGCTTCCTTGCTGCTGAGCACGCCGTCGACTGCCAGATCTGCTACGTTGAGCGTGGGGGCGACCCTGTCATAGGTAAATACCAGGGCGTTAGACGCGGCAGACACGTTACCCGCAGCATCGGTCTGGCGGGCGTATACCGTGTTGCTTCCCTCAGCGGGCGTGTAAGCCGTACTCCAATGTAGCTTATCGGTGCTGTATTCCACCTTTGCCAACGTAGCCCCAGAGCCCTCAAGCCCGCCGATTTTGAGTCCACCAGCTTTAGTGATCTGATCGCTTGCCGAGACGCCTGTGTCACTTGCCAAGCTTAGCGTGGGTGTTGCGACTCGCGTATCAAGGTTAAAGCCCAGAGCTTCCGAGACCAACGACGTGTTGCCGGCAAGGTCCGTCTGGCGCACCAGTACGCTCTTGGCCCCATCGCCCGTGACTGTAAAGCTATTGGCAGAGCCCGTGTTCCAAGTCACACCGCCGTTCGTGCTGTACTTCCAGCTGGCGCCAAACTCCAAACCGCTGACGTTGACGGTGCCGATATTGGTGAGGTTGTCACCCAGGGTTCCACTGTCACTAGCGAGCGACAAAGTGGGTGATGCGACCTTCGCGTCCAAGGTGAAGTCGAAGGCCTCGCTGGTGGCAACGTTGCCTGCCACATCCGTCTGGCGCACGAAAACGCGGTACTGCACCGCGCTGGCATCGCTCGCCAGGTTCGCGATCGTTAGTGACGAACCGGTGCCCGACTGCCACACATCAGCCGCAACCATTCTGTTGGCACCATCGAGTGGCGCCCAGGCAGATCCATTCCACTTGGCCTTGGTGAACTCCCACGAAGCGCCAGACTCAATTCCAGCGACGTTGATGAGGCCTTGGTTGGTGACTTTGTCAATCGCGCTGGTGCCGCTGTCAATCGCCAGGTTCAAAGCCGGTGCAGCAACAGCCGTGTCCAGGGTGAATTGCAGCTGGGTGGCCGTAGCGGAGACATTACCTGCCACATCGGTCTGTCGCACCAGCACGGTGTTGGCGCCGCTGAGTGCGGCAAAGTCGCTCAAAGGCTTCCAGGTCGCGCCCCCGTCCACGCTGACCTCAACGGTAGCACCCGCTTCGGCGGTGACCCGCAGGGCGCCGTTGTTCGTAACCAGGTTTGTATTGCCTGCAATCGCGCCAGCCGTGTTGTGCAGTAAGGCCACGCCCGGAGAGCTTGGCCTGCCCGTGTCCAAAGTAAAGGTGAGCGTGCCCGAAGCCGACACATTGCCTGCCACATCGGTTTGGCGCACGTATACCGTGTTTTGCCCCTCTAGGGCGGCAAAGCTGTTCAACCAGCCGTCGACTCCGTTCTGGCTGTACTCCACCAGGACTGCGTCGGACTCCTTCTCAATAGAGAGCGCCCCGAGTTGGGTGATGGCGTCCGAAGCCGACGACCCCGTGTCAGTCGCCAGGCGCACCATCGGGGTGGTTGGGGCCGACTTGTCAAAGTTGAAGCTCAGTCTGACGGTTTCTGAGTAGTTGTCCGCCGCATCTTGCTGGCGTACCAGCACGCTGATCGCACCTTCGGTGCGCAGTTCGAACGCGTTGTCGGAGCCTTGGGTCCAATGGCTGCCGCCGTCCGTGCTGTAAAACCACTTGGCTCCGGGCTCCAAGCCCCCCACGTTCACCTTGCCATTGTTGGTGATACCGTCTTCAATACCGGTATCGGAGGCCAGGCGCACTGCCAAGTCTTTGGCCGCCGAAGTATCAAGGGTAAAGCTCAAAGGGGGCGAAGCGGCAGAAACATTGCCCGCCAGGTCGATTTGCCGGACATAGACGGTATTACGGGCATCGGCGGCAACAAAACTGCTGGCCCATGCCACGCCGTCCAAGCTGTATTGCACCTGTGAACCCGCTTCCAGGTTCGAGATCAGCAGTTCCGCGTCATTCGTAAGTCCGTCGCCGGCTACGCCCGAATCATTGGCAAGGCCGACCGTCAGCGTTGCAACCTGGGTATCCAAGGTGAATTGCAAAGTTGAAGTAGCGGACACATTGCCAGCCAAGTCAATTTGCCGCACCAAAATAGTGTTGGCGCCCTCGCGTGCGGAGAAATTGGGCCGGTCGGTTGACACCCAAGTAAGCCAAGTCTGGCCAGCGTCCAAACTGACTTCAACCACCGCGCCGGTTTCAGCGCCAGTGATGGCCAAGTCGCCCAAACTTGTAATGTTGTCGCTAGAAAGACCCAAGCCCCCATTGCGACCTGTGTCATGGGCAAGGGCAACGCCTAGGACATCTGCCTGGCGATCCAAGGTGAAGCTGATGCTGGATTCTGCAGACTGGCTGCCCGCCTTGTCGATTTGGCGCAACATAACCGTGAAAGCGCCGTCGGGCAGGTCTAACAAGGCGCTAAGGCTGGTAACTTGCTTGCTCCATTCCCCGCCCTGGAGCTTGTACTGCCAAACAGCACCCGACTCCAGCCCAGCAATAGTGAAACTGGCTGAGGACGTGATGAAGTCTCTGCCAGACGAACCCGTGTCGGACACCAAAACACCGACAAGCGGATCGGCCCCCGAGTCATAGGTGATCGCTAAGAATCCCGACGCAACGTCGACCGCGCTGCGCGCGGCGGTGCTCTCGCCGTCGGCAATCACAATAGAAACTGTCTTGGAACTGCTAGCAGTAAAGTTGGGCAGCGAGAAATCCAGATACCCACGGGTGATATCTGCAGCGGACACCGGCGCCGTCACATAAGGAACCAAGTTACCTTCGACCAGCAACTTAACAACATAGCCAACTTTTACCGTGCTGACAATGCTTGTCAGGTCCACACGAATCTGCGGATTGGCGATGTTGGTTATGCGGTCGGTGGCGTCCAAACCGCTGTCGCTTCCAGGAGCAACGGTAACGTCCACCACTTTTTGCCCTGCAGCGACAACGTTGAGGAGCGCAGTGATAGCCTGGACCGCCTGCGCAAACTGTGGCGACGAAGAACCCAAACCCAGGGCCTGCGTAAGGTCATCCTGCACCACCTTCTGGAACTCGTAAAGGCTGAGCAGCGAAGCGGTTTGAATCGCATTACCAGTGGCAATCAAGGCCACTGCAGCGTCCGAGAGGCTCGCAACCAATCCCACCAATGCCGCCGCATTGAGGGCCTGAACAGCACCCTCAAGCACGCTGCCGATCAAGGTGGCGTCGCTCAGAGACAGTACCGCAGTGCCGGTTTGCGCCGCCGCCTGGGCAATCTGGCGCGTCAATGCGCTAAGGACCGCTTCGACGGCGGCATCGACCTGCAAGTTGGCATTGGACGCCATCAATGCCGCCGCCCCAGAAACCCAAAGATTGGCTATTTGAGCCGCTTTGATCTGCAGCGCTACGGCTTGTTGCTGCGCAACGCCGGTCTGCGAGGCCGCAAGCGCAATCGGGTCGGCGCTTAACAAATCAAAGCTGTCGGCAATCCCAAGCGCTTTTCGGACCGCCGCACTGGCGCTATCGGCACTGGCCTCTGGATGGGCATCCATGTAGCTTTGCACCAGCGTCGTGAGCGGATTGACCACTGTGGCGGACGCCGGTGCGCGCAAATCGACATGGAAGTTCAGTCCGGTCGAAATATCCTTGCCGCCGCTGGCCACGATCTGGGCCGCCTGCTTGATCAACGCGGTTTCAAACTCGTAACGACCGGTGGCATCCGTCGTCGTGGTCGCCAGAACTTTGCCATTGGAATCCAACAGCCGGACGGTCGCGTCACGGATGTAGCCATCGGCAACAATACCCTGCGAGTACAGGGCTAGCTTGGCCACGACAGCGCCCGCGCTACCACTCCAAGGCGAACCAAAGATACTCAACACACCACTGGAGAAGGCAAACAGGCCAATGTCCGAGGAGGCGCCCGCGGTCGCGTCTGGCAACCCCAGCTCAAGCGGCCGCGAGACCGCCATCGCCGGACCCATGGCATCGGCAAACACACGGGACCCCAGAGGCGACTCCGGGGGCGACTCCACCGATGACTCAACGCTGACGTCCGAAAGTTCCTGCGAACTGAGGCCACGCGCCTGGGCCTTGGCTCCGAGCTGCTCGTCAATCAGTTCGCGAAGTTTGGCTGCAGCGTCATCGGAATCGAGCAAGGCGTCATCCTGCGTCCAAGACTCTGACGGCGACGCCTGCAATTCCTGCGAAACCCCTTCCCATTCCCTGGCATCCTGCGCGGCATCAGCTTGGGCTACATTCACCTCGCCATCCGCACCCAATTCGTCAGGCTTGCGAGAATGACCCGACGCACGTGCCTGCTCGACCACAGCGTACAAAAGCGCCAGCTGTAGACTCAATCGTGTGACGTCGAGGTTTGCAGACGACAACAAGGCCCTCGCCCTGATCAACAGGGCGCGCAGTTTCGTCCACCGCATTTGCGCGGATATTTGAGGGGTTTTCAAGCGGTTTTTTGCAGCGGTCAAGTTCCTTTTTAATTTTAATCAAATAACGCACTGTTATCAGATAAACCAAATTACGTTACATAAATGTCATTTTTAGATATTCATACCGATTTTTACGGTCACTGGATGAGGCAGCTTAAGCAAGGCGTATTGGGTGTTCAGTCTCATGGCATTCGCTTGGGCGCGAAGGCTTCAAGTACGCCAAGGCGGGCGTGATGCTCATGGATTTGCCGCCCGACGGCGTGATGCAGGGCGAACTGGATCTCGAAGATAGCGACTTAATAGACCACATTACCGACAAAACGTGCTTTATGACGACCGATACAATCAGGTCGAGGTACGGCAAGGGCGCGATGATCATGGCAAGCTTCAGCCCGACTTTTCAACGGAACTCGCATAATTGCGCAATGAAAGTCATCCTTCAACCTGTTTTTTTAGGCTGTGTTCTCGCACTCGGAGGGAGTGTCGCCTGGGGGGCAGCAGTGCAAGACTTAGAAGTAAGAGCGGAGGGACACACTTGGACCTACCACTTGCATGTCCCACTTCAAGCGAATTCAGGTAGTGCACCGCTCGTATTGGTTTTTCATGGTGCAGGCGGCAACGGAAAAGACTACCTCACCAAAAATGGTTGGGCTGCCCTCAGTGAAAAGGAAGGGTTTGTAGTCGCTGCACCCGACGGCCTACCCGCCCTGCCACGTTTGCCAGCCAACTTTCGCATCAACCCACGCCTTTGGAATAGTGGTCAACTCAATGCGAATTCGCCGCGCGCCAAGATCGATGACATGGCCTTTGTGAAAGCGCTATTGAACGATGTTGCCCAGCGCACTGCCATTGACTCAAATCGTATCTACGCCACGGGGCATTCGAATGGTGCTGGAATGACTTTCAAGATCGGAGCTGAACTATCCAGCCATTTTGCCGGTATCGCGACGGTAATGGGATTGAATACCAGTGAAGGTGCACGTCCAACCAAAGCTTTGCCAACCCTGATGCTCATCGGAACGCGCGATCCGCTCAATCCGATCGAAGGCGGCGAGCGGCAGCTCCCCTGGGGCAGAAGTACAGTGCCAAAAATTTCACAAGGCATTGAGGCTTGGTCTCTAAGTCTGAATTGCGCAACACCAGCGGTCCAAGAGCGCGACGATGACCAGGTAACCGTAGAAAGTTTCAGCCCCTGTCGGGATGGCGCCACATACACCATTTGGTACCTCAAAGGTCAGGGCCATGCTTGGCCAGGAGGGCAAGAATCCGGTCTGCCTGAATCAGTAATGGGTCCCGACGTCACCCGCGTAAACGCCACGGCTTTAATCTGGCAATTTTTCGCAAACCTTCCAGATTAAGGTGACCCGGCTGCACCCTTTACCTTGGCCTGAAAAAACCAACCTTTACGAAAAGTAGCAGCGCCTACAAGTAAAAAAGTCAGGCCCGGCAGAGGGCCTGCTTGTTCAAAAATTTATTGTTGTTTACTTTTTGCCTGGCGCACCAGGGCCCATGCCACTTCCTGCAGCACCCATACCTGACCCTTGGGGTGTAGCGGGCGGACTAGCAGCTAGCGTTATGCCCCGCGCCTGTACCTTATTGAAAGCCACTCGCGCCACGGGCTTTTAAAAAAATTCAATGACATTACCCTGTCACTGCCTCTCAACAATAAACCGCTGCGATTCGAGCGCACGCTGGTACCACTGCCAACCTGATTCAAATGCCTGCCATTCCTGATCCAAGGCCTCAGACTCCTTTAATTGGGCACCGTTAAGAAAACCATGGTGGTGGTCTAGACTGAAGGGAGCAGACGTCGGCAGACAGTCAGCTTTGAGACGCGCCGCATAACCCCACACATTTTCAAAGCAGAAGCGGCGTAATCCACCGTCATACAAGGCCTGGGTTTGTTCCATGATGGGAAGAAGTCCCTGCCCCATCGGAACACCTTGAACCCAGATTTGACCTTCACTTTTGAGAATGACATGGTCTTTTACATGTACAGCGTCTATGTAAGGCTGCATTGCCCGTAGAGCGTGCATGGGGTCTTCGCCAACCATTTGCGAATTACCGTAGTCGTACAGTGCCTTGATTCGAGGGTGATTGACTTTTTCCAGGATGCGAGAGATCACAGCACCCTGAAAATCTTCATGGTTTTCAAAGACGATCGTGATGCCTAGTCGCTCCGCTTCTGGCGCAATAGCCTTCAGGTCACGCACCGTCCAGTCCATTTGTTCGGACAATGGGGCTTCATACTTGGTATACACCCGCAAGCGCTCTGCGCCCACCTGGGATGCAACCAACAGCATTTTCTGTAGGTTGTCTGGCCGGGTGTCGCTGGTGTCAATTTCGCAGGCCATGTGGTGCTCCTGCAAGCAGGCCCGCACATTGGCGAAATGCTGTGGCGTCGTTCCGCCCAGGTCCCGATAGCCAGGCCCGTTAGCAGAGATGTTGACGCCGGTGAATCCACGATCTTTGGCCAAAGCAATGTACGTAAAGACGTCAAAGTCGCTGCGGTACTTGAACTGAAAACGCAGACTGAAACTGTGAATGTGCATCTCAATGGATTTCATGGGTCTCATCCTTATGACAACAAGCGGCGCAATATTTGAATTTCAGCTCCAAGCGCGACGCCGTATAAGCGCGACGTTTTCTCGTCGGAAGTGGCTGTGTCTTGGGCACGCATGGCGCAATACGCCGCGAATCGGTAATGGTGACTGCTGCGGATACTCTGAAGCCGTGCATGCGTTGCTTGTGAATCCATTGCATGCTCACCCAGGGCCGCAAGGTAAGCACCCAGAAAATGTTGCTCTTGCGCAACAGACAGAATCGGATAGCCGTAAAGAATTTGCATCGCAGGAGAAAGAAACGTAACCACGTCCTGAAGCCCGTCACCCAGGCCTGGACACTGCCAGTCGATCAGGCGCAAGCCATCAGGGCTACTAACCATATTGCCCGGCCCGCAGTCCGTGTGTACCAAAACCTCCCTGTGATTTGGACGCAGGGGTTGCATCGACACCGTAGGACGCAATTCACGCACACTATCACTCAAAGCACTCGGGTGGCGGTGCAGCATCTCATCTGCATGCTTGAGCAAATCGGGGGCTTCGGTAGGTAGTTTTCGAAAAGCATTTTTAGCAAACACATTGATAGGAATGCGTTGCACTCGGGCCAGCAAAATTGCCGCTGCTGCAAGGTCACCATTCCAACTGCTGCCCTGGACATACTCATACACCAGCAGGCTACCGATGGGGCTATCGGCGATAAAGGCGATGGGCGTCGGAGCACATTTCTGTTGTTGCAAGAACTGCAATGCTGCAGATTCAGCGTTCGGCAGAATCGGGAACATAGGATTCACCGGCACCTGCACGAACTGCTTCACCACCCAATCAATGGCGGTATTTTCATTGCCGCGCAGACGGTAGACATGGTTCCAGAATCCCCCCGTTAGCAACTCTAGAGACAAGGCACCGGACGACTCCCCTTGAAGGATGCCTTGAGCTTTCAAAACAGCAAAGATCGTCGCGTCGGACATTAGCCTGGGTGCGTCAAGGCGCGCAGTTCCGCCACCAGGTCATCAGGTACTTCAATTCCGTACGTAGTCGCATACGCTGCGTGTTCGGCGCGGCCCATTCCGGGCAGGCGTGCGCCTTCTTGCTCAAGAATGGCTTGAGCGAGCCTGGCGACGCGTTGTGCGAATCCAGGTGCGCAACGTGCGGGGTCGATTGCAATAAAGCATTGACCTACGCCAGGCGGACCGCCTGAGTCATCCAACAATGAGCTGGCCTCAAACGACCAGTTGGCCGAACCCAATCCTGCAACCAGTACATCCACAAGCAAGGCTAGCGCGTAGCCCTTGTGACCCGCCGCCGGTGCCATGGTTCCCGCCAGGGCAGCTTGCGGATCAGTCGTCGGACGGCCATCCAAATCGATGGCCCAACCTGCAGGTATCGGACCACCGGCGCGCGCGGCAGCTATCACGTTCACCCGAGCTGTCGCAGTGCTCGACATATCGGCGACGATGGCATCTGCACCCTCTTGCGGCACGCCAAAACCCCAGGGATTGGTACCAAAGACCGGTTTGCTTCCACCGACCGGTGCCATCATCGCAGAGGCGTTTGAAAACGCCAGACTCACCAGTCCGTGCTCGACAAAACGGTGAATGAACCAGCCAAGCACACCTGCCGAGTAAGAGTTCCGGATCGTCATCAAGGCGATCCCTTGCGTGCGCACCATGAACATAAATTCTGGCAGCGCAGACATAAAGGCAGTGTGTGCAAATCCATGGTTTGCATCGACCTGGAGGATGGAAGGGGCAGTGACCTCCCTGCGGGCAAGCGCGTGGCCGTCGACCTTGCCACAGCGCAGGTGCGCACAATACGTCGGCAGATAGGCTAAGCCCACATTCCGAATGCCCTGGGCCTCCGCCTCGGCAATGGACTGCGCGACCACTGCACTTTGTTGCGCGCCCCCACCACTGGAAATCAAGGCCTGCAGCGCAAGCTCATGCACTTGCTGCAATGTGAATCTTGAATTCATGAAGGCCTTCTCTTTCAATGAAACGTAGCGGTCTTGCTCAGCGTCTGCTTGAGCATCACCTCGTTGAGCTCGACGCCGAGCCCGGGCGTATCGGGAAGTGTGAACCAGCCTTGGCCATCCAATTCCAAGGGCGACTTCAACAGGTAATCGCGTCGTTCTGGTGTCCATTCAGGCGCATCCAACGGCCACTCGACGTAGGTATCGCCAGCAGTGCCGGCGATTAACTGAAGGTTGGCCATCATGCCCAGGCCATTTCCCCAGGTATGAGAACTGAATAAACGACCTCTTTGCGCAACCTGGCGGGCAAATGGCGCCAGTCCGGTAATGCCACCAGTTAAGACAGCATCGGGCTGGAATACATCAAGGCAATCACGCTCTAAGAGTTCACGCCATTCGTAGGGCTCGCGGGTGAGCTCTGCACCCGCCAGCCGAATTCCCACCCGGTTTCGCAAGGTGCGCATTCCTTCGTAGTCGCCCCGATGCAGGGGTTCTTCCATCCAGAACACCCGCAACTTTTCAAGTTCCTTAGCAACACGCAGCGCGTGCTCCAGGTCCCATGATGCAGCAGTGTCCCAAGGCATCCGCCAGCCTTGGTTGCAGTCCACCATCAGGTCCAGTTGATCACCGACGGCTTCTCGGATTGCATGAAGCACAGCAAGATCTTCCGCCAAATTAAGGCGTCCAAAACGGACTTTAAGTGCTGGGATGCCCGCCGCCAAGCAACGCGTCGCCACCCCAACCATCTCATCGATTGACCGGTGCACACCACTGGACTGATAAGCACGTAGCCGGGGCGCTTTTGCGCCCAGCATTTTCCAGACGGCTTTTCCTTGCGTCTTGCCCGCCAGATCCCACAGGGCGATGTCCAATGGCCATGGCCGACCTGCATGAAATTCGATATTCATCATGATCGCGTGGTGGCGATCCAGTTCCAATGCCTCCTGACCAATGAACAAGTTCTCGTAATCAGAAAAACCCAACATCGCGTCGCCAGAACCCACGCCCACTCGACCGTCTTCATCAAAGACACGGACAAGTGTGGCCGGAAAGCGTGTGCGCGGTCGCGTGTCCCACGAGGCTGGAAAAGGCGGCTCTAGTGGGAGTTGGTGTTGCGTGATCTCAATTTTGGAAATTCGGGCCATTTAGACGGGTCTGGGAAGCAATTCTTGGAATTTACACGACTCATGGTCAACTGTCCCAGATTAAACATCCGCGCTTGCGGTCTTACGAGGCAATGCTCATCCCGATCGGTCGATCGTCGATACTGTTTTGGAAGAGATCTGCAACCGAGACAAAGGTAGCGCCATTCGCCAGTTGTCTGTTGACGCCGAAGGCAACTCGACCCAGCCTGCCGATTTCCTGTGGCCCAGCGTGATGACATTGAATGCGTTGCTGGGCGCGCAATAGCGGCCGCGAATGGTGGGTCAGTCAACGGTGGGCGCCAACAAACAACGCCCTGATAGGCGCAAAATTGACAGCGGTCGGCGGCCTACTGGGCGCTGACGCGCCAGACCACTTTGCCCACGTCGTCGGCCACCAGCAGAGCGCCGCGCGCGTCTATTGCCAAGCCAACGGGTCGGCCGTAGGCCTTGCCATCGGGGCTTAAAAAGTCGGTCAGCACATCGACCGGCAGGCCTTTGGGCCGGCCCGCTTCAAAAGGCACAAACACCACCTTGTAGCCGCTGTGCGGCTGGCGGTTCCATGAGCCGTGCTCACCCACAAACACGCCGTCAGCGAGTTGCAGCGGCAAGCTGGCCGGCGCTGGCGCTGACGCACCCGGCCCGCGTGCAAAAGTCATGCCCAGCGGTGCAACATGCGCGCCCAGCGCATAGTCGGGCGACACCGCGCGGGCCACTAAATCAGGCCGAGGCGGCTTGACGCGGGTGTCCACATTGGCCCCAAAGTAGCTGTACGGCCAGCCGTAAAACGCACCGTCATTCACCGAGGTCAGGTAGTCGGGCACCAGGTCGCTGCCCAGTTCATCGCGTTCATTGACCACTGTCCAAAGCGCGCCGGTTCCGGACGCCCAGCCCATGCCGTTGGGGTTGCGCAAGCCGCTGGCAAAAAGGCGTTTGCGGCCGGTGGCCAGATCGACTTCCCAAATCGCGGCGCGCCCCTCTTCAGCGGCCATGCCGTTTTCGCCCACGTTGCTGTTCGAACCCACAGCCGCATAGAGCTTGCGGCCGTCCGGACTGGCAATCAGGCTCTTGGTCCAGTGGTGGTTGATCGGGCCGGCCGGCAAGTCCACCACCGGTGTGCCTGCAGTTTTGATGCTGATCTGACCGGGCAGGTAGTCAAAGCGCACAATGCCATCGGTGTTGGCTACATAAAAATCGTTGCCCACCAGCGCCATTCCAAAGGGTGAGCGCAGGCCTTGCAAAAAAACACTGCGGGTTTCAGCCACGCCATCGCCGTCCATATCGCGCAACAAGGTGATGCGATCGGCACTGACCACACCCGCACCGGCCCGCGTCATCACGCGGTCAGCGATCCAGCCCATCAGGCTAAATGGCGCAGTGGCGGCTTTGGCCGGTTTGTTGGTCTCGGCAACCAGCACATCTCCGTTGGGTAGCACATAGACCCAGCGCGGATGGTCCAGCCCGCGCGCCAGAGCCGTCACCCGCAGGCCGGCCATGGGCTGCGGCAGCACGCCATCGGGCCATCCCTGCGCCGGCGCAATGTTCACGGTCGGCACCATTTGCGTAACCGGCGCCAGCAACACCGGCTGCGCACCCATATCGGCTTGCGGCGGCAACTTCGCCATGTCACCACAGCCAGCCAACAGCGCTGCAACGCCCGCCAGCACGCCAAATAAAAATCGGCTTGTCATAGCGCTTGTCCTGTTCATCAAAGCGGCTAAATTTGCCCAGTCCCCGAAGAATCTAAGTCCAGCGGGCACAGGCGGCCAAATAGTGAGCCAAACACCTTGTTTGGGTCGTGAACAAACTATATCCGCACCTCTGTCATGCGGCCAGTCTTTCGATCCGCCGGCGTTTGACTTTGCCGGCTGCGGACTCATTGCCTGCTCCAGCGCAGCCAGTTGCAATCGCAGTCTGCTTGCTTTGCAGGCTTCGCGCATAGGCCCGTCGTTGGACACGCGCGGCCAGCCATCGTCGCTAGACAAGATCAAGCAAAGTCTTGGCTATGCCAGGTCTGGTGCTTTGCCTTCTCAACCAGCCCGGTTTAATCCTCATAACGTTGGACAACAAGCATTGCCGACAGACAAGCATCCTTCCCCCGGAAGTACCCAAACGCCGTTTCCTCTGGATTCAACATTCGTTGCAATATCGGCAAAAAGCGATCTGCCCAACCGGACGCAATATCCCTGTC
>Ga0114978_10001697_pt1 | contig 18483 bp, 21 predicted proteins | sample S_140212_EF_Meta_FD_87027 | JGI IMG/M metagenome (GOLD analysis project Ga0114978, IMG submission 87027) | Freshwater microbial communities from Lake Simoncouche, Canada to study carbon cycling - S_140212_EF_MetaG | ecosystem: Environmental > Aquatic > Freshwater > Lake | place: Lake... | reverse complement strand
GCTTTATAAGCGGCTTATTAAGTGCAGGAGCAACTTTGTCAGACCCAAGCTCATATACCCTCCCAGGATGAGCGAACACGATTCCTTCAATGCTCACAGGGTCTACAGGGGTTTGCACAGACGGCAAAGTTTCCCGATTCTCTAGATTGCGTGGTGCCCATCCACGATTGACCCAAAGCACCGCATCAATACCCTCTAATCTAAACGGCATCATGAGATAAAAACCTGCTGGCGCTGGATTACCAGCCCCGCCAACTGGCAATGGCCTTGGACGGTTATCTAGCCATATCGCAGCATCAGGAATATATTGGCCACGAGCAGTCATCCGACGCTCAGCAGCCTCTGACAAAGTCCAAGCACGTTCATTAGCCTTCAGAATAGGCATTTGTTGATGTGCTAATAAATTCGCAGCCAAGGCAATTTTCGTATTTGCTCTACTCAATTGCCAATAGCCAGCGCCACAACCAAATGCTACAACGACTAGGGCTGATACAGTAGCAACTATGCGCTTAGCAATGAGGGCAGTAAAAAGATTATTCAAGTTAAGGATTTGAGATGAAGTGGATTATTCCGATTGTCCTACTAATGATTGTTGCTAGCTTAGGCTCAGCCTTGTATTACATGATGAAAGATAGGGGCAATAGCTCCAGAATGGTTCACTCGCTTATGCTGCGGATCGGCCTATCACTTGCTCTATTCATCGGGATTCTATTGGCTCACTACTTTGGCCTGATAGAAGCGACTGGCATCAAAGTAGGTACAAACTAAAACGAGCTATACAAAATAGTTTGCCTAAAAATCAATCGGGGCCTAACGCCCCGATTTTTCTATTCAACTTACATCCAGTAAACAGCGATATACAGGCCAAGCCAGACAACGTCTACAAAGTGCCAGTACCAAGCTGCGCCCTCAAAAGCGAAGTGATTATTAGCAGTGAAGTCGCCACGAATCATACGGCGCAAAACAATCGCTAACATTGTGCCGCCTAAGAACACATGGAAACCATGGAAGCCAGTCAACATGAAGAAGGTTGAGCCATAGATACCTGAAGTTAACTTCAAATTCAGCTCATGATAAGCATGGTAGTACTCATATACCTGGAAACCCAAGAAGATTATACCCAAACCAACTGTTGCAGCTAAGCCAATAATGGCTTTCTTCATATGGTTCTCTACCAATGCATGGTGAGCAATCGTAATCGTGACACCAGAACTCAACAACAGCAAAGTATTGATCGTTGGAATTGGCCAAGGACCCATGGTCGTGAATTTCTCAACCAAACCAGCAGGACCATCATTAGGCCAAACAGCCTGAAAATTAGGCCAGATGAGTTTGCTTTCAACATCACCCATCCAAGGCATTGCAATATTGCGTGCATAAAACAAAGCAGAAAAGAATGCTGCAAAGAACATGATTTCGGAGAAGATGAACCAGGCCATTGACCAACGATATGAAATATCAACGTTAACGCCATTTTTGCCGGAGTTTGACTCTGCAATCGTGTCGCCAAACCAGTTATAAAGTACAAACAAAATCCACAATACGCCGGCTAAAGTGAGTGGACCACCCCAAGAGGCATGATTTACCCATCCCGACATACCGAAGGCAAAACCAATCAGGCCAATAGCGGCCATTGCTGGATGTCTAGATAGTGCAGGGACGAAATAGTATGGGGTTGAATTGGATGACATCTTATTCTCTCTACTCAATCAAAAAATAATCAATGGGATACAACTGTTTTAACTATCAAGAGCAGAATGGTCATGAAGATTAAAGCTCCAATAACACCTGCAATAATAATGTGCACAAAACTTAATGACGCTACATCTTCTTGCAAACCTGATTTCTTACGTACCCCCAAAAAGCCCCACATCACGGCTTTCATGGACTGCGTAAAACTACTTTTCTTTTTCACAAAACTACCTTTGATTTTGGCGCCGGGGGAGTACCCCCCAAACCTAATTCAAAGAATGTATAGGACAAGGTGATTGTTTTCACATCATCTGGTAAGCCTGCATCAATCACGAAAACCACTGGCATCTTCTTGGTTTCATTGGCTACTAAGGTTTGCTCTTGAAAACAAAAACACTCTAATTTAGTAAAAAACTCGGTAGCACTTTTAGGTGCATAACTCGGAATCGCTTGCGCACGAATGGGGCGGCCAAGATTGTTTGTAACCTCATACACAATTTCAGTCATCTCACCAGGATGCACCTCTAAAAAATTCTTTACCGGCTTAAAGGTAAATGGCCCGCGAGTATTTGAATCAAATTCAATAGTCACCTTACGCGCATAGTTCACCTGAGTATTGCCTACCTTATTGGGGCTAAAGGCTCTGATACCGTAATCATTCTTGCTAGTAACGATATTAATTCCAGTAACTTCGCACAAGGCCTTATACATTGGCACCAAGGCATAGCCAAAACCAAACATGATCACCGCTGCAATTAAGAGCTTTAATAAAATTTGACGATTAAGTGCTTGAGTAGTAACCATCTCAATCGTTGGGATTAACCCAACATACTCCGTTTAACCATAATGCCAATAAAAAAGATCAGCGCAATACTAAAAAGAATCAAGCCGACCCTGCGATTATTCGCAGCAAGGGCTTGCTTCTCAGGGGAATTAAATTCCTGCTGCACGTATTTGCTCTGCACTTGGTGGAGTTTCAAAGGTGTGATGTGGCGCTGGAGAAGGTATTGTCCACTCTAAGCCTTTAGCACCGTCCCAAGGCTTCATCGAAGCTTTTTCGCCCTGACCACGATATGCTGGCATCACCACGAACAACAAGAAATACGCTTGTGATAAACCAAAGCCTAATGCACCAATCGATGCAATGGAATTAAAGTCAGCAAACTGAGTTGGGTAGTCAGCATAACGACGTGGCATACCCGCTAAGCCCAAGAAATGCATTGGGAAGAAGGTGATGTTAAAGAAAATCATCGATGACCAAAAGTGGATTTTGCCGCGAGTTTCATTGGCCATGTAACCAGTCCACTTTGGACACCAGTAATAAAACCCGGCAAACATCGCAAATAAGGAGCCAGCCACCAATACATAGTGAAAGTGCGCAACCACGTAGTAAGTATCTTGAAGGCCGATATCAATTGGGGCCAGCGCCAAGATTAAACCAGTGAATCCGCCCATCGTAAACACAAAGATAAAACCAATGGCCCACAACATCGGGGTTTCAAAGGTCATTGAACCTTGCCACATCGTAGCAACCCAGTTAAAGATCTTCACACCAGTGGGAACAGCAATCAACATCGTTGCATACATAAAGAAAAGTTGGCCGGTCACTGGCATGCCAGTTGTAAACATGTGATGAGCCCAAACAATGAAAGACAAAATTGCGATCGATGAAGTTGCGTAGACCATCGAGCTGTAGCCAAACAAAGTTTTTCTGGAGAATGCTGGAATGATTTCACTAACGATTCCAAATGCCGGAAGAATCATGATGTAAACCTCTGGGTGTCCAAAGAACCAGAAAATATGCTGGAACATCACCGGATCACCGCCGCCTACAGCAGAGAAGAAGGAGGTTCCAAAGTGACGGTCGGTCAACACCATGGTGATCGCACCAGCTAATACTGGCATTACTGCAATCAATAGGTAAGCTGTAATTAACCAAGTCCAGCAGAACATCGGCATCTTCATCAAGCTCATGCCAGGAGCGCGCATATTCAAAATGGTGACAATAATATTGATCGATCCCATGATGGAAGAAGCGCCTAATAAATGGAGGGCAAAAATTGCCATGTCCATTCCAGGGCCCATCTGTAAACTCAATGGCGCATAAATTGTCCAACCACCCGAAGGAGCGCCGCCAGGAACTAAGAAAGTAGCAAACAATAACAAAGCAGCTACCGGCAAGATCCAGAAGCTGAAATTGTTCATACGGGCAAATGCCATATCAGATGCGCCAATTTGTAAAGGCACCATCCAGTTCGCAAAACCAACAAAAGCCGGCATGATCGCACCGAACACCATTACCAAGCCATGCATGGTGGTCAATTGATTAAAGAACTCAGGACGCAAGAATTGCAGACCAGGTTGAAATAATTCCAAACGAATCCCTAAAGCCATCACGCCACCAGCTAATAAGCTAATAAACGAGAAGATCAAGTACATCGTGCCGATATCTTTATGATTGGTTGCGAACAACCAGCGACGCCAACCATGCGGCGTGTGATCATCATGCGCATGATCGTGTGCGTGATCGTGGGTGGTAGAGACTGTGCTCATGGATTACTCCGGTTTCGTTTTATCTGTATTAGTTAATCTGAATTACTTACCGCTACGTACGGTAATGATTTCTTGGGTCTGAATAATATCGCCCGTCTTATTACCCCATGCGTTACGGGTATAGGTCATGACTGCAGCGATATCGCCATCAGAAATAACACCAGCCCATTTCGGCATTGCACCCTTACCATTGAGCAAAATGTTGTACTGGGCCTCTTTTGGACCATTCACCATTTTGCTACCGTCTAGAGCTGGGAAAGCGCCTGCACCTTTACCGTTTGGTTGATGGCAAGCAGCACAGTTCGATGCATATACCTTGGCGCCGCGCTCTTTTTGTTCATCAAGGGTATAAACCTTCGAAGGATCATCACTTGCTGCGCCCATTTCTTTCTTCTTCTGCTCAACCCAAGTCGTATAGTCCTCTTGTGAAACTACTCTCACAACAATAGGCATAAAAGCGTGCTGAGCACCACAAAGCTCAGAACACTGACCGCGGAATGTACCGATCGTTTCAGCCCTAAACCAAGCATCACGAACAAAACCTGGAATCGCATCTTGCTTGACACCAAATGCTGGAATAGTCCAAGCATGAATAACGTCATTTGCTGTAGTAATCAAACGAATTTTCTTGCCAACTGGCACAACCATTTCATTATCAACTTCCATCAAATAGGTATTTGATTTAGGTGCTAGATTATTAATTGCCTCGCGTGAAGTTGATAGGGTAGATAAGAAGCTAATGCCTTCACCTTCACCTTTAATGTAGTCGTAACCCCACTTCCACTGATAGCCAGTAGTTTTAATCGTGATGTCAGAGTTAGTGGTGTCTTTCATAGCAACAACGGTTTTGGTTGCTGGCAATGCCATGCCGATGACAATCAGCAAAGGAATCACTGTCCAAATAATTTCAACCGTTGTGCTCTCGTGGAAAGAGGCTGATTTATGGCCTAAAGATTTACGATGTTTCAAAATTGAATAAAACATGACACCAAATACGCCCACAAAGATGATGGCGCAGATGACCAGCATCATCCAATGTAACCAGTGGATTTCTTGCATGATTTTTGTTGCTGGGGCAGTGAAATTCAGTTGATTTACAGCGGGGCCGCCAAGCATGTTTTCAGTTGCGTGGGCAAAAGCAGTACTGAAGGCTGCTCCTAAATAGATCGAAGCCTTAGTAACTTTTCCAAATAAATTCATCTTATTCTCTGTTGATTGTCGTGAGCACTGCAGCAAAAAGCGCCACAAAATGCTCAAAATGCGGTCTCAAGCCAATACATCCAGCCGTGATTATAGGGTGAATTAAGCGCAAGAACAAACCCGTGTCAGCTAGCTCGATTCAATCTTGGTCGAGGTTTAAATGATAGTAAGCACTTACACTTAAGCAGGATATTACCTAGTATTGCGCCCGATTTGATTTATGCAAATATATGCAACACTATCCTGTGACTTTGAAAGGTTCTTCCCGATTACCCAGGCATGTCCATAAATGACTTCTAGAGTCAGTTTTGGAGGTAAATCCGCCATTTCAATGACTGAATTCGCAATGGGATTCACTAGCTTTAAAGCTTCTAAATCTGCCAATAAGAGTGCCGGCCTTTCGTAGTCGAGCGTCAAATACTCCATATCCATGACCGGATCAGAAAAACGCTCAGCTATTAGTGCATCGCCCATATCATGCATATCCCAAGGGCTTAATAGGTTTTTCACCTCAAGGGGCATCGCTTTTACCGAACGTAGCTCTTTCCCGGTATCGGGCCCTAGATAGCTAAATGCAATCAGACCGCCATCGCGCAGCACACGCCAGCACTCCTTTAAAAAATGTTTCGGATCAGTGAGATCCTGCAACAAAAGATCGCTGAAAACCAAATCAACAGAATTGTCAGGAAGGTCGAATTTACCTGTACTGAAATAGCTTGCAATAGTGCTTGCTCTAGCAGGACAAAATAATGAGCGCCAATTTGCAACAACTTTATTACGCCACAACTGAAAACCAGTAGAGCCTTCTTCGATCGCACTATGAATACAAGCACTAGGAAAGCGTTTGGCAAAGACAGAAAAATGCTTGCCAGAAAAATCTGGGATCATTAATACATCCCGCACTTCTAATTTGACGATAGCGAGTTTTTGCAACATACGGTCTGCAATTTCGTCTTGTAACCATCTGATCGGCTGGGTCATTGGCTCAGTATACTCAGCGCCCCATGCAATTTCTAGAGAATCTTATTCAATCTATCAGCGCGTATCTATTGCCGACAGCATGCATTGCTTGTCAGCGATATCAACATGAATCTTTGTGCACATCTTGCCTAAATACACTTGAGAATAATTGTCTCATCCACTATGAATGTTGTTACCAATGCAGCATTCCACTTCAAGCGCAGGATCTCACTAACAAACAGTGCGGCCAGTGCAGGCAAAACTCGCCATTCTTTGATGAAACCTATTGTCTTGATCGCTATGATGGTATTTTGCAAGCAGCTTTGCATCAACTGAAATATCAAAAGAGAATTGCATTTGCACATGGACTTGCTAAAGTATGGAATCATATTCAATCGGCACAGCTAGCAAGTGATCATGCTGATTACGTCCTGCCAGTTCCACTCAGTCCTGAAAAATTACTCAACCGAGGATTTAATCAAAGCTGGGAACTAGTCAGAAGAATTCGTTTTAACATGCACACACACAAATCTCCCTATATCTTGAAGCGTCATCATCACTCAACTCATCAGGCGGGTAGCGGCATAGTCGCGAGACAAGATGCCATTCGAGAGATGTTTTATATTGATACCCAATACAGAGAATGCTTAAAGGGTAAAACCGTCATCATCTTTGATGATGTCATGACGAGTGGCGCGACACTCAACGAAATTGCGCGTATTCTCAAAACCAATGGGGTCGAACGTGTCATAAACTGGGTATTACTCAGAACCACCCGATTTATTTGATCAATTATTCAGAAATTAAAAATGCAGCATGTTTAATATTGTTTTATTTGAACCCGAGATTCCCCCCAATACAGGTAATATCATTCGCTTGTGCGCGAACACGGGAGCTAAACTCCACCTTATAGAGCCCTTAGGTTTCCCCATGGAAGATGCTAAATTGCGGCGCGCTGGCTTGGACTATCACGAGTTTGCGAGCATTAAAGTGCATGCTAATTGGTCGCAGTTTCTAGCAAACGAACAGCCAAATCCTCAACATCTTTTTGCTTTAACCACTAAAGGTAGTGGAAACTTTCATGAGGGCAAATATGAGTGCAATGATTACTTCGTATTTGGCTCAGAGACCAAAGGCATCACTGACGAAGTACGCAACTCTATTCCTACTAAAAATCGAATGCGCCTCACAATGCAAGACAACAGTCGTAGTCTGAATTTATCAAATACAGTTGCTATTGTGGTTTATGAGGCTTGGCGCCAGAATGGTCTAATGGGCGGCAAGTAAAGCCAGCAAGAACTTGACGGCTCTTAAGCTTCTATTTTTGGGTCTCGCCCCATCAGTTTTTTGAGTGCTTCCTTTGGTGTGAGTTTGCTCGAGAGTACTTCACCCATCATCGCAGTGATTGGCATCTCTACATTTAAACGTTTAGCAAGATCGCCTACTGCAGCAGCACACAAGACACCTTCTGCCACATGACCTAAACTAGCCAAGATCTCGTTCAAGGATTTACCAGAAGCCAATTCAAGACCTACACGACGATTACGAGAAAGATCACCGGTTGCAGTCAAAATTAAATCACCCACACCAGTCAAGCCCATACAAGTTTCAGACCTACCACCAGCAGCTTTGACTAAACGCATCATTTCGGCCAAGCCACGTGTGAGCACTGCAGCTCGAGCATTCAAGCCAAGATTTAAGCCATCCCCAATGCCTGCAGCAATTGCTAAAACATTCTTTACTGCGCCACCCAATTCAACCCCAATCAAATCATCGCTGGAATAAACACGCATATTGCCATGATGAAAAGCAGTTTGAACAATCTCGCATAGCTGAGAGGAAGCACTGGCAACAGTCAATGCGCATGGCATCCCCGCACCAACCTCACGCGCAAAACTTGGCCCTGATAAGGCGCCATAAGTATGTTTTAGACCATGACTATGAAGTCGATCTTCTCGCTCAACTACTTGATGCGGCAGCAATGCAGTGGCTGGCTCTAGACCTTTGCACAACCAAATAATATTCAGTGGATGTTCGACAATCTTGAGAACACTAGTAATGATTTCTGAAAGACCCGACATGGGGGTTGCAATCACCAGGAGGTCTGTTAGGCCAAGCCTTTTCACTGCAACAGCAAAATCACTCTCTAGCTGTAAATTTTGGGGTAATGCAATACCGGGTAGATAAGCCTGATTTTCGCCACTGTGTGCGATGGCTTGTAGCTGTTTTGGACTATGAGACCACAAGCACACATCTTCTGCTCGAAGCTGGCGTGCCGCTTGAGAGGCCATAGCAGTGCCCCAAGCGCCAGCACCTAGCAAGGTCACTTTCATAGTTTCTGACCTCACTTTTGATGCTTAATGAGGAAGAGTAATGTTGCTTTCATCTGCATTATTACCAGCCGCTTGTTGTGTCTGCATTAGTCTTTGCTCATACATTCCATGGAAATTCATTTCATTCAAGTGAATTGGCTGAAAGCCGGCACGACTGATAGTGTCAGCAATATTAGAACGTAAGTATGGGTATAAGATTGCTGGGCAAGTAATACCTAACATTGGATCTATTTGCTCAGCAGGAATATTGGTAAATTCAAAAATACCTGCTTGATTGGCCTCAATCAAAAAGAGTACTTTGCCTTCTACGCGTGAAGTCAATGTAGAACTCACTACAACTTCAAACAGTTCATCGCTGATGCGTTTCACTGCTACGTCTACCTCTACCTCTACCTGGGGCTCAGCAATCACCAGAAATACTTCGGGGGCATTTGGCTGCTCCAAAGACAGGTCTTTAAGGTAAATCCGCTGAATACGAAATGTCGGATCTTTAGATTCGGTTTCAGTACTAGCTGCGTTATTAGAAGATTGGTCAGTCATTACAAACTTTCTTTATGGTTTTATTTCTCAAACTAATAAAGGATCAAGCTTTCCAGCACGATCCAAGGCAACTAAATCATCGTAACCACCCACATGGGTCTCACCAATATAAATTTGCGGGACAGTGCGACGACCCGTACGAGTCATCATCAACTCGCGTTGTTCGGGGTCGCGATCAATCAAAATCTTTTCTAAATTACTCACGCCTTTTTTCAGCAAGAGTTTTTCTGCCATCACGCAGTATGGACAAACTTGTGTGCTGTACATCGTTACTTGCGGCATATCTTTACTTACTTTACCAATGGCAGGGCAGCCATTTTCCAAGCGTGAATACCGCCCTCTAGAACACCAAGCTCTAGAAACCCAAGCTTTTGAACTTGCGCTAGGGCTTTACGGGATTGGGTTCCCGTCTCACACACCAATACTAATGGTCGTTTACGATCTAACTTTAAGGACTCAATCGCGCTCTCCAGGCTAGCGGCGTTAGCCAGCTTTGCCCCCGGTAAATGGCCTCCCTTGAATGCCTCTTCAGCACGCAAATCCAAAACATAGGCTTTTCGGCGATTGATCCAAATAGTCGCTTCAGTGGGGGACAAGCCTTTTCCACTAATAAGCGTAGATAATGTGGGTAGGAAGAGTGCTGTGCCCGAAACAAGCAAGAGGGCAATAAGCGCTAAATTATCAATTTGCGTGAGAAAGTTCATCATCAGATTATAGAATGGCTCTATGAAACAACTTGTCCTTATTCGTCATGGCGAGTCCGCCTGGAACCTGGAAAACCGCTTTACTGGCTGGGCAGACGTTGACTTAACCCCTAAAGGCGCAGAACAAGCCCTACTGGCAGGCGAAAACCTCAAAAAAGCAGGCTATGAATTTGACATTGCCTACACCTCGGTTTTAAGGCGTGCTATTCATACACTTTGGCATGTGCAGGACACTATGGACCTCATGTGGATCCCAGTAGTTCATAGCTGGCGGCTAAATGAGCGTCACTATGGCGCACTCACTGGACTCAATAAAGCAGAAACTGCAGCAAAATACGGTGATGAACAAGTCCATATTTGGCGTCGCTCCTATGATGTACGCCCACCATTACTTGAAGCACATGATGAGCGTAATCCAAAAAATGATAGTCGCTACTCGAAATTAAATGCTACCGATATTCCACTTGGAGAGTGCCTTCAGGATAATGTTGAGCGAGTACTGCCCCTTTGGAATGAATCTATCGCTCCTGCACTTAAAGCAAACAAGCGGGTATTGCTGGTGGCTCATGGCAATAGCATTCGCGCCTTGATTAAGTACCTTGACGAGATGTCTGATAAAGCCATCATGGAAGTCAATGTACCCAATGGCATTCCACTTGTTTACGAGTTGGATGACAACCTCAAACCCATTCAACATTTTTATTTGGATTAATACAAAAACATGCGTCAATTTCTAAAGAACTTTGCCCTCATTGCGGTTGGCTTAATTGCAGGGGTAGCGGCTACTATCCAACTATCAGCTACCGCGCAACAAGGCACCCAATTACCATTGGAAGAACTCCGCACACTTTCTAATGTATTTGCACAAATCAAACGTGAGTATGTTGAGCCAATTGAAGACAAGCAGCTCTTAACAGATGCAGTCAAAGGCATGGTCAGCAGTCTTGACCCCCATTCCACTTTTCTCGATAAAAAAGATTTTTCTGAAATGCAAGAGCAAACTTCTGGAAAGTTTGCTGGTCTAGGTATTGAAATTACTTCAGAAGATGGCGTTGTGAAGGTTCTTAATCCTATTGAGGATAGCCCTGCTGCCCGAGCTGGCTTACAGGCTGGAGATTTAATTACCCGTCTCGATGATAAGCCTGTTCGTGGCATGTCTCTTGATAAAGCAGTACGCACTATGCGTGGCACACCAGGCACCAAAATTACTTTAACCGTATTTCGTAAAAGTGAAGAGCGCAGCTTTCCAGTAACTATTACTCGCGCAGAAATTAAAGTGCAATCGATTAAAGCTAAAATTTTAGATAACAATATTGCTTGGGTACGCATTACCAGCTTTCAAGAACGAACCGTTCCAGATTTAGCCAAAAAATTATCGGATCTTGCTACTCAAGACCCAAAAATGAAAGGCATCATTCTGGACCTCCGAAATAATGGTGGTGGACTGCTTCAAGGTGCGGTTGGTGTTGCAGCAGCTTTCCTTCCGGCCGATGCTGTGATTGTTTCAACCAAAGGTCAGGCGCCTGATTCAAAGCAAGTATTTAATGCTACGCCAGCGATGTATCGCTTAAGCGAGCCTGGCGATCCTTTAGCTGGGGTACCCGAGATGTTCAAAAAAATACCCATGGTTGTTTTAGTCAATGCCTATTCAGCTTCCGCATCTGAGATTGTTGCAGGAGCATTACAGGACTATAAACGCGCAACCATCATTGGCAAGACTACTTTTGGTAAGGGTTCGGTACAAACCGTGCGCCCACTGACTAATGACTCAGCCCTGAAGATCACCACCGCTTATTACTACACGCCAAGTGGTAAATCGATTCAGGCCTATGGTATCAAGCCAGACATTCCAGTGGATCAAAATAAAGATGGTGATCCCGATGATGTATTAATCACTCGTGAAATTGATAGCGAGAAACATCTCCGTAATAAACAATCAGCTGAAGATAAGTTGATTAAAGATCGAGAGCAACGGCGCCTTGAAGAGTTGCAGCGCATTGAAGAAAAGAATGCCAAGAAAACTCCTGAGGAAAAAGAGAAAGAAAAAAATAAGAAACCACCTGAGCTTGGTAGCGCTGATGACTTCATGCTTTCTCAGGCAGTAGCCTTTATCAATGGTCAACCGATAAAGCGCTCCTCCTCAAAGCTTGAATAATTTTTTCTCACTTGCAAATGAATGATGAGCAGCTACTTCGCTATTCAAGGCATTTACTGCTTGAGGACATTGGCATTGAGGGCCAAGAAAAACTATTAAATGCTCATGCGCTAGTCATCGGTGCTGGCGGCCTTGGTAGCGCTGCAGCACCCTATTTAGCGGCTGCTGGGGTTGGGCACATCACTCTTGTTGACCACGATGATGTCGAGCTCACCAATCTTCAGCGTCAGATTATGCACACCGAAGCCATGATTGGAAAAAGTAAGGTCGTATCAGGCAAACGATTTTTACAACAATTAAATTCTGGCATTCAGATTGAAACCATTCAATCAAAGGCAAATACATCTTTATTAGATGAACTCCTACCCAAAGTAGATGTTATTTTAGATTGCACTGATAACTTTGCAACCCGACATCTTATTAATGCCAGCTGCGTCAAGCATCAAAAACCTTTAGTTTCAGGCTCAGCCTTACGCTTTGATGGACAGGTTTCTGTATTTAATCCTCACGACAAAACCTCTCCTTGCTATGCATGTATCTTCTCACCCGAGGAGATATTTGAAGAAGTGAGCTGTGCAAGCATGGGAATCTTTTCTCCACTGGTTGGAATCATTGGTAGTATTCAAGCTGCTCAGGCATTGCAAGTGTTAATTCAGTTTGGAGAGCCCCTAATAGGGCGAATGTTGCTGTGGAATGCGCGCACTTCACAAATAGATCAAATTCGTATTGCTCGCAATCCTGACTGTCCAGTCTGTAGCAAAAGCAGTTAAAGCTTTACGCTAGTAATCGCTCTAATGCTTTTGCTTGAGCCTCTGGCTCATAGGCCTTAAGAACTCTGGGGAAGCGGGCTTTTAACATCCCCACGTTGGCTTTAAGAATCTCACGCTTGACCAATAATAGCTGGCTAAAATGCATCGAGAAATCTGTCAGCCCCATCGCCAATAACAACTTGGTTAGACTAGGATCACCAGCCATCTCACCACACACGGCAATAGGCACATTGGCGCGTTTAGCCTGCTGAATAATGCTTGCCAATAAATGCAAGATCGCTGGATGCAAAGGATCATATAAATGGGCAACCGCATGATCTGCACGATCAATCGCCAAGGTGTACTGAATTAAATCATTCGTCCCAATGGAGAGGAAATCAAAGTGATTGATAAATAAGGGCAAGACTAAAGCGGCTGCAGGAATTTCAATCATGGCACCGACTTGTATGTTCGGATTAAACGACTGTCCTCGTTGCAGTAATTGTTGCTTGGCTTTTTCGATCAGGCGGAAGGTTTCTTCGATTTCTTTAGCGTGCGCCAACATCGGAATCATAATGCGTGCTTGGCCATGCGCAGAGGCTCGCAATATCGCTCTTAATTGCGCTAAGAAGATTTCTGGCTCAGTTAAAGACCAACGAATTGCTCGCAAACCTAAGGGCGATGTACCTGTTTGCGATACATCATTACCACTAGAACCTAAAGCCTTATCGGCGCCTACGTCAATCGTGCGAATATTGACAGGCAAACCGTGCATTAAATCTAAGACACGGCGATATTCTTGATATTGCTGCTCCTCATCGGGCAATGCTTGTTTGCGATCCATGAACAGGAACTCTGAACGAAATAGGCCAACGCCTACCGCACCCAGTTTTACCGCTTGGACTGCGTCTTCTGGTAACTCAAGATTAGCAAACAACTCAATATCAACGCGATCCAAGGTTTCTGTTTTGGCATGCTTTAGCTGTTGAAGCTTGCGAACCTCTTTTAACCCCTGAGTTTGTAATTTCCGGTACTCGACCAATAACTGCTCGTCGGGAGCTACGACCACAATGCCCTGCTCACCATCCAAAATAAGCCAATCACCATGACGAATCATTTCGCTGGCATGACGAACGCCCACTACCGCAGGAATCTCCATGCTTCTAGCAACGATAGCAGTATGTGATGTTTTACCTCCAAGATCAGTAACGAAACCGGTGAAAGCATGCTCTTTGAAGCGCAACATATCATGGGGCGCAATATCATGAGCAACGATGATAGATTCCACGCCAACATCACTCGACGGCAAAAAATCAGACTGATTGAGCGTATCTTTCTGTGCATTTAGCGCCTTAATCACACGCTCTGCTACCTGACGAATATCATTCGCACGCTCTTTTAAATAGAGGTCTTCGATTTCAGCAAATTGCTCCAAAAGATCATTGAGTTCGGTAGTCAAAGCCCAAGCAGCATTCAAGCGCTGAGTACGAATCAACTTCATCGGTTTCTCTGCCAAAGCTGGATCGGCCAAGATCATCCCGTGCACATCCAAGAACGCTGCCATCTCTTGCGGAGCATCCTTAGGTAATCCCAAGCGTAATTGATCCAGCTCTAAGCGAACCTGATTAAATGCATCTAATAATTTTTGAGCTTCTGCCTCTTCTTTACCTGGCTCGACTAAATAATGACTCACCTCTAGAGCTGCGCGGGAAATCAGTACTGCCTTGCCAATGGCAATGCCTTTAGATACTGGAATTCCGTGCAGAGCAAAGGTCATCCTTACTCGCCCTCTCCAAAACGGTCATTGATCAAGGCGGTGATCGCTGTCATAGCCTCATCAGCTTGGTCTCCCACAGCTTCCAGAGTAACTGTGCTGCCGATGCCTGCCGCCAACATCATGACACCCATGATGCTCTTAGCATTGATTTGACGACCATTACGTGACAGCAGTATTTCACAGGGAAATTGGGCTGCCAATTGAGACAATTTCGCCGATGCCCTAGCATGCAACCCTAACTTATTAATGATTTCAATTTCGGCAACTGGCATTACGTACTGCTCCTTTTATGCTTGATCTACTTTTGCGCCAAGACGCAATATTCCATGCTGTCCACCAGCTAATGCTTTTTTGGCCAACGCCTCTAATCCTTCGCCGCGATGTGAGATGCAACGCATCAACATGGGTAGATTTAATCCTGCTAAAACAATCACTGGCGCATTAAGTCCAGATAATGGGCCTAGGCTCTCAAGCTTAGATGCCACGTTTGCAGGGGTTGCGCCCATCACATCAGTCAATATCAAAACACCATGTCCAGTATTCACACCATAAGCGGCTTTCAGTACACGATCAAAACTGACCTTTGTGTCCTCGTGTGGCGGTATATCAACCGCTCTTAAGCATTCTGGTACTGCGCCAAAAGTATGTTCTGCAAAACTCAGCATTGCACTTGCAACAGGGGTATGTGCAACGATTACGATTCCAGCCATATTATGACAAGGTCCTTTCTAGGGCTTTTAACCAAAACTGTGGGACATCAAAATTGCTTTGATCGGTAATTTCTACAAAACAAGTTGGGCTGGTGACATTTATCTCTGTCAAATAGCCGCCAATTAAATCTAAGCCAACTAAGAATAAACCGCGTTGATTGAGGATGGGAGCTAGTTTTTCAGCAATTCTTTTCTCATTGGGACTTAAAGGCATTGCAACACCTTTACCGCCTGCAGCTAAGTTGCCACGAATTTCTTTACCTTGAGGAATACGGGCTAATGCAAAGGGCACCACCTCGCCACCAATTAACAACACGCGCTTATCCCCATCCATGATCTCTGGCAAAAAGCGTTGAATCATCAAGGTTCTAGCGCCATTCTCGCCTAATGTCTCGACAATACTGGCAAGGTTTAGGCCGTCGGAGCCCACCCGAAATACACCCATACCGCCCATACCATCGAGCGGTTTAATCACAATATCCTGATGCACTTGATGGAATTGCTCAACTGCGCTGAGCTCACGCGTCACTAAGGTTGGTGGAATCAGATCAGGAAATTCAGTGATAGAAAGTTTCTCGGAGTGATTGCGAACGGCTGCGGGATCATTAAATACTTTTGCGCCCTGTCTTGTTGCAGCAGATAAGAGCCAGGTTGTATTGAGATACTCAATATCAAAAGGCGGGTCCGTTCTCATCTGCACTGCCGAGAATACATTGAGCGCTTTTGATTCCATTGCGCCTAACTCAAACCAAGATAAAGAGGTTGGCTTAATCCATAGTGGCTGACAATCAGCAACCACAAGATCATCTTTCCACAAAATATTGCGACTTTGACAGAACCATAAGTGATGGCCAACTTCTTGAGCAACTCGCATCATTGCCAAAGTTGAATCTTTTTTAATCTTGAAAGACTCTAAGGGGTCAGCAATAAATAAAAGATCCATATTCTTCTATTCAGTTATCGGCATTTACGCCGCTTCCATATTAGGATCAGTTCTCTCAAGCTCAAGTGAAGCTGCAAGTAATGCTAAACGGGCAACGACGCCATACAGATAAAATCGGTTTGGTGGGGCGCTACCAGGCTTGGCGCTGAGATCTGGCATGGAGTTTTGCTCGAATGCTAAAGGTACAAAATGCATACCGGGTGCATTCAAATTTTCATCTGGGCCGCGATCAGTATGCACACGATAAAAGCCACCAATGACATAACGATCAATCATGTAGACCACTGGCTCAGCTACTGCCTCATTGACCTTTTCAAAGGTATACACACCTTCTTGAATGAGTACATCACTGACCTCTAAGCCTTCTTTTACAACGCTCATCTTATTGCGATCTTTGCGGTTTAAGCCCTTTAGCTGTGCAGGATCATTCACTACCATCACGCCCATGCCATAGGTACCGGCATCAGCCTTCACAACCACATACGGTTTTTCTTTAATGCCATATTCACGATATTTCTTGGCAGTCTTTTTCAGTACCTGCTCTACTGCAGCCTGGAGCTCATCCTCACCTTTGCGCTCATGAAAGTTGATATTCGAACAACTCGTAAAGTAAGGATTAATCATCCACTGGTCAATATCAACTACTTTGGCAAACTTCTTGGCAACCTCATCATAGGCAGCAAAGTGATTAGACTTACGACGAATGTGCCAACCAGCATGTAAGCCAGGGAGCAAGTACTGCTCATGAACATTTTCTAAAATTGGTGGGATCCCAGCAGATAAGTCGTTATTGAGCAAAATCGAGCAGGGGTCAAAATTCTTTAGGCCTAAACGCTGCTTTTTCAAACCCAAACGTGATAAGGGCTCCATCAATAAACGATTGCCATCAGGCAATTCAATCCATGTCGGTTTTTTGATTTCTTCGGAAAAAGTACCAAGGCGCACATTCAGTCCAGCCTGGCGCAAAATTGAAGACAGGCGTGCAATATTCTGCAAATAGAAACTATTGCGAGTATGCCGCTCAGGAATTAACAGTAAATTTTTGGCTTCCGGGCAAATTTTCTCAATTGCAGCCATTGCCGCTTGAACAGCCAAAGGTAACATCTGTGGCGAAAGATTATTAAAACCACCAGGAAATAGGTTGGTATCGACTGGGGCCAGCTTAAATCCAGAGTTACGCAAATCTACCGAGCAATAAAAGGGTGGCGTATGCTCTTGCCACTCAAGCCTGAACCAGCGCTCAATCGTTGGGGTTGCTTCTAGAACCTTTGACTCTAATTCGAGCAAAGGGCCACTAAGGGCAGTAATGAGATGTGGAACCATTCCACCATTGTAAGATTATTAAAAGAAAGACGCGGGATCCTAGGATCCCGCGCTTAAAACTAGGCAACCCAACGGGCAGCCCAGTGAGGGGTAAGTCTACAAATTAAGACTCGTAGGCAGTCTCACCATGTGAGGTGATGTCCAAGCCTTCGCGCTCATCTTCTTCCTTGACCCGCAAACCAATCACCATATCGATCAATTTGAAGGCAATGAAAGAAACAACGCCAGACCAAATCAAGGTAGTAATAACGCCTTGAGCCTGAATCCACAACTGGCTAGCAATGGAGTAGTCAGGAGCAACTGCATTGGCTACATAATCCCAAATACCAGAACCACCCAATGCTGGATCAGCAAATACACCAGTCAACAATGCACCAGTAATACCACCTACACCGTGCACGCCAAATACGTCTAAGCTGTCATCTGAACCCAACATTTTCTTAAGGCCAGTAACGCCCCAGAGGCAAACTACGCCAGCAATCAAGCCAATGATTATAGAACCCATCGGACCAGCAAAACCAGCTGCAGGAGTAATGGCAACTAAACCAGCTACGCAACCAGAAGCAGCGCCTAACATGGATGGCTTACCCTTAAGAACCCACTCAGCAACAGACCAGCCTAATACTGCAGCAGCAGTAGCTAAATAGGTATTCACGAAAGCTAATCCTGCACTACCGTTTGCTTCGAGTGCGGAACCAGCATTGAAACCAAACCAACCGAACCACAAGAGTGCAGCTCCAGTCATTACATAAACTAAGTTATGTGGCTTCATTGCTTCTTTGCCGTAACCAACGCGTTTACCAATAACATAGGAGCCAACCAAACCAGCGACCGCAGCATTGAT
>Ga0114978_10001696_pt1 | contig 18488 bp, 18 predicted proteins | sample S_140212_EF_Meta_FD_87027 | JGI IMG/M metagenome (GOLD analysis project Ga0114978, IMG submission 87027) | Freshwater microbial communities from Lake Simoncouche, Canada to study carbon cycling - S_140212_EF_MetaG | ecosystem: Environmental > Aquatic > Freshwater > Lake | place: Lake... | reverse complement strand
CGGCCGCCTGCGCAACCTGCGCAAACAGTTGGCCGACGAACGCAGCGTGCCTGCCTATGTGATCTTCGGCGATGCCACGCTCCGCGACATGGCGCGACAATATCCAGCCAGCAAAGACGCTATGCGTGGCATTTTTGGCGTGGGCGAAAAAAAACTCGAAGAGTTCGGCGGCGTCTTTGCCGCAGTCGTGGCCGGACACCTCGAAACCTATCCGCGCATCAAATTCGAGTCCTGAAAAATCTGAAGGATGCCGGCCCGCGCATCCCGGGATGCAGAGTGGTTCGCCGCGGACTCAACAGGAAAACCGCATAAAAAAACGGCGTGGCGGTCAATGCACCGCGCCCTGCCAGCCATCGCCACAGGGGCCGCCGCCGGAATATTCCGCCACATGAGAAACCACCTCTTGCCGCATGTTGACGACCGGATGATAAAATTTTCCCAACTGCTCGGTCGCCTCATCCACGTAATGCCCGATGAACGTGCGCCGCGAGCGATCCGTCGTGCGGTTGGGTCCGGAACCATGAATGAGGTTGCCGCTGAAAAACATGGTCTGCCCGCGGCGCACCTCAACCGGAATCGGTTTGGTCTCGCGGGGAAACTTCGTGACGTGGCTGTCCCCGTAGTTCATCCAGCGTTCCGCCTTCTCGCCCTCGGGGCAGGAAATGGCATGCTGGTGCGAGCCGGGAACAACATAGAGGCAGCCGTTGTCGAGCGTGGCATCGTCAATCGCCGTCCATGCCGCGATACAGGTGGCCGGAGTGGCCACCAGATAGAAATTATCCTGATGCATCCCCTGCCCTTTCGCGCCGGGCGGTTTGTAGTAATACATGGTCTGGACACCCAGCGCGGGCCGGCCGAACAGAACGGCCAACCCTTCCGCCACCTTCGGATTAGTGAACCATGCCATGGCCCTGCTGCTGTAGCGATGAGGATGCATGGCCCGCACTTGACGCCGGGTCGCATCAATCTCGTCGTAGGCCGACCCGCCGTCAAAAGCCTCTCCTCCTCGCGTTTTGTAGTCTTCAAAAAACGCTTCAATTTCCTGCAATTCCGATTCGGAAAACAAATCGTCCGCCACGCAATAGCCGTCGCGTTCGAACCGCTCTTTCAGGGTGGACCATATCTCGTTTTCTTTGGTTAAGATATTCATTGTGAGCGGGGAAGTGTTTCTGAAACAATACAGCCCGCCGCCAAACCGGCAAACCCTTTTCCCTGCCCGAACTGGCGCGGGAATGCGGCCTATCTGTCTCACGCATGGCCCATTTATTTCGCGAACAAATCGGCGTTCCGCCCCGGCAGTATCTGGAGGAACTCCGCCTGCAGCGGGCCGCACAGCTTTTGCGATCCACCGGCTTGCCGGTCGGCGAAATTGCCGCGGAAACCGGTTACGCGAACGCCTTTTATTTTTCCAGCCGCTTCCGGAAAATGTTCGGAAAATCGCCCTCGGAATATCGTCTAAAAAAGCCGTAGAGTGACCCCGAGCGAACCCGCCTGATACCCGCCATGAACACCGCCGACCTCCTTGCCGCCGACCGGGCGCATCTCTGGCACCCCTTCACCCAAATGAAAGCCTGGTGCGAACCCGCCTCTGAACCTCTCGTGCTCGTTGAGGGCGAAGGCGCGATCCTGCGGGACAGCGAGGGCCGCGAATACCTTGACGGCAACTCTTCGATCTGGACCAACATCCACGGCCACCGTCACCCGAAAATCACCGCTGCGATCAAGGGGCAACTCGACCGCGTCGCCCATGTCTCCTTCCTTGGATCGAGCAACGCACCAGCCATCGAGCTGGCGGAAAAACTGACCGCGCTCTTTCCGCCCCGCACACTCTCACGCGTCTTTTATTCCGACGACGGTTCCACCGCTATCGAGGTCGCCTTGAAAATGTCCCTGCAATACTGGCAGCTCATAGGCCAGCCCAAACGGACACGTTTCCTCGCTTTCGACAATGCCTACCACGGCGACACGGCGGGCGCTTCAAGCCTGGGTGGAGTCGGCACGTTCACCAGCCGGTTTTCCGCCGTTCACTTTCCGGCCCAGCATGTGGCGGACATCGCCGCGCTGGAACAAATCGAAACCGGCGAAATCGCCGCCATTATCATCGAGCCCCTCGTGCAAGGCGCGGCCGGCATCCGGCTCTGGCCGCCCGGCATGTTGAAGGAACTCCGCGCCTGGTGCGACACGCACGGCGTGCTGCTTATCTGCGACGAAGTGCTCACTGGTTTTGGCCGCACCGGCCGCATGTTCGCCTGCCAACATGAAGATGTCTTGCCGGATTTTCTCTGCCTCGCCAAGGGCCTCACCGGCGGCTACCTCCCGCTGGCGGCGACGCTCACGACCGAATGCATCTACGAAGCTTTCCTCGGAGAATACCACGAATTAAAAACCTTCTTCTACGGCCACAGCTATTGCGGCAATCCGCCGGGGTGCGCCGCCGCGCTGGCCAGCCTCTCGGTTTTTGAGGAAGAAAAAACTCTGGAAACCCTGCAGCCAAAAATCGCCCTCCTGCGCGACCTCCTGGCCGGATTAAAAGAAAGCCCACACGTCGCCGACATCCGCCAATGCGGCTTCATCGCAGGCATCGAAATCCAGCGCTCCTCCGGCGAACCCTATCCCTGGCAGGAGCAAGCCGGCCAGCGCGTCTGTCTCGCCGCCCGCAAGCACGGCCTGCTGACCCGTCCGATCCTCGACACCCTCGTGTTGATGCCGCCGCTTTGCACCACGGAAGCCCAACTGCGAACAGCCGTGGATGCCTTGCAACGGGCCGTGACAGAGACTTGCGGGTGAAAAAATCTGGCCCTCCCTGCGCGATCCGGCGAGGCAAATATTCCGCAATTGGAGGCCATTCCCGATTCCCTGCCGGCTGTTGCCCGCAGGGAACACTGTGAACCCTTGCGGAAGCCGCCATCAAGGGCGGGATACCCAGTTGCCCAGCTTCAGTCCCGGCACGCGGGAGAACTCCCGGGTGTTCGCTGTGATCAATTCCACGCTGAGGGAAAGCGCATGTCCCGCAATAAGGGTATCATAAGGGCCAATGCCTTTACCCGCCCGCTCCAGATGGGCGCGAACCTTGGCCGCCTGGGCCGAGGCGGGATCATCAAAGGCAAGGATGGCGAATGGTGCCAGCGTATCCTGAAGAAACTTCCCGTTTTTTTCCGGTTCGCGGCTTTTTTCCACCCCGACGCGGAGTTCAAAGACCGTGACCATGGACACGCCGAGGGACTGTACCGGACGCGCCTGGATGCGTTTTCGAATATCCGGTGCGCCGCGCAGCAAGGCGATGAACGTGTCCGTATCCAACAGGGCGCCAATCATGGGAAAACCGGCTTGCGCGAATCGGCCTGCGCTGGTTGTTCACGCGCAAATTCCATCCGCAAATCTGTCAGCCCCTTTAACCCCCGGTCGAAACGAGCCCAGACATCTTCGTCCGGAGTAATCACGAGACTCTTTCCTTTTTGCTCGATCCGGGCGGTTTGTCCCGGCAGGCGGAATTTTTTCGGCAGACGGATCGCCTGACTGTTCCCGCTGGTAAATATTTTGACCCTCTCCACCTTCAATACCGCCGTTTTCATATATACGTCAGGATATACAAACAGCGGGGGAAGTCAATCCGGAACGCTTGCGGCCGAGATGGAACAGCCCTCCTAAGGCGGCAAGCCCCGTCAATCCCATGGCGGACGGTTCGGGGATGACCGTGAGTGTCGTTTGAAAGCCGTAGGAGGAGGTCGAAGTCCCGTCGTAGTTACCCCCGCCGACAAAGATCGTGTAATCCCCGGCACCGAGATAATATGTTGCCGTCACCGAGCCATCCGCGTTTCCATCCCCGTTGATGCCGGAAGCCGAGCCGTAGTTCGCGGAGGTGCCGTCCGCAGCATTCCCGCGATAGAGAAAGGACGAGAGGTCTGCAAAGGTTGCGCCGTCGTCACTCCCGATCTTCCAATCGCCCAGGGCGTTGAAAGCCCCGTCGTAGTTTCCAGCACCCACGAGCGAATTGAGCCAGAGCTGGCTGATCGCGCTCAGATCGTGATCGAGGGCATTGGGCGGCAGGTGGGCCAATCCCCGGTAGAGGGAAAAGGCGGGGTGTTCGAGCGGCGTGAACGTGATCGGTCCGGATACATAGCTGAGGCCAACGACACCGATGTTGACGATGGCGGAACTTTGCAGGGTAAACCGGAAGGCTCGCAATTCATGGCTGTCGCCAAAACGGGCGTCCGCGCTATCAGCCCAGCCGAACTCGCCGGTCACGCTTTGGTTCGCGATGGTGACGGATGCGGAGGTGCCGGAGCTGGTGAGTATGCCATTGTTGTTGGACCCGGTAACGAGTGTGCCTACGACGGTGAAGGTGCCGAGGTTCCGGTTGCTGTAGGAGATGTGAGCGGATGCGGTTCGCGCCGAAAGAGCGAGAACAAGCAGGACAAATGATAAGAAGAAGCGATTCATGATTTTGGTATTTTTGGAATTGGTTGTTAGTGATCGGCGCGGTTGCGGCCGGGGGCAGATCAGCGGGTCGGATCAATAAACCGGTCGGTAAACCGGGACAGTCGCGCCTGGACTTGCTCCCAGCTGAGGGGCTCCACGTGGGCATCCACGAAGAGGTAGTTGGCCTTGCCGGCATGCCGCTTCACGCCCACAAGTTGAGCGAAATCGGCAGCGGGAATCTCCACTTGGAAATACTCGGTAAAATGAAAGTGATCGCCAGGAACTCCCGTGGAGTTCGCGGCCTCGACATAAAGGACGGTGTCCATCTGCCTGTCGATTTTCAGAAGACTCGAGTAATCGAGAAACGGGGCGGGATGCGGATTCTTCGTCAGGAAATCATTCATCACGTAGGTCCGCGCCCGCGCGCGATTCTCATCCACCGGACACTTAAAGGTGACCGGGCCGGAAGCGTAGGATTGCAATGTGCAGGTCCAGGATTCGCTGCCGTTCGGTGCCTGATGCGAGGTCGCGGGAAGAAGCATCCCGTTGTCCGCGGCATAAAGCAGCGTGGCCTGTCCCAGCACGCGGAGGTTTGCGGAACAGCGCGTTGCCTGCGCCGAAGCGAGCGTCTTTTGCAAGACTGGTGCCGACAAGGCGGCAAGGCAAAGCACGATGCCCGAAACCACCATCAACTCCACCAACGTAAATCCTGAACATTTTCTGGTCACATCAACCCTTCTCCGCCCGCGCGGACTAACCGGCGGGCTGGCAAGCACGGGAATTTTTATATTCCCGCCGAATTCGCGGGCCGCCGGCACGCAGCCAGCGGCAAATCCGACCAGGAGGACGAATGCCCGCCCACCCGGTCAACTACGCTACAGGGAGAAACCCGTCTCGGGGAACCGGGACGGGAGGAACATCGGATCGCGCGGCGAAAACCGCGTCAACCGGCGAGGGATAGGAAAAATTGCGGCCGAAGCGTTTCTGGAGAATATCACGGCTCGCGCAGACAAAGACCTCGGCCTTCTTATCCACCTTGAGCGTGGCGGGATCTTTTTCCTGCTGCTGGCGGCCTTTGGTGATTTGCTTGCACATCGTGCAAGGCGCGTCGCCGCTGAAGGTTTTTTCCACAGCCTCGCCCACGGTTGCATTTTGAGAATAATCGCGCAGCATCTGTGTCCAGGCCACCGTCTGCAATATGGCCCAGTGACCGCCAAGCAGCGAAAACATCGCGAGAATCAGGAAGGAATGACGAAGCAAAGGCAGGAGTCCGGCTTTGTATTTTAAGAATTCCTTCGTCATGCAGCGTTCATCACTACACCTTCAAATCCTCCCACCCGTCGAGCACGATTTGCGACCAGGTTTCGAGATTTTCGCGGCGGGCGCGTAATTCTTCCACCGTAAGAAACCCCAGTTCGGCGATGGCTTTTTCCCCGGCGCTCACATTCTCGTGTTTGAGCGTGACGATGTGGACGACACCCAGATGCACGCGGCCGACCTCGTTGGAATCGTCGTTGATCAGGGCCGCCACACGGTCCTCGTAGCCGCCTTCAAATCTCAACTCTTCCTCGATTTCGCGATGCACCGCGGCGCGATAGGTCGAGGTGTCGAAGGAAAAAAGGCTCTCGTCGCCGTCGTTGATGTGGCCGCCGATGCCGATGGAACCCCTGGCCACCAGCCGCTTTTCGCCGGACTTCGCCCCGCGCACATAATGGAGGATTTTTCCCCCGCAGGTGAAGACCGCATACGGGATGATTTGTTTATGCGTCGGGTCGGTTTCGGCCAGCGCACGCGCCAGGAAAAAGTTGTTCTCCTTTTTCAAAAAGGTCCCGATGTAGAGGTCTGTCTCAGGATTCAATCCCTGGAACGCACCCAGTTCGTCGAAGAGCGCCCGCTTCACCACCAGAACATTTTCGTCTCTTTTTGCCATTGTGGGCGGATGCTGCCTGGGAATTTTTGATTGTCGATTTTCGATTTTCGATTTCTCGCGGATTAATCCCTGTTCATCACGGGTAAGACTTACTGCAACACATGCAACAAAACTTGCCAATCAGCAAAAATACCATATGCAGCATTTCGCCAGTGAAAATCCAACGCGTCTCTCTCGATCATATCGCCAAGCTGGCCGGGGTCCACAAAGCCACCATCTCCCGCGCGCTTCGGAATCATCCGACCATCCCGAAATCCACCCGCGACCGCATTCATGACATCGCGCGCAAGGAAGGCTACCGGCCCAATCCGTTGGTCGCAATGTATCAGGCCCAGACGCGCTCCAGCCGCCCAACCACGATGCAGGCCACCCTGGGCTGGCTCAACGACTACCCCAATACGTCCTCGTGGAATGAATTTCCCTGGCTGCGCGGATACCTCGCCGGCGCCCGTCAACGCTGCGCCGACATGGGCTACCGCCTTGAGGAAATCAATCTTTCCGTGTCAAACGGCAACTCCTACGAAGAAGAGGTAAAACGCGTGGGCAAGTTGCTCCGCGACGGCGGCATTTACGGCATCATTCTGCCGCTCATGCTCAACTATCAATACCTCCTGGCCGAATGGGAAAACTGCGTCGTCTCCCTCATCGGCAGCGGCCATCTGCGCCCTCCCACGGGGAGCGAAGAATTTCAAGCGCAGTTCTATCCGCAAGGGTTCCCCCTGGCCGGCCGCGACCTGTATTTCAACATGCGGCTCGCGTTTCAGAAGCTCCTGCAGCTCGGCTATACGCGCATCGGTTTGGTTTACAGCCACTACCTTGACGCTGAAGCCAACAGCCTCGCCCAAGCCGCCTACCTCGTCGAACAAGCCCAACTGCCCGAAAGTGAACGCATCCCCATCCTTTTCCTGGAACGTTTCAAAGAGGGGCGTCCGGTTGCGTTCGATCACTGGCTGGAGAAAAACAAACCCGAAGCCATTCTTTGTATCAGCCCTGTGGTTCGCGATTGGGTCGAGGAACTCGGCCACAAGGTGCCGGAGGACATCGGCCTGGCCAACCTCAACCTCGTGGCCGACGTTTCCGGTTGGGGCGGCGTCAACGAGCAGCATGAAGAAATCGGCGCCTCCGCCGTGGACATTCTCATCGGCGCCCTCAGCCGCAACGAACTCGGCCTGCGCAGCAAGCCCCGCAAAGTCCTCATCCCTGGCGAATGGATTCCCGGCTCCACCCTGCGCGCTCCCGAAAGCCACCAAGAGGCCTCAGCCATGGTCCGGCGCTGAAACCCTCATACACTTGAACCTAAACTTACACTCCTCCGCACCACGGAAGAGTATGGGCAAGTTCAAGAGTCGGTGTAAGGTTACGGCCATGCGTTTCGTCCTGCTTCTTCTCCTGGCTTCGGCCGCCGTCTCCCTCGCCCAAAAAAGCAACGAGAAGGAACGCCTCATCTTCCTGCCCGGCGCCAAGGAACCCGGCGCCTCCCCGACGCCGACTCCCGCCAGAAGACTCGACCAGCCGTCCGAAACACTCGACCTGTTTTTCCTCGCGCTCAAAGCCGGCCAAGTGGACGCCGCCTACGAGGCGCTCGTCCGGGACACCATCATCGCCGCACGCAAGGAGGACGTTGACGGTCTCAAAAAGCGCACCAAGGAAGCCATCGAAAGTTACGGCCCCATTGCCGGCTACGAGCTGGTGGACGAAAAAATCGTCGGCACGAGCCTCCTGCGCCGCACCGGCATCTCGCTCAACGCCGACCTGCCCCTGCGCTGGCGGTTTTACTTCTACAAATCCGAAGGCACCTGGCGGCTGGTGGACCTGCGAGTTGATGATGCCCTGGTCGAACTCTTCGAGGAATCCGGGCGCGCGCGGAAATGATCTAACCATGAACCCAAAAAAAACCTGAACCACACTAATGATTTTTTTCAGTCCGTCTTAGCGCCCATGCGTGATGCTTAGTGATTTATCCCTTCCATGATCGGAAATTTCCTCCGTTTCATCCGTTTCTCGCACACGCTCTTCGCGCTGCCCTTCGCCCTCGGCGCGATGTTTGTCGCCGCCAACGGGCTGCCTCCCGCCCGCCTCCTCACCCTCGTCGCGCTGGCCATGATCTTCGCCCGCACCGCCGCCATGACCTTCAACCGCCTGACCGATTGGGAAATAGACAAACGCAATCCCCGCACCGAAGGACGCCATAAGCTGGTCTCGAAGCCCTTTGCCGTCGCCGCCTGGGCACTCACTTCCCTGCTCTTCCTCGCCACGACCTGGTTCATCAACCCGCTCTGCTTCGCGCTCTCCCCCGTCGCGCTGCTCCTCATCTTTTTTTATTCCTTCACCAAACGCTTCACCGATTGGGCCCAGCTCTTTCTCGGCCTGGCCCTCTCCGCCGCACCCGTCGGGGCCTGGCTCGCCGTGACGGGGCGGTTTGCCTTGCCGCCGCTCGTCCTTGCCGCCGCCGTGCTTTGCTGGGTGGCGGGCTTCGACATCATTTACGCCACCCAGGATTACGCGGTGGACCGGCGGGAGGGATTGCGCTCCATGGTGGTGCGGCTGGGCATTCCCCGCGCGCTCACCACCGCCACCGCGTTGCACACGGCGGCCTGGATCGGACTGCTCGCGTTCGGAATTTCCGCGCAGCTCGGGATCATCTATTTCGCGGGACTTGCCCTGGTCGTCGCCGCGTTGGTTTACGAACATCTGCTCGCGCGCAAGGGCGACCTCTCCGCCATCAATACCGCATTTTTCCAAGCGAACGCCGCCGTCAGCGCCATCTTTGTCCTCAGCACCCTTGCCGACCAACTCGCCAGCCGATAAGCCCCCGCCACGCCGCCGCTGGCTGCGCCGGATTTTTTTGTTTTTTCTCCTGTTCGTTCTCGTCGCGGTCTCCGCCCTCCTTTACGCCGCCCTGAACCTCGCGCAGATCGCCAAATGGGCACTCGAGCGCACCTTCCCCGGCGCCACCGTTGAGATTCGCAAGCTGGAAATCATTCTCCCGAACCGGCTGCGCGCCGATGCCATCACCCTCAAATCCCGCAACGACAACGCCGTGCTGCTTGAACTCGTGGGCGGCAGCGTGGACTTCAACTTCGACGACCTCCGCCGCCTCCAGATCGGCGAGGTGCGCCTCATCGAGCCCTCCTTCCAGGTCTCCCCGCGCCTGCTCGAAATCTTCACGCCGCCTCCAGGAACCGCCCCGAAAAAGGCCGGAACGGCCTGGAGCGTTCGCCGGTTCGTCTGCGCCTACGGCGAACTCAGCGTCACGAAATACGGCCCGGAGGGCCTCATCCTCCGCACAAAATTCGCCTGCGATTTTCACAACGTTTCACCCGCACTCTTCCCCGCCGTAGAGCACAAATTCGTCCTCTGGGATTTTTCCGCCACGACCGCCGACGATCCGCCATTTTTTCTCGTGGATCTCGCCCGGGCCGGCTTCAGCTTTGAAAAACTCTCGGCCAATCGCGCCGTCAACACCCTCTTTCTCGAAGGCGGTTCCCTCATCGTCGGAAAGTCCCTCCGCGCCATCTTCAGCCCGCCAAAAATTCCCGGCCCGAACCCTCCCCCGCAACCCTGGACACTCGGCACGCTCGACCTCTCTCGGGTCACGGTGCGCCCCGACGACGAACGACCGGAAGTTTCCGACATCACCTTCGCCCTCAACACCACTCTCAAAAACATCTCCGTCTCCCAAGCCGCCAACCGCCTCGGGGCCGAAGATCAAATCATCGAAATCACCAACCTCGACATCCTCTCCCCCCACGACCCCCTCACCAAGGTCTTCACCATCGAGAGCGTCTTTTTCCACTTCACCCTCGCCGGTCTGCTCAAGCGCGAAATCGCCGACCTCACCATCCGCGCCCCCACCATTCATGCCGGGCCGGATCTCTTCTGGTATATGGAGGACATCCAGAAACGTCTTGGCTCCCATCCCGCCGCAGCGGCCATCCCGCCGGACACAAACAATCCCGGCTGGATCATCCAGCGCCTTTTCATCCACAGGGGGGAACTTGTCATCGGCAGCGGCGGCCGCAAACAATACGGCCTTCCGCTCAATTTCTACGCCAATGCGCAGGACGTCGCCCTGGACAACCTTGCCAGCCTCAAGGCCCAAACCACTCTGGAAATTCCTCCGCAGAAATACACCTTCGATTCCTATCAACTCGAATTCACCACAGCGGAAGGCGGCAACCTGAAGTTTTCCTACCCGCCGGAAAAACAGGAAAAAAACCTCGTCGGTCAGATCAGACTCAAGGACGTCCGCTGGCGCCAGTACCGCGCCAGCCAGTCCTATGTCGCCGTGACCTTCGACAAAAAAGGCATCAACGGCACCTTCGGCGGCAAACTCTACCGCGGCGAGTCCGGCGGCGGATTCAGTTTCTTTTTCGATCCGGTGTCTCCCTGGATCGGTTGGATTTGGGGCAAGAAAATCGATCTCCGCCAACTCACCGCCATCATCTCCCCGCAGAACTTTCAAATGACGGGCCCGCTGAACTTCAAAATCCAGATGGACGCCGAAGGCAAGGTCCTCGACCGGATCGTCGGCGAAATGCAGACCCCCCAGCCCGGGAAAATGATCATCCGCAAACTCGACGCCTTCCTCGCCGACATCCCGCCCAGTTGGAGCCTCCTCAAGCAAAGCAGCACCCGGATTGCCCTCGAAGCCCTGCGCGACTTCACGTATACCAGGGGCGCGGGCAATTTCTGGTTCGTCCGCTCTCAGGGAATTTTGCAGTTAAAATTGCAAGGACCCGCCGGATCGCGCAACTTCGACCTCGTCCTCCACGCCGACGACTCGCCGCAAGGACGATGGAAAAAGCGGAAAGCGACCCAATCCGAATGACCAGAACCGCAATCATGACGAATGCTCAAAAAGGATTTCCTGCGGGAATTCTCTTCAGCATGGCAGTCACCCTAGGCGCTTGCACCGCGCCAACCGTCAACCTCGCCACCAGCGAACCCATTAAGGTGGACATCACGATGCGGCTCGACGTTTACCAATACGGTCAGACCGGCGGTTCAAAAACCGCGCCCGCCAAACCCACCGTGGACCAAAGCCCCGAAGCCCGGCGCCGCAACCGCATGGCCGACATCCAGCAATTCAAAAACGAACACCTTGTCGGTGAGAGCCACGACGGACTCGTCATCATCAGCACCAAATCCGAGGGCGAACGCGGCGAATACGTCCGCAGCACCGTCGAAGCCGAAAACGCCGACCGCTTCGATTTAATGAAGGCCCTTGCCGACAGCCAGAAAACCTCCCTCCCCGAGATCCAGGCCAGGCAAGCCGAACTCTGGGTCCAGCGTTCCTTCCAAGGCGAACTCATCGAAGTCCTCCAGCCCGACGGCAGTTGGAAACTTGTGCCCAAAGAAGGCTGATGCCATCCTGCGCAATGCAGCGGACTCTTTTGGCTCGGCATGGGAATGCTCTGGTCCCGGCTGCGGCGGCGGGCTCGGCGCACGGGGAGAATTTCACCCTCCGGATTTTGGTATCCAAGCTGTGAGAGAATCCGCTTTTATTCCGGAATGAATACGGCGGAACGGGCGGCGGCTCTGGCAGGAGCGGCGGGGAACTTCCCCCTGCTGGGAAGCTTTTCCGCCGGGGATTTGCTGGAACTGGTGCAGCGGGAACTGGGACATGCGGAAATCCTCGACGGGTTCCGGCCTTACGGAAAGAGCAGCCATTTCAGCAGGGCTTTTGCGCCGGCCCCGATCCTGCACATCGTGAGCGGCAACACACCGCATGCGGCCCTGCAAAGCCTCACGCGCGGGCTGCTGCTGGGGGCGCGCAATCTGATGAAAATTCCTTCACAGGGTTTGCCGGAGGTGGAGGCATTTTTGGATATGCTGCCGGTGGCGCTGCAAACGCTCGCGGTGGTTCGGCGCGAATTGCCGCCGGAATGGCTGCGCGAGGCGCGGGCGTGGGTGGTCTTCGGGTCGGACGAAACCATCGCGCATTTTCGCAAGCTGCTGCGTTCCGGGGTGATCTTTGAGCCGCATCCGCATCGCGTGAGCATGGGGATTATTTTTGAAGATGCGGCGTTCGATTCCGCGCCACTGGCCGCGCGGGATGCCTCGCTCTTCAATCAAAAGGGCTGCCTGTCGCCGCACGATTTTTATGTGGCAGGCGATGCGCGCGGTTACGCGGCCCGGCTGGCCGGGGAGATGGCGCGGCACGAAGCGCACGACCCGCGCAGCGCGGTGACGACGGCGGAGGCGGCGGAGATTCACGATATCCGCGCGAATTACCGGTTCCGCGCGGCCAACGATCCACGGGTGCAGTTGTGGGAGAGTGCAGGCTCGACGGCGTGGACGGTGATTTACGAGGACGATCCGTGGTTTGCTTCGTCGTGTTTGAACCGCGTGGTTTTCGTCAAGCCCCTGCCGGACGATCTCGCCGCCGCGCTCGGGCCGGCGCTGGGATGGCTGGGAGCAACGGGCATTTGGCCGGCCACGCCGGAGTATGCGGAACGGGCCGCTGCGCTGGAGCCTTCGCGAATATGTCCGCTGGGAAAAATGCAGGAGCCGCCGGTGAGCTGGCATCAGGAGGGAAGGCAGGTCCTGGCCCCCCTTGTGCGATGGGTTGATTTCGAGCCGGATTTGCGCTAGAAACCGCCGCTTCTCTGGTGGCGGAGAAAGAACGACAGAAGGCTTGGTCGTTGACGTTTTGCCCGGCACACTGTTACGGGTGAAGCTGACCAACGGCCATCTTGGGCTCGCCCCCCTCTCCGTGCGAAGGACGGATAGTCCCTCGTCATTTCCCTCCTATGTCCCGCATTTGTGAAGAAACCCTCACCGCGCTTTATCGCGTGGCGGCGGAGCGTTACGGCGATCTCCCGGCCTTCGCCACCAAGATCAAAGGCGAGCAGTATGATTTCCTCTCCTACCGGCGGCTCTACCAACGCGGACGGGCCCTCGCGACGGCGTTGATCCATCTCGGCCTGCAGGCGCGGGAACACGTGGGGCTGCTGGCCGACAACCGCGCCGAGTGGATCGTGTGCGACTACGGCATCCTGCTCGCGGGCTGCGCCGACGTGCCGCGCGGCACGGATGTGACCGAGGCGGAAATCAGCTACATCCTCAACCACGCCGACACGCGGTTCGTTTTTCTCGAAGACGAGGAGATGCTGGCGAAGTTTGAAAAAGTGCGGCCCTCCTTGCCCGGCGTCGAGAAGATCATCCTCATGGCACCGCAAGGCGCAACGCCGCGCGACGTTTTCCGGCTGGAAGACCTCGTGGCTCTCGGCGAAAAGCTGCGCGCGGAAGGCGACCGCCGCGCCGAGGAACGCGCGGCCGCCGTGCGGCCGGAGGATCTCTTCACCCTCATCTACACCTCGGGCACGACCGGAACACCCAAAGGCGTGCAGTTGACTCACGCCAACATGGCGTCGCAAATCGCCAACCTGCCCTTCAACCTCGATCCCGGCGACCGCATGCTTTCGATCCTGCCCATCTGGCATAGTTACGAGCGCATCTTCGAGATGATCTCGATCAGCATGGGAGCCTGCACCTATTACACGAATCTGCGCGGCATCGGCGAAGACCTCAAAATCGTGCGCCCCACCCTCATGGCATCGGCTCCCCGCTTGTGGGAAAGCCTCTACCAGAAAATCATGGCCCGGGTGGAGAAAGCCCCGGCCCAAAGCCGCGCGCTCTTCCACGCCGCGCGGATCAGCACCAGCCAGGTGAAGCGGGCGGAGCGGTTTTTTATCGGGCAGCAACTTGATCTGAGCGGACGCGGACGCGCGGAAAATCTCTTCCTCGGCGCGGGCCATCTGTTTCGCTGGTTTTTATTTTTGATTCCGCATTGCGTGCTCGACCGCATCGTGCTGGCGAAGTTGCGCGAGTCGGTGGGTTGCGGCAATTTCCGCGGAACCATTTCCGGCGGCGGCGCGCTCCAACCGCATGTGGACGAATTTTTCAACTTCATCGGCATCCCCGTGCTGGAAGGCTACGGACTCACCGAAACCTCACCGGTGCTGGCCGTGCGCACCTGGGATAACCTCGTCATCGGCACGGTCGGCCGCCCGTATCCCGGCACGGAAATCCGCATCGTGGATCTGACAACGGGGGCAACCCTCTATCCCGACACATCGCGCCGCGACCAGGGCCGCGGACGCCGGGGCGAAATCCACGCGCGCGGCCCGCAGATCATGCCGGGGTATTACAAAAATCCCGGCGAGACCTCGCGGGTGCTGCGCGACGGATGGCTCAACACCGGCGACATCGGCATGGTCACCTACAACGATTGCCTCAAGATTCTCGGCCGCTCGAAGGACACCATCGTCCTGCTCAACGGCGAGAATGTCGAACCGGTGCCACTGGAGGCGCGGCTGACAGAATTGTCATTGATTGATCACGGCATGGTGGTCGGGCAGGATCAAAAGTTTCTCGGCGCCCTGATCGTGCCGGCTCTGGAGAGTTTCCGGGCGGCGGGAATCCAGGCGGCCACTTTGCAGGATCTGGCGGCGAGTGAACCGGCGCGAAAGCTCTTGGCCGCAGAGATCCGCCAACTCATCAGCCCGGCCAACGGCTTCAAGGCCTTTGAACGCATCGCGGATTTCCGTTTTCTCCCCAAGGCGTTTGAACCCGGCCTCGAACTCACGGCGACCTTGAAACTCAAGCGCCATGTGATCACCGAAAAATACCGCACGCTGATTGCGGAGATGTATCCGGCCCAGGACCGGTGAATTTCAGGCCGCCGGCTTCGGCGCTTCCGGGGCCGCCTCAGGCTCGGGAGCCGGCCCGGCGATCTTGAGCATCTCGCGCAGGCCCTGCATCCACTTGCCGAAGTCCGGGTGTTGCGGATAGGTCTTGATCATGGTGTAGATCTCGGAGGCGGCGCGGTTTTTCTGACCGATTTCCTCCATATCGCTGGCGCGGGAAAACTGCAGGCGCGGGCGGGTGACCGTGTTGAATTCCTCCGCCTGATGTTCCAATCGTCCAAAGGTGATACGGTCGGCCAGCACCTTCATTTCGAATTCCCATGTTTCAAGAAGCTGGGGATTTTTTGCCTTCCGCAAAGAAGGGCGGACATCTTTTTCCAGGATGCCGGAAATATTGCCGGGCGTGAGTTCCCAGCTGTCCGCCGCGGGCAGCCAGGAGCCGAGCCGCAGCCATTTGACGAAGACGCTTTCCGTAAGAGATTTGTTCAGCAGTTCGTCCTTCATTTTTTGAACTTCTTTCTGAAGGGCGAGTTCATCTTTTTGACCGGTGTTTTCCTTAATGGACTCCGCCCGCTTGAGGAAGAGCGGGTCCAAAGAGGCCAGCTCGACTGCGTAGGCCAGGGCGGGCGGGGCAAAGAGCTCCGGTTGATCGGCCCCCTTCCGCTCCATCGAAAGCACGAGGTATTTCAAATGCATGAGCAGCACAGTCTGCATTTCCTTGCTGCGCAGCAGGTCGGCCCGGGAGCTTTTCCAATCCGTGAAGGAACTGCCCTTATTGCGGATGCCATCAAATTGCGTGGCCTCGATTGCTTTTTCAAAAAGATTCGCCGCCGCCACGCCGTTCGAGGCCGCCGCCTTGATCTCGGAAATCGCGGTGACGCGGGCGGATTGAATCGCGTGTTTTTGCTGCTGCTCGATTTGATCGAGGTCGCGCAGGATCACCTCCGCATTGACCGCAGGGGCATCCTGCGGCGCGCTGACAGCACGGGACAATGCCACAACAAGGAAAACTCCGGCGGGGAGGAAACGGGGGACCATAATTTGCCGGAAAGATGGCCTCTCCCTTTCACCGCGTCAATCTCACGGCGCACGTTTCAGGGTGTGAATGGTCATTTCCGGCGGGCAGAAAAACCGCGCGGGCACCCCGCAACCGCCGGTGCCGCGCGAGGTATAACCGGCGAGGGATCCCTGCCGCCAGGAACCGGCCAGCATGGAGCGGGGCACGGCGGCGTTTTTCACCAGGGCAAACCCTCCGGGCAGGCAGCATTGCCCGCCATGGGTGTGGCCGCTGAGCATGAGGGCAAAGCCCAACCCGGCGGCTTGCCGGTACGGTTCGGGGCTGTGACTCAAGAGAATGGCCGTTTCACCGGGCGGAACCTGGGCCCGCACTTTTTTCAGGTCATGGGTTCGGAAAAAATGCGGGTCGTCCACCCCGCAGATCCAGAGCGAATCGCCCTCGCGTTCGATGCGCTCCGATTCGTTGAGCAAAACCCGCAATCCGGCGGCTTCGAGAAACGCCACTTTTTCGATGAAGTCGTGATTGCCGAGAACGGCGAGGCGGGTTTGGCGGAGATTGGACACGAGCCGGCCCATTAATTCCAGGGAGCGATCATGCGCCCCGCCGATCTTATTGTGATAATCACCGGTGAGCACAACCGCATCATAGGCGAGACCGCGGAGGCGTTCGATGATCACGTCCATCAACTCCGGTTCCAGGTCGCAATGCAGGTCGCTCAATTGCAACAGCCGGAATCCCGCGAAGGCTGCGGGCATTTCCGGCAACACGACGGTGTTGTGGACGATCTGCACATCGAGGTAATTCCGCCGCCCGAGCTCCGCCACCCCGGCCAGCTTGAGCAAAAACAAAATCATGTCGTCCAGGGGAATCAGGCCTTCGCATTTGAAAAATCCGCTGCCCTGATGGAGCTCCCCGGCCCAAAGGCCGGCCTGCTTGCGCATGCGACGTTTCAACACCTCGGGCCCCATCCGTGCAGCTAGCTGGTGGTAGTCGGTGTAACCCGCCGCGGCCGAAGGATGAATCATCGCGCGAGCACATTCGCATGCGTCCCCTTGCTGAAAAAGGTTGTTTTTCCCTCGGGAGATTCAGAGAAAGATAGGTATGCGAATCCTCCTCGCGCTCTTTGTTCCCCTGCTGCTGGTTGGGTGTCCCTCCGGCCAAGCTCCCCCGTCGCAAAAAGCCGACCAGACCACCCCTTTGCCCGCCCCGCGGCCGGGCGCCCCTCCCAAAGAGTTCGTGGAATTCCCCGGCACCTGGACGACCACCGACGAACAGGGCCAGGTTTTTGACATCGTGCTTTTCCCTAACGGACAGGCCGTGACAAACTGGACCAAGGGCCCGAGCGGGGCCCGGGGCGGGCGCGGGCTGTGGCGGCAGGAAAACGGGCGGCTCATCGCACTGTCCGACGACGGCTGGACCGATGTGATCGAGACGGTGGCAGGCGGATTTTATCACACGGGCTTCTCCCCCGGCACGCCGTTGAGCGGCACGCCGACCAATCAGGCCGCGGCCAGCCGCATGGAGGGACCCCAGGCTATTTTCGTGGGGGTCTGGCGCATGAACAAGGAGCCCGACGGCTCCTACCAGTATATCGCCCTGCAATCGAATGGACGCGCCCTCAGCACCATCAACGGCGGCACCGAAGGCAAATGGGAGAAAACGGAAAAAGGTGCCCTCTGCACCTGGCCGGACGGCTGGGCAGACCGGATCGAACATTCCTCCGAAGGCTGGCAGAAACGCTCCTGGGTGGGCGCGGAAACCGGCACCACCGCCGACCTCTCCACCGCCACACGGGTGGGCGAAATCCGCTACGAGATCACACCCTGAGAGGTTGCGGGCGCAATTCCGGAGCGGTGTCCGGGCACCAGGGATTTTGCGAAAATTTCGAGGCTTCGATCCGTCTGACGTGGTTCTCGATCAAGACAAACACCGCCTCCAGATCAAGTCCGAGGTGTCCGGGGCGGTAGGGGGAAAGGTTTTTTTCCGCGAGGCGGAAGAGCCGCACGGCCGGATGCATGCGGCGACCATCCTTGGGATGCTGCGGACGCTCCCGCTGCTTTTTCAAATGCACAAAAGCCCCGGCTAGCTGGATGAGCCCCTTGTAAAATGCATAGTTCCCATCCCGTCCTTGCAGCCACAAATGTTCCAGCACATCGTGGGCCTCGTAATATTCCCGCGCGTTAAAACAGCCGAAATACGCCAGGTAGCACGGATCATAACTCCCCGGGTCAAGACCGAGGGATTTGACATAGGCCTCCATGCGCTCGCTTTTTTTCTCCGGCTGTGTCGCCATCGGGAAATGATAGGTGCCCCGGGCGAATGCTTCACCTGTTTTCCGGCGGAATGTGGTGAGGATTTCAAAGCAGGACAAAAGCGTGCGGTCAAAGCAGGACAGGAGCTGGGGCCGGTGAGTGGATGAGGAGAATGGGCTTGGAAAGCTTATTGGGAGGGGCGGCGAGGACGGAGT
>Ga0114978_10001695_pt1 | contig 18497 bp, 18 predicted proteins | sample S_140212_EF_Meta_FD_87027 | JGI IMG/M metagenome (GOLD analysis project Ga0114978, IMG submission 87027) | Freshwater microbial communities from Lake Simoncouche, Canada to study carbon cycling - S_140212_EF_MetaG | ecosystem: Environmental > Aquatic > Freshwater > Lake | place: Lake... | reverse complement strand
CAGTCCATTTCTCGACGGAAACGATCTATTCCTAGGGCAGCTCTTTGTTGTGTCGCCCATGATTCATCTCTATCAGGGTGCTCATTCCAAAAGCTGCGATAGGCTTTGAATCCGTTACGGCCTACTAGGGTGGGATTACCATATTCGTCTTCGCATTTGTTAGCTCCTTTCCACAATAATGCAAATTGGTCTTCGTCACTATTAGGAGTGCTAGTAATAATACACTTACCACCAGTCGCAAGTGTCGGACTAATAGAAGTCCAGAACTCAGTAGCAATAGTTGGACGTACAAATGCAAATTCGTCTGCGTACAGTAGTGAAATACTCATACCACGACCAGTATTTTCAGTTGTGGTAGCCGAAACGATACGCGATCCGTTGTCAAATTCTATGCTGCCTTTATTATAGTTTGTGGCACCTGCTCTGATATGATCCGGCACACTTTCGTAAGCGTAGCGGATACGCTGCATAATTTCTTGCGAACCTGTGTACTTGTGGGCTGCTACAAGGTTTGTGCTGTCTGGTACAAACATAGCATACCAAAGTAAATAACCGGCTGCACTAGTAGATTTACCAGTTTGACGAGGCATCATTGAAATACTAAAACGATAATTATGATAAGTTTCAATTAAGCGTGTTTGGTACTCAAATGGATGATACTTCATCCTTCCGCGGGTTGGATGTTGGATATAAAAGAAATTATCCATAAAATACAACGGGCCTGTTACAGGATCTGCACACAAGGCAAATTCTTCAACTTGGCGGTCTGTGTATATTGAATGTGTGTAAGGCGATTTTACTAGTGCTGTTTCGGTTGATTTAGGCATGTTTATTTTACATCCACTGATCGTTTTTTAGTGCAGACAAATATATAATAATTTTCTCTGACTGAGCCGCGTTTGTCGCTGAACTCAACCGGAAATCCATAATCTGACCAGGCTACATCAAACCCAGTTCTTTGTAACAAGCTCAACCACATTTTACGACCCATAATACTGTAATGATTACGATTTTCTTCGTGTTCTAAATCACAATTGGGTTCTGGAACCTCTATATATAACTTACCTTTATTTTTAAGTATACGATTGTATTCCAATAGAGTAATATAAGGGAAAGGACTATGTTCTAAGCTATGACGACAAAATAGTAAGTCAATTGATTCATCCCTGTCGTCAAGAAAGTTCATGTCAGATTTTCTAACCTGATGTCCATTTTTGGTACATATGTCTAGATCCTCGTTGCTTAGTCCTAATCCAGTTACATCAGTATATCCACGAGATTTCATTTCGTCTAAAAAGTAGCCCGGGCCGCTGCCTAGGTCTAATATTTTTGCATCTTTAGGAATGTTGAGCGGGTCAATAAACAGTTTAATTACCTCTGCTGTAATATCTTTATGGTATGGGGCGTGCCCTTCGGCATAGACTTGGCCCAGGACATGATCGTAGTAAAACTTTAATTTAAGATTGTTATTTGACATGCAATTACTTAGTCTATAAGACTAATATATGCAGTTATTATACTACCTTGGATAGCCTTTGAAAGCCTTTACTGGACTTTGTGTATCGACAAACTTGGGCTCTTGGCTTTTGGCTGAACTGACTAATTTCTTACCACCGGAAGTTTTAGTCATAGCCAGTGCTTGATCAATAACTGCTTCGACTGACGAATTCATACCTACTACTAGACCATGCTCGCCAAATACTGAATCTGCGGCCCAGGTTGGTTTGAACGGATCTATGTCTTTGTTCTGCGGATTTTTATCTCCTTGGTCAGCTCTGGCTCTAGCCATTGCAACACCAAATCTATAGTTTTTATAAGGATCTGCTGCACTCAATCCTGGTATAATGTAAGTATAACGCATAGGTTCTGCTTCTTCAGCTGGTAGTCTTGCGTCCGACGCAACAGGTTGATTTTTATTTTCGTGAATAAATTCTCTTGCTCTCATCGCGGATAACCTTTGAATCCTTTTACTGGGCTTACTTTATGTGTATCAGGAGTTTCAACGCTACGGTGATCAGATACTGTGTGATGCCGTTCTGCTCCAATGGTTTTCATTGCACCGTGTAGCATATTATCTTCTTCTTTGGTATATGGATGTGCGGTGTTGTACTTCTCTACCCAGCTTGCAGGATCCATTTGATCTCGTGGAATAGCTTTTTTACTTTTTCCATCATGCATAGCAGCAGCCATCATCATACGATTCATGTGATTAATGCGATCATATCCACCGTTGTCGCGAATAACATGAGCACCGGGCATGGCATTGTCATGCCCGCCGGGTATTGACCCTTTACGATCTTCGTTTATAAATTCGCTGGCTCGCACGATACTACCTTATACCTGGCGCACTGCGTATTTGCCAGAGCTTGTTGTACCAATTTCTTGTGCAGTAAAGTTGTTACCGGCTACAGTAAGTTTATTACCTACGCCCACAAATACTATTTGTGTATAGTTTGCCGGAATGGAAACTGAATTACCATAAAGATTACCAGTGGCAGTCGGGTAGACAAGATCTACATTAAATGTTACAGCAGTATTGCCTGTGGCAATTTTACATTTGTCTGTTAACCAGGCTTGTGCTGATACTGATGTATATACGTTTGCTTGTGCTGACATTCTATTTCCTTTTATTCTATTAACTTAGCTCGTTGGAGTATAAGTCTTAATTCTGCACTTTCTTCTAGAGCACCAACTGGAGCTAAATCAACAGCTTTGGCCAATAGTGGATCGTTACTGGCAGCATCTTCTTCCATGCTTGAACTGATTGCATACTTTAGTTCTGCAAGTGCTTCAGCCGCTGTGTCAAACCCTACTGCATCGTAACTGCCATCATACAGTTTAACATAATACTGACCATTGCCTTCACTAGCGTCTGCATCAATGCCAATTTCGCCAACAGGCACTCCGCGGCGTTTGACAATCTTTACAGTCGTATCACCCCGATGACGCATGACATCTTTACCGGCTTCTGCCATGCCTGTACTTTCACGCTCCATACCCTGTGCATGGTCGTGGGCACGATCTCGGTCCTCATCGCCGTAGCACTCAGGGCAACCCGCACCATCACACTCAGGACATGTCTCACCTTCGTCCTCGTCTTCTTCATGATCATGACCTTCAGACATCAGGGCTGAATCATCATAGATGCCCCAACCGCCCATGAGATCTGGTGTGGAGAATTTAAAAACCATTACGCATTTATCATCGATGTAGCCGCGAATTTCCATTCCGTCGTCACTTTCTTCTTCGCGATCAAAGTGATCCTGGTCAAACCGGCTGAAAAAGTCAGTGCTGTCTTCATAATAATCACCGTCAATGGCCCTGAGCTCTTCGCTGCCTGAGCCTTCCGCCACTGCTTCGTCAAGTTCGTATTTCAAATCGTCGGCTACAGTTTTAAGTTCTAACGCTGCTTTTTTCAACATGTCGGCGGGTTCGTTACTGATAATGGCATCAATGTCTCCATCGTGCTTGTCGAATAAACTATTCCATAGTGGTGCGTTGTTGTCTAAATAATCTAAGCTGTCGTCACTGTTGCCATAATTGTAAATCTTGCCAAAATATCGATTGATCAATCGGCCCAACTTTGCCTTTGCTGGATCTGACACTTTTCCAGTCTGGGGTAAATCTGAGCGGTGGATATAATATCCTGGGTTATCTGGATTTGGAACCCATCCCTTATCGGAGCCTTCTGCCACTGCTTCGTCGTAGCGGTCGTACCGTTGTCTAACTGGATCCAATGCTCGACCTTCACGTCCGGCCTTGGCTAACGCTGCCATACCTTCTCGGCCGTACTTTTCATAGCCCTTGGCAGCACGACTCATGGTCTGTTCGTCCAAGACAGGTCTGGCAGTTACATTGGTAATTCTTGAACCGTCATAACGATCACTTTTCAGCAGCATTGTTTCGGCCTGATCACAAGCAGCTTGTTCACTGGTGGCTGTGACAGTGATGCCAATACGGCGTTCAGCTGTTTCATCTTCGTGTGCTGAATCATCGTACAAGGTGATTATTACACGATACTGTCTGGGTTCGTCGTCACCACCACCGTCACCACCGTAGTTTGAACCATCCGGAGCTAAAAATTCATTTAGGTTTCCTTCTGAGACATCTTGTTCTGGCAATTGACCTTTAGGACATGCTATTGTGTTAGTTTTGATTCGTTTCTTTGTTTGGTCATGTCGTGATTGAAGTTCGTCCTTGGGCGTTGACTCTGGTTCATCCATAAAACGGTTCCAAGCATCAATTGCACTTTGATATCTTTTAGGATGCTGTCTTGGCGAAGCTTCTGCTACACCTTGAGTTTGTCTAGCAATTGTGACTTCTGTTGAATCGTTAAACTGTCCGCCACTTTGTTTAATTATGTCAAGAATTTGTTTGTACGCGGCTTGAGCAGTTCGCCCACCTTCAAAACGCTGAGATATAATTTCAATACCTATTCCATTTCCTTCTATGGAATCATCTCTTTCTATCTGATATGCAGTGCCAACTTTGCTTTGGATCATGTTAACTACGGACTGATCAGGACACAACACTTCAATGACAAATGCCACTGGGTCTTTGCCACCAAGCATTTGGTTTGCTTTGTAAGGCGTTGTTTTTATCTTGTTAAATTCAGTTGAGCCTTCACCTTCTGTCACACCTTTGATGGGCTTTACAATATAACTCATGCGATAGTAGCCACGTTCGCCCGGAGACAGGTCAGATCTACGGCGACGAGCATCTACAATAGCTTCCTCTTTGGTGTCAAAAGTCTTTACAGGATCGTCTCTGAATCGTTGACTGCCTACGCTGCCACCTTTGGCAAACACACCGTACTTGACGCCGGCTGTTTCTGTTACACCTTGGTCAAGATATTTTTTAAGTAGTTGCTTAAACTTAGCACCAGCTTCGGTATGGTCACCGGAAGATATTGCTGCTTGTTGTGCAAGAGAATAAATCTTTTCAACTTTGTCCTGTAGGCCGTGTTGTGCAGCGATTTGTTTTGCAAAATTGTAAAGCAGCAAATGTGCCTGATCATTACTTATGTTCATGTTACTTCTCACCCAAAGAGCAGAAGGAAATTCACCACCTTCTGACACATTTTTCTTCTTTGAGTCGGCAGGCTGATGACGCTTAATTTTCTTGTTACACTTGGTACAATGTAGAGCACCATCCATATCGTCATGAAACTCAGTTTCTTGATAAGTGCCTTTTTTACAGGCGGTACATTTCTTACCCGTCATATCAACTGTCCCACTGCTTTCCAGAGTATAGCCCATTCCCGGGCTAGTACCCACTGCACCGTAACGGCGAATAGTTTCTTCGAGATAGTCTTTTAGTGTTTTCATTTTGATGTATTACCGTATAGTTTCCACAGGCGATTCCGTGCTGCTTCTTGAATCTTTTGTGCTTCTCCCATTACACCCTGACGACTATCTTGTCTGTTGACAACAGGACCAGTTGATTGACCTGTCGATTTACGACCGTTTAACCCACCACTTAATTTATTGGTCATTGTATCAATATCGCTATAATGTTCGTCTGGGCTATTGCCTAGGTCGCGACTGGTCTCAATATCAAAGTCGCCGTATGCTTCATCAACATGATCTGCAACGCAGGCATCAACTTCGTGTACGCCACCACAATTTTGACATACTGAACTATAGCCTTCACTCGAGAATAAGCCGGCCATCTTTAACATTTGACCAAGTTTATCAGCTGAATCATCTGTGGCTGTTACTGTTAAAGTTTACTTGCCTGAATCATCAGCGGATGCATTAGCACTTATACCTTCAGTTAGTGTTCTTTTAAGTTGCTTAGTATATGCAGACTCGTATACACTTTTACCGTAAGGTGTTCCACTTGTATCTTTTTTTGGCTTGTCTTCTGATTTTTTCTCAGATTTTTTGTCGTCTGAATCGTCGTCTTCTGAATCGTCGTCTTCTGATTCTTTGTCGCTGTCATCTGAATCATCTTCATCGTCGGACTCTTCATCTTTTTTCTTACCAAAGTCAGGCTTTTTACCTTTCTGAGGCTTGTTATCTGATTCTTCGTCGTCTTTATCTTCAATACCGGCGTGACTCTTCATTTTCTTCAATGCTTTGTCATCATCTTCTTCTGACTCATCTGACTCATTGCTATCCGATTCTTCGTTGTCATCTTCGCCTGGCTTCTTATCTGCCCAATCTGGTACGCCATCGCCGTCATCATCTGGCTTTTTCTTGCCAAAGCTGGACTTAGCTTTCTTGCCATCTTCGTCGGCTTCATCCATGGCTGGTTGTCCTGCTTTTACATTAGCAAACAGTTGGCCAATGACTTGTGCAAGATCGCTGACATTGTCGTTGCCGCTTTGATAGTAAGACTTGTTCTTGGCACCTTTGAGTTCGCCTTCGCCCCATCGTGCTGTGTCTGGATCTCGTTCGTCGAAGTCGATATCAACAAATGCTGTGCCTTTAGGGGTTTGTTTGGTCCACATGTAGCCTTCTTCTGTTTTGCTACCGGCATATCCACGCTGCTTCATAATGGCATGCACAGCTTTACCGGCTGCTTTCCATGTTACTTCGTGACTACCGCTGCTGGCTTCTGCAAATGTTTTTTGTCCGGCTGCTGGAGCAATGCCGCCTGCTACTGTGCCGCCCATGCTGTTTTCTTCCATTTCGTCACGACCCAACGGTGCATCACCACGGGCTTTACGAATAAAAGCTGGCACTTCTGAACGGCGCGGACCACCTATCGGAGGCTGTTGTTGTACATCACGGCTATTTTTTCTTGTGGCTGCTGCTCGTTTCATTTGAGCTATTTTTTGTTGAGTGAGTTGATCAGGCGATGCACCTTCTTCTGTAGGATGACGCAGTTTGTTTAGTACTGCACCAGCAACACGCTCGCCTGCTGCTTTGCTACCATAACGCTCGGCAGCACCTTTAGCAATCTTGCTAAAGTTCTTGCCTGGCTTGCCAATGTCTTTACCGGCACGAGCTGCTTTGGCTGAATAACCAGTTTCGTCAACTGTTTTTTCTTGTGAACTGTTAGGTGGCGAATATACTTCTGGAGAATCAGAAGAGCTAGTAGTTGCTGTGCTTGGTTTGTTCATATCCGATGGTGTTGCTGTTGCTACAGAAGATGAAGCTGCTCTACCTAACGCCGAGGCAGCCAATGCTCGTGAAGCAGTTGGAGCTGCCGCTCTCAGTGCAGCACCAACTATAGGAGCAAATTCAGTAACTTCCTGTTCGTCACCTTGATCAGCATGTGATGATTTAACATAGTCCCGCGATGTGTCGATGTAATCTAGGGCCTTGGTAATCTTAGCCTGTACCCATTCTGGTAAATTCTCGTCACTAGCTAAAATATCATGTAGTTCTTTAGCAGCATCTACTACTGTGTGTAGGTCTTGACGTGCCATGCCGGCTTCATCATCATACTCGCCTTGATCTTTCATCTCTACATCATCTTCGTTGAATTTCTTTCTGAAATTTGGCATCGGATCACGCAAACCTCTATAGGCCATACGGAAATATTTGCCAACTTCGCTTTTAATTTTATTCATATCTAACGGAGTGTTAGTACTTTGTGCCAGATCAACTTGCCCGTCAATCAATTCTATTACCAGTTGCATTTCGTCAGGATCATCTATTCCATACTGATCGCAGAAACGTTGTCCAATTTCTATAGCCTTTGGACTATAGATAGCAAACTGATCAGCAGTTGCTTCTTCAATATCCAGACTTTCTTTTAATCCTTGATAAGCAATGGCGTCAAGACTTTCTTTTAGGCCGCCTTTGTTCTTACCTGTTAGCAATTTGCTAGTAGTACTCGGACCTTTGGCTCCAATTTTTTTACCTGTGCCTTTTTTACGACCTTTCTTTTTTGGAGTATCGTCGTCGTCTTTTTCATCTTCTGGTTCATCTTTTAACTTACGCTTATATACAGTACCAGTTGAGATTTTTTTCTTTTCAAACGCAGAATCGTCATCGTTCTTTGGCTTGCCGTATTTCTTTTCGTACTCAGGCTAACCTGGAAAAGGAGGTTTATTTTTTTTTGCCTCTTTTTCTTTTGCAGCTGATTCTGTCAACGATTGTTTTTCGCTGATAGCGTTTAACTTGTTTAAGATGTTATAGATATCCATTATACTTTTCCTTGAGGGTTGCGGCCTGTAGCCGGGCGTGGAGGGCGTTTTACAGTCGACATTGGACTAACAACACCTTGCGGTAATTGATTTGTGGTCACAGCAGGGGGAGTTTTTCCACCAGCTACAGTCCACTTTGCAGCAGCAGCTGAGTTTCTTACTACTTGCTGATTACCGTCTGCATACTCTTTCTTTAACTTTTTCTGCTCAGCTGAATCAGCTGGGTAGTCTGTTGTAAGGAGATCGGTTTGATCTTCAATACCTAGCAGCTCCTTATCCATACCTTCGGCCCAATTCAATTGATTCATACAAACATTATTGGGGTCAAGACCGCAAAGTTTTGCCATTTGCGTGATTTGTGGAGGAGTTGCCGGATAACGAAAGCATACATCTAGCATAGTAATTCGTTGATTACTCTGGTCTGGAAAATCAATCGGTTTAGATAACACAGGGGTAGTTTTAGGATCTGAAATGCTTGCAGGATCAAACTTTTTTAGTTGTTCCTTGAATTCTTTCATAAACCCAGAACCATAATCGCCACAGATTTTTATGCGATAATCGAAAGTTTTTTCACTTTCAGTTAGGTATTGTGAGAATGTTTTGGTCATATGTATTCCTATGGATATATTTAGCACAACTAACTTTTTGGTGTGTCTCTGGGATTTTTGTTTAGCAAACGATTTAACAATTCATTACGATCTAAAATCGTGCCTTGTGCAGTAGGTAGAGCCGAGTCATTTCCTGTATCTTGATCTAATTTAGCTTTTTTAAGTTGCAAATCGATCATACGCAGTTTTTTATTAACTTTTGCTGTTTTAGCTGTAATAGCATGTCCTAGCATTTGGCTAGCTACATTAAATATTTCACTGGCATATCGGCTATCTACTTGCATACCCAGATCCATAAGATTATCAAAGCTCTCTTTGGCCTTATCGGCTAAGTCATCCATTTCTGAATCAGATGTTTCTAGTCCACGAACAGCAGGCAATGCTAGCTCAATTTTGTCTAATTGTGCAAGACTATCATTTAATGTTGAATTATTGTATTGGGCGGATGGCAGCGACGGCGATGAATCATCGGTATCTGCCGATGATGGCGCTAAATCAAAAAGCTCTTCTAATTTTTTAGTCATACCGTATTTACCGGTTAACGACTACCATTTCGGAATATTTGATCTTCGTTTATGACCCTGAACATCATGCCATGTTGCCGAGCCCATTTAGTAGCCATGTCCCATTTAGCATAGTTAATAGCAACTACAGCACGATCCCTTTCTGACATTTTACCCTCTAACACGCTTTGCTTTCTAGGTTTAATTTCAATTAACTCAGCTATCATCTGCCCAGACTTAGTTTGATAAGTTATCAAGAAGTCTGGAATATAAGTGGTCATTTTACCAGTGAGAGGATGACGATAGGGAATAGATATTGATTCCGATGCCCATTGTAGTATATGATCGTTGTTGTCGCAGAATTTCATAAAGTGCCATTCCCAACTACTTCGATAACGAGGTTCTCTCTTGCCTACATATTTCTGTTTGTTAGTAACTGTATATACGCCTTGAGCAAACTTGGTCACGCTGCAACATTCCTTGCAGTATAGTAGTTTGGCACTGGTATTACATTTACCCCAATTAATGTACTAGGGCTACGAAGCCCGTTGAGGTAGTAGGCCATAAAAGTGGTAACTTGTATACTGTCTTGTCCAGCTACTTGATTAAGTAACGACAAAACTGGAACATTAGTTTCGCTTGCAATACGAAAAAAAGTAGTAGACATACTAGATGCTGCTTCTTTGTCAGTGAAAATACTTTCAAAAAAACTGTTTACAACCGACCATTCGTTAGAATCAACTTCTAATACAAAATCATAAAAACTATCAAAAATTCTTACTGTAAGATCAACATTTGGATTGAGAGTATTAACTGAGCCCATTATATGCTTCCTTTAAGGTCCCGTTCTAGTCGGAGGTGTTGGAAATATCGGAGCTGCTCCATTAACTGCGTTTGGTTGTGCAACAACTGTATTTGGATTAGTGCTACGGCCTTGCTGCCCAGCAGTACCGGTTGGTGTGCCGGTTGGGTTAGCAGGTGTAGGAGTGTTGTATGCTACATTTGGCTGTTGAGTTCCGCCGACATTGCTGATAGAGCCGCCTGTTTGCAGATCAGTTTGTTGTCCGACCCCATTGTTAACCAAGCCACCTTGACCAATTGAGGAAGCTTGGCCGCCTGGGCGCCATAAGGAACTTGGTACTTGATCGTAACTTGCCGGATCAGCAAACCCAGTTACATTAGTATCTGGTCTAGTGTTACCTATTGCGCCTGAGTAATATTTTACGGTTTCGTATTGAATTGACATACCATTCTGCATGACACCATTGTCTTCACTGTAATTATAAGTATCGTGTTCCCACGATGAAATTATAGGATTTATAAAAACATATTTGGCAAACTTATGTTGATCAAATCCGTATACAGTAATATCATTGAAGAATGGAGGTTTTCCGGTGGCACTTTGATTATTATCAGAATATGATTCACCAATGTAACCCCAATCGTTTACCTGTCGATTAGCAGCATAGATATCGCGAGCGTTGTAATTAAATCCGGCGGTGCGATTAGAGTTAACTCCATTTGCACCGTTAGTTGCACTGTCATTACCGTAATTCTGTGTGGGATCTTTATAGTAATAGGAGAAATAATTATACCACATATTACGAATATTGTCACCGCCGTCGTCGTGAAATTCTATTTTAACAGGTTCGTACTCAACTTTTTTCTGTACTATACGCTTTCGGTTATACTGATTTAATACCTCCGTGGCTATTTTAAATTGAGGTAATTGAATAGTTTTAACCAACATACCAATGGTAGCTAACTCAGTTAGAGAGTAAATGTTTTTCAATGTGCCGACACCGTCAACATTAATATTGAAATATACATGGAATAGAAATTTGTATCGAGGAGAATTCTCGTAACCGGCGGTACGGAATACTCTGCTGGCATGCGAATAATCCCGGAGACTAAAGTCCCCGGTAGAATTGAGATAATTCTGGCCAAACGCCATGGCAGAATATCCTTAGCCTGTAGCAGGACCTGACCGACTGGCTTCGGGTCTAAAGCTCTGTGAAGGAACTGGAGAACCTACGCCCTGGCCGAGTGGATCTTGTGTTGCATTATCATATCTGATGGTCAATGCAATAGTAGCCGCTTCGTTTGTGGCATAGTTAAGATCACCGTAATTGGCTGCTTGAATAAAGCAACCATACATTTGCCAAGTTTCTAATACTGTTGGGACAATAAGACCGTTACCACCATCAAGAATTTCAATATTCATGATAAATTTATAATCAAAACCTGCAGCAGCAGAAGCTTGCTCTTGGAAATCCAACTGAGATTGCAGTTGTTGTCCGACCAGTTTGCTGACTTGACCGGTGGCATCATCGCGTAGATTAAGTGTAATATCTTCCCAGCTGTGTTTACCAGCAAGACGGACTTTTGAGTTATAGATGTCAAGAGTAATGTCTTCAAAACTCACAGACGGTCTGGTAACATCCATGACCTGTTTGGTTAGTTCAGTAGTAGGACTGTCACTACCTTGAGTTCCAAAGCCCAATAATGTAACTCTGAAACGATACTTTAATTTAGGCATCAACAAACCTTGGCTTCCGCCGCCGGCTGTGTCTAATCCCAAAGGTACCGTCATTCTTGAAAGTGATGCGATAGTCATAATATATCTCCTATATGCAATTATTTATGATAAGTTGAGCCAAAGAAAATGGGGTCTTTAAGACCCCATTTTCGCCATTGCAGGCTACTTAAATTACAGATTCGGTTTAATTCGACGCTGCAATTGTTCCGGTATTTTTAATACGAACCGGTATGTAAATAAACTCAACTGCTTTAACTGGCTCGATTGCAATATCAACCCATAGTTCGTTACGGTCAACTCTAGCAGGAGTATTGTTGCTTTCGTCACAAACTATTAAGAAGTCATAGATACCACGTTTAGCAACTAAATCTTGCATTAGCCCTGTTATTGCTGCGGTAATCTGGCCGCGAGTTAATGCATCGTTTGGTTCGAATAAGAAACCAGCACCAATTTGGTCTAGACGACCGCGTATATATGCAACTAACCTGGCCACATTGATTCGATCCAACGCACTCGGTGTGCCAGAGATGGTCTTATTACCATAGTTGGTAATACCAACACCAGGTAAGAATGTAATCGGATTAATTCTATTTGTATATAGAACATCTCTTACACCTTGTCCCGTTGCTGTAGTAATAAACTCGCCTGTTTGAGCATTAACATAACCAAGTCGTGCTGCGTTATCAACTAGTCCGCGGCGTGTACCAGCTGGTGCAAACCATGGATAAGCAATTTCGTCGCTACGAACAATAGTACGCAACATCATGTGACTTGGCGGTTGTACAACTACCGCGCCGTCTACATTATTTGTTTGGCAACTTGGATAGAATACACCTGCATACGGAGTAGCAGTTGTTAATCCATCTGCTGCAAAATTTCCAGCGCCGCCTGCATCAGTAGCCCAATCTACAATGCTATTACCATCAATGCCCAGACGCAACGGTGTATCGCCAACAATAAACCCAGTATTACTACGCTCGTTATTGAGTGCGGTCATATTAGGAATTAATTCAGGATACTGAGGGCAAGCCAATAAGTTAAATTGATTTTGCTCTTCGCGCAAAGTAGTCTGACTATCAATAGCAGATTTTAGTGCTGCTACTATAATAGCTCTTACAGCTAATCGACCCATGTATGGACTACCGTCATTGCGATTTCCACTAGCGTTTAACCAGGTATTTGTTTCTAGTTGAGCCCAATATGAAATATCAGTTGGAAGATTACCACTACCATCTTGTATTGCTACATATAGCACACCGTTATATAGAATCTTATCACCTGTCATATAAGATGCGATGTTGCTATATGAATCTACTGTAAAGGCTGTGGGATTAAAATAATTTACCTGGAAACTCTTAACATTAAATCCGCTGCGTCGTGTATTCCACAATAATGTACCGGCTGGATAAATTGTAGAGTCAGGTGCATCAAGATCTAAGTAGTCGCTGGTTAGCAAATCTGTAATAGAAGGCAAATCACCAGTAATTGGATCTGTTGTACCATTTGTGGCCCATCGTGCATCAGCAAACAATATACCATTTTCTGTTGTTTGATCAGCGTTATTAATAGTAACCCATTGCTGAACTTGTTCAACTAATTCCCAACGCTTGAGCACTGGATACACTTCGAGATTACTAGTATCAACCCACAGATCACCGTACACTAAAGGTGTATCATCGGTTTGAGTAAGCGGTTCTGATGCGCTAACAATAGGACCTGTTGGATTTGTTTGTGTAAGATTAAAACCACGCACATCGTTAGAAACTGTTTGATATCCCACCCAGGCAGTACCGCTGTTAATCATAATATCAACTTGGTTAACGGCTGAATAATACCAATATGTACCATCATTTGGATTTTGATCTGGAGCAACTGCACTTGCAATATAATCGAGTGCAATCCAATCTGAAAGAATTAATTCTGTTCCTGTACCGGTTCTAATTCCGTTTACACTAGTATTAAATCCAGCATCGGCAACAGCAGTTCCGTCTGTATCATCTAATACAATAACTCCGCCTTGCGATTGAATAAATGCGATCGCACCAGTTGAAGTAACTGTAGCAGTTACATTTGGCACTGCGGCTGCGCTAACGGCTGCAACAAAATCAGAAGCAGTGCCAGTGCCGCCAATAACAACTGTAGCAGCATTAGTTAATGTTGTGCTATTAGCTACGCTAGTTTGAATTGTAAACTCATCGCCAACTGTAAAAGTTGGGTAAGTTACATCTCCAACAATTGTAGTAACTCCAGTTGTGCTTCTTTCAAATATTTTAAAAGTAAGTGTATTGTTATATCCATTAGTTACTTCTTCTGGACTTACATTATATTGACAGTACAATGTTCCTGCAGGAACTGATGCACCGCCGCCAACTGGGTCAATAGCAGCATTGGCACTTTGATCATTTGCATACAACGGAGCAGATTTTGTAACAAATGCAACCAATGTAGAATCATATTTCTTTACATTAATGCTAGCACCTAAGTTAGGACTAGTAGTCTTGTTCCAAACGGATCCAGTTGGATGTGGTTGATCTGATGTAGTTCTCCACTGTGGAACTGAATAGTTAGGACTTTGCTGTAGGGCTGGAGCAAGATAACTATTAGCTGTAACTCCCAACGATGTTAGGAGTCCAGCTGTACTTGCTGGATCAATATTAATAACTCCACCACTTGCACTTGAGCCGTCAGATTCAGCATCGCTATTTGCATATAGTACTAAACGATCACTACTATCAGCTTCTGCAGTAACACCGGCAATAGCTGCAATGTTGATTGCATTTACCAGACCGGCTAGTGTGTTGTTTGTGCTAGCAGGTACTGCAACACTTGTACCATTAATAATAATAACATTGGCAGCAGTTAGAGCTTGTCCAACAACGCTGTTTGTACCTTGTACAGTTGGCCATGACATTTTCCAGTCATCGCTTCCTACCAGGACCCATGCATTTTCTGCATTTTTATAATATGTAGGATTACTTGTGTTAGTAGCTACTACCGCATAAGAACCAATTGCACCAACGCTTGCAGCTGGAATACCACCGTCGAGCTCAGTTGAATTAGTAATAACAATAGGTGTAATTACAGTAAAAGCACCGGTTGTCTGATTCCATTGATTAATACCCCATTGTGTAACGGCTGTATCTAACCAGTAAGTTCCGTTTGTGGGTGCTCCTGTTGGGCGCACCAATGATGCAGTTAGAGCGGCTAAATCAATGTCTGCTCTTTGTACATAAGCACGATTGCTAATGCCTAAAACTGAATGTGCTGCAAGAAGACCATATTCATTTAGTTCGTATCCATTAATAGGAGTGCCGTCCGCAGTTGAATAAAAGAATGGATTTCCAAAAGTACTAGCAAGATCTCTCTGGCTAGTTATTAGATATAAACGACCAGCATTGGCCGTAGTAGTACCAGGGGCAACTGTTACGCCAGTGCCCGAAACTTTGTCCTGGGCTGTGGCTAACAAAATGTATGGTACAGAATTAACTGCTGCAGGAAGATAGGTCGACTCGTCAATTATGCTGACTTCAACGCCGGGAGATACTAGGGCCATGGTGTTTCCTTATAAATTGGTTAATGATATTTATGTAATTAACCAAAAATTCGGAGTTTACTGGTGCCTATATATAGCTCTATATAAATATTTACATGACTACACGCCCGTTATGCTCTATATGTAACAAAAATCCGCGAGCAATAGCTTATCACAAGTATAATCGAGTATATTATCGCAGTCGGTGTAATATATGTATTCGAAAAAATAAAAAAATAAAGCCATCGATACCTCGGTGGCAAACAGCAGGGTATAAGAAAAAAGCCACATGCGATCGCTGTGGCTTTAAAGCAAGACATCAAAGTCAGTTAGTTGTTTATCATGTTAACGGTAACCTCAATAACTGCGAAACATATAATTTAAAAACAGTTTGTTTAAATTGTGTATCCGAAATTACCAGGCTTGAATTGCCATGGAGGGCCGGAGATGCTGATATCACTCCTGATTTTTAATTAAGTTATCTACTTGAGCATACAGCTCATCCATTGATCCGTTGTTATCTAAGATATAATTAAACTCAGTGCCTGCCCAGGCTGTTTCGCTGGCATGTACCTTATAATTATCTAATACTGACTTGTTGCTAGCCCAACTTAGATTCTGTGTTGGTCCAACATTTACTACTTCAGCAGCCGGGAACCATTCGGGATCTGGCCCTCTTGTTGTTCTAATGACCAGGCCGCCTGCTGCTTTAATTGCAGCAATTTCGTTGGGGAAACGACAGTCTGAAATTACTACATTATCTTGTAAGTTTCTAATTTTGTTCTCAATGCTGGCAATCCAAATATCGTCATGAAAACCACGACGCATTACTTCAGTGCCCCAGTATTGTAAGACCCAGCGTGGAGTTAGATGCGGCATGTTCAAACGAGTTGCCCACCATGTATCCACTTGTTCTCTCCATTCTCTAGATGCTTTAGTACGCCCTTCTAATAGTGTACGATCCCATCCGAATACTGCTGCTACTGCATCTTTGAGTGTACCAGCAAAACTTTCACGACGAAACTCGTGTACGTTTACTAGATAGTCTGCTACTGTATCTTTGCCGCTGCCAATGAGTCCTGAAATTCCAATAATCATTTAAAATATCCTTGTATAGCTGGTATAATTATATCTTCAGTAAATTGCTGTTGCCCTTGCTCTGTAGGATGGAAGTTATCATCACAAAGAGTATTAAATTTTTTAGCATATTCAAATAGGCAGTTTTTATCTAGGTCTGCCCATATCCATTTATCGTTAAGCTCGTTCAGCAATGGATCAGACCCGTTATAAAAAGTCATGCTAAAGTCGTCAGAGCGGCCAAGACTACCAGGAATATTTTGCCAATAGTTAACAAAACTCATAAAGTTGTACTTGTAATTGTGTTGGTTTAAAAATTGTTGTGTTTTTACTATGTGTGATAAGGACTCGTGAGCTAGAGATTTTTCATCGCTAATCTTGTATATGGTATCGAATGCCGGCTTCAACGGTATATTTTCTGGAGAGCTGTTTTTAGCCCATGGCCCCATTCGTCCGCCACTGAAAATATAATGTTGTCCTGCCAACTCTTCTTTATATTTGTGATCTACCATATCAAAAAACTCTTTTGATACGCAAATATCTTTTCTTACTAAACCGGACCACATTACTATAACCAATGTTTCATCTATATTCAAATCTAATCTCAACAAGGTCTGAATTATGCTTTCGCTGATATAGTAGTTTCCTGCACCCGGAAAAGATAAGTTTATCAAACGATCAATTTCATAAAACTCTTGTACATAATTAGGCCAAGTTTTATGAAGATAATCATTGGTAAATGAACAACCACTGACCACTAGATTTTTAATCAAGACAGTTCCTTAATATCAAAGTGTCTAAGTGTTGCTTGTACCAGATCGATCTGCTTACGGCAATCTTCTAAGGCATGGTGTGTTGTTGGTGGCTTGGGGCGATCGGGCCAGATACTGCAAAGAGTACGACTGTCCCGCACACTATAGAACTGCCAAGGAATAGGTTTTCCATAGCTCTTGTACGCATGTTCTATAATGTTCATGTCGTATGTAGGACCTTGGGCCCAGACACGCTTACTATGCCAAATCAGCTTACCCAGTTCATCTAGTGCCTGATCTAGTGGAATGCGTCCTTCTTCGTTAAACGCTTCCTCCCGTGCATGGTCTGGCTGTGATGCCCACCAGTCTATTGTACTTTGTTGTATGCTACGGTTTTCTTGGCTTTCTAGAGTGATGCGGGCGTAATAAAACTGCTCATAGTAGCCTGATCCCAAGGGATCAAAGCTTTGAGCTGCTATTGTTAGAATAGTAGTGTCTGGGCCAGTGCCTAAGCCCTCAATATCGATCATACAATCTGCCATAAAGCTATTATAGCAGAGTCATGTCAGTGTGTCTAGTTGTTGTTAGCCAATAACAAAGGTTAATGGTTGAGAAGCATCAACATAAAGTTTAAGATCTTCTATACACTTGTCCATCATTGCTTGTCCTTCGCTTTTCATAGCGGTACCGTTTAGTGTGCCGCCGCCTTGCGGGCCAGCAATAGTACCAAACTTTTCTCGGGCTTCACCGATGATATACTTGGCTGCACCTACCATATGATCGCGAATCCACTGTGATATCTGATAATCGCTTAACAGTACAATTTCAGGTCTGAGATTATAAGTCCATAATAACACGACCTCGCCTGTGCCCCGCGGATCTCGAATTAATTGTAACCGTTTAGTTACAGGATTAAATGTGTAATTAATATACCCACCAAACATACGAGCAGCTAATTCTACATATTGTTGATAAAAATCGTAAGTGGCTAGGCCGCCGCCTGCTTGATTAAAGTTTAGCAAGTACACATTCAGCGTAGCTGCGCCAAATGGATCAAAACTAGTGCCGCCACCTGCTGTGCCGAGCCCTATTGTCCGACGAAAAATTTGTCTAACTGAAATAACTTCTTGAGGCAAAGTATATTCGTTAACATCGTTTAACAGTTGCATGAAGCTATAACTCTCTTCGTAGGCATTTTGTGCTCTTTGACGATATACACCAATAGTTCTTTGATAAGCTGCTTCGTAATGTGCAGGGTCCATTTCGACATCAATTATGCCGCTGGCCAATTGTAACTGCACATATTCAATCAGTTGTTTTTTAAGTGGGTCTAAAGTTTGATCTGCCATAATGGGGCTCCTTGCCCCATTATTTAGTAAGTTTTT
>Ga0114978_10001694_pt1 | contig 18498 bp, 15 predicted proteins | sample S_140212_EF_Meta_FD_87027 | JGI IMG/M metagenome (GOLD analysis project Ga0114978, IMG submission 87027) | Freshwater microbial communities from Lake Simoncouche, Canada to study carbon cycling - S_140212_EF_MetaG | ecosystem: Environmental > Aquatic > Freshwater > Lake | place: Lake... | reverse complement strand
CTCGAGAACGGAACCTACTTCGCGAGCCTGCTTATTGAGCAGCGCGGCGAGCTGATCGAGGTCGATGCGCGTCCGAGCGACGCCATTGCGCTCGCCATCGCGCGCCGCCTTCCCATCGATGTTGCGGAAGAAGTGTTGGCTGAGGCCTCGGAGCTCCGCACGGAGATCGAGCCTCCGATTGAGGCAGGCGAGGACGACGATGACGACTGAAGCGCGCGAAGAAACCGGCTTTCCCGAAGGCGAAATCGCTGCAACGGGATCGACAAACTCAACAGAATTCCTGCCCCATCCATCCTGCGGATTGTTGGTGCCATCGAACTGGATCACCAACGCGACGCCGCATGAGCGCCTCGACCCGCGCCCCGGTCCGCGCGCATCGACCGAGCCCGGCATCGGCGGCCGCCTGAAGGATCGCCCCAGCGATTTCATCGTCGAAGAGATTCCGTCCTACGACCCATCCGGCGAGGGCGAGCACATCTACCTCGGCATCCAGAAGACCAACATGCCGCACACCGAAATGCTCGGCGTGATTTGTCGGCATTTCAATGTCGAGGAATTTGCCGTCGGTTTCGCGGGCATGAAGGATCGCGTTGCGGTCACTCATCAAACGGTTTCGGTGCATCTGCCCGTCGATCGGCCGGTCGGCGAGCTCAAGCACGATCGCCTGGTTGTGATGTGGGCCAAGCGCCACACCAACAAGTTGCGCCGCGGTCATTTGCGCGGTAATCGCTTTGTCATTCGCATGCGCGGCATCGATCCCATGCAGGTTCGCACGGTGAAGCTTCGCCTAGAAATGCTGGCAAAGCAGGGGATTCCCGACTATTTCGGCGAGCAGCGCTTTGGCTATCGATTGAACAACCACATCGTTGGCCGCTACTTCGCGCACGCGCAGTGGCAGCAATTGCTCGACGAAATGCTCGGTTCGCGCGGCGCGCCGTTTCCACCGCATCAACTCGAAGTGCGCGAGCTCTACGATCGCGGCGAGTTTCAGGCCGCCTACGACATCTGGGGTCGCAACGATCAGGCTGAACGCATTGCGTTGCGCGCGCTCGGCCGTGGTCGCGATGCAGCGGGGGCAGTGCGCGCGATTCCAGGTCATACGCGCAGTTTTTGGATGAGCGCGCTGCAGGGCGCGGTCTACAACCACGCGCTCAGCCAGCGGGTGCGCGATGGAACTTTCGGCGCGGTGTTGCGCGGCGATGTCGCGATGCTCGGCGGATCGAGCTCGGTGTTTCCCATCGCCCACGATGCGCCAGCGGACGAACTTGCGGTGCTTGAGTCGCGCTGCGCCGCCCACGACATCTCTGCGGCCGGGCCGATTCCCGGTCCAGGAATGCTCGCATCGTCGGGGCTTCCCCGAGAGATTGAACTTCGCGCTCTTGCTGCCTGCGGTGTTGAAGACGCGCAGTTCGTTCCGCCCGCCCTCGACGGTGCTGGAGCACGGCGACCTTATCGCATCATGATGCGCGACTGGTCGGTCGACGCAGGCGTCGACGAACATGGTGGCTACATTCGCGTGATGTTCGACCTGCAAAAAGGCGCGTTTGCAACGGTGCTTTGCCGCGAAATCATGGGTGAAGGCGTGGTGTGAAGACGCGCGTCAGCAGGGAACGCCGTGCGCGCGCGCGGCGGCGATGATCTGCGCGGCGGTGTCGCGTTGGTGGTCGATGCGCACGCAATTCCATCCACACGCGCGTGCCGCGATGCAATTCGCTTCGAGGTCATCGAGAAAGAGAATGTCGGCGCCAGCTCTTCCCGTCGCGTGCTCGAACGCGCGGTAGATCTCCGCGCTCGGCTTCTCAAGCCCGAGCAGATGCGACGCGTGGCGATGTTCGATTTCGCCCAGTGCGGGCAACTCGATGAGCGCGTCCCAGTGGCGAGCGTTGGTGTTGGAGAGGCACGCCGTTGCAGCGCCAGCGTTGCGAATCGCACCAAGGCTGCGGGCCACGCCGGGATACTCGCCCATCAAAATCGCATCGTGCGCGCGCAAGAGTGTGTCGCGGTCGAGGCGGCGTGCGAGGGCGTTGTGCGCGGCGTCGAGCCAAGCATCCCAGTCATGCACCCCGCGCTGGTACAGCGAGGTCGATGCGCGGAAAGCCTGCATTTCGTCGGTGGAAATTGCTTCGAGCAGATAGCCGGGCACGCCGGCCGCATGCAGCGTCTCCGCCAACGAGTGGCGAATGCGCACCACCACTCCACCGAGGTCGACGCAAACAAGCTTGACAGGATGTCGCGAAGTCATGCCGGGAAATCCTTCAGGCCGAGCGCTTTTTCGCGTCGTTCTTCATGGTCTTCTGCTGCGCGCGGCGCTCGCGGAAGAATGCGCGCAGGAGTTCAACGCAGCGGGGCGCAAGCACGCCGCCATGCATCTCCACGCGATGATTGAGTCGCACATCGCCAGGAATCGAATAGAGAGTTTCGCAAGCGCCGGCCTTGGGATCGGTCGCGCCGTAGATCAACCTGCCCAGCCGCGCGTTCACCAACGCGCCCGCGCACATCGGGCATGGTTCAAGCGTCACCGCCATCGAACAACCCTCGAGTCGCCATTCGCCGAGCTTTTTGCCGGCCTCGCGCATCGCAACGATTTCAGCATGGCCAGTGGGATCCTGGGCCGCTTCTCGGTTGTTCGCCGCCTCGCCGAGAATTTCCTCGCCGCGGTAAATCACCGCTGCAATCGGAACCTCGCCATCAAGGGCGGCTCGGCGGGCAAGTTCGATCGCGCGCTCCATCATGCGCACGTCGACATCGCTCACGCCGTCATGTGCTGTTCGCACAAGGCGTAGGGAGTTCATCATTCGTCTCCGTCTTCGAACTATGCGTGCAAACGCAACGCTTGCGCGCAAGTCCTTCGACGACCCTCGATGTACCAATCGGTCACCTAGACGGCGGATCACGACGATCCGCCTCCAGCACCTTGGTCATCGTCATTTGATCTTGGCGTATGCCAATCGTCTTGCGGTTCTTGCGAACTTCGTGCGCGCGGCTGTTCCGTCTGTGCGGGCTGCGCCACTGAGGGCCCGAATCCGCGGACCGAGAACACGCGTCCATCCGAGACCTTGTGGGCCGGAACGAGCACGAGCAGCAGGATTCCGAATTCGTAGAGCAGCAGCAGCGGCGCCAACAGCAGGAACATCGAGGTGATGTCGGGCGGCGCGACCAGCGCAGCAACGATCACCAGGCCAAAGTAGGCCCAACGCCGATACTTGCGAAGGAGCACTGGGCTGATGAAACCAATCCAACCCAGCAACAGGATCACCGCGGGCATTTGAAACGCGAGCACCGACGCCGCCAGAAGGAACAGCGCAAAGTCGATGTACTCGCTCAGTCGGTAAGTCTGCGAGATGCCACCCATCACTGTGAGCGGAAGCTCAAGGATGGAAAGTTGCGGCGCTTTCGGTTCGAGCGAGCCCGATGAGACCGCCTCGGTGACGGTTCCGGCGAACTCGACGATGGCGTTTGAGGTGAACTTCGGCACGGGAACCGCGATGCGAAGCACTTGGTTCTTGGGCGAAACCCAGACTTGTCCAGGTTGCGGCGACGGGGGATCCTCGTCGAGCACGGGAAACACGAAGGGCGCCGCGGTTGTCGAACCATCGGTCGGCGCAGTGAGCGGAGCGGGCAGGTCGAACTTGCGCGCGGGCTGCGTGCCGAATCCGACAAGAAACATCAGGGCGAACGGCAGCAGAATCCAGTGAAACAGCAGGATTCCGCCGAAAGCGAGCAGTGCGGACAGCGGAGTCAGAAAGCGCGCGTATCGCCGCTCGGCCACATAGAGGCCGGGCTCGATGAACTTCCAGAACTGGTAGAGCAACCAAGGCGCGGAGATCGCGAGCGCGCCGATGAAGGAGAGCTTGAGGTCGGTTGTGATGGTTTCGCCAGGCGAAAGCGCCTGAATCTGGCAAGGCTGCCCATTGGCGCGCAAGGCGATGAACAGCGGTTCAATCAGGATCGCGCGCATGTATGGCGCAACGAAGAAGAGCCCGAGTGCGAGAGGAACGGGCAGGGCCAGTGCTCTAAACACTCGGGTCCGCAGCTCTTCCAAGTGATCGCCGAAGCTCATCGAGCCGCCGGCTTCTTCAGGTTGATCGCGTATGGGCATTGGTCGACGAGTCTACAGGGCGCGCACGAGTGGGACGGGCGGGATCGGACGAGCGCGGTACGCTGTCTTGGGTGATCGACACGCACTGCCACCTGACTTTCCCCGAATACGAGGGCCGCGTTGATTCTGTCCTCGCCGCCGCCCGCGCCGACGGGGTCTTTGGAGCCATCTCCATATCAACCACCACTGGCGACGCGGTCCGAGCGCTCGCCCTTGCGCGTGCGCACCCCAACCTCTGGTCGAGCGCAGGGGTTCATCCGCTTTATGCCGATCGCCCAGCAAATTGGGCGCAAATGCGCGAAGTCGGGCTCGATCCCAAGTGTGTGGCCTGGGGGGAACTGGGGCTCGATCGCCATCACAAGGAGCCTTCGGTGGAGCTGCAGATGAGCGTTCTCGAAGCGCAGCTTGCCAACTTGGCCACTTGGCGGCGTGAGGATCCACGGTTGGACAAGCCCATCGTGGTTCATTGCCGCGATGCGTTCGACGAATTGGTGCCCGTTCTGCGCGCTAGTGGCCTCGCGCCCGACCGGTTCGTCTTCCACTGCTTTACCGCCGGACCGCGCGAAATGCGGCTCCTTCTTGATTTCGGCGCCTCGGTGAGCTTCACCGGCGTGGTGACCTTCCGCAACGCCGTCGCCACCCACGAAGCCGCGCGCCTGGCCCCCATCGATCGGGTGATGGTCGAGACCGATGCGCCGTTCCTCACCCCCGAGCCGCACCGAACCGTCCGGCCCAACGAGCCGCGCTTTGTCGTCCATGTTGCTCACGCGCTTGCCGACCTCTGGTCGCGCGATCGTCACGAGGTCGCCGCCGTCCTCGACGCCAACGCTCGGCGCTTCTTCTCGATCGCTCCCGACACCAGCGGGACGGCTCCTTAAGCAGCATGGGGTAAGGTCCTAGAACTGTGCGAACCTAGGGCTGCTGCGTTTGACGATCCTCGCGGCAGCATTTACGATGGGACTTTCGACTTCGTGAAAATTGGCACGAAGTCAAGCGCGATGTTTCACTCGGACACACAAGTCCGTCTTTCAGGCAGTTCCACGGAGCTCTTCCAGCGATGAGCAGGTTTCTCTTCCCGAGATGGTCCAACCTCTTGCTGCCGACGATCATTCTCGCCGCAGCGACGATCCCGGTTTACGCGATCTTTTTTGTGGCATACGGGCTCAGCCCCAAGACGCTCGAGGTTGGCTACCAACCAGTGCAGCCTGTTCCGTACAGCCATGCGCTTCATGCAGGCGAACTCGGTCTCGATTGCCGTTACTGCCACATCTCCGTCGAGAAGGCGGCGCACGCCTCCGTTCCTGCGACGCAGACTTGCATGAACTGCCACACCCACATTCGCCCCGAAAGTCCCAAGCTCGCCAAGATCAAGGAGAGCTACGCAACGGGTCTTCCCGTTCCGTGGATACGCATTCACAAGCTTCCTGAGTTTGCCTACTTCAATCACAGCGCGCATGTGAATCGTGGCGTGGGTTGCGTTTCTTGTCACGGCCGCATCGACAAGATGGAAGTCGTCTATCAGAACGAGCCGCTCTCCATGGGCTGGTGCATCGAGTGCCACCGCAATCCGGACAAGAACTTGCGTCCGGTGAGTGAGATCACCAATCTTGCGCTCGACGCGACGACCGAGTTGAGCGCATCCGAGCACCAGGCGCTCAAGACCAAATTCGACATCAATCCGAACGACAACTGCTCGACGTGCCACCGCTGATTGCAACTCAAGCAAGCGACACGGCCAGAGACAAAGCCAAAGACAAAGCCAAAGACAAAGCCAGGGCTAAGCAAGGGCTAAGCAAGGGACCACCATGCACGAATCACGCACAGGCTGCGACAACGAGAGCAACGACGCGACGATGAAGTTTTCGCGCGCCGAATACTGGCGCAGCAACGACGATCTCGAGAAGACGCCTGAGTTCCGCGAGCTGATGGCTCGCGAATTTGGTCCCAACGCGCAGGAACTCGCCACCGGCGACGAACGCCGCACCTTCATCAAACTCATGGGTGCAGGCTTCGCACTCGCTGGTCTCGCATCGTGCCGCCGCTGGCCCGAGACGAAGATCGTTCCCTTCGCGCAAGGTCAGCCTGGTCGAACCATGGGCGTGCCCAACGACTACGCGACTTGCGTTGAAATCGCCGGCATCGCTTGGCCCGTGCTCGCAAAGAGCTACGACGGCCGTCCGATCAAGCTCGAGGGAAATCCGGCGCTGCCGTTCGCTGCTGGTTCAAACGCCATCGTTCAGTCGCGCGTGCTTGAGCTCTACGATCCCGATCGCAGTCGCATGCTGACCAAGCAGGGTCAGGCCAGCACTTGGACCGCGTTCAGCGGTTGGTGCGCCGAAACGGCGAAGAAGCACAAGGCTGATGCCGGCGCGGGCCTCGCGGTTCTCGTTGACTCCAGCATGAGCCCGACGCTCGACGACATGAAGATGCGTTTCCTCGCCGCGTACCCGAAGGCCCGTTGGGCTTCGTGGAATGCGATGTCGACCGACGCCTCCGTCGCCGCAACCACTGCCGCCTTCGGCAGCGCGTTTCTCGCCATGCCCGCGTTCGACGCGGCCAAAGTCATTCTCGTTCTCGACGCCGATGTCTTGGGCTGTCCCGCCGTCGGCATCGCCAACGCGCGTGCATGGGCCAAGGGCCGCCGCATCGAGGAGAGCGATCCATCCAAGCAAACGCAGTCGCGCATGTATGTCGTCGAGCCATCGGTCACCGTGACCGGCATGAGCGCCGACGAGCGGTTTGCGCTTCGCCGCAGCGACATCGCCGTCTTTGCCGCCATGGTTGCCAAAGAACTCGGCATCGGCGCGGCGGATGCACTCGCATCCAACTCTCGCGCCGCCACCATGCTCGATGAGCACAAGAAGGAAGTCTTCGCGCAACTGATCGCCGACCTCAAGGCTGCTGGTTCGCACGCGCTGGTTTTTGCTGGACCCATGCAGGATCCCGCGACCATCGCCCTTGCCGCCGCGATGAACGAGCGTCTCGGTTCGGTCGGAACGACCGTGTCATACACCGCCGGCCCAGCCACGGGCGCGATGACGCAACTGAAGGAACTCGGCGCAGCACTCGCCGCGGGCAGCATCGAGACGCTCGTCGTCCTCGGTGGCAATCCCGTCTACGACGCGCCCGCCGACATCGATTTCGCCGCCAAGATGTCCAAGGCGAAGGAAGTTGTGCACCTCTCGTTCTACGCCAACGAAACCAGCAAGTCCTCTGCTTGCACCTGGCATGTCCCCGCCGCGCACAGCCTTGAGTGCTGGTCCGACGGTCGCGCCATCGACGGTTCCATCGTTGTGCAGCAGCCGCTCATTCTTCCAATCATGGACATCGAGCAGGGCGGTCGTAATGCGCTCGAAGTGCTCGCGGCCATCACCGCCGACGATCAGGTTTCGAGCTACGACATCGTTCGTCGCGCGCACATCAAGAGCACCGGCCTCACGGGCCTGGCTTTCGAGGCGGCTTGGCGGACGAATCTCGACCAAGGATTTGTCGAAGGCACCGCGGCGAAGGCTGCGACCGTTCCTGTGATCAACGCAGGCAATGTTGCGAGTCTTTGCAGCAGCGCTTCGGCGAGCATCGGCGCGAACAATGCGATGGAAGTCGCGTTCCTCTTCGACGCCAAGGTCGGCGACGGCCGCTTCGCCAATCTCGGTTGGCTGCAGGAACTCCCTGACCCCGCCACCAAGATCACCTGGGACAACGCGCTGCTCATGGCTCCGGCCACGGCGCGCAAGCTCGGCCTCAAGAACGGCGACATGACCAAGGTCACCGTTGGCGCAACCTCGATGGAGGCCGCCGCGTGGAGCTTGCCTGGTCACGCCGAGGATTGCGCTTCGATCGCGCTCGGTTACGGTCGTGGCGAAGTCGCGGGCCGCATCGCTGCGAACGCGGGCTTCAACGCCTACCCGTTGCGCACCACTTCGTCGCCGGGCATGGTGAACGCCACCGTCGTGCAGACGGGCGAAACCTACCTCTTCGCCCACACCCAGGACCACGGCGTTGCTGACGCGCTCATTGCCAGCGTTCCGACTGATGGAATTCAGGCGCGCCTTCCCAACCTCGTGCGCGAGTCGAGCCTGAAGAACTACCAGTCGCACCCCGACTTCGCCCGTCACGGCGGCCATGTCGCCCACCGGTTGTCGCTCTGGGAAGAATCAAACCTCGACGGCGCGCGCTACCGCTGGGCGATGTCGATCGACCTCTCCAGTTGCACGGGTTGCAGCGCCTGCGTCGTCGCTTGTCAGGCGGAGAACAATGTTCCCATCGTCGGCAAGGCGATGGTGGCGCGCGGTCGCGAGATGCACTGGATCCGCATCGACCGCTACTTCCGTGGCTCCAACGGCGATACTCCTTCGGGCTTCGCCGTCCAGCCGCTCACCTGCATGCAGTGCGAGAACGCGCCTTGCGAGCAGGTCTGCCCGGTCGCCGCGACCGTGCATGACGAGCAGGGCATCAATGTCATGATCTACAACCGCTGCATCGGCACCCGCTACTGCAGCAACAACTGCCCGTACAAGGTGCGGCGCTTCAACTTCTTCGACTACCAGCGCCGCGAGCCAAGCCGCGAGGAAGGTTTCCTCAAGGTCGAGCCCGAGTACTACAAGGCCATTCCCGAGGATCACAATCCGATCACCGAGAATCCGGCCGGCTGGTCGCGCATGCAGTTCAACCCCGAAGTCACCGTGCGTTCGCGCGGCGTGATGGAGAAGTGCTCCTTCTGCATGCAGCGCATTCAAGCAGCCAAGATCAACGCGAAAAACGCGTGGGCCAAGGCCGGCGGCGTGCAGAGCGGCAAGGAAACCTGGTCGATCGAGGACGGAACCATCGTCACCGCGTGCCAGCAGGCATGCCCGACGCAGGCGATCATCTTTGGCGATCTCAACAATCCAAAGAGCCGCGTCGCGACGCTCATGAAGAGCAAGCTGAGCTACGAGCTGCTTGAGGAACTCAACACCAAGCCGCGCGTGAGGTATCTCGCCCGCGTCAACAACCCCGCGGTCGATCATTCGCACGACAGCCATGGTCATGATCAGGGTCATGATCACGGTCACGATCACGCCTAATTTCGAGCGCAACCATGACGACGCTCCCACACGATTCCAATCTCGCCAACAGCCACGCCAACAACCACGGCGTCATTGTTGACAACACCATCGACCGTCCCGGCGAACGCGCTCCGCTTGTCCTCAACATGGACAAGTTCAGCCAGGTCACCGCCACCGTTTGCCGCGTGAACGAAGCAGAGCGCGCCCCCACGGCGTGGTATGTCGCGTTCACCCTCGCGGTCGGGCTCCTCAGCGTGCTCGGCGTGTGCATCGGCTACCTGATCGCCACCGGCGTTGGCGTGTGGGGCCTCAACAACCCCGTCATGTGGGCCTACGACATCACGAACTTCGTGTTCTGGGTCGGCATCGGTCACGCAGGCACGCTCATCAGCGCGATCCTCTTCCTGTTCCGCCAGAAGTGGCGCACGGGCATCAATCGGTTTGCCGAGGCAATGACGATCTTCGCCGTCATCTGCGCGGGCACCTTCCCCGGCATCCATGTCGGGCGCGTGTGGTTCGCCTATTGGCTGTTCCCGATCCCGAACCAGATGGAGATGTGGCCGCAGTTCCGCTCGCCGCTTCTCTGGGACGTCTTCGCGGTCTCGACCTACTTCACTGTTTCGCTGCTCTTCTGGTACACGGGAATGGTTCCGGATCTCGCGACGCTGCGCGATCGTGCCAAGGGCAAGTTGCAGCAGATGGGTTACGGCCTCTTCAGCCTCGGCTGGCGCGGCTCGAACCGCCACTGGCACCGCTACGAGCGCGCGTACCTTCTGCTCGCCGCACTCTCGACGCCGCTGGTTCTCTCGGTGCACTCGGTGGTGTCGTTCGACTTCGCCACTTCGCAGCTTCCCGGCTGGCACACCACGATCTTCCCACCGTACTTCGTCGCGGGTGCGATCTTCTCTGGCTTCGCCATGGTGGTCACGCTCGCCGTGCCCGCGCGCGAGATGTTCGGACTCAAGGATCTCATCACGCTTCGCCATCTCGACAACATGAACAAGGTCATCCTGGTGACCGGCTGCATGGTTGGCTACGCGTACTCGCTCGAGTTCTTCATCGCGTGGTACTCGGGCGCGATGTTCGAGAAGTTCGCCTTCGTCAACCGCGCGTTCGGCCAGTATTGGTGGGCGTACCTCATCATGGTCAGCTGCAATGTGATTACCCCGCAGCTGTTCTGGTCCAAGCGCATCCGCACCAGCATCCCGCTCATGTTCGCCTTGTCGATCGTGGTGAATGTCGGCATGTGGTTCGAGCGCTTCGTCATCATCGTGTCGAGTCTCGCCAACGATTTCCTCCCGAGTTCGTGGGATCTCTTCACCCCGACCTGGGTCGACATCGGAACCATGGTCGGCGCCTTCGGCCTCTTCTTCACGCTCTTCCTTCTCTTCTGTCGCTACCTCCCCATGATTGCAATGGCCGAGGTGAAGGCGGTGATGCCGCAAGCGGATCCGCATGGTGCGGGCGCGGGCAAACACGGCCACGCGCGCGCGCACGATCACCACTGAGAAGTCTCGCTCCTCCTGTAGATTCAAATAATGGCGGTTCAAAACATGGCGACGATTGTCACCAACTCCTCTGAAAACAAGCCCAACCAGCCAGCGCCCGCCGGCGCAAGGCTCTTCGGCATGCTTGCCGAGTTCGAGACCCCAGGCGACCTCATGGCAGCTGCCGAGAAGGTTCGCGATGCGGGCTATAAGCGGTGGGATTGCCACACGCCGTTCGCGGTGCACGGCCTCGATGGCGCGATGGGAATCCAGCGAACCTGGCTTCCAATCTTCGTGTTCTTCGCAGGTGCCACCGGAACCACCGTGGCGTTCCTCCTGCAGGCCTTCACCAATTCGTGGAGCCTGACCACATGGGCAGGAGTCTGGGTCACCGGGTACCCGTTCCTCATTTCGGGCAAGCCCGCGATGAGCCTTCCTGCGTTCATCCCCGTCATGTTTGAGCTGACCATCCTTTTCTCCGCGCTTGCGTGCGTGAAGTTGATGTTCCTGTTCAACGGGCTGCCACAGCTCTATCACCCACTGTTCAAGTCCAACCGCTTCCGTCGCGCCACCAACGATCGCTTCTTCATTTCGATCGAGGCGCGCGACCCGAAGTTCCTGCCTAAGAAGACGGAGGAATTCCTCCGGTCCCTCGACCCGATCGCCGTCGAGGCGGTGGAGGAATAACCCATGATTGTTTCGCTTCCCCCACGCTGGATGCTGTACACGGGCGCACTCGCCGCGCTTGCGCTCGCGGTTCCGCCGTTCGTGATCGCGCGCGTTCGCGCGACGCCTGATGCCAACCGCGCCGTGCACATCTTCTTTGACATGGACTTTCAGCCGAAGTTCCGGCCGCAGTCGGTCAACCCATTGTTCGCTGACGGACGCGCGCAGCGCCCCTCTGTACTCGGCACCGTCGCCCGCGGCGAGGCCGGACTCGATGTGCATCTCAGCGACGGCGTCGTCAACGGCAAATGGGCCGATACGCTCCCCGCCGGCATGACGATGTCGCGCCAACTGCTCGACCGCGGTCAGCAGCGCTTCAACATCTACTGCAGCGCCTGCCACGGTTACGCCGGCTACGGCGACGGAACCGTCAACAAGCGCGCCATGGAACTCATGACCAACAGCGCTGGCCCCGCCAACGGCACCAGTTGGGTTCAGGCCAAGAGCTTGCACGACCCGCTTGTGCGCGAGCACCCGCTCGGAATGCTCTTCAACATCGCCAGCAACGGCATTCGAACCATGGCTGGTTACTCAGCGCAAATCGACACCGCCGACCGCTGGGCGATCGCCGCTTATGTCCAGGCACTGCAACTCTCGCAGAACGCCTCTATCCAGGATGTTCCGCCGGAACTCCGCGACAACCTCAAGAAGGAGGTGAAGTGATGGGTCACGCCACCACGCACACCGACCTCAGCAGCCAGAACATTCAGCTGCCCGCGATCGCGCTCAACTTCCGCAAACTTGCCATCGGCGTTGCGGTCGTTGGTCTCGGAGGCGGCGCAGCCATCGGCTACACCGGCGCGTTCGACACCGATGCACATCATTTCTGGCACGCCTATCTCATCGCGTTCCTCTTCGGACTCACGATGTGCCTCGGTGGTCTCTTCTTCGTCTTCGTGCAGCACCTGACCCGCGCAGGCTGGTCGGTCGCCGTTCGTCGTCCCGCCGAAGCGCTCGCCGCCAACCTCCGTTGGATCTGGGTCCTCTTCCTTCCGTTCGCCGCGCTCTGGATGATGGGCAAGGCCAACATCATTTGGATCTGGGCCGACATGGAAACGCTCAAGGCCAACAATGAGGCCGAGTTCCTCATCGTTCAAGCCAAGACCGCGTTCCTCAACCCGACCTTCTTCTGGATCCGAGCCTGCGTGTACTTCGTGGTTTGGGCGGCGCTTTCGCACTTCTTCCTAACCAACAGTGTTCGTCAGGACGAGTCGGGCGATCGCGCCATCAGCTCGCGCATGCAGAAGTTCTCCGCGCCGACGGCGATTCTCTTCGGCCTCACCATCACCTTTGCCGCCTTCGACTGGATCATGTCGCTCTCGCCTGCGTGGTTCTCCACCATGTTCGGCGTGTACTTCTTCTGCGGCTGCGCGACGGCGGGCTTCGCCATGATGATTCTCATCACCGTGCGGCTCACGCAGGTGGGCGCGCTCAAGGGAATCGTTTCCCGCGAACACTTCCAAGACATGGGCAAGCTCATGTGGGCGTTCGGCATCGTGTTCTGGGCGTACATCGGCTTCAGCCAGTACATGCTCATTTGGTACGCGAACCTTCCCGAAGAGACGGGCTGGTTTCTCGCCCGCCAAATCGGCGGCTGGGGCTTCTTCAGCTTTGCGCTGCTGTTCGGCCACTTCGTGCTGCCGTTCGTAGGGCTGCTGAGCAAGTGGATGAAGCGCGCGCCGCTCACCCTTTCCATCGGTGCAGTGTGGATGCTCTGCTTCCACTATGTCGACCTCTACTGGCTCATCATGCCCGAGATCCCAAGCGATCTCGATACTTTCGCCAAGTACGCCGATATGTCCGCGAAGTACGCCGACACGCAAACGCACTTTGGCAACCCGGTCAACTTCCTGCTCGCGCTGGGCGTTGCCGGCACCGTCATCGCCGGCACGATCAGCACGCTTTCGCGCGTGGCGCTGGTTCCGAAGCAGGATCCGCGTCTGGCCGAGAGCATCCGCTTCGAAAATATGTGATTGAACAGGAATCCGACTAGGAGACCCACGATGTCCGCACCAACCACCACCACCGAGCAGATCGACGACCCTGAGATGGGATCAACCTGGTTCCTCTCGTTCGTCGGCATCATCTTCTTTGTCTCGTTCTGCCTCGCCGTCTCAGTGCTCTTCTTCGGCGTCCAGCGCAACTTCGACGACATCCGCGTGGTCGACGAGCGACCTTTGCTGTCAACGGGGTTGCGACAGGAGCAGAAGGAACTTCTGGCGAAGTATGGGACCTACTCCGAGGATGTTGATGAGAAGAAGATCGAGCGGATGCGAATCCCGATCGAGCGCGCGATTGAACTCATGTCTGCCCCGGGAAAATCTGCGGCAGGGCAGTAAGTCCAAGCCAGTCCTACATCGATGTTGAACCGCACCGCCAACTTCCTCCGACCGCTCGCTGCACTCGCGGCAGTGCTGTCGATTGCCGTTGGCGCGCGCGCGCAGATCGATACTGGCGTGCCCGAGGAGCTCAAGGGCATCGACATCATCGAGCACTCCAACGATCCGCTGCCGCTCGACGCGCGCTTCACCGATGATTCGGGGGCGCAAGTCTCGCTCCGCGACTACTTCAAGGGCCAACGCCCCGTGCTTCTGCAGCTGGGTTACAACAAGTGCCCGATGCTCTGCAACCTCGTGCTCAACGGCGCCTTCGACGGCCTCAAGGGCATCGAGTGGATGCCGGGCAAGGAGTTCGAGGTGATTGCCATCTCGATCGATCCGACCGAAACGCCAGCACTGGCCAGCGCGAAGAAGGAAAGCTACCTCGCCGAGTTTGAGCGCCCAGGTGCGCGCCAGGGCGTGCACTTCCTCACGGGCAGCGCCATCATGTCGAAGTCGGTGGCCGACGCGGTCGGCTTCCAATATCGCCGACAGGAAAATGGCGACTACGCTCACGCCGCGGTGCTCGTGCTCATCACGCCCGACGGTCGCATCAGCCGCTACATGTACGGAACGAAGTTCGAGTCGTCGGACCTGCGCATGGGCTTGCTCGAAGCCTCGCAGGGAAACATCGGCACGACCATCGACCGATTCATTCTGTGGTGCCACATCTACGACGCCAACGCGCGCGGCTATGTGCTGCAGGCGCGTCGCGTCATGTCTATCGGCGGACTGGTCACGCTTCTCGTCCTCGCGGGCGGGTTGGCAGTGTTCTGGGCTGCCGAAATCAAGAAGAAGAAGAGTTTGCAAACCGCTCCGGCAGCCACCGCTGTCGCTGTGAATTGAAGAGGCGATTGACCGTGACGAACCTGATCTCCACCCTCCTGTTGCAGTCCAGCTCCGGCGCCAGCGGCGACACCACTCTCGCCACCGGCCAAGCTGTGACACCGAAGACCTTTTGGCTCCCAGAAGGCGCATCCACCTTCGCGCGCGAGATCGACTGGGTCTTCGAGTTCATTAACTACATCAACTACTTCTTCTTCTTCCTCGTCGTCGGCATCATGCTGTACTTCGTGTGGAAGTACCGCCAGAAGGGTCGCGAGGTCTACGCCCGCGGACCGAGTCACAACACGATGCTCGAGCTCGGTTGGACGATCCTTCCCACCATCATCGTCGTGGTGATCTTCTTCATGGGCTTCAGCGGCTTCGTCGACATGCGGACGCCGCCCGCGAACGCCTACCAGATCGATGTCACCGCCACGCGCTGGAACTGGGTCTTCAAGTATCCAAACGGTGCCACCAGCGACGACCTTTATGTCCCCGCCGGCAAGCCGGTCAAGTTGGTCATGCGCAGCGAGGATGTGCTGCACTCGCTTTACATCCGCGACTTCCGCGTAAAGCAGGATGTCGTTCCTGGCCGCTACTCCACGCTCTGGTTCCAAGCGGATCAGCCCACCGCCGAGGGCGAGTTTCACTGGCTGTTCTGCACTGAATTCTGCGGCACCGGTCACTCGTCGATGAACCGCAAGGTCTTCGTCATGAATGAAATGGACTTCGACAGCTGGGTCGTCGAGCAGGGCCGTTGGCTCGACAAGATCGATCCAGCCGAGTTGTATTTCAAGGCAGGCCCCAAGCTGTACGCGCGTTGCGCTGGATGCCACACGCTCGACGGCAAGCCGAGCACTGGTCCGTCGTGGGGCGACTACGACGGCTCGGGCAATGTCTGGAAGCGCTCGTCGGATCCCAACTCGACCCACAAGGTCGACCTCAAGGCGATCACCAACCTGATCGGCCCCGGCAAGCAGTTCGAGAACGCGCAGAGCTACATCCGCGCGTCGATCCTGAATCCCAACGAGCACATCGTCGACGGCTTCGGCCCCGCGATGCCCACTTTCCGCGGCCAACTCAACGACAAGGCGATCGATGCCATCATCGGCATGATGCAGCACCTCGACGAATTCGACACGAAGTCACCCTGGGCAAAGAAGCCAGACGGCGCCGCAGCGCCCGCAGCGAAGTAATGCAGACGCGACCGACCGATCAAACGCAAGCACCCTCACGAGCGACGCCATGACGACCCTCGACACTCGACCCCACCTGACCGACGAAGTCCCAGGAAACTACCTGACCTTCCGCCGCGGCATTCTCTCTTGGATCTTCACCCTCGATCACAAGCGCATCGGCGTGATGTATCTCGTCGCCGTGCTCTCATCGTTCTTCGTGGGCGGAGTGATGGCGCTCTTGGTCCGAACCAAGCTGCTCTTCCCCGGTGAAGTCAGCTGGATGACGGCCGACCAGTACAACAAGGCCTTCACGCTGCACGGCGCGATCATGGTGTTCCTCGTGATCATCCCGTCGATCCCCGCGGCCCTCGGCAACTTCGTGCTGCCGATCATGCTGGGCGCCAAAGATGTCGCCTTCCCGCGGCTGAACCTCTTCAGCTTCTACCTGTGGGTGATGGGCGCGGCCTGCGCGGTCTACTCGCTGCTCGCGGGCGGCTTCGACACGGGCTGGACCTTCTACACGCCGTATTCGTCGCAGTTCGGCGCTGGCGGAACCATTCCAGTTCTGGTCGGCGTGTTCATCCTCGGCTTCTCGTCGATCTTCACCGGCCTGAACTTCATCGTCACCATCCACAAGCTGCGTCCGCCAGGCATGACCTGGTTCCGCATGCCGCTCTTCCTGTGGGCGGTCTATGCAACGGCAATCATCCAGGTGCTCGCGACTCCCGTGCTCGGCATCACCGTGGCGCTGCTCGTTGTGGAGCGCGCCTTCAACATCGGAATCTTCGATGCGTCGATGGGCGGCGACCCGGTGCTCTTCCAGCACTTCTTCTGGTTCTACTCGCACCCCGCCGTCTACATCATGATTCTGCCCGGCATGGGCATCATCAGCGAGATCATTGCGGTCCACAGCCACCGCCACATCTTCGGCTTCCGCTTCATCGCCTTCAGCTCGATCGCCATCGCGATCTTCAGCTTCCTGGTGTGGGGTCACCACATGTTCACCAGCGGGCAGTCGCCGCTCATGAATGTGCTCTTCAGCGCGATCACCTTCTCAGTCGCCATCCCGTCGGCGGTCAAGGTCTTCAACTGGCTCGCGACTCTCTACAAGGGCTCGATCTCGCTGAACACCGCGATGCTCTACGGCCTCGCCTTCATCTTCCTGTTCACCATCGGCGGACTCACCGGCATTCCGCTGGCAGTCCTCTCCACCGACATCCACTTGCACGACACTTACTATGTCGTCGCCCACTTCCACTATGTGATGATGGGTTCGGCGCTGATTGCGATGGTCGGCGGACTGCACCACTGGTGGCCGAAGATGACTGGCCGCATGTTCAGCGAGTTCTGGGGCCGCATCGGTTGCACGCTCGTGTTCGTCGGTTTCAATGTGACCTTCTTCACCCAGTTCATGCTGGGTTCGCAAGGCATGCCGCGCCGCTACTACGCGTACCAGCCTGAGTTCAAGATCTATCACCACATCTCAACTGGCGGTTCGTACATCATGGGCCTCGGCTTCGTGATCACCGCGATCTACCTGATCCACTCGCTCTTCGCGGGCAAGAAGGCGCCAGCCAATCCGTGGGGTGGCGCCAGCCTTGAGTGGCAGTGCTCATCTCCGCCTCCGCATGACAACTTCGCCACGACTCCGCGCGTGGGCGATTGCTACGACTTCAGCGCCGTCCACTGGGACGAGAAGCTGCAGGGATATGTCGTCGATACCGAGGCGCATGTCGCCGCCGCGCGCTCAGACAGCGCTTCTGGAAAGGGCCACTAAACCGTGTCGCACTCCGCACCTCCCGCCAGCCCGCACTCTTCCGACGCGCACGCGCATGACGCACATGATGCGCATGACACACATGGTCATGACCCTCATGGCCAGCACGCGAAGTACCCGTTCCTCGCGCACCACTTCGAAACCCCCGCGCAGCAGTTCGACTCGGGCAAGCTCGGCATGTGGGTGTTCCTTGCTACCGAAGTGCTGTTCTTCGGCGCACTCTTCGTCATGTACGCGATCCTGCGCTTCAAGGATCCGCAGGTCTTCTCCTATGCCAGCCAGTACCTCGACACCATCCTCGGCGGCGTCAACACCTGCGTGCTGATTCTGTCCAGCCTCACGATGGCCGTTGGCGTTCGCGCCGCACAGACCAACAAGAAGGGGCTGCTCTCGATCTGCCTCGCGCTCACGCTCGCAGGGGCGATCGGCTTCCTTGTCATCAAGTACTTCGAGTACACCCACAAGTTCCACGAGAACCTGAAGTGGGGCCAGGCCTTCTATCAGCCCGTTGATGAAGCCGATGCTGCGGCAGTCAAGGTCGAGCAGAAGCCGATCGAAAATCCAGTGCTCGCCATTTCCTCGCCGAATCCATCGGCGGGCGCGGGTCCTGTTGCGATGACCGCGCTTCCACCAGTCGACAAGTCGGCGATCCTTGCACCCAGTGCTGGACCCGACGGCGTTGCCACCACGGCCATGGTGATCGCCAGCACCGAGCCAGCCCATATTCATCACAGCGGCGAAGCGCACTTGCTCGACCCCGCGTTGCCACCGAACACCCATCGCTTCTTCGCCATCTACTACATCATGACCGGGCTGCACGGCATTCACGTTGTCATTGGCGTGGGCGTGATCAGCTGGCTGCTGATCGGTTCGCTGCGCGGCCGCTACAACAGCGACTACTACGCGCCCGTCGACTTCGTCGGGCTCTACTGGCATGTCGTCGACTTGGTGTGGATCTTTCTCTTCCCGCTGTTCTACCTCAT
>Ga0114978_10001693_pt1 | contig 18500 bp, 18 predicted proteins | sample S_140212_EF_Meta_FD_87027 | JGI IMG/M metagenome (GOLD analysis project Ga0114978, IMG submission 87027) | Freshwater microbial communities from Lake Simoncouche, Canada to study carbon cycling - S_140212_EF_MetaG | ecosystem: Environmental > Aquatic > Freshwater > Lake | place: Lake... | reverse complement strand
GTAGCTGATTGTGTTAATCCTTTGTATGACAATGGATATACTGCGTTGGATTCTGTGTAAGCACTGATATCTAATTGTGTATAGCGTATACCAACATAAGGATTTACTGTTAAACGTGTGCCAATTGGATATGTATAAGTTGCTTTTAATTGTACTGCTTCGCCTGTTGACTTAGGAGCACCTGTGCCAGCTTCGCTGTAAGGTGTTGCTGTGCGATTGATACTCAATGAGTTACTTGCATAACCTAAACTACCATGTACACCCCAACCGTAACCACGTGAGTCTTGATTCCAATGAGCAAAAGCACCAATCATTGGCAAGCCTGTTTTCATTGTTATGTTACCGCTGGTAATATTGTTAAAGCCTTGGTCAATAAATGCACCGACACGTACATTTGGATTAAGTTTCTTACCAAATGTTAAACTACCACCCGATACATTACCTGCGCTGTCTGTAGTGTAACGTGCTCCTGCACTGATACACATATTACGCTCACCGTATAATGTACAATCATAGTTTAGTGCGCCATCTAGTACACTCATTTGTAAGTTAGTAACAGTTAACATACCACCAACGTTTTGATCAAGACTGCCTAATGTGTATGCGGCACTAGGAGTAATCTTTAAGCCAACACTAGTACTGTTTTGAACTAGATCAAAACCCAATGGACTAATGTTGTCTGGCAAAACGCCAAGATACATATAGCTACCATTAACTTGTTGTGCTGTTAAGAACTCATAAACACCATACTGATATGGTCCAGGAGCCGCATTAAACGCAATAGCACCAGCTAAGTTAGCCGTACCTGTTACTGTTAGCTTTTGAATAGTGCCAGGAGCAACATTCATAACAGTTTGACCGTTAGCTGTTTGTGTATAATTTGCCACAGTTACAGAAGAACCTGCAGATGATAAGTTAAAGGTACCTGAGTTAATAACACCGCCAACAGTTCCAACACCTCCAACACCTGCATAGTTAAATGTACCAGCATTAGTAACATCACCAACAATGCCACCACCAGTAAAGTTAAAAATACCATAGTTATCAACTGCGCCAGTTGAACCACTATCAATTACATTTAATGTGCCTGTGTTATTAACTGTGCCTACAGTACCTGCGTTTGTTGCTGTGCCACTATTTGTTAAGTCTCCAGCAATGCCTGAGTTGTTAAATGTACCAGCATTAGTAACTGCGCCAGCAGTACCGCTGTTATTAACAATACCAGCATTGTTTGTTATGTCTCCAGCAATGCCTGTGTTAGTAAATGTACCTGCATTGTTAGTAACTGCACCTACTGTACCAGCGTTTGTAGCTGTACCTGAGTTGGTAAACAAGCCAGTGATACCATTTACTAAATTAACAAAGAAACCTGAGTTGTTAACAGCACCTACTGTGCCAGAGTTAACAGTTAGTCCAGAGTTATTAATGTCACCAGCTGTGCCTGAGTTAGTAAACGCACCAGTGTTGGTTACGTTTGGTGCTTGACCGCTGTTATTAAACACACCATTGTTGGTAACTCCGCTTGAACTGGCAATACTACCTGTGTTGTTAAGAGTGGCACCTGCATTAACTGTGGTAGCACCAGTATAAGTGTTCTGAGCAGTTAGGGTAATACTACCGCCTGTACCACTATTGTTAATGGTCAATTGACCTTCGCCACTAATTACACCGCTAAGTGTGCCTGCTTGACCATTGTTGTCAACTGTTAAGCCACCTGCATTTAGTACAAATGGGTTAGCCACAGTAGGTTGTGCTACTGTAATTTGTAAGATACCACCTGAAGCAGTAATAGTACCTTGTGCTAGTGTATCTGATGTTACTGTACCACCTGTTGCAATAGTGCTAAATGTTGTTGGCGCTGGTGGTGTAGGAGTTGGTGTTGGAGTTGGTGTAACGGCAGCGTCAACTGTGGCTTGAATAGCAGGATCGTTGGACGCAATAGGGCCAAATGCCTGACCGTTCTTTAAGGTAGTTCCTTGCTGTCCGCTAACTAAGATAATAGGACTTAGTGCTGTGTCACCTAGGTTAAACGCACCAAAGCCTAAAGTATATGTACCATCTGCTAAGATTTCGTATGTGGCAATTTGCCAGCCTGTTGAACCATAACTGCCTGTTGACCAGTTACCTGCACCAGTATTAATAGCACCTAGTACGCTGTAGTCTTGTACATATCCGTTAATCTTGGGAGTAGCACCGCCCGATGTTGGCACCAAGCTAGTAATACTAGTATCGTTCCATGGTGTATAGTCTGTGGCCACAAAGTTCCAGGCCACTGTAAATTTTGTACCTGCTGTTAATTGCAAGTTTGAATAACTCATGTAACTGGCATTAGTTGGAGTAGTTTGTCCACCACCGGCATGTGCTACCAAGAATGACTGAATAGCAGATTTGTCTGCGGTGCTCAAGCCAAATGCTGTGGCCATAGTGGTATACATTGTACTGCCAGTTGGTTGTAGTGCGGCCATGTAGTTACCGCTGTAGGGTGTAATGGTCCAGGTATTGCCACCGCCTGGAGTGTAATTAGTCATAGCACTAACAATATTAGCACCTTTGCCTTGACTGTTCCATTGTGTTGGTGATTGTGCTCCGGTTGATGGGCTCAGTGTCCAACCAGTTAGTCCAGTTGTTCCAAATCCTAAGTCTACTTGTGAGTATGCGTTAAACACACATAGCACAGCCGCGGCCAGAGCGGCCTTCTTGATTACTTTCATTTACTAGCTCCTTTATTGTTTTTATTATTTGTCTAGTGTTGTATTTAGTTGCCTTGTTTAACAGTTATAGTACCACACCCTCCTGCTGTTACGCAAGTTTGGCTGATACTATAGGTTTGTCCTCCTGTTTGTGTTAAATTAACGCTGGCTGGACCTCCAGCATTTACTAAATTAATTGTTGCGGCATTGGCACCACCGGCACCTGTGTTGTTTTGATTAACTACAGCAGAGTTACCATTGCCAGTCATCTTGACGTCTAGGTAGTGTGCTGATGTACCTGTCTGCGTAGTATTAAGATAATTGCTATCACCCGTAACTGTGGCAAATAACTGCTTTTGTGCATTTCCTGTTTGAGTAATACCTACGGTGTTTAAGTCACCAGTCAAAGCAAGACTAGCAAAATGTCCAGCATTGGTTGACGTATTTTGTTGTTCTGTGGTTACCATATTATTAGTACCATGAATATACATGTACTGATAATGCCCACCTTGATCTAATCCAGTATATAAACCGTTAGCATCTGTGCCCTGATTCAGATTGAGTATGTTCCCTGATCCGTTAACTGCCAAATCAACAATGTTCTTACCTGTGCGGCTACCAGGATCACCTTGACGTATGGTTATTTGATTGTTGCCACCTGTAATAGGAGCCGCTGTGGTATAATCTCTAGTATCTGCATTGGCATTATAAGTAGCACCATCTACCAAGTTACCCGGGCCTGTTTGTGTAATGCTAATAGTATTACCTGACCCAACTTGATTAACATATATTTCATTTGGTGTACTGTTGGTACGTGCGGCAAGTCGTGAGTTTACATTATTAACCTGTGTTTGTTGTTGAGTAGTAATACTGCTAGTATATTGTGGTGACGCAGGAGCAGTTTGTGTTAGGCTAGTACCAGGAACAATCGACCACACACCGTTTTGATATGATTGTAAGTTAACCATAGCACCGCCGCCATTTTCATAATACATTACTTCTATAGGTACAATACCCGCAGGCAAGTTTATCGATCCAGATCTAAATGTGCCACCGCTTTCAATCCAGCTATTAACCACAGATGTATTATTAACTTTAATTCTCAACCCATCGTCGGCATTACCACCAAATTGGTATGTTCCAGCTGTTGGTATGTTAATATATCCATAGAATCGAACTATAACACCATCACCTCTATTAGAGTCTAGCACTCCGCCACCACCCCAATTGTAGTTTATGTTACTGACCGTCCCAGAACTTAATAAAGTACGATTGGTAATGTTCCCATTGGCATCTTGTGTGTAAGAAGGCTGTGCGCCTCCTGCCGCATAAGTTTGGTAGTAAAGACCTGCTGACTGTGCGCGAGCGGCATCCATGTAGGCAAACACAGCAATTATCATTAAGAAGGCAGTTAGTATCAGTTTCATTAGTTCTGCTTAGTTATAATAATTGTGTTATTACCTTGATTAATACGATTGGTGATGCTCACATTGCCGCTTTGTTGTATAGTAACTGTAGAGTTTTGTGACCTAGGTGTGGTAATACAACTAGTATTATTACTAGCATCGCCGCGGCATAGTTGTACGCTAAAATCATCTACTACTGCTATTACACCTGACGATTTTTTATAGTCCGGTAATACAGAAGTTTTTGGTGCCGCAAGTAAGTTGCCAAACTGTTGCGCCAGTTCTTCGTTCATTAATTGTAATACGTTGGCCAGAAACTCTTGATCCAAATAGTTACGCTGTAATTGATTAGAGTAAAATTGTGTATTCTGCGCGGCCAACACACTACCCAAGTCCACTGCTTGTAAAAAGTTCTGGCTAAGTGCTGATATGGCCGTATCTCTGGCGCCTTCGCGTTCTCGTTCACGCTGTCGAATTTCTTGTGGCGGTGCAATGATTAGCATATTGTTAATAGCATCTTCATTTAATTTAAGTGTAATAGGTTTTGTAGGAGCCACATTACGTGCAGTAACTTTAGTAGCTTGGAAGGCCTGATCTAAAGTTACTGTGCCACCATCATTGATAACGTCAATAACACCAGTTTTACATAGTCGTTCAATTTCATCTGGCAACATATCCCGACGAGGGCAACTAGGTAATAGAATAACTGTACTGGCGCCGAGTTCATCAACAGTCGCAGTAAAGTCTGTACCGCGAACAGCAATTTTAGCAGTGGGTGTATTGATAGATACAGAACTGGGATTGTTTTTGGCAATGGCGCCGCTGGCATATCTGGCTGTGCCCGATGCCATATTAAGAGCAAGTTTGCCTTTGTCCTTGCTATTAGGATCATAGACAAACTCGTCAATTACTATTCGACTATTCTCATTGACTTGTACTTTGGTTTCGTCAGCAAAGACTATTCCGACCTTTCCCTGTTTGGTGTTGATCGCATCCTCCATCTCGACCCCCGTTCCTTTTGTCCCAGGTACTGTCGTCTTCTGTCGTTGTATCGAAGCTGGGCTGTTGGCCTGCTCGGTAATTGTTCCTATCGCGGCGTCGGAGTTCTGCGATATAGTGAGCAATAGTAAGAATAGTGTTGCCGTCCATAATTTCACGTATTCACCTTATCTTGTTTGATGTACAGTCCATGTGTTACTGCTACCATTTGATTGAATATTTGCCACGTTGTTACCGCCTGTAGCAGTTTGCGTAATACCAAAGGTGTTACTGCTACCAGTTAACCCCAACACCAACGTGTTATCATTAGCACCGGTTTGGGCAATAGTAATAGTATTACTGCTACCAAGTAATGCACCACTTGCGTTTGTGCCTACTGCGTTATAACCACCAATAATAATACTACTACCACTTGTTCCACCAGTTTGTGTAATACCAAAGGTGTTGGTAGAACCTGTACTGCTTAAAGTAACTGTGCCGTCAGTGCTGGCATTCACGCTGTCACCTTGTGTTAAGTTAAGTGTATTGGCGCCACCGCCATTCATGGTAATGTTATCTGTGTTACCTGTACCTTTAATACTGGCCACTATGCTGTTACTAGCACCGCCTGCTGTGGTTGCCGTAAAGTTGTTGTTAGTGCCTAGTACGTTTAAGTTCAAGTTGGCAGTATTACCGGATTGTGTAACTGTTACATTATTACTTGCTGAGGTTCCTGCGCCTGAGTTGTTACTGTTAATAACTGCGGTGGCATCGTTACCTGTTACAGAGTAACTGTAGTTGTTGCCGTTGGCAATGCCGTTAGCCACAGTTGTTTGAATACCAAAGCTCAAAGTGTTACCTGAACCAACTTGATTAATAGTAACATTATTATTATCACCATTGATTTTAGCTGGTGTAGTACTGTCTGTACCCACGCCTTGTATACCTTGTACTGTGTTAGTAGCACCGTCTTGTGTAATTGAAATATTACTATTACTACCTGATTGATTAATATAAATGCTGTTGTCTCCAGCAAGTACATTTAGGCTCAAAACAAGACCTAGCACTACTGTTGTTATTTTAGCTAGTCTTAATTTCATTTTCTTCTTCCTTTTGGCTTATAGCCGTTTCTTGACCTGCGACCCCTGTTGCTTCGCCGGTTATTTTACTACTCCTGTTTTAGCAGCCGCGTCGGCTGGAATTTCTTTTGAAGGACTCATACCTAACGGAATGTTAGGTTGACCTTTGGCCTTGGGGTTTGGATCTGCTGGTGCTACTGTTACAGGTCCATCCTGGTTGCCGGGTGTGTCTTTTTCATATTTTGTTCTAGTTAAATTACTTGGGCTAGTTTTCTTCCAACCTTTGGTAATATTGTCATCTAGTGTGCCACCCAATGCACTTTCTACTACATCCCCCACTGCTCTGACTGGTGCAGCAATAATACCTGCTGTGGCACCAATTGCTTCACCAACAGTTTCTGCTACAGTAGGCTCTGGTGGCTTCCATCCTGGTTTAAAATCCCACACACCTTTGCGTTCGCCTTCATTGATTAACTCAAGTACTGCGGCTTCAACTGTGGTCTTAAGAGCAATAGTAGTTGCTTCATTAATAGTAAATCCTGTTTCGAACTGGAATATACCCGAAGTAGCAGAGTTGTATCCTGTGTTGGGTTTAAATACCTGTTGTATAATACTACCAGTTGGTTCAATGCTTTTAAAGATAGCAATGGTGTCGCTAGTGCTGTATACAACCTTAGTTACTGTAACTGTAGCTAGGACTTTACCTGTGTTAACGCTAATAGCACGTAAACTAACAGTAATAATATCTTTTGAATACTGTGTTGTTGGGCCAATGCCTAAGAAGTTGTAGCCAACACCACCCGATTCTGAACCTGTGTCGTAACCAATAACTCCGCCTTCTAAAATAATACCAGCAAATGTCAATGGCATTAATTTTTGTGCTTTTTCGCCTTCATAGGCGTTACGCATCTGTGTAATGATCAATCGTTCTTTGGTTAAGGCATCAATATTGCCACGTTCAACTACTTCAAACCAACGACTCTGCCCAACGTCTTGTAAAGCACGAATTAGCAATGCATCAGCACCTTGTGTAACTGCTGTACTAAATGATGCAATATTAGGAACTTGTTTACGCTGTCCTGTTTTATCTGAAAATTGATATACCGCCACAGTTAACTTACCGTTGGCAGGAGGAGGAATAATATCAAACTCGCGCTGTAGTTTGTTTTCCGCAACTTTGGGCTTATAGTCTAGGCCAGCTTTTTGTACACTGGCACAACCAGCTAAGACTAATAAAGCCAGGGCAATAATAGTCTTTTTCATTATGGTGTTGTACCTGTTCCTTGAATATTAAACTTGCCCAATGGCACGTTTATGTCAGTAATGTTACCCAAATGGTCTGCTACTTTTAACTGTATTGCTGTTCCGGTATTGTTCCAATAAATGGTATTACCTTGGAAGTCCATTTGTCCGCTGGTAGCACTACCCCCTGCAAACATAGCAGTGGCTAAGTTTTGACTAATTTGTGCGTAGATACGCGACTGTAAATTAGTTAAAAATTGATTTATAGGGTTATTATTTGCATCAGCTTTGAGTTGTGCGGCTTTGGCCTCCATGGCCTGTTGTATAGCTTGTTGACGCTGTAGCTGTTGGCTTTCTATAGCCATTTGGAAAGCGCCATACCCCGACCCGTTCATGCTAGGGCTCTTGAATGAATAATCAGCTATAGGTGTAGATGCCGCGGTGCTGTAAACTACAGCCAGGCACATACCTATAACAGTTTGATTGAGTAACTTCATACACCTACCTTTGTTTTTATTATTATTAAGTAGGGTTGAATCAATTAGATTCTAACTCCTATTAGTATTTAATAGGATCTAGAATAAATTAAGTGGTACTATTGTTAAATGGAGAAGTATGTAAAATCAGGCAGAGTATTATTGGTGTTGACCAGATACAATGGGCTTTGTAAGTTGTTTAATCCCAAGATAAGATTATTAAATTTCTGCAGGTGTTGATCGTTAATGCTGTTAAAATATTGATCGGTGGTCCATTTCCAACTGTCGTAAAATTTTGGGTTATAATCTTTAATCCACACTTCGCTTTGTCGTACTAATGTGCCTAGTTGTTTACCTGTTTGAAAAGTGTCGGGATTATAATCAGGATAACAGGCTTCTTGATACAATTGATCAAAGGTTTTTCGTCCTTTGTTTTTTGATCTATGCACTTTATCAACACCAGAGTAAAACAATTCTTGTTGTTTTGCTGTAATTAAATCAAGTATGTAGTGTGCTTGTAACACTGGGATTTCAGGCAAGTCAACTGTTTGATAAAAGAATTCTATTTGTTTAGCTGGATCAACATCGGCGCCAACTGCTACATCTAAAAAGAAAGCGTAAAAAATACCGTTTTGGTTTTGATAACGAATCTTGTCACATCCATATACCATGCCAATCTTTTTATTCTTAGCAATAGCATCTCGTAGTCGATCAGACTCTACGTTTTGACGCCCAAATGTAGTTATATTTTGATAAACATTTGACGAAAAGAATACATCTTCTTTTAAATCCCCGACAAATTTATCACTGATGTCGTTGACAACAATGTTAATGTTGGGATAGTTTTTTTCTAAATGATTAAGTACAGGAACAACTGCGTATTCGTACTCACTGATTAGATTATACTCGCTGGTGTTTGTTGGATCAAAATCTTTGTATTTTGTTTCTGCTAGTGTCCAGCTGGTGTAGACTTCATCAATATGAATCCCATTACTAAGGAAACTGTTTAATACATTCCACGAGTCCATTCCGCCACTAAAATATACCACAATGTGGTCGTAGGTATCTCTAAGCTGTTGTGCTCGTATCTTGTAAAGTTCTTGTAATGTGCCTAAGGGACGTTGTTGCCAATTGATATTTGAGTATGTATCTTCGTGGAATCGCCAGACTACAGGCTGTTGGGTAAGAGATGCTGTATAAACTGCTTGGGTTTTGTTTATAAAAATTTCATTGCCAACTTCATAGTAACCGTGTGGACTACTTACTGCGCTCAACATTGGTTATCCTATTTAATATTTCTTCGTAAAAGCTATCTAGCTCACCGCCAAACTTGCCCTTTAAATGTGTTGCAATTTCTTCACATAAGGAATAGTTCTTACTTTGATAAGCACGTACAAAACCTTCGTGTAATTCTTTATAATTGTCTAGTAGGGCAAAGCCTTCAAGTCCAATCTTTTCTGGGGGTACTACACAATAAGCAGTGATCATTTTACCATCCTGTTGCTCAATGGTTTCTAGTTCTAGTACTGTGTGACTATTTTTTAATTTCTTAATAACCACTGGATCCCAAACTATTTGCATATTACTTTCCAAATATGTTATTGATTTGTTGCGTTACACGAACAAAAGTTGTACATTTACTTAGTTGCTTGAGAGTGCTGGCGCCAACATAAGTGCAGGTACTACGTAGGCCACCTAGTATATTGAGCACGGTACCTTCCACTGGCCCGCGATACGGAACTGTAACTGTGCGTCCTTCACTGCTACGATATTCTGCAACACCACCGTGATGTCGATTCATTGAAGTATCTGAACTCATTCCGTAGAATGTAACTTGATTATCTTCTACGTGGCCGCCACCTTCGTTGTGCCCGGCCAGCATACCACCTAGCATTACAAAGTCCGCACCAGCACCAAAAGCCTTGGCAATATCACCAGGGCAAGTACATCCGCCGTCAGCGATAATGTGACCATTAAGACCATGTGCGGCGTCGGCACACTCCATAATTGCACTAAGTTGAGGATATCCCACACCAGTTTGGGTACGAGTAGTACACACGCTACCAGGCCCAATGCCCACTTTAACAATGTCAGCGCCACGTAAGATTAACTCCTGTGTCATGTCTGCCGTAACTACGTTACCGGCAATAATAGTTTTATCGGGATAGTGTTCTCTAACCTTGGCTACAAAGTCTCCAAAGTACTCGCTATAACCATTGGCCACATCAATACAAACGTACTTGATATTTTTAAAAACAAATAAGATAGCTTTTAAATTAAGCCAATCTGTTTCGCCAATGCCTGTACTAACTGCTACAGAGTCCATGTCTAAGTCCCTGTAGTTTACATTCCAATCATGTAGCTCGTAGCTTTTAATTAAACAGGTAAACAAAGGAAAGGTTCTTAGAGATCGGCTCATTTCAAATGTGCCAACACCGTCCATGTTTGCGGCCATAATAGGCACACCACTATAGGTGCCACCGCTGTGTTTGAATACATAATTACGATTAAGATCTACATCACTACGTGACCGTAATGCACTACGCTTGGGTACAAATAATACATCCTTAAAGTCTAGCCGAACTTCATCTAGAATTCGCATAAGTTTTTTTCTCCAACTTAAGACTGCGGTAAATCTCTTGTACACCTTGTGCTTGGCTAATACAATCTTCTAAAGCATTGTGTAAGCCAGCTTTATTCTTTTCGCGTGGATCACCATGTACACCAAATAGTGTACGGCTGTCGCGGATTTGCCAAAACTGCCAGGGAGTGGGCCAGCCACATTGACGATAGATGTTTTCTAAGATAACAATGTCAAATGCAGGGCCTTGACACCAAATGTTTTCTACACCAACACAGAAACGATTTAGTTTTTGATACATTTCCTCCAGGCTGATACGGTCATGTTCGCCCAAAGCTTCTTCACGTACATCCTCAGATTGTTGCATCCACCAATTGAGTGTGTCTTCTTGTACATTACGACCAAGCGCCAACTGCTCATCTACGTCAATGCGGAAATATAAGCTGTCGCCGAAACTGTCGGGAGTAAAAGGGTCAAACTTAACAGCGCCTAGGGTTAGAATTGCACAGTCTGGGCGAGTGCCTAGGCTTTCCAAATCCAACATTATATCGAATGCCATTATTTTGCCTTAAGCAGTTTCATAGACTCAGCTTCTACTACACGAGTACGCAATCCCGAGCTGGAAAAGGAATGGTCTCTACGATTAAAGATTGGTTCGATACCACGAGCAAAGCCTTCATTTGCACCGGTAAAGTATTTGTCTTGGTACTCAACTCCCAGTACACGAACATCAATAGGAAGAATAAGCAACAAGTCCACTAGGTCTTGTTCTGTTTGGTACACTACTACTTCGTCCACATAACGACAAGCAGCCAATTGGATTTGTCGCTCAACGATACTTTGTACAGGTTTGTTTTTGGTTTCAGGACGATCGATGGTGGGATCTGTTTGTAAGCCAGCAATCAAGTAATCGCAGTGATTCTTTGCGTCAGCCAACATGGCAATATGTCCGGCATGCAGTAAGTCAAAGGTTGAGAAGGTAATGCCAATCTTCTTCCCATCGTCTTTTAATTTACGAATATGGTTGAAAATCATTTGTCTTGTTCTATTTTAACTTGTAAGGGGAAACCATTGGTACGAGCAAGCATGGTCACTTCAATGCCTTTTTGTTCAGCAAGTTCATATGGTAGTACTGCTACTACAGCCGAACCTTCTTCGTGAACTCGCATGGTCAAGGCTTCTGCTCCGCCTTGATCATAATGGAAAATAATTTTAAGTGTTTCAACAACAAACTCTTGTGTAGTTTGCTCGTCGTTGATATAGATAACTCGATACTGTGGCGGCTCAGTAATATTGTTTTTAGGGTCAATACGTGGGCGTACTACAGCTTCGGTTTTAGTTGTGGACATTGTTGTGCTCATAATAGAAATAAGGGGAAAATCTCTCTTCCCCTTATTATAATATAAAACTACTTATTTTGCAAAGGTAATTTGTATCTTTTTAGCCTTTTGTTCTTCCGGAATCATTTGCTCTAGTGCAATAGCAAGGATACCATTTTGAACTGTAGCACCACGTACTTCAATGTGCTCGGCCAATGGAAAAGTTCTTACAAAATTTCGAGTTGAAATACCTTTGTGTAGGTATTCAATTTCAGTCTCAGATTTACCTTGGTAACCTTTAACTGTTAGAACATTTTCTTTAAGTTCTACATCGATTTCACTTTCAGAAAATCCAGCCACAGCCAATTCAATGACATAATGTGTGTCATCTAATTTAACTACATTGTGTGGAGGATAGTTGCCATCAGACTTACTGTTGGCAAATGTGCGATTTAACTGTTCAAACAGGTTGTCGAAGCCAATGGCATGACGATGTAACGCAGGTAAATCAAGGGTGTGGATTTGGAATTGTGTCATTTTATATCTCCTTTGTTAAGCAAAATATGACGTTGTGTTGTAGCCCCACCTGGGCACTACATTTGTATTTATACAGGCAAAACCTGTATCAGTACAACTTTTTCGGCAATGACTCGGCGATTAGTTTTTTGCGCCAACGATTCTTAGCAGCCGCTTTGGCTTTTTTGCGACGTGTAGTAGGCTTTTCGTAGGTTTCACGTTCTTTAAGTTCACGAAGTAAGCCTGATTCCAGCACTTTCTTTTTAAACTTACGTAGAGCTTTTTCTACCGGTTCACCTTCACGTAACGTGACTGTGTTGCCTCTGCAAATGATTGGACCGCCTTTGGGTTGATATGCCATAGTATTATTTATATTGATTATCTTGGGTTATTAAAAAATTACGCCTTTTTGTTCAATTGTTGTTGAATTTGTTCACGTTCTAAATCTGTTAATGAATCTACATCGTATCTACCAGCATCAATTTCTGTAATTAAATGCTGTATGTACAGCTCATCATAAGCATACAGATCTGTTTGAGTTTTGTCAACCTCTATCCACTTGCTACCGTTGAATTTGAACAAACGATTTGGCAAGTAATCCACTCTTAGGTAAACATCACCTTTTTCTGGATTGCCGGGAAATTCGTTACCAAAACTGGTATTACTAGCTTTGCCTAATGTGGGTAAATTATCTGCTTGCACTGGTTGACTGTACATTACTCCACGGTTTGGTCCAGGTGCGGCTTCTGGATTGGCTACACGATGTGGCATTTCTGTTGGGTCTAATACCAATGGTTGTGTAGCTGGTAGTGTTTCTTCAGCCACCAGTGGAACATTATCAGCAATAGTTTGTTTTTCGCGATTCTTACGTTCGCGACGTTTCTTAATATCACGTTTGACGTGAGTTCTGTTAAATGTCAACGAAGTAGTAAATGGTACGCTAGGCACAAGGCCTTGACCTTTAAAAGGCAAGTCTTCCACCGGTTCAACTACAGGAACATTATCAGCAGGGTTGCTATTAGTAACACCCTGCTGTATTATTTCGTTGGCCAAATCTAAGTCAGTTTTTTTTTCTTCGGCTTTGGCTACTTCTTCTTCGGGTGGTTGTACACCAACGATGGTTCCGTCTTGGTCGTGTATCCATCCTCCCCGACCTTTACGTGCCCATTCAAACTGTTTGTTTGCGGCCAAGATTAAACATAAAGCAAGCGGGTCAAATACAATAACAATAAGAATAATGACCCAACGTACTGCTTGTTCTAACAAGTTAGCATCGGGATTGTCGCCATATAAGAAAGCCGCAATGTACTTGATAGGACCAACTTCGGCTTCTACCTTACGTGCTTGACTAGCAACAGGAGCTCGTTGTTCTTGTAGTTTAGTAATTTCAGTTTGAGCTTTGGCAATGTCAGCTTGTATTTGTGTGCGTTCTTTGGCTTGTCGTTGGCGCATGGCATTGGCGTTTGCTGCACCTTGATCAGTTTTACTACGAGCAATGGTCTCATCAACTGTAGCATCCATTTGCTTAAGAGCTCGACGTGCTGACTCGATATTGTCACGTTGTGTTTTGATCTTTTCGTCATACAAGGATACTTGTGCGGCAATGTCTCCTGACGGTATGCCTTGATCCAAATGTGCTTGGGACAAGAATCCAAAGATACCCATTGAAGTTAAAAACATTAAGAATGCCACAGCAGGCACAAGATATGCTTTGAATAGAAAAGGAACACGCTGCCAGTTGCTGTGTAACCAAACAGTGGAGATAACTTTGCCCAGTTCCAATACTCCACCCATAATAATAATGGGAATGGTTGCGGCGGCAAAGATAGCAGTTAAGCCCATAATACTATAATAGGCGGCTACCAAGCTAATGGTTAATGCTACGAGAAGAATTGCAAATCCAAATATCATAAGAAGTATTTACCGTGATTTATTGTATAATAATACTATATTGGTTTAAATAAAGCAAGAGGTCTGGGTTAATTTGTAATCAATGTACCTTCAACAATAATTGACTCAGAATAATTATTGCTGTTGGGATTTTGTACGCCCATAGTTAGCTCCAGGGGCGGCCAAGAACTAATCCTCCGGAATTGGCATTGTTTACTAGAGTATTACCAGAATACTTGGTAGGTAAATTATTGATTGTTAGTGTTGTTCGTGTTTCGCTACTGGCTACTCTGTCTAGTGTGGCTAATGCCAACTTGGCAGTTTGCTTGGCTTCTTTGGTAGCAAGACGAGCAATTTTATTATGTGTACGTATCTGCGTTCCAGTGACAATACCTAGACTGGCCAGCGTTGAACTTTCTGTTAGTATATTACCTGCGACCAAATCATACCAGGTGCTGTTAAAACTGCGAGCAGAATTGATAGCTGTTTTTAATTGTGCAACTGTTTGGCCATTGTCGATAGTGTAACTGTCATACAAGGCTGTGTTTAATAGGCTTTGAACTGTGATGGTGATGTTGGCCATTAACGAGCTCCTGCTTGGTATCCTGGATACATACTAGGAGCATTGGTTCTAATGTCTGCCGGGTTCTTGCTGTGATGCATGTCGTCACCTGCAGGAAAAGCGGCCTGTAACGGAGCCACTACTTCTACTGGTTCGTTAGCATATTCTGGTTCTGCAGTCAATCCAGCTAGCTGTTGAATAATTGCCACCAGGTTTGTGCCTTGTTCTTGCTCACAAGCACACGGACATGATCCGCAGGCCGCACATGGTTCTTCGGCAGGAACAGCCACAACTACTTCTGGTTCCTGTGGTTGTTCTTGTTGCCCAACTGTGGCATCAACTTGATCTAGTATACCGCGGATAATGTCTGTTATTTTCATAGTGTTGTACTTATCAGTTATTATTTTGGCTACGACTAATCTGTATGCCACCAGTTGGTATTTCTTGCTCGTGTGCATTAAATGGGTTGTACAACATCAATGGTTCTGTGGGACTATTAACAGATCTAAAGTTTGAAAAATCCCCATAATTGTTAACATTGCCTGTATTAAGTATTGTAGGCTTGGCATGTTTAATAAGCATCTGTTTTAACTGTGCCGGAGTTAAATTTGGATTAAGTTGCAGAAATAAAGAAGCTACTCCGACTACACAAGGTGCAGACATGCTTGTGCCTGTTGCTGCAACTTGTATATACCTATTATTTTCTGAATAAGGAAATGTAGTTATAACTCGTTTTTGATGTTGGTTTATTGTGCTAGTAGCCGATGTTATAAGAACTGCTGGTGCATATATATCAACTCCGGGGCCGTAATTACTAAAAACAGCTTTTTGATCTAAACTGTCACTGTGTGGTATTGCATCAATACCTCCAACAATTATGGCATTTGGCGAATGAGGTGACCCGCCTCTGTTATAATAATATACTTTCCCGTGTTGAGCGGTAACCTTATTATCGTAATCTGGACCGCCCGGAACGTCAATCTTTTGATAATTATTTCCGGCGGCTATTACAACATGTATTCCGGCATCAATTAACTGTTCTATATAGCCATTGATTGATTCTATAACCAATCGTACTCTATTTGTTACCGCGCCATAAAGACGATATCCGCTAGCGTATATAGTAGCGGCATTAGACCAAGCAGGAGAAGCAAAAGCATCTTTAAAAATTTCTGTATCTTTTACCAACATATCACGCTCGGACAACGCTGTTACTGTAGAGTTGTCTCCTCGATAAGTTATATTGGCAGTGGGAAACGATAAAGGAGCAGTTGTGTCGTACCAAACATAACCCACACTTAAATTTACAATCGTTGGGTTACGTTGTCCTGTAACAGGATCTGCAGCTTTATTAGCATGGAACCCTAAGATCGCTGATACGGCTTCTCCATTTTTTAATGATAATCCGTGTACTCTATCAGGTATACTGCTTAGGTCGCTATTTTTAATACTGTATAAATTTGCATTTTTTGCCCAACCGTTAACTCGTCCGGCTGCGATTGACATGCAACAAGTTCCGTGCCCATCAACATCGACATATAAGTAACTAGAAACAAAACCGTCGGGTGGAGTTAATTCTGGTGCGTAATCAAACCAATTAATTTTTTGCACTCTACTTTGCCCGTTAGCATCGTTAAACTCTGGGTGTTCTGCTTCTATTCCAGAATCAAAAACAATTATATCAACTCCAGTGCCATCAAGTGTATATGAGTATTGCGAATTGATCGTTGACCCTGATTTGTAATTGTTAACTGGGCTGTTGCATCGTTCCAACGCCCAATTGGCTGTCTTTGGGTCCAACGGAATAAAGTCGTATGGGTTGCGAGTAATTTCTTTTCCAGGGTTGGTTAACTTATTAAAGTTATTTCCTGTTTGAATTATTTCTGAGATTGCTGATATTTGACTAGGATCATCGACTCCTTGTACTCTAGAATCTTTTCTTAAGTGTTCTGCTTCGGTATCAGTTAACTCGTATGTGCAATTTCTATTAAGATAAGGCTGATCGTGATGAATTGGTACAGCACGGTCTGGGATAAATTCTAAACCTGTACTAGGGTTTTCAATTTCTTGCCAGAACTGAGTGTAGTCAACGTCTTTGCGTAGTGTAACAATATATGGTTTCATATTAGCTTACCGTTAAATTACCCCAGCTAGAGCCGGTGTATATTTGAATATTAGCGTAGGTGGTATTATATACCATGTCGCCTGCTTGCGGTGTTAGATTGGCCACAACTGCTTGTGTAAAGCTGGCCAATCTAAATAAACTTTGTGTAACTACTACAGCATTTTCGGCGCTCAAGTTCACGTTAGTTGTACTTGATATTGTAGGGATACCGGCACCAGATGCAACAAATGTGTTAGCAGAGAATACATTTGCTTCAAACGATTGTGCAGTTATTTTGGTTGCTGTAATATTACCAACTGTAATGTTACCAGTTACGCTGGCAGTAGTGGCAGTTACCTTGGTTGTTGTAACGTTACCAACTGTGGCATTGCCAGTGGATACAATAGTGCCTGTTGCTACTAAATTACCAGTGCTGACGTTTGCTGTAATAAGATTTCCGGCTACATTAGCAGTGGTGCTGTATAATTTAGATGTTGTGATATTACCAACAACAACGTTACCAGTGGCACCATTGAATGTAATCCAAGGAGCATTAAATGATCCATTTTTATAAAGACCAAAGTTATAATGCTCAACACCGGGATTAGTTCCGCGGCCAAGGCTGTCTCCCCAATCCCAAGTAAACACCGCATCAACTGCACTACCTGGATATACTTCTGCATTACCAAAACTTATGGCCACGTTGCCTGTGGTAAAACTGTTGGTGTTGTTGCCTACTTGCAACCAGTAACCAGGATTGCTGTTATTAACACCAGTGTAGTCTGTCAAGTGTATTTCACCATTGCCTGCAGAGTTTAATATAATACCAGCATCAGTTCCAGTGGTAGTGATAGTATCTCCTGAAAATACAATATTACCAGTCTCGGGTGTTAAGCTGGCTGTGCTTTGTATTGTACCATCTGGGAAATAAATCTTATTACCAACTATTACATTGGCGCTGGTAATATTGCCTGTAATACTAATTGGGCCGGTGGTTAGATTAGCAGTGAATCCTGCTATCTTAGTGTTGGCACTGGTAACATTGGCTTGTATCAGAGAAATGCTTGAATTGGCCTGGTTTAACCCATTGGCTAGATTAGTTAATTCTACGTTGGCATAGGTACCGTAGTTTTGTATTTTAAGATTAGAAATTGTAGACAGCGTGTTGGCATAGGTTCTAATATTTGTAATTGCGGCATTGGCATATGATTGATATGCACCAATGTTGGCGTTGGCATATAACTGATATGCACCAACGTTGGCTTGTAAAGTACTAACACTATTTGCTGTATTACCAATAGTTGAATTTGCCCAAGATTGGTATGATGATGTGTTACTAATTAAAGTTGATAGCGTACCAGCAGAAGCAAAAACAGCATTGGCATAAATTTGATATGCGCCAAGGTTGGCTTTAATAGTGTTAATGTTGTTTGTTGCTGTGCCTATATTGGCATTGGCATATTGATAATATGCACCAACATTGGCCTGCAATGTATATATTGCAGAACTTTGTGTTGCGGCATTGGCAAATAAAGTAGTGATATTAGTTAATGCACCATCTAAATTATTGTGGTCATTGGCAACTGTGCTGATGTTTGAAACCATTGATGCATTTAACGCATCAACATAACTCTTCATAACAGTGTTAGCTGTAGTG
>Ga0114978_10001691_pt1 | contig 18512 bp, 18 predicted proteins | sample S_140212_EF_Meta_FD_87027 | JGI IMG/M metagenome (GOLD analysis project Ga0114978, IMG submission 87027) | Freshwater microbial communities from Lake Simoncouche, Canada to study carbon cycling - S_140212_EF_MetaG | ecosystem: Environmental > Aquatic > Freshwater > Lake | place: Lake... | reverse complement strand
GCGACGATGCCGACCACCCCCTCGTGGAAGTCGGGGTCGAAGACGCAGATCGCCGGCGGCGGCGGATCGCCGTCGTCGAACAGCGATTCGGCGATGGCCATCGCCTGCTCGCGCATATCGCCCTCGATCACCCGGCGTTCGCGGTTGATGGCGTCCAGCGCCTTGGCCAGCTCGGCCGCGCGCGTCGGGTCGTCGCTGAGCAGGCATTCGATGCCCAGCCTCATGTCGCTCAGGCGGCCGGCAGCGTTGATGCGCGGCCCCAGCGCAAAGCCGAAGTCAAAAGTGGTCGCGGCCCGCGCCGATCGCCCCGCCGCCACGAACAGCGCCGCCAGACCGGCGGTCAGCGCGCCGGCGCGTATGCGCTTGAGCCCTTGCGCGACCAGCCGCCGGTTGTTGGCGTCGAGCCGCACCACGTCGGCCACCGTACCGAGCGCGACCAGCGGCAGCAGCGCGTCGAGCTTGGGCTGGTTGGCCTGCGTGAAGACACCGCGCGCGCGCAGTTCCGAACGCAGCGCCAGCAGCACATAAAACATCACGCCGACGCCGGCGATCGCCTTGCTGTCGAAGCCGCAGCCGGGCTGGTTCGGGTTGACGATGACGTCGGCGTCGGGCAGCATCGCCGCCGGCAGGTGGTGGTCGGTCACCAGCACCTGCAGGCCGAGCGCGCGCGCACGCGCGACGCCCTCGATGCTGGCGATGCCGTTGTCGACGGTGATCAGCACGTCGGCGCCGCTGGCCTTGACGCGTTCGGCGATCGGCGCGGTCAGCCCGTAGCCGTCGATGACCCGGTCCGGAACGATGAACCCGAGCTGCTGCGCTCCGAGCAGGCGCAGTCCGCGCATGCCGACCGCGCAGGCGGTGGCGCCGTCGCAGTCGTAGTCGGCGACGATGCACAGCCGGCGTTGGTCAGCGATCGCGTCGGCCAGCAAAACGGCGGCCTCGTGCGCGCCCTTGAGGCCCGACGGCGGCAGCAGCCGGTTGAGGCCCTCGTCGAGTTCGTCCATGCCCGTGACGCCGCGCGCCGCGTACAGGCGCGCGAGCAGCGGGTGCAGGCCGGCCTGCTCAAGGGTCCAGAGCGCGCGCGGCGGAACGTCGCGGGTGCTGATTTTCATAAGCCTTGCTGCACGCTGTGCAGGCTGACGGGTTGCAGGCGTTGGCGCAGCCGCGCCAGCCAGTGGCGGCGCGCCGGGCCATAGCGTGCTGCGCGGGTGGGCGCGCACAGGGTGAGTTGCGCCTTCGCGCCCGCGCGCAGTTGGGCCAGCAGCGCCTGGCCATGCGTCGCGTCGACCTGCTGCCACGCCTGCGCCCAGGCCACCCAGTCCTGCGCCAGCGCGGGCAGGCGCAGGGAGTCGGCGACGACCAGGTCGGCCGGCGGCTGCACGCTGGCTGACGCGTTGAGGCGGCCCGATCCGCTGACCCAAAAGGAGTTCACCGCCAGCGCACCGCGGGCGCCGCGCGCGTCGTTCACCGGGTGGGTGTACAGCAGCATCTGCATTTCGTTTTGCAGCCTGCGCAGGCTCGGGGCTCTGGGCATCCAGCGGCTGATATCGCGGCCAATCGCCCGATCCAGCGCGGCGCTGGGAAGATCGCCAAACACGTCGCCACGGGCGAGCCAGCGCGTAGGCGCAGCGTATTGCAGGTCGATGGCGTCGCCGGCGAAGTAGGGCTGCATCGCCGCGAGCAGGGCGCGCGACTCGGGCTCCTGCAACGCCAGCGCCTGCGGGTCGCGCAGCGTGATCCGGTCGGCGCCGACGACGCAGTGCACCGGCGTGATCCAGGCCCAGGCCTGCCCGTTCGTCGCCTGCCCGCTGCGCGCGAGTTCCATCGCGGCGCCAGGTACGCAGCCGTCGGCCGCGTCGACGCCGCACAGCGCGGCCACGATGCGCTCGTGCGCGGGCGTCAGGCTGTCGTCGCCGAAGCGCTCCAGCGCCAGCGGCGCCAGCGTGCGCAGCAGCGTTTGCAGCGCGGGCAGGCGCAGGCCGGGGCTCGCCGCGACGCCCGCTTGCGGGTCGCACAGCGCAAATGGAATCAGCAGGTGCATGGCCGCATTGTCCCGGAACGCTGGCGCACCCGGTGGCCGCGCCGGGATGCCACAATCGCGCCAGCGTGCCTACCGAGCCCGTTCCCACCCACCGGACCCGAGCCGACCTCCCTTATTCGCCGATGCAAGTCCCCTACGAGCTGAGCCTGGGCTGGCGCTATACCCGTGCTGGCCGGTCGACCCGGCGCAACGGCTTTATTTCGTTCATATCGGGCGTGTCGATGTTCGGCATCGCGCTGGGGGTGGCGGCGCTGATCATCGTGCTCAGCGTGATGAACGGCTTTCAGAAGGAGGTGCGCGACCGCATGCTCGGCGTGGTCTCGCACATCGAGATACTCGCGCCCGGTGGCGCTGCGCTGCCCGACGTGGCGCGCAGCCTGGCGCAGGCGGGCGCCAACGCCGAGGTCGTCGCTGCCGCGCCCTTTGTCGCCGCGCAGGGACTGCTGGCCCGCGGTGAGGACATGAAGGCGACGCTGGTGCGCGGAATCGACCCGGCGCGCGAACCCGCAGTGACCGATATGGCGCTGGGCCTGCGCAAGGCCGGCCTCGACAAGCTGGTCGCAGGCTCTTTTGGCCTGGTGGTGGGCGCCGAACTCGCGCGCGCGCTGGGTCTGGCGGTGGGCGACCGGGTCACGCTGATCACGCCCGCGGGCCAGGTGACGCCGGCGGGGGTGGTGCCGCGGCTCAAGCAGATGGACGTGGTCGGCGTGTTCGACTCGGGCCATTTCGAGTACGACGCCGGGTTGGTGCTGATGCATATCGACGACGCGCAGCGGCTGTACCGGCTCGAGGGCCCGAGCGGCATCCGGCTCAAGTTGCGCGACCTGCACCGGGCCCGCGCGGTCGCCGCGCAGCTGTCGGGCAGCATGGACGGCGATCTGCTGGTGCGCGACTGGACGCGCCAGAACCGCAGCTGGTTTGCCGCAGTGCAGGTGGAAAAAACCATGATGGCGATCATCCTGACGCTGATCGTCGCGGTGGCGGCGTTCAACCTGGTCAGCACGCTGGTGATGACGGTGACCGACAAGCGCGCCGACATCGCGATCCTCAGGACGCTGGGCGCCAGTCCTGCGAGCATCATGGCCATCTTCGTCGTCCAGGGTGCGATGGTCGGCGCCATCGGAACGCTGGCCGGGCTCGGGTTGGGGCTCGGCGTTGCCAGCCATATTGACGTCATCGTCCCGGCGCTCGAGCGGCTTTTCAATGCGAGCTTTTTGCCCAAGGACATCTACCTGATCAACCGCATGCCGAGCGACCCCCAAAGCGCCGACATCGTTCCGATTGCGCTGGTGTCGCTGGGGCTGGCTTTTCTGGCGACGCTGTACCCCAGCTGGCGCGCCAGCCGGGTCAACCCGGCCGAGGCGCTGCGCTATGAGTGAGGCCGACGGACCCGGCGCCGCGCCGCAGCCGGCCGTGCTGTGCGCGCAGGCGCTGGCCAAGCGCTTTAGCGAAGGCCGGCTCGACGTCAGCGTGCTGCGCGGCGTCGACCTGCAGGTGCGCCGCGGCGAGACGCTGGCCATCGTCGGCGCGTCGGGTTCGGGCAAAAGCACCTTGCTGCACCTGCTCGGTGGCCTCGACGCGCCCAGCAGCGGCAGCGTGCGCCTGATGGGTTGCGAGATGGCGCAGCTTGACGCGGCGCAGCAGGGCGTGATGCGCAACCGGCACCTCGGCTTTGTCTACCAGTTCCACCACCTGCTGCCCGAATTCAGCGCGCAGGACAACGTCGCGATGCCGCTGTGGATACGCCGTCTGCCGCGCGCCGAGTGCGCGCGCATCGCGCTGCAGACGCTGGCCAGCGTCGGCCTGGCCGAGCGTGCGTTGCACCGGCCCGCCGAGCTCTCCGGCGGCGAGCGCCAGCGCGTCGCGATTGCCCGCGCACTGGTCACCCGGCCCGACTGCGTGCTGGCCGACGAGCCCACCGGCAACCTGGACCGCGCCAGCGCCGACGGCGTGTTCGATTTGATGCTGCAGTTGGCGCGCGACCAGGCAACGGCATTCGTCGTGGTGACCCATGACGAGCGCCTGGCGGCGCGCTGCGCGCGCCGGCTGCGGCTGGTGCTGGGCCAGTTGTCCGAGGCCGGCTGAGCCGCGCCGGCGCCTCACAGTATCCGGTTGAACCAGGCCAGCGACAGCGCCGCCGCGCTGATGGCCAGCACGGCGGCCAGCAGCGCGAGCAGGCCTGAAATCTCGGTTTCCTTTTTTTCTACCGTCAGGCGCGTGCTGAGCTTTTCGTAGACCTGCTTGAGCGTCTCGGCGCTGCCGGCGTAGAAATATTCGGCCTGCGTCGCCAGCGCCACCTGCTTGAGCGTTGCCTCGTCCAGCCGTACCCGCATCGACCAGCCCTCAAAGCCGATGGTTTCGCCGTCGACGGTTCCCACGCCCACCGTATATACCCGCACCCCCCGGTCCGCCGCCATCTTTGCCGCCTCCATCGTGTCGACCCCGGTGGTGCGTTGGCCGTCGGTCAGCAGAATCAGCGCGGCCGACCCGTAAGACCCCGGCGCCACCGGAACGAAGTCCTTTTTTTCCTTCTTCGGTGCCTGGTCGATGGCGTAGCTGCGCGGCTTGCCGCTGCCGTAGGTCAGCGCCGCCAGGTCGATGCCCTGGTCGGGGAACAGTTCCGCCAGCGATACCACGATGCCGCTGCCGATCGCGGTGCCGCGCTGCAGCTGGAACTTGTCGATCGCGGCGACCAGGTCTTCGCGGCTTAGCGTGGGCGGCTGCACCACCTGCGCCGATCCGGCGAAAGCGACGATGCCGACCCGCACGCTGCGCGGCAGTTCGGCCAGGAAGGCCTTGGCGGCGTTTTGCGAAGCGACCAGCCGGTTGGGCTTGACGTCGGTGGCGCGCATGCTGCCCGACACGTCCATCGCCAGCATGATCGTTTCCTGCGTCGACGGCAGCGCAATCACCGCGAAGGGGCGCGCCGCAGCCACCAGCATCACCGCAATCGCCAGCAGGAACAGCGCCGGCGGCAGATGGCGGCGCCAGTGCAGACGGTTCCCCATCGCCTCGCGCACGATCGATAGGCTGGCAAAGCGCAGCGCCAGTTGCTTCTTGCGCCGGAGCAGCCACCAGTAGGCGGCGATCAGCAGCGGCAACAGCAGCAGCAGCCACAGGAACTGCGGCCAGAGGAAGTTCAGCGGAAGGGTCATCGTTCTGCCTCGGTTGGTCGAACGCGGCTTGCGCGCGCTGGCGCTATGCCCCCGCGCGCAGATGCGCCGGCATCGCGCGCGCACCGGCGAGTCGGCTGCGTCGCTTGCGCAGGTCGGTAAATCGCAGCAGCGATTGCAGCAGGTCGTCGTCGGTGCCTAGCTCGAGCGCGTCGACACCGGCGCGGGTGAACGCCGCACGCAGTTGCGCGTCGCGCTGCTGCGCGAGCTGGGCGAAACGGCTGCGAAAGCCGGCGTCGTGGGTGTCGACCATCAGCAACTCGCCGGTTTCGGCGTCGCGCATCGGTATCAGGCCGAGGTCGGGCAGCGCGCGCTCCATCGGATCGATCAGCCGCACCGCGATGACCTCGTGGCGCTGCGCGAGCATGCCCAGCGGCTGCTCCCAGCCCGGCTCGCTGACGAAGTCCGACACCACGAAGACGGTCGATCGCCGGCGCACCACCGCGGCTGCGGCGTGCAGCAGCTCGTGCAGCCGGGTGCTGCCCGACGCGCCGGCGGGCGGCTGCTGTGCATGCTGCGCGATGGCGTGCAGCAACTGCAGCACCTGCATGCGCCCGCCGCGCGCCGGCAGCACCCGGTCCACCCCCGTGCGGTACAGCAGCGCGCCGACCCGGTTGCCGTGGCGGGTGAGCAGCCGTGCCAAAACGGCGACGAATTCCGCCGACACCGTGCGCTTGCGCTGCGCGCCCGAGCCGAAGTCGACCGATGCGCTCAGGTCCAGCAGGAACCAGGCCGCCATTTCGCGGTCTTCGGTGAACACCCGCACATGCGGAACGCCCAGGCGCGCGCTCACATTCCAGTCGATATGGCGCACGTCGTCGTGCTGCTGGTATTCGCGCAGGTCGGCCAGGTCCAGCCCGGCGCCGCGCAGCAGCGTGCGGTAATCACCCTGCAGCAGCCCGTCAAGGCGCCGGATCGTTCCCCACTCGAGCCGGCGCAGCATCTGCTCGGCGCCCGCCGTCGGCAGCGCCGGCGGGTCGCTGGCGGGCGTTGGGGTGGCCTTGGGTTTGAAGAACCGCAGCATCGACGGGTCCTGGGCTTCGGCGGCTGGCGGGCCGGGCCTCAGGCCGGCGCCGGAACATGCTCGAGCGGCCGCGCCGGCATGGCAATCTTGGCCATGATGGTGGCGATCAGGTCGTCCGCGCTCAGCCCTTCGGACAGCGCTTCGTAGGACAGCACCAGCCGGTGGCGCAGCACATCGGGAACCAGGTCGGCCATGTCCTCGGGCAGCACGTAGCCGCGCCCGCGCAACATCGCCAGCGCGCGGGCGGCCTCGGTGAGGTTGATCGTCGCGCGCGGACTCGCCCCGTAGCTGATCAGACGGCGCAGGTCCTTGAGGTCGTGCCGTTCAGGGTCGCGCGTCGCGGCTACGAGGCGCACCGCGTATTGCACCAGCGACGGGTCGACATACACGTCGCGGCAGGCGCGTTGCAGTTGCGCCAGCTGCTCGGTCGTTGCCACCGCGCTGACCGCCACCGCCGGGCCGGTGACGCGCTGCACGATGACGAACTCCTCTTCTTCGCTGGGGTAGTCGACCAGCACCTTCATCATGAAGCGGTCGACCTGCGCCTCGGGCAGCGGGTAGGTGCCTTCGGTCTCGATCGGGTTTTGCGTCGCCATCACCAGAAAAGGCAATGGCACCGGGTGCGAAACGCCGGCGATCGTCACCTGGCGCTCCTGCATCACTTCGAGCAGCGCGCTTTGCACCTTGGCCGGCGCACGGTTGATCTCGTCGGCCAGCAGCAGGTTGGTGAATACCGGTCCCAGCGCGGTGCCGAACTCGCCGGTCTTCTGGTTGTAGAAACGCGTTCCCACCAGATCGGCCGGCACCAGATCGGGCGTGAACTGGATGCGCTTGAAGCTGCCGCGAACCGTGTTGGCCAGCGTCTTGATGGTCAGCGTCTTGGCCAGCCCGGGAACGCCTTCGACCAGCAGGTGGCCCTGCGCCAGCATGGCGACCATTACCCGCTCGAGAAAGCGGTCCTGGCCGACGACGACGCGCTTGACCTCGTAGAGTATCTGCTCCATCAGTTGGGCGGTGTCGCGCGTCGCGGGGCGGGTGTCCATGGCCTTCCTTTCGGCTGGTAGGGGGTTTAAAACGGATGCATTCCGACCGCCAGGGCCGCGCTTTCGATCGGCACCGCGAAGCCGATGCCGATGAAGGTGCGCTGCTGACCGGGGTTCAGGATCGCGGTGACGATGCCCACCACCTGGCCATCCATGGTGACCAGCGGCCCCCCTGAATTGCCCGGGTTGGCCGCTGCGTCGAACTGGATCAGGTTGCCGATTTGGTGGCCGCCGTCGGGCGAGCGAAAGGAGCGCTTGAGGCCCGACACCACGCCGGCGGACGCGGAGGGGCCGATGCCGAAGGGAAAGCCGACTGCGAGCACCTGGTCGCCGCTTTGCAGGTCGTGCGTTGATCGCATCGTGGCGGCGATCAGGTCGTCCGGTATCCGGTGCGCCTGCAGCACCGCCAGGTCATTTTCCGGTTGCACGCTCTTGATCGACGCAGTGGTCTCGAGGCCGTCGGCGAATACCAGCCTGATCGTCTCTGCGCCCTGCACCACATGCAGGTTGGTCAGGATGATGCCTTTGTCGACGATGACCACGCCGGTGCCGACGCCGTGCTCCACCTCGTTGCGCCCGCTGGGCCCCGCCACGTAGCTGGTCACCCGCACCACCGAGGGCGCTATCTGGCCATAGGCGGCTGCGGCGGCAGAGGGCAGCGGGTTGGTCTCGAGAGTCTTGAGCACCGCGGCGTCGATGTCGTCCTGCGTCAGCTTGCGCGGCGCCTGGGCCAGCAGCAGTGCGACGGCCAGCAGCAGCGCGAGCGCGAGCAATCCGATCGCCGACCACAGCAGCCGCGGGTCGGATGGCGCCGGCCAGCGCCGGCGCTTGGGCGCGGCGGGCTGCGTGGGCGCCGCAGGAGCGCGTTGGCCTGCGGGGCTGGATCGGCTGTAGCGAGCAGGGCTGCGCATCGGTTCAACAGACTGGTGGGCGTGGTGGTTGGACGGGGCTTTCCCCCAACCTTAGCACGGCTGCGCCGGCTCAGCCGCGCGCGGGGCATCGGACCGGACGCGCGCAGGTGCCGAACCGGCATTGTGGACAATCGCGCTGCGCGCCGGGCATGGCCTATGCGCGCTTGCCGCCACCAAGTTAATAAGGGGCTTTTCGCGATGGACTGCTGGATCGACACCCACTGCCACCTGGACGCGCCGGAATTCGCCGCCGACGCGCCCGCCGTTCGCGCGCGCGCCGCTGCGGCGGGCGTTGCCCACTGCGTCATTCCGGCGGTGGCAGTGGCGCATTTTGACGCGGTGCGCGCGCTCGCGCATGGCCACGGCGACAGCTATGCGCTGGGAATCCATCCGCTGTGCGTCGCGCAGTCGCGCGAGCAGGATCTGCAGGCGCTTGACCGCGCGCTCGGCGCGCATCGCGACGACCCCCGGCTGGTGGCGGTCGGTGAAATCGGCCTGGATTTCTTCGTTCCCGCGCTGTGCCAGAGCCCGCTGCGCGAACGCCAGGAATATTTTTATGCCGAGCAGCTCAAGCTCGCGCGCAAGCACGCACTGCCGGTGATCCTGCACGTGCGCCGCTCCGCCGACCGGCTGCTGCGCGCGCTGCGCGCGCTGCAGCCGGCGGGGGGCTGGAGCGGCATTGCCCACGCCTTCGCCGGCAGCGCGCAGCAGGCCGACGCTTTTGTGCAGGCCGGCTTCAAGCTCGGCTTTGGCGGCGCGCTCACCTTCGAGCGCGCCTTGGCGCTGCGCCGGCTCGCGGTGTCGTTGCCGCTGTCGGCGCTGGTGCTCGAGACCGATGCCCCCGACATCGCGCCGCACTGGCTTTACCGCACGGCGGCCGAGCGCGCAGCCGGACAGCCGCAGGGCCGCAACGAGCCTGCCGAGCTGGTGCGCATCGGCGCCCTGATGGCGGGTCTGCGCGGCATCGATGCGCAGGCGCTGGCGGCTGCCACCCGCGCCAACGCCTGTGCCGCGCTGCCGCGGCTCGCGGGCCTGCTGGTATAAATCCCCATGTCCCTGAACGCCAAAGTCCCGCTTGCCGACGTCCATTTTTCTGACCAGGGGCCGGTGCGCCACCTGCATCTGGACTCGGTCTGGATCCAGGGCTCGATGCTGATCGACTCGCCGCAGGTGCTGGTGCACCAGTACATCCAGCGCATGATGGCTTGGCTGCTGTTTGTCGATCCGGCCAGCGTGGCGGCGCGGCGCGCGATGCAGCTCGGTCTTGGCGCCGGGTCGCTGACCAAGTATTGCCACAAGGTGCTGAAAATGCGCACCACCGCCATCGAGATCAACCCCAAGGTGCTGCTCGCCTGCCGCGGCTGGTTCAAGCTGCCGCCCGACAATGCGCGCATGCAGGTGGTGCTGGCCGACGCCGAGCGGGAAATTCAGGACCCCACGTGGTGGGGCCAGATCGACGCGCTGCAGGTCGACCTGTACGACCACGACGCTGCGGCACCGGTGCTCGACAGCGAGGCTTTTTACGCCAACTGTCGCCGCCTGCTGACCCAAGACGGCTGCATGAGCGTCAACCTGTTTGGCCGATCGTCGAGTTACGCCCGCAGCGTGCAGAAGATCGCCGCCGCTTTCGGCGCCGACGCCGTATGGCCCTTCAAGGCGACGCGCGAGGGCAACACCGTCGTGCTGGCGCAGAGAACTGCCTCGCGGCCCGCGCGCGCGCTGCTCACCGCCCGGGCCGAATCCGTCGCCGGGCAATGGGGGCTTCCCGCTGAGCAGTGGGTGCGGGTTCTCAAGCCGCTGGCCTGAACCCGGGTGCTTGGCCTTCCTGCGCGGGCCAGGGCTGCGCGGCGCCTAGGTGTAATCCACAACATGAGTTCTGGAAAAATCCGGGCACAATGCGGGGGATCAAGAAAACCGTCTGAGGAGACAAGGAATGAATATCAAGAGTCAGAAGGACTTTTTTTCGGGGCTGATGTTCATGGCCGTCGGGCTCGCCTTCGCATGGGGTGCGACCAGTTACAAGATCGGCGATGCCGCACGCATGGGGCCGGGCTACTTCCCGCTGCTGCTCGGCGTGCTGATGGCGATCCTGGGCGGGGTCATCACCTTCAAGTCGCTGGTGGTCGAGACCGAGGATGGCGACAAGATCGGCAGCTGGGCCTGGAAGCCGGTGGTGTTCATCATCGCCGGCAATCTGGCTTTTGGCATCCTGCTCGGGGGTCTGCCGAGCATCAAGCTGCCGGCGATGGGGCTGATAGCCGGCATCTACGCGCTGACGCTGATTGCGGCGAATGCCGGCGACGAGTTTGACCTGAAGGAGGTGCTGGTACTGGCGACGGTTTTGTCGGTCATCTGCTACTTCACCTTCATCAAGCTGCTCAACCTGCAGTTCCCGGTCTGGCCTGCATTCATCACCGGTTAAGGACTAGAAAATGGACCTGATTGCCAACCTGTCGCTCGGCTTTGGCGTGGCCTTCACGCCGATCAACCTGATGTACGGTTTCATCGGCTGCATGCTCGGAACGCTGATCGGCGTGCTGCCGGGTATCGGCCCGCTGGCGACCATCGCGATGCTGCTTCCTGCCACCTACGCGCTGCCACCGGTGTCGGCGCTGATCATGCTCGCGGGCATCTACTACGGCGCGCAGTACGGCGGCTCGACGACCGCGATCCTGGTCAACCTGCCGGGCGAGTCGTCGTCGGTGGTGACCGTGATCGATGGCTACCAGATGGCGCGCAAGGGAAGGGCGGGCCCGGCGCTCGCTGCCGCAGGTCTGGGCTCCTTTTTCGCCGGCTGTGTCGGCACCCTGGTGCTGGCGGCCTTTGCCGTGCCGCTGACCGAAGTCGCTTTCAAGTTCGGCCCGGCAGAGTACTTCTCGCTGATGGTGCTGGGCCTGATCGGCGCGGTGGTGCTGGCGTCGGGTTCGCTGCTCAAGGCGGTGGGCATGATCCTGCTGGGACTGCTGATGGGGCTGGTCGGGACCGATGTGAACTCGGGCGTCGCGCGCTATAGCTTTGACATACCGGAGCTGACCGACGGCATCGGCTTTATCGTCATCGGCATGGGGGTTTTTGGTTATGGCGAGATCATCAGCAACCTGGGCAAGCATGAAAGCGAGCGCGAGGTGTTCACCGCGAAGGTGGAGGGCCTGTTCCCGACCAAGGCCGACTTTCTGAATATCATTCCCGCCGTTTTGCGCGGAACCGCGCTGGGGTCGATGCTCGGCATTCTGCCCGGCGGCGGCGCGGTGATGGCGGCATTCGCTGCTTACACGCTGGAAAAGAAAACGCCGCTCAGGCCCGGCGAGATACCTTTTGGCAAGGGCAACATCCGCGGCGTCGCGGCGCCCGAGTCGGCCAACAACGCGGCCGCGCAGACCTCCTTCATACCGCTGCTGACGCTGGGCATTCCGCCCAACGCGGTGATGGCGCTGATGGTCGGTGCGATGACGATCCACAACATACAGCCCGGCCCGCAGGTGATGACCAGCAACCCGGAGCTGTTCTGGGGTCTGATCGCGTCGATGTGGATCGGCAACGCGATGCTGATCGTGCTGAACCTGCCGCTGATCGGCATCTGGATCAAGTTGCTGACGGTTCCCTACCGCTGGCTGTACCCGGCGATCGTGCTGTTTTGCGCCATCGGCGTCTACTCGACCAACAACAACACCTTCGACATCTGGTTGGTGGGCCTGTTCGGCGCCATCGGCTACCTGTTCGTCAAGCTCGGAACCGAGCCTGCGCCGCTGCTGCTGGGCTTTATCCTAGGGCCGATGATGGAAGAAAACCTGCGCCGCGCGCTGCTGCTGTCGCGCGGCGACTGGAGCGTCTTCGTCACCCGCGGCTTGTCGGCGAGTCTGCTGGCGGTGGCGGTGTTCCTGCTGGTGATCGTGATGCTGCCGGCGGTGAAGAAAAGCCGCGAAGAGGCTTTTGTCGAAGACTGAGCCTGCCCGGCCCCCGCACGCGGCGCCGAGGCTGCCGCGTTGCGTATGCGGCAGCCTCGGGTGCCGTTGCGACTTCTTAATGCGAGACTCCGATGAAGTTCCTGCCCATCAGCGCCGCTCTCATCGCCGCAGCGGCACTCGTCCCGCATGCGGCGCAGGCCCAGAGCGACTGGCCGAGCAAACCGGTGCGCATCGTCGTTCCCTATTCGCCCGGCGGCAGCGCCGACACCTTGGGCCGTTTCATCGCCAAGCACCTGGGCGAGGCCTTCAAGCAAAGCTTTGTCGTCGACAACAAAGCCGGCGCCGGTGGCATCATCGGCTCGCAACTGGTCGCCAAGGCGCCGCCAGATGGCTACACGCTGGTCGTGTCGGGGATCGGCTCGCATGTGATTGCGCCGATCGAGACGCCCAACTCTTTTGACCCGATGAAGGACTTCACCCACATCGCGATGCTCGGCGGCCCGCCGCTGGCGGTGATCGTCAACGCCGAGGTTCCGGTCAAGGACTTCAAGGCGCTCACGCCCTACATCAACGCCATGCCCAAAGGCCTGAGCTGGGGCTCGCCCGGAGCCGGTACCCACGGCCATCTGACCGGTGAGCTGTTTCGCGCCGCTGGCGGACTGAACATGGTCCACATCAACTACAAGGGCGCCGGGCCGGCGGTCGCCGACCTGCTGGGCAACCAGATCCAGGCGGCGGTGATGACGCTGAGCTCGGCCAACGCGCATGTGCAAAGCGGCAAGCTGCGCCTGCTCGCGCTGTCGTCGCCCAAGCGGCTGCCCGAGTACCCGACGACGCCGACGCTGGCCGAACTCGGCTATCCGGGCCTGACCGGAACCACCTGGTTCTCGCTGTCGGGTCCGCCGGGCATGGCGCCGGCGCTGGCCGACAAAATCAACGCCGAGGTGCGACGCGGCATGCAGAGCGCCGCTGCGCGCACCCTGATGGCCAACGAGAGCATGGAAACCGCCGACTACGATGCGCCGGCGTTCAGCCGCTATGTGGCGTCCGAAATCGAGCGCTGGTCACCGGCGGTGCGCTCGCTGAGCAAGCCGGCGAAGTAGGGCTTGCGCCGGCGGCCGGCTGCGGCCGAGCGCTGCGATTGCCTAGAACTCGATCGACACCAAGCCGTCGGCGTCGATCATGGTGCGGTAGGTCTTTAGCGGGATCATGCACGGCGGCTCGACGACCGCGCCGGTGCGGATGTTGAAGGCGCCATTGTGGAAGTCGCACTCGACCACTTCGCCGGTGATGCAGCCCTCCGACAGCGAGCCCGGTCCGTGGGTACAGGCGTCGTCGGTGACCAGAAACTCGCCTTCCAGGTTAAACACCGCCAGCGTCAGTTCGCCGCGCTCGACGCGGATGGCGCACCCGGGTGCCACTTCTTCGGGTTTGCACAGGGCGATGCGGCTGCAGGGTTCCGTCATAAAACTCAGGCTCCAGGTTGACAGGGGACGAGCCCGAATGGTATCCTGTCTTGGCTGGAGGAACACCGTTCTTTCATGAGGAACAATCTGCGCGCCCCCGGGGCCGCAGCACCAAGCGGCGCCGAAGATGCTCAAACCCGAACAGAACGACCTCCTGACCCAGACCGGCCCCGGCACCCCGATGGGCCAGCTTTTTCGGCGCTACTGGCAGCCCGCGCTGCTGTCCGAGGAACTCGCGCTTGCGGACGGCGCGCCAGTGCGTCTGCAGCTGCTGTCCGAGCGCATGATTGCCTTTCGCGACAGCGCCGGACGCCTGGGCGTGATCGACGAGTTCTGCGCGCACCGGGGTGTGTCGCTGTGGTTCGGCCGCAATGAAGAGGGCGGCATCCGCTGCCCCTACCACGGCTGGAAATACGACGTCAACGGCCAGTGCCTGGAGGTTCCGTCGGAGTCGCCCGAAAGCGGTTTTTGCAATCGGGTGAAGCTCAAGTCCTACCCGCTGGTCGAGCGCGGCGGCGTGATCTGGATTTATATGGGGCCGCCCGAACTGCAGCCGGCCTTGCCCGAATGGGAATTCGCCACCGTTGCGGCAAACCAGAGCTTCACCAGCAAGCGGCTGCAGGAGTGCAACTGGCTGCAGGCGATGGAGGGCGGTATCGACTCGAGCCATGTGTCGTTCCTGCACAGCGGTGCGCTCCATTCCGACCCGCTGTTCAAGGGCGCCAAAGGCAACCAGTACAACCAGAACGACAAGCGGCCGGTGTTCGACGTGGTGCCGTCGGACGGCGGCCTGTACGTCGGCGCCCGGCGCAACGCCGAAGAAGGCAACTACTACTGGCGCGTGACGCCCTGGGTGATGCCGAGCTTCACCATGGTGCCGCCGCGCGGCGACCATCCGCTGCATGGGCATTTCTGGGTGCCGATCGACGATCACAACAACTGGGCCTGGAGCTTTGACTACCACCCGACGCGCGCGCTCAGCGCGACCGAGGTGCAGGCGATGCAGGACGGCAAGGGCGTGCATGTGCGCTACGTTCCCGGCAGCTACCGCCCGCTGCAGAACAAGGACAACGACTACCTGATGGATCGCGCCGCGCAAAAGGCGGGAACCGCCTACAGCGGCATCGAGGGCATTGGGATGCAGGACGCGTCGCTGCAGGAAAGCATGGGCGCGATACAGGACCGTACGCGCGAAAACCTGGTGTCGACCGACAACGGCATCATCATGGCGCGCCAGCGCCTGATGAAGGCCGCGCGCGCGCTCGCCGACAAGGGAACGCCGCCGCCCGGGCTCGACGGCGACAGCCAGCGCATCCGATCGACCGCGATCGTCCTGCCGGCGGCGCAGCGCTTGGAGGAAGCGGCGCGCGAGGCGATGCGCGCCGAGCCCGGCAAGCGCCACCAGTCGGTATGAGCCGGCGCGAGCGGCTCTGCGAGCGCTGCCATGCTGGGCCATTTGCGCAACGCAGCGCTGCGCGACAGCCAGACGCAGGCGCTGGAGCGGCTGCAGGACTGGACCCGCACGCGCTTCGCGCTCGACGCCGGGCAGGTGGTGATGGCCGCCGAGCTGCGCTGCGCGCTGCCGGGCTGCCCGCCGCTGGAAACCGTGGTGGTTTTCTGGACCGCGCCCGACGCGCGCCACCAGTTCAAGCTGTTCAAGCCGGCGCAGCAGGTGCAGCCCGAGGACCTGCCCTACGCCTGGCAGAAGAACGGGCTGCGCGTCGATGCCGGCACGGGCTGCGACTGCTGCTAGGCGCCGTACCGACCCTCTTTTTTGCACAGGAGACCCGCCTATGAGCGAGCTCAGGCTCAGGACCGTCACCCGCACCCAGGGCAACAACCAGGCGCTCAAGGACGGCAGCGTGGTGCCGCAGGGCTTCTCCTTCGCGTTCGAGGAGGTGCCGGTGCTGGTCGACGCCTTCCGGCGCATGGTGCGCGGCATGGAGTTCGACGTCTGCGAGATGGCGTTGACCACCTACATCTGCGCGCGGGCGCACGGCAAGCGCTTCACCGCGCTGCCGGTGTTTCTGGTGCGGGCTTTTCACCACGGCGCCATCCTGGTCAACACCCGCAGCGGCATCCGTACGCCCAAGGACCTGGAAGGGCGGCGCGTCGGCGTCAACCGCGGCTACACCGTCACCACCGGCCTGTGGGCGCGCAGCGTGCTGCAAGACGAATATCAGGTGGACCTGAGCAAGATTACCTGGGTGCTGTCGGGTGACGAGCATGTGGCCGAATACCGGCCACCGTCCAACGTGGTTCCGATAGCGCCCGGTCGCACGATGGCCGAGATGCTGGCCAGCGGCGAACTGGCGGCTGCGATCGGCGTCGAGTCCGAGCATGCCGACGTGGCGCCCCTGATCGCCAACGCGCAGGACGCCGGGTTGGCGGCGCTGCGCGCGCGCGGCCATTACCCGATCAACCATCTGGTGGTGGTGCGCGATGAACTGCTGCAGGCCGAGCCGGCGCTGGCCGGTGCGGTCTTCGACAGCTTCGTGCGCTCCAAGCGGATCTATCTCGAGCGCCTGAAGGCAGGCACGCTGGAAAAGCCGAGCGCCGTCGACGCGCTGCACCAGCGGGTGATGGCGATCACCGGCGACCCGCTGCCCTACGGCATCGCGCCCAACCGGGCGGTACTCGACGACATCGTCGGGCACTGCCTGCGCCAGGGAATCATCCAGACGCCGGTCCGGGTCGAGGACCTGTTCGCCCCGGCCACCCACGGGCTCAGCGGGTGAGCCGTCGGCCGGGCGACGGCGGGTCGCGCGCAGATGGCGCGGCTGCGGCGGCGCACAGTAACCACAGGAAAATCCATGGACAACAATGACAGCGTGGTGAGCGTACCCCTGCTCCAGCAGATGAAGCGCGACGGCCGAAAAATCGTGGCGATGGTGGTCTGGGACACGCAGCTCGCGCGCATCGCCGACCGCGCCGGCGTCGACATCGTGTCGGTGGGCGACACCGTCGGTATCAACCTGTGGGGCCATACCAACCCGCTTGAGATCACGATGGACGAGATGCTCGTCGTCTGCAAGGCGGTGCGCCGCGGCGTCTCGCGTGCGTTGCTCAGCGTCGACTTTCCCTTCGGCCCGCTGCAGCAGGGCAGCGATGCCGCGCTGCAGGCCGCGATCCGCTTCGTCAAGGAGGGCGGCGCCGACATGGTCAAGCTCGACGGCGCGGCCGATTTTCCCGAGGCGGTGCGCGCCATCGCGCGCGCCGGAATCCCGGTCTTTGCGCAGCTCGGCATCACGCCGCAGACCGCGCTCAAGCTGGGCATCGACTACAAAACCATGCTCAAGAGCGGCGCGCAGCTCGCGCCCGCCGCCACCGCCGAACTGGTCGCGCAGGCGCTGCGCATGCAGGAAGCCGGCGCCTCGCTGATCGACTTCCAGCATTCGGGGCCGGTGGCCGGCCCGGCCGTCGTCGCTGCGCTCGATATACCGGTGCTCGGTGGCCTGGGCGGCGGACCCTGGCTCGACGGGCGGTTGCGTATGGGGCACGCAGCCATCGGCTACGGCGCCGCGCAACTCGACGCGCCGAGCGAGACCTACGCCAACGTCGCACGCATCGCCTTCGACGCGATCAGCGCCTACGCCGACGACGTGCGCGGCGCGCGCCAGATCCGGGGCGGAATCCCGCTCAAGGCCGCAGGCTGAGCATGGCCAGTGCGCTGATCGACGGCATCGCCACGCGCTACGAGTTGATCGGCGCGGGCGAGCCGCTGCTGATGTTTTCGCCCGGGGGCTTCGACGCGACGATCGACAAATGGAGCACGCTGGGCATCTACGCCAAGACCCGGCCGCTGGCGCACCTGTCGGCGCGCTACACCTGCATCGTCTTCGACCGCCGCGAGACCGGCGAGTCGGGCGGGCGGCTCGAGCGGGTGGGCTGGGCCGACTATGTGGCGCAGGGCAAGGGGCTGCTGGAGCATCTGGGCATCGCCAGCGCGCACATGATGGGCGGCTGCATGGGCTGCAGCCCGGTGCTGGCTTTCGCGACGCTGTACCCGAAGATGGTGCGCAGCATGCTGCTGTTCTGGCCGGTCGGCGGCGCGCGCTACCGCATCAGCAGCCAGTTGCGTTTTGCCGAGCATCTGGGCTTCGTCCAGCGCGAAGGGCTCGACGCGGTGCTCGCGCTGGTGCGCGAGAGCGGCAAGGCCTTCAACGCCGACCCGCGGGGCGGACCCTGGGCGTCGGTGCTGCGGCGCGACGAAACCTTTGCCCGCGCCTTTGTGGCGCAGGACCTGGAGCACTACAAGCTGATCGTCGCGGCGATGGCGCGGCTGCTGGCCGACCGCGACACCGCGCCCGGCGCCGAGCCCGAAGACCTGATGCGGCTGGACATACCCGCGCTGGTCGTTCCCGGCAACGACGCCTCGCACGCCACCTCGGCCGCGCGCTACCTGCACGAATGCCTGGCGCGCTCGCAGTACTGGGACGCGCCGGTGGCGCAGCAGACCGAAGCCGCCACGTCCGCGCGGCTGCTGCAATTCCTGAACGACCCCGAAGGACCCGCTCCATGATCATCGACATCCACTGCCACTACACGACCGAGCCGCAGGCGCTGCACCTGTTTCGCGACAAGCAGCTCGCCGGGCTGCTCGACGCCGCGCGCAAGCCCGCAGCGATCCACCTGGCGGACCTGGGCATCAGCGACGAGGCGCTGATCGAGAGCGTGCAGCCGCAGCTCCGACTGCAAAAGCAGCGCGGCAGCGACCTGACGGTGTTTTCGCCGCGCGCCGCCGGCATGGCGCACCATGTGGGAACCGAGGCGACCAGCCGGCAGTGGACCGAGATATCGAACGACCTGATCCACCGCCTGTGCACGCTGCTGCCGGACAACTTCGTCGGCGTGGGCCAGTTGCCGCAGTCGCCCGGTGTGTCGCCGAAGAACTGCCTGGCCGAACTCGAGCGGGTTGTCCAGCAGCTCGGCTTTGTCGGCGTGAACCT
>Ga0114978_10001689_pt1 | contig 18522 bp, 14 predicted proteins | sample S_140212_EF_Meta_FD_87027 | JGI IMG/M metagenome (GOLD analysis project Ga0114978, IMG submission 87027) | Freshwater microbial communities from Lake Simoncouche, Canada to study carbon cycling - S_140212_EF_MetaG | ecosystem: Environmental > Aquatic > Freshwater > Lake | place: Lake... | reverse complement strand
CTTGGAAAAATACAAAGCCGAACGTCAAGCCTCTCAACAGGGTCTTGACGAGAGTTCCGGCTACTGATCTCGATCAACGCGCGTATTGCTCTCGGGGTTCACCAACCCCCAGTGGCGGCGCGGGGTTGCTTGAAGATCATGAATCAAGAGCGTTCGACGAACGCCGAGGTACTCGTACATCGCGGGCTGAATACGCCTTCGATGTCGGGGGGGAACGAGCCCTTCGCGGTCAGCGTATCCAGACACGTTTTGCAATTTGTCTGAGTACGCTGGCTTGCGAAGGGTTTTTCTATTCCCCAGCCTGAACCTGATTCTGAACCGCATGGCATGCGGATTCACGATTCAGGCTGCCGCTGGTCGCGAATCTGCAGCCAGTACGGCGCAGGATTCGTGTTGATGGCGACTCATCGAGCCTGCGGGGGAATCGATCCGTTTCGCTCATTAAATGCCGTAAAATTTCGCGGCGTTGTCATGGAACAGCTTCTGCTGGAACGCGACGGGACGGTCTTTGACGATTTGCTTGAGTCCATTCAGCCACTGACTGAACGAGGCTCGTAAGGTGCAGACCGGCCAATCTCCTGCGAACATGACCCGATCGGCACCGAATGTGTCGAGCGTGAAATTGATATTTGCGGCGAGATCTTCCGGTTTCCAGTCTTTATTCGCAGTGACGATGATTCCCGAGACCTTACACATGCAGTTGGGCAACTGAGCCAGTTCTTTCATTCCCTGCTGCCATTTGGCCCGCAAGGTCTGGTCGGTCGAGGTGACGCTCATGTTTCCGCAGTGATCGAGAATAAAGCGGGTTTTCGGGCACTGCGAAACCAGCTTGGCGGCATCCACGACTTCACCCGCACGCACGCACAGGTCAAAGCTTTTTCCGAGTTCACCCAGCAATTGAATGCTTTGGACGAACTTGGGAGTCAGGCAAAAACCTGCCGGGGTCGAATCTCCATGCAGGACCTGACGAATCCCCTTGATGTACTGATTATCGGCGAGCTTGCGAATGTAGGGTTCAAACCCTGGTGTTCCCGGTCGTCCCGAAACCACCGCCGCAGCCATTGGATTGTCTTTTCGTTGGCACAGATCGGTGACGTAGGCCGCCTCGGCAACCTGTTGATCCGGTTCGACATCGACCTCCATATAGACCGTTTTCACGACATTCAGACCCTTCGTCGCTTCGAGGTAGTCGGATGTGACGAAGCTCCGTTGCAGCGGCTTGGTGTCATCCCCCTGATGCCAGGGGAGTTTAAACTTGGTCAGATCCCACAGATGCTGATGTGTATCGATCACCGGAAGCGAATCGGGCATGGTTTTATCCTGAGCCGAGGCGAGGGAAGTCAGGCCGTGCGTCAGCGACCCTGCTGCCGCACTGGCAACGGCGGTGGCTGCCAAAAAATCTCGTCGTGTCACAAGTGAAGTCATTTGGTTTTTCCGTTTTCAAAAGGTGTCAAAAAAGGTGTCAATCAGTGTTAACAATAGAAACAAACCAGATCCGATTTATCGCGCTGACAGGTCTCGAGCCACTCCTGAAGCTGTTCGAGTGGGAGGCAGATTTGCTGATTCCCCAGTCGTTTGATTGCTGACATCCGCTGGTCAGTGAAAGCGGCCAACACGTCAGGAATTTCCGCCAGAGTCAAATAACCAATATAAGGGATTCCCTCAATTTCCGGGATTTCAATCGGTGATCCCCGGTGAAGCAGATGATCAAAGATCGAGAATGTTTGTGCCGGCACTCCCGCTTCTAACAAGGCATCTTCAATCGATTCGATCCCGGTGAATGCCAGGCGTCCCCAGTGCTCGTTGTGCAGCACTTCGCCAAAAAACGTACAGAGAATCTGGATCGCGTAACCATATTTCTCTCCTTCGTAATCCCAACGCTCCCGATCCATGATCAAATGCCGCAGGGCATCTTCAATCGCCAGTTCGGGATCGTAGTCGTCATCACCATTTGCCTCGTCAACCAGTTCCCGGTCGGTAGCAAGTTCCTCTTCGAATTCTTCGCGCAGCTGTTGTAAAAGCGATTTGCTTCGCGATCCAACCGCTTTTTTCACTTGAGTTAAATTCACCGAAAACGGGATCACACCAACGCTCATTGCGGACCTTTCAGGCCAGAAAGTGCTTCGCTCATTCCAGCGGAAGGCTGATGGCAATTCCCGTCGCAGCGCTGCGCGCCACCGCTTCCGTGAATTCCATGTATCGAACACCACTGGCAAAATCCGTTCGACGAACCGGTTCCTGACCCCGGATCGCTGCCACGAATTCTGCCTCGACGCGCCACCCCCGCTGTTTTTCGGGGGGAATCACTAATTCTCGCATCTGCGGATCGCCGGTCCGTCCGATGAGCACCTTTTCGCTGGCACCAAACAGGATCTTGATCGTTCCCGAGCTGCCATAGAAGTGGATTTGCTTCCCCGGCCCGTGCAAATCAATCCCACTAAAATGGTAGATGCCGCGTGCTCCCCCCGGTAGCTGAGTCAGAATCTGGACGCTGTCGGGAACGGTGACGGGTAAATTCCCTGGACCCGATGGATTGGGACGGACTGGCTCAAAGGTCTGAGTCTGCGCATACAACCGCGTCGGCTGTGGAACCCAGCGCAAGACGGTTTCGTGCAAGATACCCAGTGTCAATACGTTCAGGCCGCTGATCTGGGCATCCTGCCGCCAATGCAGCAGTTTCGAGTAATCATGGAATTGATCATCGGCTCCGATCACCACCAGTTCCCGCAGTTCTCCAATGAAGTGATCGTGCAACAATTGTTGAATTTCGAGATCGACTAACAATCCCAGGGGACTGGGGACGAGCATTGCCACGCGGTCCGGGTTGGCGCTGGCTGCCGCTTGCATCAATCGGGCTTCCGCCAGATTGCGTGCCATCCGCGCTTCGCACAGCACATGCTTTCCTGCAGCCAAGGCGGCACAGGTCACTTCGGCATGCAGATTTGGCCACGTTCCGATCATGACCGCGTCAATCGCCGGGTCTGAGACCAGTGCCTGCCAGTTGGGAAATTGTCGAGGTATTTGAAAATCCGCTGCCACGCGTGCAGTTGATTCTGGGGAGCGATTCACCACCCCCACCAGCTCAACTCCAGAAATCGCTTGAAAACCGAGTATATGCCGCTGCCTTGTATTGGCACCAGCACCGACAATTCCAATTCGAAGGGGAGCTGCGGGACGGGGATTCATGCGTAAAGATACCTCAGGTTTCAAGAAACCGCTGCAGACGCTTCCTCGGAAAAAAGCGTTTGTACGAGTGTTAAGCCCGCCAGTCGGGGCCCTGATTTTAGCGGTTGGATCACCGGTTGACTACAACCCGGACGGATTCAACCGAAAAAGGCGGCTGGAAGTTTCTGGCCGCTTTCTCTCAGGATCGACCGCCGCACCGTTCGGGTCGGCATGGATCCCGTTCGAGGTTTTTCACCGTGATGCTCGGTCAAATCGGAAAAACTCTCGAAAGAATGACTCGGCCCTGACCTCGTTCTGCCCGCAAACCTCACGGTTTTCGCGAAGGAAACTCATCGCCGATTTCGATGTTCCCCACGGCTGTATTTCACCCAGCCAAAAAATCATCTCAGGCCCTTCCAGACGGGAATATCGCTCTGATCGATCTCAGCTTTTGCAGGAATCCTTGGCCGGGATGGACTCAGAAATTCCTTCATTGCTGACAGCAGCGAAGGATGAGTTCACAGGCTTGCTGAGCCCCATTCACATATTGGACATCAGCAGGTCGATTCGGATCCGTTACATCAGAGGAACCAACGGATTGTGATTCGCAGCCGGGAAGCAGGCACTCTGTGATCATTTCCTCAAAATTTGTCACCCGCTCCGAGGCCCGCAGCCGTTTTGCCTGCCGGTCATAAACCCGCTGTTGCGGGAACCCAATCAACCGCGTACCGGTGTTCCTCGCCTCATAGACCGTGTGATATCCCCCCGCTCCAATCAGCAGATCCACACCAGGGAGCGCGACCATTAAGGGCCAGACCGCGCACCCAAGCTCACCCGCTTGCCGAAGTCCTTGTGCGTCTAAAGAACAGAATCTGACCAGATACTTGCCCTCCAGGGCCTGGTCGAGTCGACAGGCCAGTCGACTCGACGCCACCGCTTCGCTTGCTGTGCCACTCCCCGAAACCACGATCAAGGGCGCGTCCTGATCCTCGGTAATCCCGAGTGTTTTTCTGGCAACAAGCCGGGTCATCAGTTCCCCCGATTCACAGATCATCCAGGGGGCGGTCCGCACATGAGCCGATTTTGCCAGCGGCCCTGCTTCTCCGGCGAGTAGGATCAGCTGATATTCGACGAGCACCCTGTCCAGATTGGCTTGCCGAACATATTCAGGATTCAGGTCCCGGTGAACAAAGACTTTCAGGGACGGAATCGATGCCAACTCGGTCGCCAGTTCCCCAGCGATCCCGCGGGGGAACGCATCAACCACCAGCACGTCATTCGCCCGACAGCTTCGTAGCTCTGGTAAAATGGCCGCGACCAATGATTCACGACTCAGCGTGGCGGCGAAGGAAAGTATTTCTACTCGCGGATCCAACGCAATCAATCGCTGGACATGATCCCCCCGTAACGATGGCAAAAAGGGGCTGTTACTCAGGACCCGCGTCGCAATTCCCCGTTCGGCTGCGGCCCTGGCCAGCGACAAACCCCGCATCAAATGGCCCAACCCACCACCAAACGCATAGATCGTCCAAATTGATGGTGAGGCCGAATTTGTTGAGCGAGTCAACTGGCACCCATGTCTGTTTCAAACTCCTCGTCCCCCTCACGCTGCAAACCAGACGAATCCCCTTCGGTAAAATCATCAGGATCTGAGTCAGCATCAGGATCAGCATCTGAGTCTGGATCAAGAGCACGCTCTTCAGGAGAAAAATCCCCGCCTCCTACCATGGCTGCGTCGGGATCGGCTGCGTCAGAATTCGGTATCGGCATCTGTGCAGAATGTGAAATGGGAACCGGCCCGTAACCGGAGTAATAGATGGCAGGATAAAAATAAGGGTTATCCGAGTGATTACCGTGCATGGCGGTGTCTGAATCGGTTCTCGAACGAGCGGTCACCTTCCGCTTTAGGCACGTTGTGCAAAGCACGGTTCCAGCAGCTTCGTGTGAATGATCTTCACAAAGCGGCTTATGACACGCACTGCAATTTGTCAGCGAAAACCGATCGCACTTGTGTTGAAACAAAACCCCCGAGGTTTCGTGGCACATCCCATCATGGGGATCCGGATTACTCATGATTTCCCTTTATTCAAATTCCCCTGTTGAGGACTGTCTTAGACAAATGCAGCACTTGGTAGAGACTCAGTAACATCCGCACAATCACTTCAGCAGCATTGTGTGGGGTCGACGAATCCACACTCCGCACCGACCAATTCGCCGCTGCCGCCGCAACTACAGACAATTCGTTCTTCTTGACCAAAACTTTTTTCACACGGACCCACTCGGGCAATTTCATCAAATTCAGGGCCTGATTGGACTGGTTTGCAACATCCGGATATCGCTCGGGCGTCGGTGACAATTGTACTGAAAACAGCGTGGCCTCTTTCGTTTTACTTTTGTATTTGTTCTTTCCGCCCGTGTATTTCCAACGTAGCTGGTGGCGATCGATGAGTCTGATTTCAAAATCGGTTCCATCCAAAAAACTCCCTTGCAGCCGTAACCAGGGGTCTTCAAAATACTTGACTTTCCAGGACCCAACGCTCCCTTTTGACAATAGTTTCGACGAACTCATGGGTGCCGAGAGATCCAACATTAACGTGATCTTCGCTTTGGAAGACATATCCCGCTGCAGTATCTTTGCCAATTCTTCCACCAGCTCGTACCGGCGGTTGGAAAAATTGTACTTCTGAAAAACGAGCTTATAGAATAATAAATAAAGCGAAAATCCGATCGTGACCGCAATCACTCCGATCGTGACCGCAATCATTCCGATCGCGACAATCATCGAGCGCCGATGGGCAAATGTTTGAGGGGCTCCCGAAATTAAAAAAAGGAGAGTCCATACAGAAAATATACCTAGCGGAATCAGCGCAAATTTCCAATTTCCGGGGGCAATCCGTTTCGCCTTTTGATCCCATTTACGAATGAGCTCAATCGAGGCAGGCAAGTCTCTTGGGCTTACACGATCGCGATAAATCAGGTCACGCTTGAATTCCAGCAGCTTGATCGACATCGTGTGCAATTCCGATTCTTGAGCATTGCAAAACAGGGGGTTCGATGAAATGTCACCACGGTCTTTGATTTACGCGTCGTTCGATCGATATCCCAGTCCTAAGGGGGCTGCAACTCATATTGGGGCGTTTATCAGCGCCTTAGCCCAAAATCATCTGCCGGTCAAACTCGTCACTGTGGCCGCAACCCCGACTATGACCACAAAAACCATTTCCGAGACCAACACCGCAAGCTACGAACAGATTGAACTCCCCGCCCTCGGTTCAACACTCATCGAACGTGTCCTCTGCTTCAGGACTCATCTCAAACACTGGTGGAGAAACCAGCATCCGCACATTGCACACGTCCGTTCCATTTATGAAGGGTATCCGATTGCCAGAAGGAAAGACAACTGGTGCGATCAGCTGGTGCTGGAAATCAATGGGCTTCCGTCAATCGAATTAAAATACCACTACCCCCAGGTGGCAGATGATCGTGAACTGATGCACAAGTTCATCGCTCAGGAACAGGCCTGCCTCGACAAGGCCGATTTGATCCTGACCGTCAGTCAGGTGAATGCCGCCCATTTATTACAACGCGGCGTACCCGCCAACCGACTTTGTGTCATCCCAAATGGAGCTGATACGACGCTGTTCCCCTATCAACCACCGAAAGAATGGGGAGATCGCGAAATTTCACTTCTCTACTCGGGGACCTTTTCCACCTGGCAGGGAGTTCAGGTGGCGATCGAGGCGCTCGGATTATGCCGGCGTCAATTTCCCGCCCGACTCACGATTGTCGGATCCGGGCGAGCGGGTCAGATTCGCATGATGAGGGAATTTGCGGCCCATCTGAACATTGGGGATCAGCTCCAGATTCTCGAAAGTGTCTCACAGCCCGAACTCGCCTTGCTGCATCATGCTGCCGATGTGGTGCTCGTACCACTCATGCCCAATGATCGCAATCTGGTGCAAGGATGCTCGCCCCTCAAATTGCTGGAAGCGATGTCCAGCGGGACTCCCGTCATTGCCAGCGAAATGCCTGTCGTGACCGAATTGGCTCGTCATGAGGTCGAGGCATTGCTGGTTCGGCCTGGTTCTCCGAAAGCCATCGCCGAGGGTCTAATCCGCTTGCGCCACGAACCCGCGCTACGCCTGCGGATCTCGAAGCAGGCGCGTAAACGAGTAGAACAGCATTTCACTTGGCAGTTATCGCAACGGCGATTGATAGAAGCCTATCGGCGCCTGACCTGAGACGGCTTTTATCGCAATGGATTGCATCCGGAAAACAATCCCGACCGGCTCTGGCTAGCCTGCCGAGGTCCCCCACAGATCCGCCAGTGCTCCTTGCAATTCCCCCTGCTCTCGCTCGGCAGAAAAATGATCGCAGATCCGTTGCCGGGCCGCACGACCGATCGCTTGCCGTTGCGTGGTCGAGAGCGTCAGTAATTCCAGGATGCCTGCACCCAGTCGATCGAGTTCACAGCGAGATAATAAAAAGCCCGATTGACCATGTTCGATCACCTCCGGAATCCCCCCTGCATCACTGGCCAGAACTACCTTTTCACAGGCCATCGCCTCCAAAACCGCATTCGGCAACCCATCCCAATACGATGGCTGCAGGAAAAGATCGCCCAGCTGCAAATGCCGGGCGACCTCCTTGGGGTCGGCAAGATGTCCCGTGACAAGCATTCGGCTGCGCGCGACAGGATCTTCAGCAGAAAACATCGAAAGCGCCGACTGATCGCGCACGCGAATTTCACCAATCACCAGCAGGCAGGCTGGTCGGACATGGCGGACTTCCCGGAATGCAGTCAGCAGCGGCAGCAAACCCTTCTTATGCCGCAACTCGCCCGAAAAAACCAGTACCGCCTCTTCAGAAAAAATCCCCAATTCGCCCTTCAGCGATTCATCCCCCTCGTTCGCCTGATACAGTTCCAGATCGACACTGTTCGGAACGACACGGACGTGTTGATCTGCCGAAGTCAGCAGGCGAATCTTTTTTGCCAGATCAGCGGAAACGGCGGTGATGGATCGAGCCCCCTTCAAGGTCCACTCGAGTCGTGCAAAATCACCGGGGGGAAACATGAGCAGATCAATATCGTTGCCACGCGCACTGACCGTCGCTGGAATGCCGACCGAACGAGCAAACAGCACCGCGAGAAATCCAGCTGGTAAAATGGCGTGTCCCCATACACCCTCGTAAGGATCCTGGCGATGACGCAGCTCCAGAAAACTCAGTGTATGCTGCAAGGAATAATCAAGATTGGCAAACAGCCCCAGTCGGTGGACGATCACGCCAGCCCCCTCGACCTTGCCGGGCGGAATCACATACGATTGGCGTTGCCCCGCAGCAAGTCCCCGCGTCCAGCTCAGGACTTCAACGACGACCCCTGCATCGGCTAAGGCACGGACTGTCCGTGTCGCGCTGCGAGCCACTCCCCCCAGATCAGGTTCAAATCGCTCAGTAATGAATAACAGTCTGCGGGGGTGAGGCATGGAAATTACGACAATCCTTGGGGAGTACGAAAGTGGGTCTCCCTGTTGATGGTACCGGCGGCAACAAATACAAACGGAAACGCGCTGAGGGATTGTCTGCGTTAGTCAAACACGCGACAGGAGCGATTCTCATGTCGCTGTTTTGCTTTTCCCGGCTGAACACTACGCTTTCCGACTGAAGACTACGCCGATCGACGATCGCATTCAACGGACTGGGATTCATCTCCCGCAAATCAATCTAAACCGATGAGGGGACGAGTCGCCACCACTGCCAGGAGTTTTTTCTTTTCGAGTGATTGATTCCGATCCGCAAACCTAAGATCTGCGATCCGAGGCCGGTTTTGCTTGAATTCGGATTTCTTCTTCTGGTAGACTTGAAAATATTCTAATTCATTGGCTTGATCTGGCAATTGATTTTTGACCTGCGTCGATTTCATTGACACCCCAATCCGTGATCGTTTTTCTCCAGGAGCGACTCGATGCTGTTCACTACTTCGCACCCTGCACGAATGAGTCGATTGAACCCCCTCACTCAAAACTTTATCGCGGCGCTGCTTGGTTTTTCACTGTTCTCCGCAAGCGGTCTCAACGCCGCAAACGCGGTCCAGGGGGGAACCAAATCCGCCATGTGGGAAGTGACTGCCGATCCGGGACGCGTAGTCGAATGGCCAGAAACATTGGCGATAACAATTCCCCAACCGGCCCAGAGCGAGGAAATTCTCTTCCCCACCACACCTAGCGAATTCTGTCTCGTCGGCCTGAAACCCTATGAAAGCGATCGAGCGGAATTATGGAATCTGGCGACAGGAAAACGCGTTGGAGCGATGAAAGGATCTCATCCGCAAGCGATTCGGCGAGCACTTTCACCCGACGGAAAGCTGCTGGCAATTGCGGTCCTCGATCGAGCCCGTGCCAATGACATTGAGGTCTGGTCGCTCGAAACCGGAAAGCGTCTGTCGACCTTCAGCGCCGATGGAAAAGAGATGTCGATGACGATCCTGGACTTTGCCGGTCCGGGTGAAGTCATCACTTATACACTGGGGCAACAAGAGGGTAAGTTCGGTCATCACCTTCGTCTTTGGAATGCTAATGACGGATCATCACTCAGGCAATTTGATCTCCCGAAAAATTTATCGGGCGACAACAAGTATGATCTCAGCCCCGGCCGGCGATTCCTAGCCTCGATCGTCTACCCAGAAGTCCTGATTTATGACTTGAAAACCGGTAACGTTCATGGATCCATCCAGCCGACAGTCAAGCTGGAAGGGGGACAGTCGGTATCCATCGATTGCGTCCGTTTTTCACCCGATGGAACCGAAATTGCCACGTTGTCCGAAGGCTCGAATGGGGCCCTCATTGCGGTTTATGACTTGACGACCGGAGACCAGAAGTTCCAGCACGAAATGACCGCCAGCCAGAAAATGTCGTTGCAAAACCCCGCCTCGTACAAAGGCCCCCACCTCGAATTTGTCACGACACCCCCCGGATTTCTCTGGTATGGCGGTGCTTTTCTCGAACGGGATTCTGGGCTGATGATCTGGACCTACCGGCAGGGATTGATCGAATTCAGCCACTGGAATCGGATTTTGACTCCTGCGGGCCTCATCGTCTCGACCGGGGGACATGACGCACGCAAAATCCGAGTACTCCCTTTTCCTAGCGAAAAACTTGCCGCATCGATTGCCGCCTATCGAGGTGACGCCGAGGCCTTGGTCAAGCCTGGCGAGAAAGTCAAAGTCAAGGTCGAAGTCAAATCGGTTCGATTTGGAAAACCAGCCGAAGCCAAAGAAAGCATCGAACGAGTCTTAGCCGAACGGTTGGCCGACGATGGGCTCGAAGTGAGTGACGAAGGGACAACGACCATTACCGTGCAATATAAAGAAGCTGCCGGCAAAACACTTCAAGAATTCAAAGGGGGCTCGCTGACAGGTCGAGGTGGTGTCCCCACCGGAAAAACTATTCAAAGCACGTCGGGCGAGTTAAAGATGAAATGGGGGAGTAACGACGGGAAAACCATCATTTTTCAAGAGACCGTCAACCTCGATCCCAGCCAGCTCATCCTGCGTGAAGAGGGTGATGTCACGAACGAAACGGCGCGAAAGCAGGTATTCGAGATTCTCAAGATTCAATTGGCTGGCCTCCCGATGCCCTACTTCGTGCCGACCGACACCTCGCTGATCACACTTCCCACCGTCACCGCATCGGAAATGGCAGCCCCCGCCTCACCCCAGGCCGCGATCAAAGCCAAGATTGAAGCGAAGAAAAAGAAACTCGGGAAATAATCACATTGTTGGACCTTACGAGCGACCTACCAACGGTTCGACAAAGTCGACCGCTGCGATCGAGTCTGGCCGCAGAAAGTCAAAGTCACAGCCCTCGTCCGCTTGCAAGACATGATCGATATACAATTTTGGATAGCCGCGCAGATGCCGCGTCGCTGGTGACTGCCAGGCCTGCTTTCGCCGGGACAACGTCGCCTCATCAACCTGCAGTTGCAGACGACGTGATGCGACATTCAGTTCAATCAGGTCCCCCTCTTCCACCAACCCTAATAATCCCCCCGCCGCCGCTTCCGGGGCAATATGCAGCACGACGGTTCCAAACGCTGTGCCACTCATCCGAGAATCGCTGATCCGGACCAGATCGGTAATCCCCTCTTGCAATAGCTTTTTCGGAACTGGAATCGACCCCCACTCGGGAAAGCCTGGTACCCCTTTCGGCCCGGCATTCTGCAGCACCAGCACACTCGACGGATCAACCGGCAAGTCAGGAGAATCAATCCGAGCCAGCATCTCTTCGTAATTCCGAAACACCACCGCTCGCCCCACATGCTGCATCAGTTTGGGGGACGCGGCGGCGACTTTGATGACCGCTCCTAGTGGAGCAAGATTCCCCGTCAGAATGGCGAGTGCCCCCCCTGCGAGCAGTGGTTGATCCTGATGGGCAATCACATCACGATCGAAACTGCGTGCACGAGCGATATTTTCTCCCAACGTGCGGCCGGTCACTGTCACCGATTGCAGATGCAGCAGACTACGGATCTCTGCCAGCACTGCCGGGACCCCCCCTGCCGTATCAAAGGCATCCATCAGGTGCCGCCCCGATGGCATTAAGTTGACGAGAAATGGAGTTGTCCGAGAGAGCTCGTCGAATCGCGATAAAGGGATTTTGATCCCCCGACGCCCCGCCATCGCAATCAGGTGGACAATCGCATTCGTTGATCCCCCTAAGGCCAGTAACGTCCGAATCGCATTATCGAACGCGTCGGCGGTCATAATCTGTGACGGCCTTAAATCTTCCCGGACCAGCTGCACAATACGTCGCCCGGTCGCTGTGGCGGCCTGCAGGCGGCGCGAATCCGTCGCCGGAATACTGGCGGTTCCTGGCAGCATCATCCCCAACGCTTCGGATAACGAGGTCATGGTGGATGCCGTCCCCATGGTATTGCAGGCACCGACGCCACAGCCGTAAGCCGCTTCGATTTCGTGCCACTCATCCAACGACAGCCGCCCGGCCCGCAGCTCATCCGAATATTTCCATAAGTCGGTTCCCGATCCCACCGACGTTCCCCGCCAGCGACCGATCGCGCGGGGGCCCCCATTGATCTGAATTGCAGGAAGATCGGCACTGGCCGCTGCCATCAGTTGTGCCGGAGTGGTCTTGTCGCAGTTGCAGACCAGGACCACCCCGTCGATCGGATTGGCTCGAAGCGTCTCTTCCACATCCATCGCCATCAGGTTGCGATACAGCATCGCCGACGGCTTCATGAATTCCTCACCCAGCGAGATTGTCGGGAATTCGAGTGGCAATCCCCCTTCCATCAGCACGCCCCGTTTGATCGCCTCGGCGACATCGCGCAGGTTGCCGTTACAATTGTTGAGTTCACTGAAGCTGTTGGCGATTCCAATCACCGGTTTGCCCAGAAAATCGTCGGGATTGAGCCCCATCGATCGGAGCGCCGAACGATTCTGAAAGGCGAGTTCTTCTCGTCCCGAAAACCACTGGGAACTGCGCAATTTGATCGGGTTCGACACGCGTCACTCTTCCAAATAGGGGAATCCGTTGACAGGTCGAAGAGGTTCGGCCCGCCTGAACATCCAGCCTAATCGATCGGCGATACGGGCGAAACCATGCGTTGGGGTCCCTACCCTTCCCCATTCGATCGGGATCCACCGCGAAGAATCCCTGTTTCACTCGCAATGTCGACTTGGCGTTCTACAATAAGCGTTCGACAAATTACCTGTTCCGGTAGAGATGCTGGTAGAGATGCAATAGCACCATGAGCGATTCTTGTTTGTATCATCAAATTCGTGTGATCGATTCCCATACCGGCGGTGAGCCGACACGCGTCGTCATCGACGGTGGTCCCGATCTTGGTTCCGGATCGATAGCGGAACGGCGCCTGCGCTTCCAGCAACAATTCGATGGCATTCGGGCCGCGATCGTGAACGAACCCCGCGGGTCCGATGTCATGGTCGGAGCGTTGCTCGTCCCCCCTGTCGACCCGACCTGTGTGGCGGGAGTCCTGTTCTTTAACAACGTCGGCCCGCTCTGGATGTGTGGCCATGGAACGATCGGTGTCGCCGTGACGTTGGGGGGTCTGGGCCGGATCAAGGCCGGAACACACCGCATTGATACCGCCGTCGGCCCAGTCTCGTTCGACTACGACGGCCAGCATCGTGTCAGCTTTGAAAATGTCCCCAGTTACCGCTACGCCGAACAGGTTTCTATCAATGTTCCCGGTTTCGGCAGAGTCACTGGTGACATTGCCTGGGGAGGAAACTGGTTTTTTCTTGTCGATGCCGAACAATACGCCGCCGATGATCCCCAGGATTCCGTAGACTCGTTTCTTCTCCCTTTTGGCTTGGCACAGGTCGAACAATTGACGGACTTCGCGTGGCAGATTCGCCAATCGCTGACCCGCGACGGCATCACCGGTGCCGACGGGGGGGAAATCGACCATATCGAATTGTTTGGCCCCCCCGGTGATCCCCACAACCACAGCCGTAACTTCGTCCTCTGCCCTGGGCGCGCCTACGATCGTTCTCCCTGCGGGACGGGAACCTCTGCGAAACTGGCTTGCCTCTATGCGGATGGCAAGTTGAAACCGGGGGAAATCTGGAGGCAGGAAAGTATTCTGGGCAGCGTATTTGAAGGTTCAATCCGCCTCAGCGGTGACCACATTATCCCGCGCGTGACCGGGACTGCTTATATCACGGCTGAGGCGACCCTGCGGCTGGATCCACAAGACCCTTTTCGGCTGGGGATCTCGCCGGTTGGTTATTCGAATTCACTCTGATCCATTTTGTCACCGGGTGCTGCGCCGGTGCTAACAGGGTGCTGAAGTTGCAAATCAAATCCTGACTCGTTCAATCTCCCCTGTTAGTCACAAGACGGTTCCTGGTGACACCCGTCGTTGCTCGTGAAATTGTGAGTGAAGTGGGTGGTGAATCAGAGGCTCTGTAGAATGAATAAAATTCGGTCACGATCGATAACAAACAAGACACAATGAAATGAAGGAGATCGCGCGGTGATTCAACGAGCGGTGGTGATTGGTGGTGGAGTGATTGGGGCTGCCAGTGCCCATTATCTCAACAAATCGGGTTGGGATGTGACGATTCTCGAACGGAAAGGGTTTGGCAGCGGGGCCGCACATGGAAACTGCGGCTATGTTTGTCCCAGTCATATTCTGCCGTTGCCCGGACCGGGAGTGATCAAAAAGACGGTGAAGGCGATGTTCAGCCCGAATTCGCCGTTCTCAATCAAGCCCCGATTTGATTTATCGCTGTGGAGTTTTCTGTTCCAATTCGCCCGCCGCTGCAACCAGAAAGATATGCTCGCCGCCGGTGTCACCTTGCAGAAAATGCTCAACTCGTCACGTGACCTGTACGACGAACTGTTCGCGAACGAACCGTTGCAGGCGGAATGGCAGACCTCGGGAATTCTCTACCCCTTTCTCCACCAACCGGGGATGGAACATTTTGCCGAGACCAATCAATTGCTCCGGACACATTTTCATCATGGAGCCGACCGGTACGACGGCGACGAAGTCTCGAAACTCGAACCGGCCCTCAAATCGGGTTTGGCGGGTGGCTGGCACTTTCCCGGTGATGCCCACCTGCGGCCCGACAAGCTGATGTCTTCCTGGAAAACGCTGCTGGAATCACGAGGCGTGTCCATTCGGGAACAGCACGAATTTCTCGGGTTCACCAGCGGGCCATCCAGCCAGCCCACGGGGAAAAACCAAAAAGCACTTCGGGCAAAAACCTCACAAGGAGAAATTGAAGCCGACGCGTTCGTCGTCGCCACCGGTGCCTGGACCCCACTGCTCAATCAACACCTCGGCTGTAAAATCCCCATTCAGCCCGGTAAAGGGTATTCGATGACGATGGCCCGCCCCACGCGCTGCCCGACCATCCCACTGATCTTCGAAGAGCATCGAGTCGCAGTCACCCCCTGGCCATCCGGATACCGCCTCGGTTCGATCATGGAGTTTGCAGGATACGACGAATCGATAAATCCGCAACGAATGGAGATGCTACGAGCGGGAGCCAGTCACTATTTATACGAACCGACTGCCGACCCCGTGGTGGAACAATGGTTCGGCTGGCGACCGATGACCCCTGACAGTCTGCCGATCATCGACCGTTCACCCGCCATCGAAAACGTATTCATTGCAGCGGGTCACAATATGATCGGCGTTTCGATGGCGACCGCCACTGGGAAACTCGTGGCAGAAATGCTAAACGGTCAGCCCACGCACATCCCGATCGAGCCGATGTCCATCAAACGTTTTTAGGCAAAGAACACGGACTGTTTAGGCAAAGAACGCGGACGGACACGAGAATGATTGAGGTTCGTGAATGACTGTTTCAGGTAAATTGCCAACGGAGCAGATTTCCAGACAAATCATCGAAACAGGGTAGGAACGGGGAATGTGGGGGTCGATTTTATTCGTACACTCCGTGACTAACGAGCCTCAGCCCGCTGCCCGGGCACCGGGGCCCTGTGTGCCGAGAAGGAACTGAACGTTCAATTCGGTTCCTGACACTTCTTTTGTTTTTCAAGTCGTAGCCGATTTCTTGACCTCGCGGATGGATTGAACGAGTTAATCCACCTCTCAGAGAGAAGGAACTGGCCGGCGTTCGCGATTCCGTCAAACGAGGATGTCTCTTCGGGGATACGGAATGGGTCGAATCCGGAGTCAAACAATTTGGTTTGCAGTCCATCCCGCCCCAAAAGTTCGGCCTCGCATCAGATTTGCACCACCAACCGTCGTAAACGAGTTGTGATCCCTTTGATTTCGCCATCGCTGTCAAGGGGACGGATCAAACACCGAAGTCGTCACGTTTGCCGCTCGTCATGTTTGCCGCAGAGTCGAGGATTTATACCTCACGCACTGGGTTTGTGGTTGAACCGAAAAGAATTGGACAATTCGGCAAACCCCAGCACCAACAGAAAAATTCAAATAAGAAGTTAAATGTTTTTATGAATTCCTTATTTTCTTGACTCGTGATTCATTCCATTCTGCTCCTTGCAAATCCCATCGCGTTTTTTCTTAAGATTGGGAAAATCTGTGGTCTCGATATCGATTTACCACTGAAAATGTGCGTTTCACCACATTGTCTCAGCAAAATTCCACCATCTCGTTGAAAAATCGGGTTGTTTTTTTTTTTTTGTTCTTTAAGCTGGAGCCAATAATTCGAAACATGAGCTGTGACGGGGGGCTCGAATTTTTGGCAGGCGGAAATCTCTGTTCAGAGGAGTTCGTGGCCTTTTAATGATTTTCTGCGGCAAAAGAGAAATTTTATTTGGCATGTATGAAAGACTCGCCACCTAAACTGAATGATCATTGATTTCAAATCCAATTTGATTGGTGAACGGTTATCGGCAGTTTAGGATTTGCGCGCGCTCTTCGATTCGGTTAAAAAATTAAAGTTTGATAATCTCAGTGAAAAACTGAGAGGCTGCTGCGTCGGAATCCGAATCGCGGATTCTGACGCGCCGTGTTTGATACGCGTAAACTGTTTTACAGCTGCAGTTTCGCGTAGTAATGGCTTGGTCAATTCCTGTGTTGTGTCTGTTTTATTGGCTGCGCAGCTTCTTTCTTGGCTTCAGACGACTTAAGTCTCTTGTTTTCCGCAGGTCTCCGGCCAGGCGAGGGGAAGCAGAGTTTTTTTGTCGAGCGACTTGTCGAATTTATAGGAACCTGTCAGTTCTTGGCCGTTAGGGCGCAATCACTTTACTATTAGTGGGGTTTGAAACATGATTTTTTCCTGGCTACGCAGTTTGCGACACGGTGTCATTTCTGGCCACAAAAGCCGAACGCTCGCTCAGTCACGTCGTCGCCAAATACCTCTTGCTTACCAAACAACCATTCCTTGCCTCACAACTTCTTTTACGTCCCTGGATATTCGACCGAGGAATCGCGTGGCGTCGCTGACGCGGATGTCGGCAGTTGAACGGCTGGAGCTTCGGACACTGCTCTCGGTGACCTCAGCTGTCAGTTCAGGTGTTCTGACCGTGACACTGAGTGCCGCCAACGACCACGCCGATATCAGCTACGCGTCTGGCAACATCAGCGTCGTTGACGACACCACCGCAAGCAGCGTGTCGTGGGATGCCACCGCCAACATCAATCGCATTGTGATTGTTGATTCGGCCTCGAATTTGAATCAGCGGGTCACGTTTAACGGGACGAACTCAATTAATGGGACGGGGAGTGGAGTTGGCTCTTTGAGTGTCGCGACCACTGGGATCGAAACCGTCGATATCAACCAATTGTTGAGTGTAACTTCGGACTCCGTGGTCAGCGGCGACGCATCGATCGTGAATGTCGCTTCACCGGGCAAGATTCAACACGGCGTAAATTTTTCGGCGGCGGGTGGTACGGTGAATGTAGCGGCGGGGACGTATGTGGCGAATTCCACGGAGAATCCCGGTGGGCTTTACATCAACAAAGCGGTGACGCTGCGTGGGGCTCAGGCTGGCGTCGATGCGCGGACACGTTCTGGAGGGGAAACAATCATTGTTCCCGGTTTGTCTGACCCCGACCCTTACAGCACCACGGCCCAGTCCGTGATCTATGTCAGTGCCAGTAACGTCAGCATCGATGGGTTCACGGTGGACGGGGACAATACCGCCCTCACCAGCGCCGTGAATCTGAACGGCGCGAACATCGACGCCTCCGATGGGATCATCTCTTACGATGGCGTCGGGTACATCACCGTCCAGAACAACATCATCAAGAATGTCTCTGCCACCGGCATAACCTTCGACAACTACTACAACAGCGGTCCCGCCACATCGAACAACCTGATCACGCAGAACCTGATCACGAATCTCGGTGGTAGCCTGCTAGGGGTCGGTGTCGTGCTGATGGACAACTTCTACGCGGAGGTGATCGCCAATAAGTTCTCCGACGTTCGAACTGGCGTGCAGACCCAAAACTTCTGGAGAGCGAATCCAGGTCCTGCGGCCGCTATTTCCAACAACGAGATCGTGGCGACGCGACGCGGCATTTTCTACAACCTGCACTACAGCGATGCGTCTCCCTTCACCATCGCCAATAACACAGTCACGGCGGTCAATGACGCGTCGATTACGAGGTGGGAAGGAATCCTGATCATTTCGCAACTGACCGCGGTGAGCGCGACATTCCCGAACAACAGCATCGACGGCAGTTCCGCGAACGGTTCGACCGCGACTGTGGGGTATGCCGTCTGGAACACGCCGACGACCGGCGCCTTGACGATCTCTGGCGGAACGGTCACAGGTGTTGATAAAGGCGTGTGGGTCGACAATTACGAAATCTACAAAAATAGCAATGCCGGTAATACGCAGGTGACGATCTCGGGGGTGGCAATCAGTG
>Ga0114978_10001687_pt1 | contig 18535 bp, 15 predicted proteins | sample S_140212_EF_Meta_FD_87027 | JGI IMG/M metagenome (GOLD analysis project Ga0114978, IMG submission 87027) | Freshwater microbial communities from Lake Simoncouche, Canada to study carbon cycling - S_140212_EF_MetaG | ecosystem: Environmental > Aquatic > Freshwater > Lake | place: Lake... | reverse complement strand
CCGTCGAACTCACCGCCGCCAGCGGCGGGGAAATCGCCCGTGCCGTCGCCACCGTCGCCATCCGCGAAAAAACCACCGGCGCCGCCAAGTTTAACTACGCTGAGGTCCTGCAAAAATCCCTCTTCTTCTACGACGCCCAACGCTCCGGCGATCTGCCCCCGAACAATCGCGTCAAATGGCGCGGAGACTCCGCCCTGCAAGACGGCTCCGACGCCGGCCTCGACCTCACCGGAGGCTACTACGACGCCGGCGACCACGTGAAATTCGGGCTGCCCATGGCCGGCTCCATGACCCTCCTCGCCTGGGGCGGCATCGAATACGCCTCCGCCTATCAGAGCGCTCAGCAAAAAGCCTCCCTCCTCGACGCCATCCGTTGGGGCACCGACTGGATTATCAAGGCCCACCCCAGCGACAACGTCCTCTACGGCCAAGTCGGCACCGGCGCCGCGGATCATTCCTTCTGGGGCCCGCCCGAAGTCATGACCATGGCACGTCCCGCTTACAAAGCGGACACCACCAAACCCGGCACCGAGATCGCGGGGGAATCCGCCGCCGCCCTGGCCGCCGCTTCCATCCTCTTCAAAACCGAGGACGCCGCCTACTCCGCCAAGCTCCTGCAGCACGCCCGCGCTCTCTTCACTTTTGCAGACACCTACCGCGGCACCTACACCACCGCCATTCCCGACGCTGCCGGTTTCTACAACTCCTACTCCGGCTACAACGACGAACTTGTCTGGGCCGCCGCATGGCTCTACCGCGCCACCGGCGAGATCGCCTACCTGCTAAAGGCCGAGTCCATCTACAACCAATACTTCGCCAACGACGCCCTCCATTGGACGCAAAGCTGGGATGGCAAACTCAACGGCGCCATCGTCCTCCTCGCCCAGGTCACCGGCAAGGACATCTACAAAACCGCCGCCCGCAAATGGCTCGACTACTGGACCGTCGGCGTCAACGGAACGCGCATCAAATACACCACTGGCGGCCTCGCCTGGCTCGACCAATGGGGCTCCCTCCGCTACGCCGCGAACACCTCCCTCCTCGCCTTCATCTTCGCCGATAAGGTGGGCGACACCGGCACCCGCTACCGCGACTTCGCCCGCAGCCAGATCAACTACATGCTCGGCGAAAACCCGAACGCCCGCAGTTACGTCGTTGGCTTCGGCAACAACCCCCCGAAAAACCCCCACCATCGCGCCGCTCACGGCTCGTGGAGCAATACCATCAGCAACCCCGTGAACAACCGCCACATCCTCTACGGTGCCTTGGTCGGCGGCCCATCCTCCGCTGCTGACAACGCCTACACCGACGACCGCTCGAACTACGTCACCAACGAAGTCGCCCTCGACTACAACGCCGGCTTCACCGGAGCCATCGCCCGTATGACCTCCGAATTCGGCGGCACCTCGATCAGCAACTTCCCCGCGGCAGAAACCCCCGATGACGAGTTCTTTGTCGAGGCCTCCATCAATCAGCAGGGCACCAACTTCACCGAGATCCGCGCTTTGCCCAACAACCGCTCATCCTTCCCCGCCCGCGCCACCGACAAGCTCGCCTTCCGCTACTATGTGGACTTAACCGAGCTCTTCGCCGCCGGTTACAACGAGACCAGCGTCACCGTCACCACAAACTACACTCAGGGCGGAAGTGCCACCCAGCTCAAGGTCTATGATGCCGCGCGTAAAATCTACTACACCGAGGTCAGCTACGCCGGTGTCCGCATCGCCCCCGGCGGCAGCTATTGGAAAGAAACCCAGTTCCGCCTCACTCTGAAATCCGGCGTCCCCGTCACCGCGTGGAACCCCACCAACGACTTCTCTTACACCGGCCTCACCGTCGGCAACCAAAGCACCAGAAAGACCGACCGCATTCCTGTTTATGAAGACCGCAAGAAACTCAGCGGGCTGGAGCCGTGAGTGTTAGTATGTTGAACGGCCAGAAGGCACCGTGTCCCAAGTGCGGGAAGATCTCCGCGCCGGAGCGCACGCGGACGTGCAATTCACTTCGCGCCGATATGTAAATTATAGGACCGACCCCATCCGCTTTCTGTTCCGGCGGGGAAACGGTCAGAGCGCCTGGATGAAGTTAGAACCGAAGTTCATGAAGTCGAAGGCGTGAAGTCCGTATTCCTCGGCCAGATCCGTGCACACCTTGATGCCGCGCACGCTGTTGCCGCGGGCGTCGAGCCGCGGGGAATAGACGGCGATGCTCAACTGGCGGTTCACCACCGCCATAGTCCCGCCGGCCACACCGCTTTTCACAGGCAGGCCCACCCGATAGGCCCATTCCCCGGAGAAATTATACATCCCGCAGGTGAACATCACCGACAAGGCGTCCTTGACGAAATCCATCTCAAACACCTCATTCTGGGTCACCGGGTTGGCACCGATGTTGGCCAGCGTGGCACCGATCATGGCCAGGTCGCGGCTGTTGACCAGGACCGAGCACTGGGAAAAATACTGGTGGAGGGTATGGTCGACGGCGCGGTCGATCATGTCGAAGTTCAGGAGCAAATGGGCGATGGCGCGGTTGCGATGACCCGTTTCAGACTCCGAGTTGCAGACCGCCTTATCCACGCGCAGCTCGCGATTGGCCGCCTGGCTCAAGCGCTTGACGAAGTGGGCCACCCCGTCCTCCGGCGAGGAGCCCTTGATGAGGTTGGCCACCGAGATGGCGCCGGCATTGACCATCGGGTTGAAGGGACGGTTGAGCGCGTCCAGCTGGATGGAGTTGAACGCCTCGCCGCTGGGCTCGATCCCCACGTGACGGAGCGTTTCCTCGCGCCCATGCTGCTCCAGCGCCATTAGGAACGCCAGCGGCTTGCAGATGGACTGGATGGTGAACTCCTGCTGCCAGTCGCCCACGGAAAATTCCTGGCCGTCCGCCGTCACCAAGCTGATGCCAAAATGGTCCGGGTTGGCCTTGCCCAGTTCGGGAATGTAGGAGGCGACTACCCCGCCATGGTTTGAACGGTGGCGTTCGTAGACTTGGGCAATGTAAGACTTGAGTTGCGCGAGATCTTTTATGGGTGGGGTTCCCGGATAATCATTGCACGGCCTGCGGGGAATTTTTTATTCCGTTAAATTGTCAAAACTCTGCAGGGCGGCGGCCCGGTCCGGGTGCATCGGAAAAAAAGAGGAAAGGCCGCTGAGTTGGAACACCTCGACCACCTGGACCGAGACGCTGCACAGGGCGATTTTCGCGTTTTGCTTCCGGCAGCGTTTGGCCGCCGTCAACATGACGCGCAATCCGAGGCTGCTCACAAAACCCACTCCTGCCATGTCCAGCACCAGCGCCTGCGGGACAGCATCCAGCGAGGCATTGATGCGGGCCTCAATCGCCGCCGCAGTGTTGTTATCAATGCAACCCGTCAGTTCAATCAAACCTGCTTGCTCCATATAGTATAATCTTGTTGTTTCATCTTCTCGCTCGCCTTGAGTTTTTGCACGCGGCCGCAAGGTCAAACGAAATTTATTTGCAACAGGACTGCTGTCGAGCATTAAGCGAACCGATCGTGGCTGGCGTTTCCGGTGCGGACTTGAGCGCAGGGTCCACGGTTCATTTGACTTGCGAGCGGTGGAAAATCATTGCTGCCATTCCGCGCATGGCTAATGTGCGGCTGAACCAAACCGCCTGGGGCGGCATTTGCCCCGAACGCAACCGGATTAGATCATGGATAACCAACCCCTCATCCTATGGGTCAAAAACAGCTTAGATGAAATTCCCGGTGCCAACAAGGCGGCCTCGGTTTGGCTGGCCGACCGGAATGCCCCTCCCTCCATTGATTATCTTGCCAACCTAGCCATCGAGGAACTCCTCACTAACTGCATCAAGTACGGCTACGACGATGCCGGGGAGCATCTGGTCCAAATTAGTCTGCGAATGGCGGACAACCAATTGGAACTCACTGTCACCGATGACGGCCATGCCTTCAACCCGCTGGATCTTCCCCCACCGAACACAAATCTGCCCGTGGCAGATCTGCCCATCGGCGGACTCGGAATCCATCTGCTGCGCCAGATGTCCAACCGGATGGAATATCTCCGGATTGACGGCAAAAACCAACTGACCCTCTGGAAGCGGTGCGGCTGAAGAGACGGTTCGCGCAGAAAAACACCTCACACCAACTCTACACAAGGGGACGGATCATTGGTGTTCATTGTTTTTCCACCAAGGTTCCGCGGGTGACACCGAGTTGCGCTTGCGCTTTCAAGTCGCGCCATAAGGATTTGCCGCTGGATTTGCCGCCGAGCAGGGCTTGATAAACGGATAGGATTTTCACGGTTTCGGCCGGCGTCTCTTCCAGCAACTCGATCCGGAAATGCCGGAGGCCCGCCGCGCGGAGATCCTCGAAATGCGCGGCTCCGGTTTGCGCGGCGGCATTGAAGAGGGTGTTGCGGCAACCCACGTCGGCTCGCAGAGGATGGGCAATGCCCACGCGGTCGCGAAGGTGGACGCGGTGCGTGTCGCAGGGGCGTCCGCAGTCGAGGAAGGTGGAGCCCTTGGAAAGGAACGCCGCGAAGACGCAGTGCTCCATGTGAAACATCGGCATGTGCTGATGAATGGTCAGTTCGAACCGGTCCGCCGGGGCAGCGGCGAGGAGGGCGAGCACCTGGGTGATATTCAGATCGTAGGAAATGGTCACGCGCTCCAGGCCGCGAGAGAGGAAAACCGCCGCGGAGGCCGGGTTGGAAACATTGAGGGAAAAATCGCCGACAGTGCGCAGGGGCGAGTTTTGGAAATAGGAAATCGCTCCGACATTACGGATAAGCACGCCGTCGGGGGCGGCCTTTTCGATGAGTTTGAAGAAGCCTTGTTCGCCGGCTTTTTGAATGCGCGGGGTGGCGAGGAAAATTTCCGCACAGCCCCGGGCGAGGGAGACGGCCTCCTTGTAACGGCGGATATCCTCGAAGTCGGCGTAGAGGGTTTGGATGCCGCAGTGCAAGGCGGCTTCGATTTGTTCCGTGGTGCGGCAGAGAACAGGCAGGGAGGGAAGAATTGCGGAAGGTGGAGTGTGGAGTGTGGAGTAAAGATCATCGAGCGCTTCGCGCAGGGTGACTCCCGGGGATTGGCGGCTGGCGACCTCGCGGGCTTCGAGTGCCTTGACCAGTTCATGCTTGAGGTGGTTGAGGTCGCTTTTGGCCAGATAGACTGCGCCGAGTTGGTCGTAGTCCAAGGCCTCGAGACGATAGGGTGTGTCGTTCAACCGGGAAAAAATGTCGGCCAGCGCCGCGGGGGTGAGCCCGAATTTTTGGGCGGGCTGCAACGGAGTCCGGCTGGTAACCGTGATCTCCCCGGCCTGCACGGCGAGGGGTTGTCCGGCTTGACCGGAGAAAAGGAGCGTGAGCGGACTTTTTCTCGCATCAGTGCCTTCGATCCGGGCCTGCCAGGATTTTTTCAGTTCGCGCTCAAGGGCCGGGTCGCTGGTTTTCCAGACCCGTGTGCCGACCGCAATTTTGTCCGGGTCGAGTCGTCCCTGTTCGAAAGTGAGGCGGTTGCCCGTCACGGCGTAGATGCGTCCGCCTTGTTCGTGATTCGTATCCGCGAGATTTTCAAAAACCACGCCATCGCCGGGCTTCGCATGTTCGATTTTGAAAGCCTGGCCGTCGCTTTGCGTCGGTTGCAGCGATTTTCGATTTTCGATTTCAATATAGTTGCGTCCGACCGCGCGGACGGTGCCAAGCAGGATGCCGCGTTTTTTTCCGAACTCCGCCCCGACCAATTTCTGGTGATCCACCCCGTGCAGCCAGCCGGTGAAGAGTCCGCGCGAGAAGGTCATTTCGAGGCCATACCAGTCCCTTGCATCCGGCTCGGGAAGCTGGCTGTTCAGCGCGGCATCAATGGCTTTGCGATAAACGGCGGTGACGGCGGCGACATATTCGGGGGTTTTGAGACGGCCTTCGATTTTGAAACTCCTGACTCCGAGGCGGATCAATTCGGGAATTTCCTGCACGGCTGCGAGATCCTGCGGCGAGAGCAGGTAGCGTTTATCGCCCAGGTCGCGGGGTTCTCCGTCCACCACAATTTCATAGGGCATGCGGCAGGCCTGGGCGCATTCGCCGCGGTTGGCGCTGCGCTGGCCGAGGGATTCACTGGTGAGGCACTGGCCGGAATAGGCCACGCAGAGCGCGCCATGAACGAAAACTTCCAGCGGCACGGAGGGCTCGAATTTTGCCAGTTCGCGCAGGGACAACTCGCGGGAAAGCACGATTTGTTTCACGCCAAGTTCCTCCGCGAAACGCACGCCTTCCGGCGAGGTGACCGTCATTTGGGTGGAGGCATGGACGCGCAAGGCGGGAAACAGGCGGCGCGAAATTTCCGCCAGGCCGACATCCTGAATGATGACGGCATCCACCCCGGTGTCGTTAAGCAGGCGCAATTCGGCTGCGGCGTCAGCGAGTTCGTCGGTGAAAATAAGGACGTTCAGCGCGACATAAGCCTTGACGCCGTGGCAGTGGAGGAACGCGACGACCCCGGGTAAATCCGCTTCGGAAAAATTCTCCGCGCGCATGCGGGCATTGAAACGCGGCAGGCCGAAATACACGGCATCCGCCCCGGACGCCACGGCGGCACGCAGACAGTCCCAGTCTCCGGCGGGAGAGAGAAGTTCGGGACGATGGGCAGCCTGCATCAGCCCACTATGACACAAAAATCAAATTCCGGAACCCTTGGCGAATTCCGCGGGCACCTGGGGCTCGGAAATGCGCGAGAGATCCACGGTGAAATGCAGCAGATCGTTGAGGCTGTTTTCCAGAGAGTGTTCGCTGGTGCGGAGTTCAAGTTCGGGAGATTCCGGTGCTTCATACGGCGACGAGATCCCGGTGAATTCCTTGATCTCGCCGGCGCGGGCTTTTTTGTAAAGGCCGCGTGGATCGCGGGCCTCGCAGGCTTCGATGGGGGCGTTGATAAATACCTCGGCAAAAGGAATGCCATCGCGGTGGCAAATCTCGCGCACACGTTTGCGGTCGGCGCGATAAGGTGAAATGAGCGAGCAGATGACAACGAGACCGGCCTCGGCCATGAGCTTGGCCGCCTCGCCGGCGCGGCGGATATTTTCCGAGCGGTCCTCCGGAGAAAATCCAAGATTCGCGCCGAGACCGTGGCGAAGGTTATCTCCGTCAAGGATGAAACTGGCGACCCCGCGGCGGTGGAGTTGGTATTCCAAGCCGGTGGCGAGGGTGGATTTGCCGGAGCCGGACAGACCGGTGAGCCAGACAATCGTGCCGCGATGCCCCAGATGCTCGGCCCGGGCCTCGCGGGTGACGGGGCTGACGGTCCAGGTAAGGTTATCGCTGGTGATGGCGTTGTCGCCGGCGTATTCGGCCTCGCGGATGATGCCGCCGCCGCCGATGCGTTTGCCGGTGACGATGACAAAGCGGCCGCTTTCATTAATGCGTTCGTGACGGTCGAAGGCCAGCGGTTTGCGGGCGCGGATGCGGACATCGGCAACCTCGTTTTTGTGGATGATGCCGGGCGAACCGGCCAGCGGTTCGAGGGTGGAGGAATCGAGAACCCGGGTGATTTCCACCAGGCGGGCCTCAACGCTTTGGGTTCCGAGCTTGAGGGTGAATGGAACATTGAGAACAAGCGGATCGGCTTGCAGCCAGAACAGACTGGCCTTGATTTCGCGGCCTTCAGCGGGGCCCTGTCCGGGCTGGCTGCCGATCTGTCCCCGTTCGACGAAAATCTGCTCCTCGAGGGTGATGGCGACGGACTCTCCCACCGAAGCGGCGAGAGGCGGTTGTTTGGCGTTCCACGCTTCGATGGACTTGATGCGGCTTTTTTTGCCGTCGGGCCAGAACATGATTTCCTCGCCGACGCGCAGGCTGCCGGTTTCGATGCGTCCGGCCAGGATGCGGCGTTCGTCGAAGCGGTAGATGTCCTGCAAGACGAAACGCAACGGCAGGCCCTCAGCCGGGACGGCGATCTCCATACTCTCGAGCGCCTCCAGAATAGCCGGGCCCTTGTGCCAGGAAAGCTCCGGGCTGTTTTTCGTGATATTCAGACCCAGCTTGGCGGAGATGGGGATGAAATGCAGGGGTTCGATGCCGAGCTTGGCCAGAAATTCCGTGTAGTCGGAGCAGACTTTGTCGAAACGCTCCTGCCGGTGATTGACGAGGTCCATTTTGTTGACCGCGACCACAATTTGCCGGATGCCGAGCAGCGAAAGCAGATAGGCGTGGCGTTTCGACTGCTCCTGAATGCCCTCGTTGGCATCAATGAGAAGAATGGCCGCATCCGCGCTGGCCGCGCCGGTAACCATATTTTTGAGGAACTCCTTGTGACCCGGCGCATCAATGATGACGTATTCGCGCTTGTCCGTGCGAAAGGGAAGCTGGGTGGTATCAATCGTGATATTCTGCGCCTGTTCTTCCAGGAGGGCGTCGAGCAGGAAAGCATACTCGAACTCCATCCCCTCGGCCTCGCTGGCCTTGCGGATCTGCTCGATCTTGCCATCGGGCAACGAATTAGTGTCGTGAAAAAGCCGGCCGATGAGCGTGGATTTTCCGTGGTCAACATGACCGACTATGACGATGCGGAGCTTGGCCGAATGCGGATTGTGAATCGTGGATTGCGGAATTGATTGCGTGGCGGCGCTCATTTTTTGGGTGCGGTTTTGGTGTTGGTGCGCGCGGTTTTTATTGAGGAAACAGTGATGGCCAGGAGTTCATTGGCCTCCCGCTGAATATCGGTAAGTTGAGATTGCTTCACCAGTTTGAGTTCGGCAGTGACATCGAACCAATACAATGTTTCGTCACATTCCTCCTCAACGATTCCGAGATTGGCGATGAAGTCGTTGCGGGAACGCGCCCGCGCGGCCGCGCGATAATTAGCACCGGCCGATGTCCCGCAGCGAATCAACTGCCGGGCCAAAATCTCTCCCGGTAAACCACTTTTAGGAAGGGCTTCGGCCAGCCTGATGCAACGCATGCCAAACTGAAAGGTGCGAGCCCGCAAATCGTCCGTCTTCATTCCGCAATCCCCACTCCGCGATCCGCGATCACATGAACCCTTTGGCGCGGAGTTTCTGCATGGCGTTGCGCTCGTGGTGGTCCTGAGCGCGCCCGGCGCGTTCGCTGGTTTTGGTCACCATAAGCTCCGTGATGATCTCGGAAATATTGGAAGCCTTGCTTTCAACCGGTTTGGTGATGGGCCAACAGCCGAGCGAACGGAAACGGTAGGATTTCCCATCCTCACCGGGACGCGCGAAATACATTTGCGGAATGGGAATCTCCTCACGTTCGATGTAGCGCCAGATGTCCACTTCGGTCCAGTCGAGGAGCGGCTGCACGCGGATGTGTTCGCCGGGTTCCTGGGCGGTGGTGAACTGATTCCAAAACTCCGGCGGCTGATCCTTGTAGTCCCATTCAAAGTCAGCGTTGCGCGGGGAAAAATACCGCTCCTTCGCGCGGGTGGGATCCTCGTCACGGCGGATGCCGGTGATGAGCGCATCGAATTTCCGCTCCGCCATCACCTGCTGCAGAGCGACGGTTTTTAACTCGTGCGTCACTGTGACCGGATCGTGCGTTTCGTAGCCCACCGATGACGGGTAGGTGCCGCGGCCGGCGCGGGCGTCCTCGTTGATCTTCACGATCAAATCCAGTTCGTATTCCTTGAGCGCCCAGGCGCGAAACTCCAGCATTTCGGGAAACTCGTACGTCGTATCAATGTGCAGGAGAGGGTAGGGGATTTTTCCGCAGAAGGCCTTCTTGGAAAGCCAGATGAGCACATTAGAATCCTTGCCCATGCTCCAGGGCATACAGAGATTGGAAAAGCTGTGATAAGCTTCCCGCATAATGTAAATGCTCTGAGCCTCCAGTTCGTCGAGATGATCCATGAATAAACATCCACTAAAACGGTAGTCATTCTCCTTGCGCAACTAAAATTTCCCAAATGAACCCTTCGCTTCAAACCGTCAGCATTCAAAAAATCGGCGCGGAACTGGCCATCGCCTGGTCCGATGGCGGGGAAACCTATGTTCCCACCGAAACCCTCAGGCGGGCTTGTCCCTGCGCCTCGTGCGGCGGCGAACCCGACGTGCTGGGACACCTTATTCGTCCAGACATCACATACACGGCGGAGAGTTTCGAACTGACCGGCTGGGAAATGGTCGGCGGCTACGGCTTCCAGCCCCGCTGGGGGGATGGACACCGCACCGGGATTTATCCGTTTCCCTTCCTGCGCAAATTGGGCGGAAGTTTCACCGCTTAAGGCTTCAAATCCTCACCCGTGATCGCGTTGGTGATGACGAATTTTTCGTGGTGGAAAGTCGGGTCGGAACGGAAACTGAGGCGGCCGGCGTAGCGGCGTTCGATGTCCACCAGATGCTCCTCGTCTTCCGTGCGCAGGCGGGCCAGGAGGTCGGGACTGACCACGACTTTGACCTCGTGAACGGTATCCTGATGCTTGCGCAGAATCGAATGCAGCGTGCGTTGCAATTCCACGCTCATGGTCATCGGGCTCTTGATCACGCCCTTGCCCTGGCAATGCGGACAGGGGACAAATTGCGTGCTGGCGAGACTCTCGGCGGCGCGCTGGCGCGTCATTTCCAAAAGCCCCAGCGAGGAAATGGGCAGCACATGGGTGCGGGCCTTGTCGCGCTTGAGGCGGTCCTTCACGCGCTGATAAACGGCCTGCTGATCGCGGCGGCCCTTCATGTCAATAAAGTCTCCGACGATTATGCCGCCGATGTTGCGCAGGCGGACCTGGCGGCAGATTTCGTCGGCCGCCTCCAGGTTCGTCTGGAGGATGGTTTTCTCCATGTCACGCGAGCCCTTGTTGCGGCCGGTGTTGACGTCAATGGCGATGAGGGCCTCGGTTTCGTCAATGACGATGTAGCCGCCGCAGGGCAGCCAGACCTGGCGGTGAAAGGCGGCATCAATCTGAGCCTGCACGCCGAAGCAATCGAAGATCGGCTGGGCGGCGGTGTAATGCTGGATGCGTTTTTTCGCCCGCTTGGAAATCTGGCCGACCAGTTCCTGCATTTGCTCGCAGGCCTTGGCATCATCCACGATGACGGAGTCCACCTCGTCGGTGAGAAAATCGCGGACGGTTCGCTCGATCAGACCGGGCTCCATGAAGAGGCATGCGGGGGCGGGTTTCTCTTCCAGGCCTTTTTGAATGTCCGTCCACTGTTCGAGCAACAGGCTTAAATCGCGCACAAAATAGCGGGCGCGCTGGCCTTGGCCGACGGTGCGGATGATGACGCCCATGCCCTCGGGAACTTCCAGTTCGCGCAAAATCTTGCGAAGGCGTTCGCGCTCCTTCGGGTCCTCGATTTTCCGCGACACCCCGCATTGGTCGTTAAACGGCATGAGGACGAGATAACGACCGGCCATGCTGATGTCGGTGGTGATGCGGGGGCCCTTGGTGCCGATGGGTCCTTTTTTGACCTGGACGAGGATGTCGGCGCCGACGGGATAGATGTTCGGCACGTCCTTGTGGGTGATCTTGGGGCCGCCCTTTTTCTTGGGTGCAGCGCCGTTGCGGGTGACTGCTTCGATCCCGCTGTCGAGCGCGGCGGGAATGGCGTCCCAGAATTGCAGGAAGGCATTTTTCTCGAAGCCGATGTCGATGAACATCGCCTTGATGCCTTGTTCGATATTCCGAACCTTGCCCTTGTAAATGGCGCCGACGATGTTGCGGTCGGAATCGCGTTCGGTGGTGTATTCCTCGAGGCGGTTGTCCTCCATCAGGGCGACGCGCGTTTCAAGGCGTTCGCAACTGACGATAAGTTTGATGCCCGTGCTTTTTTTGCCGAGCCCTAAAATTTTTTTAACGGTTTCTATCATGGAAATATTTCCCTCCGTTTGCGGAGGATAGTTGAGGGTGATTGGTGCGGTTCATCGCCGTCCGGGGGCGGGAGGAACCTTGGGTTTGTCTTTTTTCTCTTTGGGGCCGCCCCGGAAGATATTGAAGAATTTATCAAGAGCAGAGGGTTTACGCTCCTTGTTTTTTACGCGTCCGCCGTCATCGGCATCGGCGCGAACATTCGGGGCGGCCGGTTTGTTTTCCTGACTGCGATGGGAGGGATCATCGCCGCCGCCTCCGGTCTCCTCATCTTCGGTGATTTTAGTGGCGGCAACGATATCGCGATCAAAATCCACGCTTTCGACAAAGTTGAAATTGCCCTTGGCGGGTTCCAGCCAGGCGATCTCGAAGGGTTTTTTCTCCTCGCCTTCGGCCGGCGGCTTGTCCAGGGCAAAGGTTTTTTCAAGAATTTCCGCGGCGACCGGTGCGGAGACGCCGCCGCCGGATTTGGCGCCTTGCACAATGACGCAGATGGCATATTTCGGAGCGGCATAGGGGGCAAATGCGATGAACCAGGTGTGATTGTCCTTCACGCCACTGCGCCAGAATTGGGCCGTGCCGGTTTTTCCGGCTACGACGATGTCCTTGATGCGGGCCTTGCCAGCGGTGCCGCCATCATCGTTGACGACTTTGTTCATGCCGCTGCGGACTTTTTCGATTTGTTCCGCCGTAAGGCCGCCCTCGGAGATCAAATTGCTGCGCACCCTGGAGGGTTCCTGGAGCAAGGCGGTGCCATCTTGTGCGACCACGCGGTCAACCAGACGGGGAAGATAGGAGGTTCCGCCATTGGCCACCGTTGCGGTGACCATCGCCATCTGCAAAGGTGTCGCCAGAACGTCACCCTGCCCAATGGAGGTATTCGCGGTCAGGCCGGAGGTCCAGATGGCCTGCGGATTGATCGCCGCCAGCCACTCTTTGCCGGGGAGCACACCGGGCGCCTCGCCGGAAAGCGGGATGCCGGATTTCTGACCGAGGCCGAGGAAGTTGCCCATGGCGTCTATCTGGTCAATCCCGGCAGCGTTGCCGTATTGATAAAAGAAAGCGTTGCAGGAATTTTTGATGGCGGTGGGCAGGTTTTGTCCGCCGTGCGAGCCGCCCTTGTCCGCGATCCAGCATTTCATAAACTTTGTGCCATAGGAGACGCCGCCCGAGCAGGTAAAAGTCCGGTTGCCCACTCCGGCGCGCAAGCCCGCGAGAGCCACGGGAATTTTGTACGTCGAGCCCGGTGCGTAGGCGCTGATGGCGCGGTTGAGGAGCGGGTCGGTTTCGTCCCGGTTCAACTCCAGCCAATCCTTGGCCGCGATGGAAGGGATGAATTTATTCGGATCGTAGGACGGGACGGAGGCCATGGCGAGAATGTCGCCGTTGTTCGGGTCCACCACCACCGCCGCACCACGCCCGACGGCGCGCAGGGCCTGCTCGGCGATGTATTGGATGCGCGCGTCAATGGTGAGGTAAACATTTGCTCCCTGTTTTGCCTCGGTCACGCCGGTCTCTCCCTCGATCACGCCCTTGGCGTTGCGCTGAAGAATGCGCACGCCGGGTGTGCCCTTGAGATAATCGTTCAGGAAGAGTTCGATCTGGGCCTTGCCCTCCATGTCGGGGTCGTAAAAGTTGAACTTGGTGATGTCGGGGAGTTTATCGAGGTCGTTCGGCATGCCGACATAACCGAGAAAATGCGCCCCGAGCGCGCCGTAAACATATTGCCGCACGGGCTTGGTCGTCACCTTCACTCCCGGCAGCCCAAGATTGCGCTCGGAGAAGACGGCCAGCGCCTCGTAGTCCAGATCCTGCCGGTAATTGTAAGGAACCTCGAAGTTATTTTTGTAATGAACCTTGAGCCGGTCCGAATTGTAATCGGCGGCGAGGCTGTATTTTTCCAACTCCGGGATGACCGTCTCGCGGACAATTTTTTCGATGTCGTTGATTTTTGTTTCGCGCAACATTCCGTGCACACGGATGCTGTCCTCCAACTGCGGCACAGAGCCATTCTGCTGGCGGTAGGCGCGCACCATGTCGGGCAGGTAGAAGTCCACGTCCACACTCACGCGGTTTTGCACGAGAGGGATGCCGTTGCGATCCAGGATCTCGCCACGCACGGCCGGGATGCGCACGGTGATGCGGGAGCCCGAGGCGATTTTGGCCGTGTATTCCGCCCCGCGCGCGATCTGCACATACCAGAGCCGGAAAACGATACCCGCGAGGGCCAGCAGCATGAGCGCCGCCAGGAAAACAATCGGGTAAGGGTTTTGTCCGCGTCTCATTGTCCGGGGCGATATCCGCCGGCCGCGCCGGAGACATCAGGGAAAAAATAGCGGCATTGCTTGACGGCGAGATGCCCGAGCGGGGCGATGACAGCGACGATGAGGCCGGGCGCCAAAATTCGCCACGCCACCAGATCGTTAAAGACGATCCCCTGACGGCGGAAGCCTATCATAATGTATTGGAGAGCGAGAAAGGTGCACGTCCCGAGGATACTCAGCCCGACGTAAATCCACCAATGCCCGCGCAGAAAAGCCGGTTGAAACCCATGAGCCAGCAGACCGAAAAACACAAAGTAAACTATAGACCACCCCAGCGCGATTTCAACCTGTCCGTCCACAACGTGCAGGGACATGAGGTCGGTCAGAAACCCGGTGAAGGCCGCGAAGAGCAACATCGCCCACGTGGGCATGGCCAGCGCGGCATAGCAAAAAACCAGCGGCACCAGCAGCACCCGCGCGCCGTTGAGGGCCGGCACCGGCGGGATGAGTTCCTGGATGATCAGCGCAAAAAAAACCGTTAGCGCCGCAGAGGTCCAGCCGATGGCGAGCTTCATTTTGCCCCCACCACCACGAAGACATCCTCCACGGAGGACAGATCCAGCGCGGGTTCGACAAGGGCCTGTCCGTCGAGCGCGCGGGCCTTGAAGCTTTTCACGGTTCCCAACAGGATGCCCGAGGGGAAAACCCCTCCGCTCACCCCGGCAGTGTAAATTTTCTGGCCGGCCTGGAGGTCGGCGGTCTTGGAAAGAAAGTTGAGCTGCATCTCTCCGGACGTGCCGGAATCCTGAATGCGCTGTCCGCTGAGAATCCCCTGCTCGCGCGTTCCTTCCGCCTTCGCTGCCACCCTGCAGATTTCGTCGGTGACGAGCAGGACGATGGATTCGTTTTTCCCGACGGTGGTGGTTTTTCCCACCAGCCCGACATCGGTCAGAACGGGCTGGTCCGCATCCACGCCATCCTCGAAACCGCGGTTGATCTTCACCGTGTTCCACCACGTCGAGGAATCGCGCGAAATCACCCGGGCCGGGACGAGCTTGAAAACCGAGCGTTGCTTGTATTCCAACGCGGCGCGCAGCTTGTTATTCTCCGCCTCAAGGTCACGCAGGATCTGGTTGGTTATTTTCAGATTCTTGTTTTCCATCGCCAACTCGCCGTTTTCGTCCTCGAGTTGGCCGAGGGTTTTCAACCCCTGCCCCACCGCGCCGATTCGCTGCTGCACGGCGGAACCGGTTTTGAGAAAAGGGGAAACCAGCCCGAGAAATCCGGCCTGGAGTCTTTGCGCCGTGTTGGACCCCAGCGCGGAAATCGCCACGGCCACGGCCAGAATGACAAGGACGATGATGGCGTTCACCCGGTTCATTGAAGCTGTTCGCTATCCTTTTGGCCCCGGATTGCCGCTGTCACCCGCAAGATTTCCGCTAGTGACTACTCGAATACCGGTCATTGGAGGAGACCGCCTTGAGGAATTTCAATTCCTGCAGCGCCTTGCCGGTTCCCTCGGCCACTGCGCTGAGCGGATCCTCCGCCACATGAACAGGCAGGCCGGTTTCCTCCGCCAACAATTTATCCAGGCCGCGGAGCAGCGCGCCGCCACCAGCCAGCACCAGGCCGCGATCCACCAAGTCGGCGGAAAGCTCGGGCGGGCAGCGTTCAAGCGTGATGCGGACGGAATCCACGATCGTGGAGATGGGCTCCATCAGCGCCTCGCGCACTTCCTGCGAGGAGATCGTAATGGTCTTGGGCAACCCCGCCACCAGATCGCGACCCTTCACCTCCATCGTGGTTTCCTTCTCCATTTTGTAGGCGGAACCAATCTTGATTTTGATGTCCTCCGCCGTGCGCTCGCCGATCATGAGATTGTAGGCGCGCTTCATGTAGTTCGTAATGGACTCGTCGAGTTCATCACCCGCGACGCGCACGCTGCGGCTGAAAACAATGCCCGAAAGCGAAATCAGCGCGACTTCAGTCGTGCCGCCGCCGATATCAATGATCATGTTGCCCGCCGCGTCCTGGACGGGCAGACCCACCCCGATGGCGGCGGCCATGGGCTCTTCGATCAAATAAACCTCCCGCGCACCGGCATGGGTGGCCGAATCTTTCACCGCGCGCTTTTCGACTTCCGTGATGCCGCTCGGCACCGCGATGACCACGCGGGGACGGACCATGCGGCGGCGATTGTGAACCTTGCTGATGAAGTGCCGCAACATGGCTTCGGTCACTTCAAAGTCGGCGATCACGCCGTCTTTCAAGGGCCGGATGGCCACGATATTGCCGGGCGTGCGACCGAGCATGCGCTTGGCCTCGTCGCCCACGGCGAGCACTTTGCGCGTGCCTTGCGCCACGGCCACGACCGAGGGCTCGCGGAGAACGATGCCGTGATCCTTGACATAAACGAGGGTATTCGCCGTGCCGAGGTCAATGCCGATATCGTTGGAGAAAAATCCTAAAATTTTGTCAAACATAGATAGTTAAAATGTGCGTGTTACAGAGACGCGGGCCGCTTCGTCACCAGAGCACGACCCATTATCTCAGAGACGGAAAATTGGGGTGCTGGCGGGGCGGCGTCAAGGTAATCCTTGGCGCAATGCCGTCAAAGCGCGGCGGCAATGGCTGCGCCCATCCCGGCGGTGTCAACCCGGGCCGTGCCGGGGGTATGGATATCCGCCGTTCTCAGGCCATCCGCGATCACCCGCCGCACCGCTTTTTCGATGCCGGCCGCCGCCTCTTCCTCACCACAGGAAAACCGCAACATCATGGCCGCCGAGAGGATTTGCGCCACGGGGTTGGCGATCCCCTTGCCGGCGATGTCGGGTGCGGTGCCTCCGCTGGGCTCATACATGCCAAACCGCGTCGCGCCACCGGTCGCCTCGCCCAGGCTCGCGCTCGGCAGCATGCCGAGCGAACCGGTCAGCATGGCCATCTCATCGCTCAGAATGTCGCCGAAGAGGTTTTCGGCCAGGATCACGTCGAAACTCTTGGGGTTTTTGATCAACTGCATCGCGGCATTATCCACGTAGAGATGGTTCAGTGTCACATCGCGGTAATCCTGGGCCACGCTTTCCACCACGCGACGCCAGAGCACGCCGTTTTGCAGCACGTTGGCCTTGTCAATGGACGTGACGCGGGATTGGCGTTTGCGCGCAGCCTCGAAAGCCACCTTGGCGATGCGGCGGATTTCGCTCTCCCAATAAATCATTGTATCCACTGCAAAGTATTCGCCGCCCTCTTCCTTGATGTATTTCGGTTCGCCAAAATACAGCCCCCCCGTGAGTTCACGCACGCAGAGCACATCGAAACCGCCCTCAACAATCGCGGGATGCAGCGGCGAGGCGTGCGTCAATTCCGGCAGGCACACCGCCGGCCGCAAATTCGCAAAGAGCCCGAAATGTTTGCGCAGCGGCAACAACGCGGCGCGCTCCGGCTGTTCGTTGGGGGGAAGCGCCTCCCACTTCGGCCCGCCGACGGAACCAAACAAAATGGCATTGGACTCCTCGCAGGTTTTCAGGGTTTCCTCCGGCAGGGCCTTGCCCTTCGCGTCAATGGCCGCGCCGCCGACGGGGCGGTCAAGAAATTCAAAGGTCAGGGAAAATTTTTTGCCGGCCGCGCGCAGGACACGCAAGCCCTCGGCCATCACTTCCGGCCCGATCCCGTCGCCCGCCAAAACGGCGATTTTGTATGTATTGCTCATAAGGCTGGCATCCAAGCAGCGCCGGGCGCGGCTGGCAAGTTGGGAGCAGTTTGCGACTTGCCGCACGACCAACCGGTTGCTACTGAGGCGGGATGAAATTCCTCTCCTTCGTCACCCTGACTTGCTGTTTTCTCCTCGGTGGCTGCCTCACCACCCCGGTCGCCAAATCCGGCGGCGCGGGTGCCGTGCCAAACACAAACGCCTTCGCCATCATGAACGCCGCCCAGTCGGTCTTTGCCGAATACGGCTACACCCCCGGACCGTCCAATTTTCCGGAGTCCATCTCCTTCAACAAACCCGCCGGTTCCTTTGGAGAACTGATGTATGGCAGCTACGGCGTGTCCACCACCGTGCGGGTGAAACTCCTGATGGTGCAACTCCCGGGCACAAACAACTACCAGCTCAGCACAAGGGTCTCGCGGGTCAGCGATGCCGGCGAGGCGGGTTTCGAGGACAGCCAGAAGATGCTCGGAATGTGGTCGGCCCAGTTCAAACCTCTCCTACAAAAAATCAGCGCCCAGGCGGCCAACGCCGGGCCGATCTAAGCAAGGACCAGGCATTTTACGAGCCCGGAAAGCCACGCGCGTAACCGGCCCTTTCAAGGGAAAGACGCATGGCAAGAAATGGAGGGCTGCTGCACCACCCGGCCCGTTCGGAATCTCTGTCCTGCACCGACACGTGCCCACCCGGGAGCATGACAGGGAAAGCCGGTAGAGGCAGCTGGGTATGTCCTCCCAAAAAAAACCCTTATCTTCGCGCCATCCGGATAAAT
>Ga0114978_10001686_pt1 | contig 18539 bp, 7 predicted proteins | sample S_140212_EF_Meta_FD_87027 | JGI IMG/M metagenome (GOLD analysis project Ga0114978, IMG submission 87027) | Freshwater microbial communities from Lake Simoncouche, Canada to study carbon cycling - S_140212_EF_MetaG | ecosystem: Environmental > Aquatic > Freshwater > Lake | place: Lake... | reverse complement strand
ATTGTCATGAGTAGTACAGGTATTGCCTTTACGAGTGACAAAGACATAAAATTGACAGCCAAGGGTAGTATAATTCTTAGTGCAACTAGCAAGCTTACCCTATCTGCTAAACAAGATGCATCTGTAGAGGGATTAAATGTTAAATTAACAGCTAAGGCTGGTTTAACAGCAAAGGGTACGAGTCAGGCTGAGTTTAGTTCTGGTGGACAAACCGTATTAAAAGGTGCTTTAGTAAATATTAATTAAACTTAAATTGATCGAACGATGGGATTGGGATTGCCAGCAGCAAGGGTTTTTGATTTACATGTTTGTACCAAAACTACAGGTCCAATACCTCATGTTGGGGGACCCATTCTTGGACCTGGAGCAAAAAAAACTAAAATTGGAGGTATGCCAGCAGCACTAGAAGGCGATATGGCCCTTTGTATTGGCCCTCCAGATAAACTAAAACAAGGTTCTGCTACAGTTAAAATTGAAGGAAAAAAAGCGGTTAGAATGGGTGATCAAACAGATCATAGCGGGATTGTCGTTCTGGGATTTCCTACTGTTTTAATTGGTTAATTGTATAATTTTTTATCTTAACACTATGAGTGAAAATGTAAAAAGCTTTTTAGGTAAGGGGTGGTCATTTCCTCCTGTTTTCGATAAATTGAGCTTAGGAGTAAGAATGGAAGAAAATGAACAGGATATTGAGTCTAGTATTCGACTAATTTTAAATACTTACCCTGGAGAAAGATTAATGCAACCTAATTTTGGTTGTAGTTTATTTAGAATGAATTTCGAATCTGTTGACAAAGGTTCTGTCACTCAAATAGGAGAAATAATAAGAGTATCACTTTTGTATTATGAACCAAGAATTCTTTTTGAAAAAGTAGAATTAGTAGAGCACAACGTAAATGATGGAATAGCTATTTTACGTTTAATTTATAAAGTTATTATTACCAATACAAGATCTAATATTGTATTTCCTTATTATATTATGGAAGGTACAAATTTATAATATTTTAGTAGTTTAGTTATCTGTTTTAAAAATTATGAAAAGGCCAAGGTACAACTATGAAGTTACTAGTGGTTTAAGCCAATTGACTCGGAAACTACCTGAGCAATCATATTCTTATGCACAAATAGATGAAAAAACTGAAAGTGATTTATTAAGTTTTGTTTATCGATTTTCTTCCTCTGTAAATTATTATAATTTAAACAATAAAAAAGATGGAGATTGGCAATACTTTTTTAGTTCCAATCCTCATATACTTCTTTCTATCCTTGAAGACATTGATGTTTATTCATTCAATTTTACCTACAATAAATTAAGCGATTTTATAAGAGCGAATAATAGTGTTTCAGAAAAAATTGAAGCATTAGAAAAGACTTTTGTTTTTTTGTACCAGCTTATTCTTGAAATGCATGCTACTTTTGAGAGGATATCAAAATTAGTGAATGCTTTAACAGTAGTTTCTGACGTAAGTTGGCAGGACAATGATATTTTTTACTTGTACAATCAACTTTACATTTGGAGACAAGATATTCAACAGGTGGAAGGTATTGTTTTTTCTACTAAAGATTGGCCAATATTAGATGTGCCTTCTGATGATACTTTTCAGCCAACTAATTTTGTTTTTGATCCTGAAGATGCCATTCAAGATAAAATCATAGGTGCTTTATCTAAAATGGATATCTTTTTTGGTGATGTACAAAATAAATATACCTTCTATTTGAGCAATGGAAAATATTTACTAAAACAAGCCATCCAAAACAAAGATATTTATTATGAACCCCATTTAGGTGTTGTAAAATCATTCCTTCAATTATATAAACATTTACAGGATAAAATAAATTTAATTCCTAAAAGACACCTCGATTTTTATTATCAACAAGTATTGGGACAATTTCCTGCTCCAAAAAAAATTGATAATGTTCAATTGGTAATTACAGTCGGAAATAGCATCGATAACTATTTACTTAAAAGAGATACTGTTTTTTTAGCAGAATTGCCTGGCTCTTCAGAAAATATATTGTATAAAAGTATTAAGGACAGTGTTATCAATAAATCAACCATCGCCTATTTACACAATATATTAATTAGCGAACACCAAAATTCGCTGTTAACTGATAATGTTAATATTGCCAAAGAAAAAACAGTTTATCAAAATTCGCTTAATATTGAAAAATTTCAATCCAAAGATAATGTCAACAAAACAGAATTTACAATTTTCGGAGAAGATCCTTTTTTTGAATCAACAGTTGAAAGCGATATGCAGAATGCTAAAATTGGTTTTTTAGCAGGGTCAGAAATTTTATATCAAACTACCGGTAGGCGTACCTTTACTTTAGATTTTTATTTGGATGAAGATTCGTTTAGCCTACTAAAAAATTATATCTACTCCTACAGCAAGCAAATTGGAAGCAACGAAAAAACATTACCAGTTGAGTTATTTAAATCAGCTTTTAATATTTCCATTACCATAGAAGAAGGTTGGTATCAGTTGGACTACTATAGCGTAAAATGTGATCTAGATAATATTGAGGAGAGGTTGATTTCTTACAATTTCCAACTCAAAGAAGACCAACCACCCATTGGTATTTATAAACAAGAGTTTCATGGTGGTCTATACCCAGCTTCCATTCCATTGGTTTATTTTGAGGTTAATCCCTATTCATTTCACAATGCCTATTCATTTTTAAAAGGTATAACTATTGAAAGAATAGGCTTTAATATGAATGTTTACAACAATAGCAAAGTTATTTTATCTAATAATCTTGGATTAATCAATTCAGATAATCCATTTCAACCTTTTGGACCTCAACCTTCTGAAAATACATATCTAGACATTCAGAATGAAAATATATTCAATAAGTTCACAACTGATTTTTCAATACAAATAGACTGGTTTAATTTACCAACCAACGAAAACGGTTTTGCTGAATATTTTAAAGAGTATGGCGAGATAGTTAGCAATGATTCTTTTATCATTGGTATTAGTTCGATGGATATTAATAATTTTAAACCAGATTTAGATGATCAACAAAGATTTGAACTCTTCGGATCTTTAAGAAAAAATGACAAAGTGGGTATTTTAAATCCCACTACTAAAATTACCAAGATCGATTTTGGAAAATTAAAATTTTCTAATCCTATGTCTTTAGAAAAAGAGTCGGATGATATTTTTTTAAATACTCAGAAAGGCATCGTTCGAATTCAATTATTGGATCCAACTGATCCATTCGGTCACAAAAGATATGGTAAAATATTCTCTGATATTTCAATTCACAATAGTCGAAAATTTGTTTTTAAAAAGAAATTACCTCAAGAACCTTTTACTCCATTGATTAAATCAATTAATGTTAGTTATACATTAACATCTACTGAAATTTTGAATAGAGGGATAATTGATGATAAATTTGAATCTGATATTCGTTTAATTCATGCACATCCATTTGGATATGATTTACTTTATCCCAATCCAAAGACATCAGTTTTTAAAATATTACCAGAATTTTTATTTGATAGACAAAGCTATTTCGGAATAGAAAATATTTCCCCATTAGATGAACTGACATTGTATTTTGAATTAACTGATTTGCATCCTACCCATTCTGTAATCAAAAAACCCAATGTTAGCTGGAGTTATTTAGTTGATAACATTTGGATTCCATTGCCAATTGTTCAAATAATAGATGATACTACGGATGGTTTTTTAAAGTCTGGATTAATTACCATTCAACTACCAACTGATATTAACACAAAAAATACAATTTTACCTTCAGGAATTTATTGGTTTGCTGCTCAATTAAATGGTAATGTAAATTACAACATGAAATTATTGCAATTGTATACCAATGCAATTGAAGTTGAAAGAGTAGATAATGGGGTACCGTTTAACTTGTCATCCTTGCCAGCTAGAACCATTAATCAAAGTGAATTACCTATTCCAGAGATTGACAGTATTTTTCAACCTTTCTCTTCTTTTGGCGGTGTTGTCGAAGAAAACTATGATCAATTTAATACAAGAGTGAGTGAATTATTAAGAACAAAAAATCGCTTCATTACTACTAGAGATTTAACCCAAGCTATTTTAAATAAATTCCCTTCTCTTGTGTATGTTCAATGTTTGGCCAATGGACTTCAAACGGATTTGTTGTTGGAGAATATGGATATTTTGATTACAGTAGTTCCTACTTTAACAGAAATTACCAATTATAATGAAGACAAACTGCCATATGTAGATTTTGAAGAATTGACTGAAATTACCACCTTTGTCAAAAAGATTTTACCTGCGTCTATTAAATTTGTTGTTACCAATCCAATTTTCGAATTTATTAAGGTTAAATGTAATGTGTTATTTTTTAAAACCAGAATTAATCAAAATGTAAATAACAATATTGCCCAATTAAATGAAGACATTGTAAAATTCATTTCTCCTTGGTTAAGCAGTATTGATGGTGCTAATTTCAAAGACAGTAGAGTAATATATTTAAATGACTTGATTAATTTTATTAAGAAAAGATCCTATGTTAAATATGTTTCAGGTGTTTCATTGCTTCATTTTTATAAGAAAAAGGACCCTATTACAAATGAAATAATAAATGTATTGACAGATTCATTTACACAGTCTGAAGATGTTATAAAAGCGAGTCTTCCTGCTGCTATATTAGCTCCGATGTCTGAACATTTTATCCAGGTACTTCCTACTGAGGTATTCGTACCTTCCTCCAAAGCTGGAATAGGTAACTTCAAATTAGGAAAAGAATTAATACTTTCAGAACAACAAAATCAAATTAATGTTGATAAAGTGGTAATAAATCAAAACAAAATACCTACTTTTACTTTAACCATGAAATTCTAATAATGTCATTTTCGAAAAACAAAATATACGACAGGGAACATCTTAAAAATTTCTTTAAGAATGGTGATATTCCTACTGAAAAACATTTTTCTTACCTAATTGATTCGTTGATTAACAAGCAAGATGATGGCTTTAATAAGGATGATGACAGTGGATTAATTCTCAGTTCTTCAGCAATCTCCAAAAAATTAATTACTTTTTTTAAGAGTGTGGATGATTTAGAACCTTTCTTTCATATTGAAGTGGATGACAAGGGCTCTTACAGTTTTAAATTAAGACCCAATATTGCTGGATTGGAAGTAGATGAGGAAGATAAAAAATCTTTTTTCTTTGATGAGGATGGAAGTTTAGGAATTGGAAAAAGGAGAGAGGAGGGATTGAAATTAGATGTTGATGGGTTCGTTTCAATGAGTGGTAGAACAGGTAATTATAGAGCTGGCTTTGTTCCTGCAGATGGTAAATGGCATTCTGTAATAAAGGGGCTAAGCAACTGTCACGCTTTTGAATTAATTGCAAGAACAGGTAAAAAAACATCTGGAAGATTTGCGATTTTGCATGCAACCGCATTGTCTGCTTTTGGGAATTCGAAAAGCAAAATAAAATATACAAGGGCTCGCTATGGCTTTTATTTGAATAATCTCAGTATTAGATGGAAATCTTTTGGTACTTATAACTATGATTTACAAATCAGGACTCTAAGGAATTATGGTGATGATACACAAATCTATTACCGCATAACCAATTTATGGGATGATGAGATGAACTTACCGGAGGAATATTTTTATTAAGCTAATTTTTATTGTAAATGCCACTGCCCGTTATATCTAATATAGTAGAGAAGGACATTTCGGATGTGTCCATGAATTTCGAAAGGCTAAGGGATGAAGCCATAGAAAATGTTCAAAAATATTCTGGTGCAGAATGGACAGACTATAATTTGCATGACCCAGGAATTACAATTTTAGAAGCCCTTTGCTTTGCATTAACCGACCTTTCTTACCGAACAGGTTTTCCAATAACCGATATTCTATCTGATGCCAAAGGAAATGTTGATTATGAAGATCAATCTTTTCATTTAGCACCAAAAATTCTTAATACTCATCCAGTATCAATCAATGATTATAGAAAAATAGTTATTGACGAAGTGGATGAAATCCAAAATATTTGGATAAGTCCACCACAAGATTTATTTGGTTCAAAATCTGTAAGAGGATTTTATAATGTTACCCTACAATTAACTGTAAGTGCCTGGCAGCATTTATCAGAAATTGATAATGACAACAGTGATAAGAAGGATCTAATAATTTTAAAAGTAAAAAATATACTTTTAAAAAATAGAATGATTGGTAATAATTTCTATAATTTTAAAATTATAGAACCAAAAGAGATTAAAATTATTGCAAAAATCGCAATTGATAATTCATTTTCTTCAGAAGAAATCCTAGCCCAAATTTTCGGCACAATCAATAATTTTCTTAATCCTTCAGTTGATTATGTTTTACCCAACGATCTGTTAAAAAATAATTTTAAAGTGGAGGATATTTTCAATGGTCCTACTTTGGTAAAAGGGATTATTAATGATGAATCATTGCGTGAACTTCCTAAACAGATTGATCCAGTTGATTTAATTAGATTGGCAGGTAAAGTTAACGGGGTAGTAAATGTAATAAGTTTGTCAATTAGTGATGGTATAACAACTACTTTTGAAGAACCTATTTTTTTAAAAGATGATCAATTTGGATCGATAAAACCTCTGATTGATTTCAATAGTATTGTACTTTACAAAGAAGGAGTTGATGTAATAGTTAGAAAACAAAGTTTTACCTCTTTGTACAACAAAATTGTTGCAGAAAATGAGAATAAATTTAAAGGGTATTCTTCAGTTTTTACAGATAAAATATCAGGTCAATATAGGAATATTTCAAATTATCATTCTATCCAACATCACTTTCCAAATATATATGGAATCGGAAATGAAGGAATTAGTAGCAATGAAACGAACGAGAGAAAAGCTGCTGTAAAACAATTAAAGTCCTATTTACTTGTATTTGAACAACTGATGGGTAATTATTTGAGTCAATTATCTACTGTTAATAAATTATTCTCCTATAAGATTGATTCTAATCATAGCCATACTTATTTCTCTCAGCCAATATTGGATGTTCCTGGTATTAACGATTTAATCAGTTTTATCAGTTTATTGCCAGCTGACAAAAATGGAATGTTCCAAAAAAAGCAATATGAAATTGCAATTACTCAATACCAGCAGACCCTAACAAGATTGGTGGAGTCAGATAGTGATTATGTTGATCGTAAAAATGCTTTCCTAGATCATATGTTATCCAGATTTAATTATTCATTGAATAGTTATCCTGTAGAACTAGCTGAACATTATTATCAATTAAAAAATCTTCAAAAAAATAATGATGTCCTTCAATGGAAATCAGAGTTCTTGAAAAATATAGTTCCCTATAGTTCAAACAGAGCTAGGGGTACTAATTATCATAGCAATGACAACAATCATTTTGATTTTATGCATTTGCTATATAAACTTCTTTTTATAAACAATACTCCTTATAATTCAACGCTTAAATTTTTATCTAATTCAGAAGATTCTAAACTATCAATAGACAAAACCTTACCCTTGGATGAGAATGACATTGAAATAGAAAAAAAATTAGTTCTATTAGATGAAGTCATAACCATTCGAAATCAATCTCGCGCTGGAAATATTTCAACAAATTATGAAAATGATAATGAAGTATTGGTATTTGAATTACAGAATGAATCGATATTCAAAGATGCATGCAATCATGAAAATTTTAAAATATCTCCCAATGTTTTTACAAACGAAGGGTATCTAATTCTATTTAATCAAATTTTAGAAAAAGAATGGATTGTAGTTGGACGTTCAAAAAGTGTGGGAGAGGCAAAGAATAAAATTCAAAAAACGGTTGAATACTTTGTAAACGTTAGTTTACAGTCAGAAGGTATTCATATAGTTGAAAATATTTTATTACTACCAGATGTATCTAGTAATTCTTTTGGTTTTGAATTTTATTTGAATGATAAGAATACACTTATACTTAAAACAAATAACTGGCTTTCTTTTTCTGATAGAAATAACTTATTGAGTTATGTTCATGAGCTAATTCAAATAAAAGATCTTTCTGAAAAGGAAAAAATAGTAATATTAAATAAGTACTTTACGATTGCTGATTTAAATGGAATTAATATTGAAGAGGTTGAACAAGAGATGATTTCAAAAACTTATTTCAAAATAGAATCTGTTTTTAAAAATTTCGTTAAAAATGAATATGAGTTAGTAAATCAACAAATAAATTTATTAGTTCGTCTTTCGAATGAATATGAAATTAAAGAGTCTTTTTTTGATAGTCAATTAAGTTTTTTTATTCCCGGATGGCCTGCTCGTTTTCAAGATGAAAATTTTAGGAAATTTACTCATAAAATCATTTCTGAGTTTACCCCAGTTCATCAAAATCTTACTGTACAATATTTATCAATAGACGAAATGAATAATTTCGAGAAAATTTATTTTCATTGGCTTTCATTGCTCCAAGTTAGCAATGGAAAAGAGTTTCAAAAAATTAGTTTTGATTTAATCTCTTTAATGAATAAATCCTGATGTGAATACTTCTTCGAATTCTATACAAAAATTGATTCTTGATTTACAGGTCAGAGTTGACAAATCTAACAATGAAATTTTTGAGAAATTTAGTTCAATTGCAAGTTTTCATGCTATCCCTACTATTGGCAACTATTTTGACTATATAATTCCAAAAGATGTAGTGATAGAAATAGATCATTTGGAAATAAACTTAGGTTTAATAAAGTATGAAGATTTAGAGCGAGTTTTTAAAGAAAGACTTCTGGAAGCATTGAAAAATATTTTTGGTAAATATTTTGATGACGATGGTAATTATAGAAATCAATCAAACAACTTTTTTAATGTAAAAAATTTACCTGATAATCAACTTGCATTTGTAAAGTATTATTTATTGTTTGGACGTGCCCCCTGGTGGGCCAACGATGCATCTATTAACTTTAATGACTCCATACTTCAAGTCATTAACAATTCTCCTTCAGAATTCAGGAAATTACTTTATGAAATTGGTAGAGATGACTCTGTTAGAAAAAGACTTGCCTTTTCTTTGAGTGAAGCGATAATAAAGAAAGTCATTCATGTTTTAGAGCCATCTCAGTCTGAATACATATTTCAATATCACAGTACTGTTACAAAGTTAAATCGTGCAAAGCAAACAGTAAAAACGGAAGAAAAAGTTTTCAAGCGTTCTTTGTGGTATGTAATTTTAACCTATATAATTTACAATAGGGGAGGTGTTTTTAATCGAAGAGAATTTTTGAAGCAGAATTTGTATAACGTATCTACCCTTTATAATGTAAAATACAGTGAGTTGATATCTTTGTTATACAAAGGATTAAAGGAAAACCAAACTGATAAAAAACTAAGTATTTTATCTAGTTTATTTGATGATATTTTCTACTTAAGTCAAGAATTGAAAATTATTGAAATCAACCAAAAGCCCACTGCAAAAAAATTTGAAAAAAATAAATTAACCAATGAAGACGGCTTTGAAGAGCAATTAGCTGTTTTACATTATTATCTTGAGAGAGGTTCATTTTCAGATACATTATTTCATTATTCTCGAAATGATGTAGTTTCTATGTTGGACTTCTTTTTAAATTATCATTCAGAATTATTTATTCGTTATTTAAAATCTGCTAATTTAAATAATCAAATGATTGATAGATTATTTAATCTTCTCCCAGTTCCACAATTTAATAAATTAATAAATTTCATAACTCCCACTAACTTAGGGATAAAAATTGTTGACTTTCAAAAATCAATTATTTTATTTTTAATTAATAGTAAATTAAGTACTCAGATAATCATCAACGATGATTTTAAAAAATCAATTCTGACATTTATAATTAAAAACAATTACTCAATTACTTTTCCTGAATTAATTAAAATTTTTATAACCCGACTTTCCAATAATCTTCAAATAGCCTATCTAGAAACATTATCAATTTATCAAAAAGATCTGAAACGTCAGATACATATTCAAGAGTTTAACTTATATGTATTGCAAAAAATTTCAGATCAAATTGAAATTTTAAGTCAAAATTTTGAATTACCTGTATCTGTTGAAAATAATATAAAAGAAGAAAAAGATAATAATTATTATGGAATAGCTGATTTGTTAAAATTTGTAATTGTAAGAGGTTATATTCCATGGTGGGGGAAAGATTATTTATCTAAGTCTTTGGATAAATTAATGATGGATTTGTTCTTAATAAATCAAAGAGAAGCTTTCGCTATTTTTAACTTCGCCTCTTCTCAAATGGTATTTAGAAATCGATTCATTCAATTTTTTTCTAAAGATGTCACTTTGGCATTTTTAAAAAAGTTATGGAAAAATCAAGATGATTGGATATTTTATGATTCATTAGATTCTTTATTGAACTCCTTGCCTTTAAATTTTAATCAACCTTCGGACGAGGCCAAAAGCAATATTTTATTACATTCTTTTTGGAAAATATTAATAGATGGAAATTTTTTAAATTTTAATAAAAACAAGTTCATTCATCTTAATTTTTTATTGTTAAAAAAATATCATTCTTTTGATATCAATGAACTTTTAACATTTATATCATCTAGCAATAATGGTTCTATTGAATTTAATCTTTTAAAATTAAATGAAAACTTTTTAGAAATAGTTTCTGCTTTGAGTTCATACTCTTTTGAAAGTAATGAAGAGGAAATTATTTATGATTCTTCCATTAGCATCGAAATATGGTTTGATTTAATAATTAACTCTATAATATTTGGCAACAAAAAACTAACAAAATCTAGGAAAATTAAAGAAATTGAAACTGTACTAAATTATTATTTAAAAAATTTAGCCCTTCCTTCTTATCTGTTAGATTATGTAAAAGATAAACAGTCAATTTTCTTTTCATTTTTATTGGATTATTTCTATTTATTAGATCGCAATAAGTTTGTTCAATTGATTGGTGATAATATAGATAGTAACAATACTCCCAACTGGTTAAGAGTTATTTTAGTTGAAAGTCAAAATAAATACAACTTAATTGGTTCTAATCTGATATTGTCACCAATAAATTTAATATTAGATTTCGATACGATACTATTGAAAGAAGTTTATAAAATACCTAACTTAACAATAAAATTAAAAATCAAAGAAGTTTCTGAATTATTGATATACTTTTTAGAAAACCTCTCATTTCCCTCTAATATTTCGCGCTATATTAATAACAATGAAAATGAATTGTTTTTATATTTATTAAGTATACTTCATTCTTTAGATAATCAAAGTCACCTCTCTTTATTAAATAAATATGCTGATAATACGAAATTTCCTGAATGGTTACTTTCTATATTTAAATCAAAAAAAACAGACAACTTAAATATTAAAAATGATCAATACTTCAATTTTGATGAAATAGTTAAGTTTGTAATACTTGAAAATAAGGATATTTCTTCAGATTTCAGTTTGATTCAAATTGATCGAATCATTGTTTATTTTATTGACCATTTATATTTTCCTGAAAATTTCCCTGATTATATAAAAAATAATCAAAATTCATTTTTTACTTTTCTATTGGTCAAACTAAACTCATTGTCTCCTGAAAGATTTAAAGAAATTATAGACAATTCTTTATTTACATCCAAGCCTATTTGGTTTCAAAATATTATAACAAATACCATTCAAGATTTAAATATCGAAAATATTAATTTTTTAAAGCAAAACACCAATGAAATTACCGCATTTAATTTATTTTTAAATGATCAATTTATATCTTTAACAAGTTCAATTCAAATTGAAAAATATATTTTATACTTTATAGATAATTTATCATTTCCTGCAAATTTTCCAGAGTATATTAAAAATAAACAGAATTCTTTTTTCATATTTTTATTAGAAAAACTTTTTTCAATATCCAAACATCGGTTTAAAGAAATTGTAGATAGTGTATTATTCTCTTCTAAGCCTATTTGGGTTGAAAACCTTATTAAAAAAACAATTAAAGATTTAAATATCAACTCAATTAATTTTGTTCAAAACATTTCAAACAATGAATCCTCTTCTGGTCTATTTGAAAATGACGATATTTTTATTACTACTTTATTAGGATTTAAACCATCTTCCAAATTAACTCATCCAATTGACAATATATCTACAGAATCCTTTAATCTACTTGTTTACATTCTTTCTAATAATAAGTTACCTAATAAGTTTGAATCCTTGAATAGGTACGACCTTACTTTTTTAATAACAATTTTGTTAAGATACATCTATGTAAATAATACTCAATTGTTTAATCAATTTTTACTAAAATTCTCTTCTTTTCCTGATACCAGCAGATTGATATTATTCAAATTCTTTTCAGGCAAATCAAATCATCCCATTGACTTATCTATTTCCGAACGTTTGATTCCATTTATGAATGGTGAAATTGAATTGCAAAATAAGAAGATTGAAAATATAATTAAAAGTGATAAAATTTCTATAAATGTAACCAATAAATTAAATGAATGGATTAATTCAGAATCATCTATCGCTACCCTAAACAGAGATGAAAAACTATTTCAATTGCTTTCCTATTATTTAGCTACAGGTAAATTATATGATTCTTTTTCATCTTTATCAGGTACTTATTTATATGAATTTTTAAGAATTTTAATTTTAGAAATTGAAAAAATTGATTCACAAAAATTATTACAAATACTGTCTAATGAAAAAAATGACCAGATAACCAATAATTTAGTTTTAAACCTATTTTTTAAAGGTGATTCTATAGATGAAAGAAGGGTACATTCTTTATTTCAATCGGTTACTCCTAGAATTCCTTTACTCAATTTAAACATTGATGATTACCATGAATTTGATTTTCAATTTATTGACCCAACTTTACAAAAGATACCTTTAAATGATCTTGATTTTAAAGAACTATTAGCAACTTTCAATAATCATGAAAAGATTACCGATCAATTACTTTTAGACAATTCAATTTCTATTCTTACTTATTTTTTGGTACATAAAAAAAGAGAACCTCATTATAAAAAAATCTCTGATAATCAATTTCTTATTTATTTGAAAGAAATTGTAGGTTTTATTTTTTCGAAAAAATCGACCACTATTCGAGAATTAATTGAAAATATAAATTATCCTTTACCCAATAAACTTGCAGTCTTTTCTTTGTTTTATCAAACATACGACAGCAAAGAATATGCAATTAAGATTTTTTTACAACCTATTATTGAATCTCAAATTTTTAATCATGTTGAATCTATTGTTAAATTTCCTGTTTCAACTAATAATTTTAAAGATGCAGTCAATACACTTATAAAATCTAAACTAACCAATGAAAATATCAATGTTTTAAAACTTTTACAATTTATTCAATCTGCAGATTTAATAGATGAAATTACTCAACTATCTCTCACCGATTTAGTTTCTAAAAATATGGGTAATACGCACTCTGCTTACCTTAAGCAAATTTTATCTTTATTTAATTCTTCCTTATCAAATCTGCAAGATAGGAATGAGTTGTCTAATTTATTTGTTCGCTTTAATTCCTATATACTTTCTGAATTAAAGACATTGGTTAATTTAGATATTTATTTACGCCGTTTGATACAATTTTTATTATTTCAAAATAGATCTAGAGCACTTTATTTTTTTGGAAAGTTTATGTATTTTACGAATGAAATAAATTTTAATTTTTCATCGGAATACTTTTTTATTATTAATAAATTACGTAAATTATTCAATGAGTTAGTGGTAGCCTCTGATATAGCCAATACATCTGATAGTCAAATTAAAGACAGAGATAAACCACTCTTAGATAAAATCAATGAAGTAATTTCTGAATTTAAAGCTTCTGAATCTTCTAAAGTTGAAGAGCAAGAAGATTTGACTATTCCAACGGAAGATTATAAAGATACTGATGAATCGATTTACATTAACAACGCTGGTTTGGTTTTATTTAATCCTTATATCACTACTTTTTTATCTAAACTAGGAATGACTGAAAAAGGTAAATTTAAAGATGAGGAATCTGCATTTAGATCAGTTCATTTATTGCAACTATTGGTTTCTGAAGCTAGCTATGAAGAACATGAACTTGTGTTAAATAAAATTTTATGTAACTTGCCTGTTTCCTCTGCAATACCAATGGATATTGAGATAAAACCAGCTGAGAAACAGTTAGCAAAAGAGCTTATTGAAGTAACAATGAAGAGATGGAAAAAAGGAAGTTCAGGCTCTAAAGAAAGTTTTAGAGCATCTTTTATAAACAGAGATGGCCGTTTATCGATGATCAATGAAGAATGGCATTTAAAAGTTGATCAAAGAGGTTATGATGTAATATTACAAACTTTACCTTGGTCTTACGGAATGATTAAATTACCATGGATGTTAAAACCGTTACTAGTAGAATGGATATAAAAAAATCACAATTAAACGCAAAAGCGATATTAGCTGACCTTGATTGGCTTCATAAAGTTATTCAGTGTAGATTTCAATTGTATTGGAATCAGGAGTCACCTTATCAATCTATTCATGAAATTCAACCTCCGGATATTTCTTCAAACCTATCGCCTTATGCTAAAATTGTTATTGATCAATCAATGGATTTTGACGAAAGATTAATTTTTATTTTATCCTTGGCACAGCATGTACAACCTCAGTTGTTAGACATTTTTTTTACAAAAAATTCTGATTACAACAGAGAATTTACAGAGTTTGGAGGTGTAAAAGGTAAGATTCACAACGGCTTTATCCCTACTGGTGAAACGGCTGTATTTATTTTGTCTGGTAATTCTTTAGAGCATCGATTTAGAGTCTTAGAAATTTTGGATTCAGATCATTTTTTCTTTAAAAAAGCAATTTTAACTTTGGAGCACACAGAACCAAATGAACCTTTTTTTACTGGAATTCTTAATTTATCTATTGAATATTTAAATATTTGTACTCACGGCAACAATCATAAACCTGATTATAATTCTAGTTTTCCTGCTAAATTGATAGATACCAATTTAGATTGGTCTGATTTAGTTGTGTCTGACGAAGTGTTTGATGAATTAGAAGAAATCAAGGATTGGATTGCCCATGGAAATGTTTTATTAAATGATTGGGGCTTGAACAAAAAAATCAAACCTGGTTATAGAGCTTTATTTTTCGGACCTCCTGGAACTGGTAAAACTTTGACTGCTTGTTTACTTGGAAAGTATGCAAAAATGGATGTTTATCGAATTGATTTATCTATGATTGTTTCCAAATATATTGGTGAAACAGAAAAGAATTTAGGTAAAGTTTTCGACCAAGCGATGAATAAAAATTGGATTTTATTTTTCGATGAGGCAGATTCACTTTTTGGAAAGAGAACCCAGACTTCTAGTTCCAATGATCGATTTGCTAACCAGGAAGTTTCCTATCTATTACAAAAAATTGAAGATTTTCCTGGAATTATTGTTCTAGCTACCAATTTAAAAGCCAATATGGATGACGCCTTCTCTAGACGTTTTCAAAATATGGTTTATTTTACTATTCCTGATGCTAAACAAAGAGAAATTTTATGGAAAAATGCCTTTTCTAACAAATCTGTCTTGGATAAAAATGTTCTTTTGGAAGAAATTGCAGATAAATATGAAATTGCAGGTGGGTCTATTATTAATGTTATCCGTTACTGCTCTCTTAAAGCATTGAAGCGAAATGACAACACTATTAAAAAAAATGATATAATCACAGGAATTAAGAAGGAGCTATTGAAAGAGGGTAAAACTATATAATGATGTTTACTGGTTAGGATTCAGATTATAATTTAACAATCTTTGTTCTAAGTCATATTTAATAATATTAGATATTTTTTGAATTTCAAAATTGCCTCTTGTAAAATAAAAAGGGTACTTTATTCTGTATTTATTTATTAACTATCTTAAAAAGATTTAATTTTGATATAAATCTTTAAATAATCAATTTGATTTCTAATAATCTTCTCAAAGAACTTTCCACCAAATTGCAAGGAGAATTGTTTTTTGACACAACAATGCGCATTCTTTATGCAACAGATGCCTCTGCATATCGTGAGATGCCGCTGGCAGTAGCCATTCCTCAATCAATCAACGATTTAAAAATACTTATTCAATTTGCCACTGATAATGGTACTTCTTTAATACCCCGTACTGCTGGCACCTCACTTGCAGGACAAGTAGTGGGAAATGGCATTATAGTGGATGTTTCTAAAAATTTCACTCAAATACTAGAATTGAATGAAAAAGAAAATTGGGTGACAGTTCAACCAGGAGTTATTCGTGATGAGTTAAATATGTTTTTGAAACCTCATGGATTATTTTTTGGACCAGAAACTTCTACTGCCAATCGGGCTATGATTGGCGGGATGGTAGGAAATAATGCTTGCGGATCAAATTCTGTAATTTATAGAAGTGTAAGGGAACATTTATTAGAAGTTAAAGCGTTATTAAGTGATGGTAAAGAAGTAGTATTTAAATCACTTTCATTGGATGAATTTCACTTAAAATGTGAAGGAACAGATCTAGAGGCAAATTTGTACCGATCTATTCGATCATTGTTGAGTAATTATGATAATCAACAAGAAATTAGAAATGAATTTCCTAAAAAGTCTGTAGAAAGAAGGAATACTGGCTATGCTGTAGATATATTGCTTGATTCTTCTCCTTTTACAGCGGGTGAGGAAGATTTTAATTTTTGCAAGTTGATAGCGGGTTCAGAAGGTACCCTTGCTTTTATAACTGAGATTAAATTAAATGTAAATCCTTTACCTCCTAAAGAAACAGGCTTACTCTGTGTACACTTCAATAGTATCAACGAGTCTCTTCTTGCTAATCTGATAGCTTTAAAATACAAACCCAGTGCAAGTGAATTGATAGATCATTATATTCTAGAATGTACTAAGGGCAATAAAGAACAAAATAAAAATCGCTTCTTTGTGAAGGGGGATCCTGGGGCAATATTAGTAGTAGAATTTGCAAGATCGACCCGAGAAGAAATCATTGAAATTGCCTCTCAAGTTGAAGAAGAAATGCGATCTGCTGAATTAGGATATCATTTTCCATTATTATTCGGAGATGACACAAAAAAAATATGGACACTTCGAAAAGCAGGACTTGGTCTACTTGGTAATTTGCCTGGAGATGAAAAAGCTGTTCCTGTAATTGAAGATACTGCGGTAGATGTAGAAGACCTCCCTGCGTACATTGCTGAATTTAATGACTTGCTTACAAAATATGATTTACATGCGGTTCATTATGCTCACGCTGGTTCTGGTGAAATACATTTAAGGCCGATTATAAATTTAAAAACCAAAGAAGGAAACCAACTATTTAGAACCATTGCAGAAGAAATTGCAACACTTGTAAAAAAATACAATGGTTCATTGAGTGGTGAACATGGAGATGGAAGATTACGTGGTGAATTTATCCAACAAATGGTAGGAGCAAAAAATTACGAATTACTTAGAACAATTAAATATACTTGGGATCCAAAAAATATATTTAATCCCAATAAAATCGTGGATACACCTTCCATGAATACAATGCTCCGATATACTCCAGGTCAAAAGACTCCTGTGTTTAATACGGTATTTCGATATAAAAATCAGGATGTTTTACAACATGCTGAACAATGCAATGGATCAGGTGATTGTCGTAAAACACATTTATCTGGTGGAACAATGTGTCCATCTTTTATGGCTACCAAAAACGAGAAGGATTCTACTCGTGCAAGAGCCAATATTTTAAGAGAATTCCTTACCAATTCTGATAAGATGAATCGCTTTGATCATAAAGAAATTTATGAAGTGATGGATCTTTGTTTAAGCTGTAAGGGTTGTAAGTCAGAATGCCCGTCCAATGTAGATGTTGCAAAATTGAAAGCAGAATTTTTACAGCAATATTATGATGCGAATGGGGTTCCTTTCCGTTCGAAATTAATTGCTAATTTTTCTGCATCTGCTAAACTAGGTGCTTTGATGCCTGGTATCTTTAATTTCATGATGACCAATACCCTGATTAGTAATGTTATTAAAAGTTTTGTTGGCTTTGGTTTAAAACGATCAATGCCAACTTTATATACTACTACTTTGTTAAAATGGTATAAAAGTAGAAAGCAACCTTCCATCAATCATCAATCAAAAAAAGTCTATTTATTTTGTGATGAGTTTACTAATTTCAATGATACTGCCATAGGAATTAAAGCCATTTTATTATTAGAAAAATTAGGCTATGAAGTGATTATTCCTAAACATGAAGAGAGTGGGAGAGCCTCTTTGTCAAAAGGACTTTTGAGAAAAGCTAAAGTAATAGCCAATAAAAATATTTCTATTTTTAGTAAAATAATAAGTGCCGAAAGTCCTTTGATAGGAATAGAGCCCTCTGCCATACTTACTTTTAGAGATGAATATCTAGATCTAGCAGACGATCAAAATTTTGAAGCTTCTAAAGAATTGGCAAAAAATGTTTTTATGATTGATGAATTTATTGCATCTGAAATGGAAAAAGGCAATATTCAACAATCTCTGTTTACCAATGAACAAAAATTAATCCAACTACATGGTCATTGTCAACAAAAAGCAATTTCTTCT
>Ga0114978_10001684_pt1 | contig 18567 bp, 9 predicted proteins | sample S_140212_EF_Meta_FD_87027 | JGI IMG/M metagenome (GOLD analysis project Ga0114978, IMG submission 87027) | Freshwater microbial communities from Lake Simoncouche, Canada to study carbon cycling - S_140212_EF_MetaG | ecosystem: Environmental > Aquatic > Freshwater > Lake | place: Lake... | reverse complement strand
TTACCTCCTACTGGTCCACCATAATTTCCTGCCGCACCACCTGTTGGTCCGCCACCTACAGATCCTGGTGATCCTCCGCCAGCTTGAGAATTTCCACCAGCACCTCCACCACCACCTCCACCAGCAGCACCAGCATTACCAGTAGCTCCTGGATTTCCTGCAGCTCCTGCTCCCCCACCATTACCACCTGTTCCATTAGTTCCTGGGTTTCCAGAATTACCTGTAGCGCCAGCATTGCCAGCGCCTCCAGCAGTGCCACCATTACCGCCAGCACCGTTGTTTCCTGGATTACCAGAATTTCCTACGGCACCTGATGTTCCAGCAGCACCAGCATTACCTCCTGCTCCACCAGCGCCATTATTGCCTGGATTACCAGCATTACCTGCTGCACCTGATGTTCCAGCAGCGCCAGCATTACCTCCTGCTCCACCCGCACCGTTGTTACCTGGTGTTCCCGAATTTCCTACAGCACCTGATGTTCCTGCAGCCCCTGCCGTTCCGCCATTACCTCCAGCACCATTGTTTCCAGTTGTTCCTGCGTTTCCAGAATTGCCTGGAGCTCCAGATCCTGAAACTGTGATAATTCTAACTCCGTAAGGAACAGTGTATGTTCCAGAAGAGTTAAATGTTTGAGTTCCTGATCCTGTTAATGACCGAGCGCAGATAGCTGTTGCGAACATATTATGATGCTAACTTTTTAGCCTTCGTTAAGAAATCTGATGGTAATGTATCAGATGTAAGAGCATATGCACGTTTTTGGAGCTTTTCCGATTTATCATCAGATTCCCAAAATAATTTTTCAAAAATTAAAATAGGAAATGATGTAATTTCAATTTTAGATCCATCATTTTTTTCGGTATCATCAAACCATGTGCTTAATGCCGAAAGAGTTGCTGTTTTACCAGCATCATCAACATAGTTTAAATTAACGTAATCAATCGAATTCGTATCCAAATACGCTCTCATGGTCGCAGAAGCTGCATTGTTTGTTGAATAAAGATAGATATCAGTGTATTTAATTGGTTCAGCCATTTTCCCTCTCCACTAAAAATTATGCTTGAATGAATGATTGTGAAACATACCAGTTAGTATCACCATCAAACTTGGTGCATACATAAATGGTAATTTTATTAGCAGCTGTAGCAATAGGTGGTTGAGTAGCACTATTGTTAAATACTAGTGTTTCACCTACTGGAGCAGCCAATGTCATTGTTCTTGAACCTGTAGCGTCTTGCTTAAATACAAGAACAAATGATTTAACCGACTCTGTAACTCCTGGCATACTGGAAGGCAACGTAACAGTAGCATTACCATTCAATGTAATCCGCTGAGTATTCCTATCTGAATCTACAGTAATTGCCGTAGCAGAGTTGCGGTATGATTTTGCGTCTTCTGAGAAATTTCTAATTTTCTTACCTGCGAATTGAGCGTTATTGGAATAGAAACCGAACGAATTTAAGTTGGCTACTGTTCCAGAAACGATTGTATTACCAGAAACTGTAAGATTTGTTGAAATCGTTTTAGTTCCAGTATGCGACCAAGCGCCAGTGGACGTTTGTGTTTTCCCAGCAGCACCCATTGTGGTGTTACCGGAAACTGTAAGATTCGTTGAAATCGTTTTAGTTCCGGTGTGTGACCAAGCGCCAGTGGACGTTTGTGTTTTACCAGCAGCACCCATTGTGGTGTTACCAGTAATTGAAATATTGCCGTTATGTGTCCAAATCCCAGTAGACGTTTGCGTTTTATTAGCACCACCTAATGTAGTGTTACCAGTAATCGCAATATTTTCAGATACCGTCATTCTTCCTGTAATAGTATGAAGGTCGTTTGACGAATCACCGAGCGCACTATTTCCGCTGGTCGTCAATTTACCAGTAACATTAACAGCGCCAACAAATTGATGATTATCATTTGAAGCGTCGCCGAACGCACTATTTCCAGTATGAGTTAATTTACCAGTAATATTAACAAGACCAGTAATAGAGTGAACATCATTTACACCGTCACCGAGAGCTGTGTTACCAGTTACAATTAATTTACCAGTTACAGTTGTCTGACCAACTAAAGAATTTAATTTATTTGATGCGCCTAATGTTGTATTACCAGAAACTGTAAGATTCGTTGAAATCGTCTGAGTTCCCGTATGTGTCAATGCACCAGTAGTTGTAACTAATTTACCAGCAGCACCTAATGTGGTATTGCCAGAAACAGTAAAATTGGTAGAGATTGATCCAGTTCCCGTATGCGCCCATGCGCCCGTGGAAGTGATTAGTTTGCTAGCAGCACCTAATGTGGTATTGCCCGATACAATCAAATTACCATTAGCATTTAGAATACCATTGATAACAGCTTTTTTAGTCGCTGATCCCAATACAGTATTTCCAACGGATTTCAACACGTTATTTGCGATAATGGTATTCGCATAAAGTTTGGAGTTATTTACCGCAAATTGACTCAAACGGTCAAATGCCTCGTTTGAACGAGTTCTCCATGTATCAAACGTATTAGTGAGAGCTACATTAGCGATTTTAGCCATACTTAATTCCTATGTTGTAAAAGCTGGACCAGCAGCTGTTTAATTTCTTTAACGTCATTCTTAAGCATATTTATATCATCTATACTCTGATTCAGCTCCTGAGCTTTCTGTCTTTTCTTTTTATATGCAATTAGTGCGGATTCGTTCGTATTTATAATGGCTTTGTTATCCATATCACGAACGAATCCTGGAGCATCTTTAACTTTTGCAATCTTCATTATCTTTGTAATGCAATTACTCTAAGGTCAGCAACTCTTGGTGGGTTAGAAGAACTTTCATCCGTCAACACAACTTTAATCGCAAAATATTTAAATCCTACAAATCTAGCACGAGACTGACTTCTATACTCAAGAATACTTGAGTTGTTTGTATTTGCACCAGATCTAGCTGTATTACCGTATGTTGGCACGTTATATTCGTATTCTTTGAATGTAGTATTATTTTCAGAATCTGAAACAACAGTATTTGCAGTTGAAAGAGTCATCGGTATCCAACGTGAATCTACGAATGAATCTGAATCTTCACGATGTAATACTTTGTAGTAAACGAATACGCCTGCTGATGGTGGTTTGTATGCTGTTACATATACTTTCAAATCTTCTGCATCTTGCCCATCCGCGAGCGTGACCTTACGAGTAATATAACGAGCCTTCGCATTTCCACCAACTTTAACATAATCTTCAGATGAACCAATAGCACTATTTGAATTGATTAAGTTTTCAATTGTAGTCATGGATATACGTTTAACGTCAAGCACAGGTGAAACGAATCTATTATTTGTTTTCATCTGCGCTTTAACTTCAAACGATCTATTGGCTGCCATCGTAGAAGAACTAGCTGATGTATTTGATTCAACGCTTCTACTTAATACATATCTAGAAGTTGAAAATTCAGTAGAATCATTTACATTCAATCTACTGAATGAAGTATCTCTAGTTGAAGTGCTTGTAGCAAATTTACCAGTAAAGAATAATTCAGAACCGATTGGAGCAATAAAGTCTGATGTAAATTGAATTACGTCTGCTTTCAAATCATTAAATGATATAATTCTAGCTGTAGCACCGTCAGTTTGACCACGGATATATGTGCCAGTAGTAAACATACGATTATTAGAAAACGCAGGACCACTGTTAACATAAGACGTATTAGCCAAATGTAGATATGTATTTGATGATGTTACTGTATCATAATACATTACTGAACCAATTGGCGTAGTTGCAGAAGTAATACCGCCAGATGAGTTAGCAACAATAACACCAGTTGTAGCATTTGTATTACGAATTCTTACAGCTTCTCCGCCACGGAATTTAGCAGTAGTTGAAACATTTTTAACTGTAAGTTGGCCACTATACATTCTTGTATTAGAAGAAACAGTAGCAGTTGCTCCAGAAATCATACCCTGAACATAACATACATCATTGTTAACCGTGCCTCTACCAACCTTATGCACAAATACACCTTTGAGTATAGTTTCACCATGAACAACTTCACCAACTTTATTAAATGCAGATGATACATTAGCCACGCTCATGTAATCTCTATCTTCATTTTTAAAGACTACCGATCCTTGAGAAAACATATTGAAACTCGCGAAGTATATTCTGAACTTCATATCTTCTTCTTGAATTGGAGAATATGTTCGATCGTTAGCAGAAGCAAACAACATACCAGAAGCTGGCTGTGAACTAATTCTGTTACCAGTAATTAAATCATCTTCGCCTAATCGTGCAACATAAACACTGTAATTAGGATTATTTCCTGCGGGTCTTACAACAAATCCATATTCTCTATCATTCTGTAAATATACAGGTGATGGGAAGTAGAATGAAGTGGGTTTAGAACCATCATCACTTACTGAAACGTCTGCAGGATACATTGTAGCTCTACCAAATGGAACAACTTTAGTGGTCAATGCTCCAGATGTAACATCAACTTCTCTAATTTCAAGTGTAACTGGAAATGTGCTATCTTTAGATGCAAAAAATACATCAATCTTAGTTAAGTAACCGCCAATAGAATTTTGTCTAAACGCACTAAACATATTAACTAAAAATGATTGTGCAATTGGATCATCATCGTCGCCATCACCACCGTCTCGTCTAGTTCCTTGATCATCATTTCCACCATCACCTGAATTTACAGGTTCCGAAACAGGTTCTTGCCATGGAGTTGTAATTACGACAGGCGGAACTTCTGGAGTTGGAGTAGGTTGTGTTGCAACTACAGTAGTATTTGTAATATATTCATTAGTGATATTTGTTGGATAATTATTGGTAATATACTCATTATTAATAAATTCATTTGTAATATTATTATTGGTTACATTTGTTGTATTTGTAATATTGTTAACAGTAGTTTCTACTGTCACAAAGGTATCATTAATTATTGTTTGTGTTACATTTGTTATATTATTAACTACTGGTGCAGGTATTTCTACTTTACCAATAGTTTTTTGTCCAGATCCTGTTATATTTGTTCCTGAGGATGTTACTGTTTGATCATCCGCAGTCCCCTTAAATGCTAATTGTGCGTTTCTTGTAGACATCGTAGTGTCTTGTGAAGAAGTTGCAAGTCCCTGAGAGGAATATAATGCTTGAGCACTAGTTAAACATAATCCTAATCCAGAAGCATTTTGTGCATTATCAGTTAATCTGAATTTCTTTTCACCTGTTCTAAATTTTAAATTATTATCAGAAGGTATTCTAAACAAGCCATAAACATTACCAGAACTATCGGTCGTTAATCTGCTGCCTTCATTAGCAGTATTTGCAAATGATGAATTTGTTGGAGTTACGTATGTTGTAACATTGATACCATCAAAATATGAATATAATCTAGTATTCGGTTTCATTCCACTTACGCTAAATCTTACAACTCTAGAACGCATATATGGTTGAATATTAACATCTTTTAACATTGAACCTGTTGATTGTGTAGTTGTATATGGCGTAACAGATAATTGAGTTCCAGATCTAGTTTGTTTTTGCGAAACTTCAATAGTTTGTTCTGTTTGGAATGTTTCTGTTGCTATATTATTTGTAATATTACTTCCAGTAACAACGTCTCTTGTAGAAACGACATTTTGTCCTGTTATTACAGTTTGCCAATCATTCCATTGAGTTCCCCAAGCATTTGCTAGCGTTGTCCAATTATCAGCATTTGAATCAAAATTAACACATACATCTGGCAATTTAGTTGTATCGGTCCAATAATCATTATCTGGATCTAATGTCATCACACCAGCAAAATTGTAAAAACTACCAGTTAAATTTCTTGTAGTAGATGCATATGGTTGATCAACAAAAACACGATGAACATATGGTAATGTAATTAAATCGCCAGGAGTTGTATTGTCAACAGAAGAAATCGTTGCGCTTGCTCCGCTAGTTGGACCAGTAATCGTAGAAGTTGCGGTAAATGCACCAGTAGCATCTTCTAAAATTAATTTATTGTCTACTTGGAATCTTAGATACGCTTTTGAACTTCCAGACGTAACTATTTCACCGTTTGAAAATGTAACTTGTGAATTGCTTATGTATACGATTGGATCCCTAGACGTCCCATTAGGATCTACGTTTGTTCTTACAGCAAAAGAAGAATTTGCACCTTTATAAAATAATTCAACATTATCTATTTTAAATGGAGGACGTGCTTCACCTTTCTGTGAATCTACCGCAATTTTATAATCTTGGTCATACACGTTACCGATATTGTGTCCAGAAAATGAATCTACTAATATACCATTCTTAAAGCGATCATTACCATTCGCGTCTTGTATCAATAGTTCTTTAGCATCTTTTTCTAATAGTGAAAGACTTGTGTAATATTCAAGACGATCTATTCTATCACGAAGAACACCGATATCGCGCATCGTATATCGTTCATTTTTAATCGGAGATAATCCAGAAGCTAAATCGCCTCTATTATTTGATCTAGCAACATCTGGAGCTAAAGAAGGATATGGTGGAAGAGAAATTACAGCGATTGGCATACAATCGTCTGGAGCTTGAGGAGTAATCGGAGATAATGATGGTGTTCCAGATATTTTCTTGAATCCACTTTGTGGCGTCAATACTACAAGATCTTTTCTTTTTAGATAGTATTCCAAATCCATACTAATATCTTCACCAGGAACACTGAAGTGTAATCCGCCAGAAGGTTCATCGAATGAAGTTGATGTTAATGGGTTAATTGAAATACCAGATAATGAAGTCACTCCATTAGCAGTGTCTGATACTCTAGGACGAATATCAATACAATCTCTTAAATCATAAGCGATACCATCAACTGGTGATCTAAAGATTGGAATTTGATATGTATAAATTTTAGTTGTATCTGATCCTGCAGTAGAGTCATTTACGGGATATGAATCGACCGAAAAATAACCTTTTCCTGAAGAATAGCTATGTGTGAAGTAATCTAATGTTACAAGTAATCTGTCGCTATTAGCGATGGATAATCCGCTGATTGATTTTTTAACTAATCGAGCGTGATCGTATTTGTTATCCCTCATTCCCGAATCTAATACAAAGTGAGACGTTACATCAGTTCCCTCAGTTGTAGTAGAAAAATTTGAACCAGATTTTTTACGAACTGAAATTAACTTAAATCCATCAGATAATCCAAGTGGCCACGGTCCTGATGTATTTGCAGTGTATGATGTTCCGCCACCATTTCCGATATTAAGTTGAACCAGTTTATTTCTGTTTATTGATTTAGACGCTTCTTGTCCATCTACTTTGTTAAGTTTTGTTATTACTGTAGCATTTAATGATGTTGGGCTGTTTAAGGTCTCATTCAAACTCAAAGTCGCAGTAGTAGAAGATGTTATATTAATAGATCTATCGCCATTTTTTCCAACGCCACCAAGATCAATAACTTGACCAATTTTAAATCTTTTATGGAAAGCTCCTGCTCTAGTAGCAGATGCAGGTGAAACTAATTTCAATGTTGTGTTATTCGTAACTTCACTTACAACAAATGTATCCGTAGCTGAACACGCAATAATATCGCCAGGATTAACCTGAGTTGTAAATGCGGTTCCAGTTCCAGTCACGCTGTTACTTGCATTCGTTACGGATAATGTTCCAGTCAAAGTTGCAGTATTTCCAGTTGAACGCATAACTGCATAGAAACGATCACGTGTAGCAGAATCACTAAGCACGCCACTACCGCTCATCGTTTCGCTAGCATCACTCGTATTAAGTGTTGATTGTCCGCTGATATTGAACGAAACATCAAACGCTTTATTGAACATGAAATTCGTATTAATCGCACCAGCGCTGCTACGCAATCTCTTAATTGCCTTTGCTGGAATATTAAACACAGCATAGTCAAACGACGGATCTTTAGTATTAGCATTTTTACCGTTAGAAGAAACGATATCGGCTTTTCCATTAGCTGAACCAGTTCCTGCGCTAAATGCAATTGACTGCACATTAGCAAAACCTTTTCCTGCAGTCGTGATATTGATATCAGACAAATACAGTTTATACTGTGCTGACGGTAATCCTGGAGTTCCAGAGTAGTAATTAATTGACCGAACTCTAGCTGTTCCTATTGAAGAACCAGGCAATGAACCACCAGAAAACGTCCCTGATGCAGTTGAATATCCAATAGCATTAGCTTGTGTATCTCTTAATGTAACTGTTGATTGAGCATTTACATCCCATTTACCAACTACATTTTCAACGATAATATAATTACCATAATCTGCAATAATTGATGCCTCTGAAACGGAAACATAATCTGTTGCTTTAGGAATAGTTAATCTGGAAGATACTATTTTTTCAATATCATAACCCTTAACATACGCTTTTCCTGGATCAATTTCAACTACTAAGAAACTACTATTACCACCTTCTCCAGAAACAAATAAACCATGATTATTTCCAGATTTAAGATGTTCTTTAATTCTTGATGTTAAACCTCTAACAATATAATTTCCAGATTCATCGGCTGTTCTTTGTGCAACATAATCTCTAATAGCAGAATATTCTGGTTTATCTGATAACGTCTGAATAATGCCAGATTTGATAGACAATAACTCAGAAAAATTATTTGCTCCAGTTTCGCTATAAGTAAATTTTGCAAGAGTTGGTGTTAATTTTAATCTAGTGGCGCCTGGTGCAGCATAGTTATATGAACCGCTTGCAGGATCTAATAATGTTGAATCGGTTGAATCTGAAATAATTTCTTCGGTAACATTAAACCCAATTTTATATGTTGGGGATGTTGAATATCTGTCTAATACTAGTGTTTGCTCATCCACTCTAATGAAATGGTCTTTAGCAAAAATAATGCCAGATCCTATAGTTATTGCGGATCCTAATCCAGTAGCATAAGATGAAACTGCGTTTGCGGTTAATCCACCAACAGTTGTGGTGATAACTTCATTGTTTGAAATATATTTCGTTCCATCTGTATTCGCACTGAGATATTTAACAAATAATGTTTTATAATATGGCGTGTTAGCTTCAGAACCTTGAGCATAATTAACTACTAAAGCTCTAATCTTTTTATTTGCGCCAACAATAGTTTTATTTACAAATGCTGATGGATCAACAGAAGTGACGCCATCTGACTGTTTATCTCTAATTTTGATATAATAATATGACTGATCATAATTGGTAGAACATCCACGAACAACGCTGCCCTCTTTAAACACATGTTCAGCAAATCGGTCAATTTGATTTTGCAATATTGACTGCATCTGCGTGAGCTCGCGAGCCTGAACAGCTAATCCTGGACGAAATAAAATTCTATGAAAATTCTTATCTTCGTTAAAGTCGTCGTAATACGGAGCGACGTTTAAATTTGTTGAAAGCGTAACGGTATTTGCAATATCAGCCATTTATTTTTTCTCTTTTAAAATCCTAAAACGAATTTAATATTTTCAATCTGATCGGGAGACCGTGTTACAGGTAGTCTATTCTCAGTATATATTACTAATCCAGTAAACTCTCTGCAAGCAGGTTTAACGTGCATATCAACAATAGCGGTAGAGTTTGAAGTGCCGCCTCTAACTTCTTCACCAGGAACAAAACCGCCACCCGTTCCATTAGTTGTTACTCTGATTAACTTTAATGTTCCATCAGTTCTTGATGATGTATTATTAGCAAAATAAACTAATTTGCCTTTTGCTTTTGAAGTCGCACCAGTAATTACTTCATCGGCAGTAAAGTCTCCACTCGCATATACAACTTCAACTCTATGCGTTTGGTCTATATTTGTAGTATTTGCCGCAGCGCCATTTCTTAATAATGGATCGCGGATAATACCTATTGTTCTAAAATCATTATTAGAAGGTATTGTATTACCTTCTACAGCAGTATTTCCTGAAAGAAACACGCTCGTCATTATATATTTTCCATACAATTCATCTACTGGATCTTTTCCATGACCACCCAATGGAGATATAACTACTCTTGCTGTTGCGCCAGATCCATAGCTGCTATTTGATGTTATGGTCACATTAGCTTGAGAATAATTATAACCAGTAGAAATCATCTTGATTTTTTTAATTTGCCCAGCACTAACATTAGCAACATAAGCTGTAGCTCTAGTAGATATAGTAGAACCGCTATCTCCACGAATCGTAACATTTGGCCCAACAATATATGTTGAAGATGTATTTGGAGTTATGGTAAACGCTGAATTTAATGTTGCAGTTCTTGAAACTCCAATGTAATTTATAATTTTACGTAACTGTGTTGAACCCAATCCACTGGTGATGAATACTGTTGATTGATTATATGCATCATCAACATTTAATGCGTTCGTATTTAATCTAACAACTGATGAATTTGTAATTGCTGCGAATGAATTTGATGTGGTGATATATCCACTACCATTAGCAGTTATCTTAATATGATGTATCGCACCATTCGCAGCATTATCCTGAACCTGCCACTGAGAACTTCCATTATTGGAAGTCAATGTTTTTACAGGCATATACGACGTAGTCATAAACTTTAATTTATCGCCAGCAGATAATGTATACATGTATTTCCAGCGATAATTATCAGCTGTGGTTATAATAGAGGTTCCAGTTCCTGTAGGCATTACCGTAGAAACTGCTCCCCTATTATTATCAATACATTTAAATATATGATCTTGAGACGTTACAACATAAAACTGATCAGTTGGTAATGTTGCACTCAAATGGTCAAATTCGGTATAAACTGTTCCAGTCGTCCATGTGTGTATTGGCACACAGTGACTAATGTCTGAAGCCTGAATTCTTTTCAGCGCAATAATATCACGCCAAAAATCATAATACACCTGTTCATAATTATCTATCGGAGTAGGAGGATTCAATTCATCCGTGAACGCAAAACTTTTTCCTATGAATAGATAATATATGTTAGGATCAGTTTCGCTGAATGACTCAGCGAACTGCATCGCATTATGAATACCAAAATGTTTTGTTATAAGTGCAGTCATTAATTAATTAGCCACCAAGAACAGTTGTGTATGAAACATTCAATGTATCACCAGAACTTACAACTTTATCGCCAGCAGTAAATAAACCAGCTGAGTATAAAGTTCCAGCAGTTGATATGTTATTTTTGAGAGCCGAACTAACCAAAAACGCACCTTTAACAGTTCCAGAGCCAGTGATTGAAAATACACAAGCATTGGAAGAAGCAATTGCTTTTGAAGCAGCAGCTGCCCATGTAACTGCACGACGTGAATTTTGGTTATAGTTAGGAGCATTATTACTACATGCTTCTGTCCAACCAGTATGTGAAGTCATTGTGTCTGTGTTAGCAACGGCAGTATATGATACCGAACTAATCAGACCAATATACCAAGTGGTGACTTGAGTTTGTGCACGGAAATTAATATCAAGCATACTGTTTCTACCAGCATTGGTAACAACGTTCTTGATATAATCTGTCCACTTTAAATTGCCTTCTGCATCATAACACTCAGCAAAATACATACCTTCGGGTGATGCAACGCTTTCCGTATGGGTAGCGCCTCTTGTTACTGTAGCACTACAACCTTCTAGTGCATTTGCGATTTCTGTTGACATATGAATTACTCCTTAAAATAAATTATATCCTCTATTTATACCAATATTAGGGATAAGTTGTTGAATAAAAGAAACGTGCATTAGCAGTTGTTGCAGTGCTGGCTCGAGTAGTCAATACAGTGTTTGAATATACCGTATTGACTGAGAGTTGGGTTGGTGAAGTTGCACCATTCGGAATAACGTAAATTCTCGAACCGCTTCCTCCGACCGATATAGATCCTGTATTTGCTCGAATATTTCCGTCTCCGAACGTCGCTGTCGCTTGATATGGAGGCGTAGCAATAACCAATTTTGGTCCTGCTGGAATATTTGAGAAATTCTGTATTGTTAATGTTCTCAATAAATTGATAGTATCTGTAGAGAATGTAGAAATTCCTGTATTTGCGTAAACCACTCTGACATAGTTTGTAAATTTATACAATTCTGGAGTTGTTGTATCCAACATTGTAGTAGAACCGACTTCTCTAACTGTTACTTCTTTAGTGATAAATGCGTTAGTAGAATCTGCAGTATTATCAAAGTTTTCCGTCGTGACTACAGCAGGTCTAATAGCGCCACCAACAACTAAATCATCATTGGTCGTAACAGCTTCAGCGCCAGCAGCCAATCTAGTTGAAATAGCGGTAGGTGCATCATTAGCAAACGAAGATTCAATCGGAGTTGCGATTCTAGTAGAAATAGCTGTTTGATAGTTATCAACTGTTGTAACAGCTTCAGCACCAGCAGCCAATCTAGTAGAAATAGCTGTTTGTAAATCATCATTGGTCGTAATAGCTTCAGCTTCAGCAGCAATTCTTGAAGCAGCACCTACAACTAAATCATCATTGGTCGTAATAGCTTCAGCTTCAGCAGCAATTCTTGAAGCAGCACCAACAACTAAATCATCATTGGTAGTAACAGCTTCAGCTTCAGCAGCAATTCTTGAAGCAGCACCAACAACTGATTCTATATTGGTCGTAACAGCTTCAGCATTTGTTCCAGTTCCAGTATAAACAGCAGTAGACGTTTCTGCGGTCGCAGTAACAGCTTCAAGCGGAGTAGCAACTCTAGTTGAAATAGCAGTAGTCGTATCAGTGCTTGTAGACACAACTTCAAGTTGATTAACATTCTTAGAGACGAACGCAGCCGTTGTATCCAAAGAAGTAGTGATAGCTTCACGTGGAGAAGCGATTCTAGTTGAAACAGCAGTAGGTTTATCTGCAGTAGATGTAACAATTTCTCTATCTAACCCAGCGATTTGATTAGTGATTGTTGAAATAACAATAGGCTGCACAGAAATCGCCGAAGTGACTTCATAGATGCCGAACATTTTAGTTCCAGCAACATGTAATACTTTTTTAATTATATCTCTGTAATCAGATAATAATTGTTTAGATTTAATAACGTATGAATATTCTTGATAATAATTATTATCTTGAAGTTTATTATTCCAACTTAAAAATCCTCGTGATCCTACATATCTACCTGGTAATGTTGTGATGCCAGTAACGCCAGTAGGAACAAGATTCCCAGAAGCGTATCTTGAGTTTTTAACATATCTAATCTGATTATTAGAATTTTGATTGGTAACACTATTAATTGTAATTTCATCATTTAATATATTAACTTTTTCACCACGAATAAAATTACTACCACGTTGTAGCAATTCTATAGATGCGATTGCTCCTGGCGCACTATTCGCTATAATTAACGCATTTCTGCCTTTGTAATTATACTGTGAGGGTGGTCCAGGATTTCTTCCGTCGAGTATTCTTTGAACATATACGTCCGAATCTTCAACGGTAATAGTTACATTATTGTATGGAGCACTATATCCAGCTCCAGGATTCGTTATAGAAATAGCATTAATAGAACCAACTTGAGCATTCGCAAAAGTAAGCGCATTAGTTAATGTGCTTGAAACATTAGAAGTTCTTAATTTTAAATTCAGTGAATGTGTATTTGTGCCTAGCGATTGAAAAGTAGAACCAGTGTTTAATCTGACATTTTTTACGTAGCCAATAATATCTGTATTGATTGTAACATATTGAGTATTTGAAATTGAAGAAACAACAAATGCTGCCGTTTCTTCTGTAGTTCCGCCAGTTATTGTTACTTTAGAAGGAGTTCCTACTCGATATCCACTTCCGGAATTTATAATTTTAAATGTCAGTTTATCAGTAGAGTCCTGAATAGACAATACTCTAGCTCTAGCAGTGTCGCCAGATAAATCTCCAATTAATCTTAACTCATCATCTTTTTCGTTAAATGCACCGCCATCACTGATGTAATATTGAACAATACCACCTTGTTCAGAAAGGACGTGCGCTTCTGTTCCAAATCCGTCAGTTATAATTTCAAAATCTTGAAATGTTCCTGCAGCATTTTCAACAACTAAATTATAGTTTGTTAATCCATTAAATGTAGTGACCTGAACTAATTGAACTCTGCCTTTTGCGCCAGATGTAGAACCAGTTACAACTCTTCCATCGAAATCATTTGGATCACCAATAAATGGCGCTCCGACTCGAATAATAGTTTCTTTTATCCATCTACCATCAGATGTTCTAAGAATATCTTGTCCAGGATAATAAAATTCAACTTCTTCATTAAATAATATACGAAATAAAAATTTAAATGATTTTTGAGATCCGCGAGTGCGATAAAAATCTCTTATATGTTTTACTAATAGTCGTTTATCTGCCAACACAGTCGTTGGTATATTAACCATGAACTCTCGGCGAAAATATTCAATAAATTCATCAACAGTTCTATCAATATCTTGATTGTCTTTTAATTTGCGGATTTCACTACCAGCGTTATCCGCTTTTTCTAGATATTCAAAATACGCTTCTAAGAAAGCTACGAATCGTGGTCCTTCTTCCCGAATAAATTCAGGAAACTGCGACTCTACGAGAGACGATATTTTTGTATATGTTTCTTTTGCGCCTGATATTGCCATTTTAGAAAGTCGTTATTCCTTGAATCGCTGATGTTACTGCACTCAGAGATGTTGATGAACCGATAGTATTAACGGCAAGTATCGTCGCTTCAATTTTATTATTTTTATCATTTACAATTTTAATGTTAGTATCTGCAAATAATAAAATTTGATTTCTAATTGGTTCTACATTTTCTTCAGATGGTCGCATTAAAATTTTAATTTCTTCATCATAAGATGACGGTTGGAACGCATTTATATATACTGTCCCATTATCATAATCTATCGTTCCAGCAGTTTGATTGGTATATACTCTACCATATTTTCCTAGTGACGGTTTCTTGTAATAAATTCTTAATGTTCCAAACCCATCATCATCAAAGAAACTAGGATTATCAAGATAAACGAATTCGGAAGATGTTAAGTATCCCCAATTATTAAGTGAAGCTGAATTTGAATCTCCGCTAAAATGTTTTAATTGTTGATTAAATGATAAGACATAATTAGTGTTAATTATTGTAGATGGAGAAAACCGTTTTTCTAAATCTATATTTGCTCTAACATCAACGATAGAATTTTCTGACAGTGAAAGGTAATTTAAAAATTTAGAAAATCTAAATTTCTTACCGAACATATCTAAATCAGATTCTTCAAAAGATATTACTCTAGCAGCAACCGCATCACCAACTTGAGAAGCAGTCAATGTAGTTTCATCTGGATTGTATCTAACTGTAACGAAAGGGACAATATACATGTAAGTCGCATCAACCATTTCCATATCAATCGACTGAACATTATATTCTTTCATTTGGTCAATGATCATCGATTTTCTATTAGTTGAAATCAATGTTCCTAATCTTGGCTTAACACAAGCATATACTTTTCCATAAATTGGTGGATTATTTTCTTCACCACCCCATACACTAACACCATCTAGGTCTGGATTTAATTGAAGCATTAAATTTTCATAATCGTATTTCGTTACAGCTCTATTTTGTGTTTGAAATACTTTTGGAGCTTTTTCTCTAATCGACTCAATAGATTCTGGAGCTGCTCCCCCGCTCGAGCGATCAATAACTGTGATACTGTAATTGCTTTGTCCACCTAAAAGTGCTGGACCTGTAAATAGATTTGCACCATTACCTTTTGTTGTATTACATACTCTATAATCAATATAAACAGTGCTATTATAATCTGGTCTAACTCCTAAAACATTATCACCGAATGAAACTTTATATAACCCATCTCTATCAGCATCTACATAGTATACTTTTGCGCTAGAATTCACAGTGAATATATCAGAAGCAAAAGCAAATGTTTGCGTATTACCATTAACTCTCGCTGAAACTGTTATACTAGAAACTTCAGCATTCGGATTAGGTAAAATGAAAGATGTGTTTGAAGTGGTGTATAGATAATTATGAGTTAATGGAGTTCCTTCGATAATATTAATATATCCACTAAAAATTCCACTTGAATTGGCGGATATAGAATATGATTTCGGTGTTACAAAAGTGTAACTGGAACCATTAACAGAAGCGGTAAACTGCGAGTTTTTAGCGATCGTTAATGTTTGCACAGATGGTGAAGATGAAATTCCAAATCTAACATATAAATTAGCCACCGCACCTTTAGATGAAGTTGGTAAGTATCCAAGATTTTTAGCATGTGAAACGACGCTATCATATTTTTGTGCGCTATCTAAGAACGATTCATTCGTTGCCATATTTACATAAAACGCATTATAGTATGTGTTATATGCTAATAAATCTAATAGTGTTCCTATGGAGGAATCTTCGAAGTCAAAATCCGCAAATTCTGATTTGCTCGATATGTAATTTCTTAAATTTGCTCTGATTGTATCAAATGACAATCCAGTGACTGTAATTGTTGAATTGGCTGGCATTATCTTATCCTGTTAAGAGAAATCGACATTTCTGCTGTATCTGAAGAGTTCTTAGTTCTAAATACTATTGTTATTGTTAACGCATTTTCATCTGGATCACCAAGTAATCTTATATCTAACAAGTCTATTCTTGGTTCATAATTTTCAATAGCAGTTTCAATAGCGTATCTTAAGTCCGATTCAGTAGAAACAGTATACAATTCAAAAAGAGTATTGCGAATACCAGAACCGAAATCGGATCTAAATGGGCGTTCATACATGTCTGTCAACAACAGGTTCTTTAATGCTTGTTTAATTGACTCGTCATTTTTTTTAATGAATAGTTTACCAGTCGCTGGATTTGAACGCATATTCAAATCGAAGTCTTTGTAAACTACTGATTGTGTTTGGCGACCTTGCATGAAATTCCTTTAGTATGTGCTATTTATCACTGTTTTTGTGCTATTTACTGTAATACACATAATCTGGATTTGCTGCTTTCTTCGCTTGTTCTGCACTCCACTGTAACATTTTTTTATTGAGTATTTCAAAAAAATCTAAAATTGAATTTATATGTTTTTTAGTTGCTAGTATATCATTGTATTGAACTGTAACGGTGGCAAGTTCTTCAAGATTAGAATTTTTATCATTTTCTAATTTAGTTTTCTTCTCTAATAACTCATTGACTTTCTTATCAGTGAGTAGACCAGCTTTACATAAAATATTGTAACAAGTAAGTGCATCTCCACTAGTCACTGTAATAATATTAGACACTCCGATTGTATTTGTAAAGAGTGCTCCAAATTTTTTATCAGAAAATTCTTTTAACTCGGGCATCTCAGCAATTACTTTTTGCAGCGCAGTGTAAAATAAATTAACATATGCTGTTGTTTTAGTATTACCCACGCACAATGCGCTTACTGGCTGCACGTATTCATCTACGACTGGTTCGATTGGATCCCATGCTCGTTTAGCAGCACTCCAAGTCGTTTGTCCGTATTTGTTGCCAAGCGTCTTAACTTGTGTGAATAGATCCTGATTCCATATATCAGAAAACGCATATTTATTTGGCACGACTGGAGTTGCTGGAACTGGCGCTGGCGCAGGTGGTAACGGAGGTGTGGCATTTTCAGTGGGTTTAACTGGACATGGAGGTTTTTCTACAACTACGCCATTTTCAACTTGTTGATTTGGCACCATAGAACACATATCAAATGCTGGAATTTTTGCTATTCCTGCGGGTAATAGATTACCAGTAATACCACCTATCTTTGATCCCGCACTATCCAATAGTCCTTTTGCTGGATTATCTATTGCAGAAAACGCACCACCTAATGCTCCTAATTGTTTCGTTGCATCCCCAACGGCAGCTTGTGCTTGACTGGTCAACGATTGAACGCCAGCAATCGAACCTACTCCGCTCGTGAGTGAAGATGCCGCAGAACCCAGCGCTTTAGTAGCATCACCAATAGCACCTGTAACTTTATCAGCAACAGCGCCACCAAGAGCAGTCAATTTAGAAGCAGCATCTTTCATATCATTAACAGCGTTGCTTAAATCTTTTTTAATCAACTCTCCCATATTTGAAGGAATTGCTCCAGCAGGTAATATCCCGCCAGCTTTATTCAGCGCTTCTTGCAAATCAAATTTTGGAAATGTTTTTTGTATTGCTGCAAGAGATTCCAGCGCAGCTACTTTTGAACCGCTAGCAAAAGATGTTAATGCAGATTTAAATTCATCTTGTAAATTTAATCCAACAACAGGTTTTTCACCAATTAAATTTGCATTCATTTTTTCTTGAACAGCAGCAGTTGCAGATTCCATTGTGCTTTTCAATTTATCCAATGAGCCAGTGATACCGCCAGCGCCTGAAGTGAGTGATGCTAATTTTTCTTCAGCTTGTGCCTTTAACGCATTAAGTTCTTCAATTTTAGCATTTGATCCGCACGCTGCCGCAGGAATTCCAGGCACCTGTTTTCCTGCTGATTGTAATAAATTTGCAGCACCTGCTGCTCCTGGGAGCGCAGTAACATTAGAACCTATCAATTCTGACGCTTGCCCCTTAAGAGCCGACGTTGCTCCAGTAACACCTTGAGTAATACTAGCAGCAGCACCAGTTACACTACCAACACCAGTTGTTACTGCATTTGTAGCAGCTGTAGCAGTTGTAGCGATAGTTGAAGTTG
>Ga0114978_10001683_pt1 | contig 18569 bp, 16 predicted proteins | sample S_140212_EF_Meta_FD_87027 | JGI IMG/M metagenome (GOLD analysis project Ga0114978, IMG submission 87027) | Freshwater microbial communities from Lake Simoncouche, Canada to study carbon cycling - S_140212_EF_MetaG | ecosystem: Environmental > Aquatic > Freshwater > Lake | place: Lake... | reverse complement strand
GGAGCACGGTCCTCACGCGGAGCACGGTCCTCACGCGGTGCACGATCTTCACGCGGCGCACGATCACGATTGCGATCTTCGCGCGGCGCACGATCCTCACGAGGAGCACGATCACGATCGCGATCTTCACGCGGAGCACGATCCTCACGAGCAGCAGCAGGTTCGGTGGCCGAGGTGGCAGCAGCACGTGGAGTACGTGCCGGGCTCTGACGCTCGGAGATTGCGGCGACGATGTCGCCCTTTCGCATGGCATTCGCACCAGCGATGCCCATTTTGTTTGCCATAACTTTGAGTTCAGGCAACAACATTGATGAAAGGCTTTCGCCACGCGACTTGCGGGCGGCCGTTGATTCAGTCACAAATTTCCTTTGACTCGGATGATTCTCCAGATAGGACCCGAACAATTAATTGAACGGGTTCATAAGAATTTGCAGCGGTGCTGTGGGAAGAACGTCAGCTAAGTTCCCGCGACGCTGGAGATAGGTAAAACTATATCACGAAGAGGTCTTAGGGGGTCAAAACAGGGGCGACATGCGCCCCCTGAGTTCCTACTTTTTGTTCCGAGACATTCCACATCGCCCCTGCCAAAGTCTGAACTTTATCGCGTTCGCCAGCTGCGCCAAAAACTAAGACTGAGGGCCCGGCACCGGAAATCACCGCAGGCAGTCCCGCTGCGCGTAATGCGTCGAGCAGTTCCATTGAAGCTGGGTAGATCGATCTGCGTGAATCTTGATGTATTCGATCCCCCGTTGCCGCGAACAACAGCGTTGGATCAGTCGTGAGCGCGTGAACAAGTAGTGCTGAACGAGCAATATTGAACGAGGCATCCTGCCGAGAAACCATTGGCTCCAAAGCACTTCTGGCTTCCGATGTCGGAACCTGGAATTCAGGAACAGCGATGATTGGTGTGATTTTCGAGTGCAGTTCATGTCGTACGCTACGCGCGCCATCGCCTTCGAGCCAAGCATTAGTGAAGCCGCCATGCAGAGCCGCAGCCAAGTTATCGGGGTGCGATTCAAGCCCGAGGGCTACCTGCAATAGCAATGCATCGGGTAGTAACTCGTCACCTTCAACAACCATTGCTCGCGCCAGTACCAGTCCACCAATAATCGCAGCCGCTGAAGATCCCAAACCTCGACTATGCGGGATGACATTCGTGCAACGAAGAACGAACCCGGCCGGGAGCGTCTGCATCGCCGCAAACCCCAATGCCATGGCGCGCACGACAAGATGGGAGGCATCGCGAGGTACTTCCTGGACCCCTTCACCCTCGACTTCGATCAGAATCCCGGAATCAACTGACACCATGGCAACGAGAGAGTCGTACATTTGCAAAGCTAGACCGAACGTGTCAAAGCCTGGACCCAGATTGGCGCAGGTCGCGGGGACTCGAACTAAGACTGGCTCTGTGCGCAAAGTTGCCATTACTCAACCAAGCCCAATGCAACCGCCGCCGAGCGAGCATCGGCTGCCACGACAACTGGCTCCTTAGCGTCAGCCATAGCCCATTGAGTGTCTTTCAAGCCGTTTCCGGTAAGCGTGCACACCACGAGCTGACCTTTATCAAGTTTGCCGGCAGCATGGAGTTTAAGAAGTCCGGCAACGCTGGCTGCAGATGACGGTTCACAAAACAAACCTTCTTTATTGGCCAAGAGGTAGTAGGCAGCGAGAATTTCATCGTCAGTCACGGCATTGATGAGACCACCTGATTCATCACGAGCTGCAATTGCAAAATCCCACGATGCTGGATTGCCAATCCGGATTGCAGTTGCGATCGTTTCTGGATTCTTCACTGGAGCTCCATAAACTAAAGGAGCCGAACCCTCTGCCTGGAAACCCCACATGCGAGGGCGTGATCCTGAAATGCCATCCGCAGCATATTCGGAATAACCCTTCCAATACGCGGTAATGTTTCCGGCATTACCTACTGGCAAACATTGAATATCTGGCGCGCGACCAAGCATGTCGACTATTTCAAATGCAGCAGTTTTTTGACCTTCAATGCGCACGGGGTTGACGCTGTTAACCAACGCCACGGGATAGTCATCAGCCAGGCTCCTGGCCAGGGTTAAGCAGTCGTCGAAATTACCTTGCACCTGCAGAATTGTTGCCCCATGAACAATGGCTTGCGCCAACTTGCCCATAGCAATTTTGCCTTCTGGGATAAGCACGGCGCTGACCATGCCGGCCTTGACTGCGTAGGCAGATGCTGACGCGCTCGTGTTTCCCGTTGACGCACAGATGACGGCCTTAGCTCCGGCTTCTGCTGCCTTGGAGATAGCCATCGTCATGCCTCGGTCTTTGAAAGACCCGGTGGGATTAGCGCCGTCATACTTCAGCCAGACGTCACAACCAGTCATCTCACTGAGAACACAAGCGGGAACAAGTGGGGTGCCACCTTCACGAAGGGTGACCACAGGCGTGCTCGAAGTCACCGGCAAACGATCCCGGTATTCCTCGATAAGTCCACGCCATTGATGTGCCACCGATTACGCCCCTACCTCACCCTCGACTCGCATCACTCCAAGAACAGCCTTGACTGTTGAGAGCTTGCGAAGTCGATTGACCGTGTCTTGCAGTGCTCCGTCGCTTGCGCGATGGGTCCGAACGATAAGACTCGTGCGCTCACCCTGACCGTCTTGGCGAACAACTTGAATGCTCACACCCGCATCAGCAAAGGCTTGGGCGATGCTGGCTAGCGCACCTGGTCGATCTGCAACGTCAAGATTGACGTAGTAGCAAGTTAACGCCTCGCTGATAGGAAGAATTGGCAGCTGCACGTCAGCACTTTCACCCCAGCCTGTTGAGCCAGTCAGTCGATTGCGCGCTGCAACTACGACGTCACCCAAGACTGCTGATGCAGTTGGGGCGCCGCCTGCGCCACGGCCGTAGAACATCAATTCTCCTGCGGCCTCGGCTTCAACGAATACAGCGTTGAACGCATCGCGCACACTTGCGAGTGGATGTTCGCGTGGAACCATCGTGGGGTGAACCCGCACGATAACGCCGCGATCATCATCAACCCGCTCGGCGATCGCCAGTAACTTGATGACGCAACCCATGCTTTTTGCTGCACGGATATCGTGCAGTGAAACCCCAGAAATACCTTCACAGACAACGTCTTCGCGGGTGACATGTGTATGGAAGGCCAATTCAGCCAAGATTGCTGCCTTAGATGCCGCGTCATGACCGTCAACATCAGCGGTCGGATCTGCTTCGGCATAGCCCAATGTTTGAGCCTCTGCCAAAGCATCTGCGAACGAAGTGCCATCTTCATCCATTCTGGTCAAGATGTAATTGGTCGTGCCATTGACGATGCCCATCACTTTGGTGACGTGGTCTCCAGATAGTGACTCCTGAAGTGCGCGCACGATGGGGATCGCTCCGGCAACTGATGCCTCAAAGAAAATATCTACGCCTTCTGCTTCGGCGGCTGCATATAACGATGCTCCGTCAGATGCGAGTAGCGCCTTGTTCGCAGTGACCACGCTTGATCCGGCTTTAATTGCAGCCATAATGAGCGACCTAGCCGGCTCGATACCGCCAATTAATTCGACCACGATGTCCGCGCCAGACGTAGCAACGGCCATTGCATCAGTCGTCAGATAGGACGGATCAATGCCACGGACTTTGGTGAGGTCTCGGACTGCCACTTTGGTGAGTTTGAGGGAAGTGCCCATACGAATATGGAGATCTGTCGTGCGATCAGTAAGTAAACGGGCCACCTGACTGCCGACCGTGCCGCCGCCAAGGACTGCCACAGTGACAGGGCGAGGGGTTGGTGCCGATGACATGAGTACTCCAGATGGATGGGTCAGGCCTCATAGCCTCTCAGGTCAAGAGTGAATCTGACGCATCGGTAGGGGGTAATCCGGGCGAGCCCGCGCAAAATCTTGTCCTGCAATGCCTAGACACCTCCGCGCGCATCCCACACCCTTTCCCCACGCGTCCCTAGCCTTGATCCCAGGAATCCTCGATCTAGGAGCAGCTCATGAATCTCTTCACGCGAAAACTCATTGCCGAAGCCGTTGGCACCTTTCTTTTGGTCTTCCTTGCCGTCGGGGCTGCCGTATTTGGCATTGCAGCAAAAGTCGGCACAGACGGCAATGGCCCAGGTAACGGTGTCGTCGGCGTCGCCCTGGCCTTCGGCCTCGTGCTGCTGGGAATCGCCTATGCCTTTGGGCCGATATCTGGTGCGCATGTGAACCCAGCGGTCACATTAGGCATGCTCCTTGGCCGCCGAATGCCAGCCAGCGAAGCTGTTGCATATTGGATCGCCCAATTCATTGGCGCGATTGCCGCAGGTGGAATTCTCAAACTCTTCGTGTCCAATTTCGGAGTCACTGACTACACCGGTGGGCTTGGCACAAACTCATACGACAACGGCTCAATCAATGCGGGCGGCGCTTTTCTCCTTGAGGTCTTGCTCACCGCTGCCTTCGTTCTCGTCATCCTCTTGGTCACAGAACGTGTCGCTGCACCTGGCTTTGCCGGCATCGCGATCGGTTTGACACTGACACTCGTGCACCTCGTTGGAATTCCACTTGACGGAACATCAGTGAACCCAGCTCGATCATTTGGACCTGCATTATTCGCAGGTGGTAACGCAATGAGTCAGGTGTGGTTATTTATCGTCGCTCCGCTTGTTGGATCAGTAGTGGCAGTCATCGTTTGGATGATCACCCGCACAAACGTTGAAGAGCCGCAAGCTTTAGTAGCTGGAGCCGAACGCGAATAATGCAGATCGAAAAGTAAACCCATCGTGAAATCGACTGGCGTTGGATCCGGGTTAAGCCCCTGGGTCCAGCGCCAGTAGGTCATCTAAGGTTTCGCGACGAAGCACGACTGATGTCTTACCATCGCGAACCCCAACCACTGCTGGCTTTGGCAAGTAGTTGTAATTCGATGCCAGGGAGCGGCAGTAGGCACCAGTCGCCGCCACTGCTAACAAGTCACCTGGAACTAAGTCCGAAGGTAAATAGGCATCACGCACGACGATGTCGCCCGACTCGCAATGTTTGCCGACTACTCGAACCAGCATCAGATCTGCGCTTGAGGTTCGTGAAGCCAATTCGATTGTGTAACTGGCGTCATACAACGCCGTTCGAATGTTGTCGCTCATTCCACCATCAACAGAAACATAGGTGCGGACTACATCACCGAGCTCAACTGGCTTCACTGTTCCGACTTCGTAAATAGTAATTCCAGCTCGCCCCACTATTGCTCGCCCTGGCTCAAAAGCCAGAGCAGGGACGGGCAAACCCAGCAACTGACATTCGCGCGCGACTACCTGCGCCACATAAGAGGCCAGATCATCTATCTCAAGTGGCTCATCTGTTGATAGATAGGCGATTCCCATACCGCCACCAAGGTCGAGTTCTGCCACGTCGACTCCTTGATCAGCACGGAGTCGATCAATGAAAGAAACCATTCGCACTGCCGCTTCTTCGAAACCATCTGTGTCAAAAATTTGAGAACCAATATGAGAATGCAACCCTCTAAATTCCAAAGATGGTAATTTCACGATGCGTCGGATCGCTTCGTCAGCGGCACCAGAAGCCACAGAGAAGCCAAACTTTTGATCTTCATGCGCTGTGGCTATGAATTCGTGCGTGTGCGCTTCAACGCCAATAGTAAGACGAACAAGAACTGGTTGAACGATTCCGGCTCGCAAAGCTGCATCCGCAACGCGAACAATCTCTTCGAATGAATCCACGACAATGCGAGCAACACCCGCCTGAATTGCAGTTTCAATTTCCGACATTGACTTGTTGTTGCCATGAAGAAGCAGATCAGCTCCAGGGACCCCGGCCCGCAGAGCGACGGCCAATTCTCCACCGGAAGCAACGTCAAGACCTAAACCTTCTTCGTAAACCCATCGAGCAACAGCGGTCGACAAAAATGCTTTGGCTGCGTAATAAACCTTGCGAGCACCTGCCTTCTCGGCAGCCTCGCGATATTCGCGTGCCCGAGCGCGCACATCTTCTTCATCAAAGATGAATAAGGGCGTGCCATGGTTGGCTGCAGCATCTCGAACGTCCACGCCGGCAATACAAAGCGCGCCGTCAACTCCACGTGTTGCAGAATTTGGCCAGACGTTTGACATTGGTTAAGGCTAAGGCATGCACCCCCCTTTGCCTTACATACGCTCAGGCGCGCTTACTCCAAGAAGTGCCAAGCCATTTGCGAGCGTCTGGCGGGCAGCCGCACATAGCCACAATCGAGCAATGTGCTCACTTGTGAGCTCTTCATCCCCGCGAGGAAGGACTCGGCACGCATCGTAGAAACGGTGGTACTGACCTCCAAGTACCTCCAAATATCGGGCGATGCGATGTGGCTCGCGTAATTCGGCCGCACTTGCAACAATCCGAGGGAACTCACCAAGCGAGCCGAGAAGCTCATTTTCACGCTCATGCGAGAGCAGTCCTGGATCAAATTCAGCGGATCGCCAATCGATCTTTAGATCTGCTGCGTTTCGCAAAACAGATGACAACCGGGCATGCGCATATTGAACGTAATACACCGGATTGTCATTGGTGCGTTGGGCAATGACTTCTAAATCGAGGGTGAGTGGTGAATCAACGGGATAACGGATCAGTGAGTATCGGGCGGCGTCAACTCCGACTTCTTCAACAAGATCTTCGAGCGTGACGATATTCCCCGCACGCTTGGAAAGTTTGACTTCTTGGCCGCCCTTCGTGATTTTCACTAACTGGCCAATTAATACTTCAGCCGCTGTTTTGTCATCACCATTGCACTGGGCAACAGCTTTGAGTCGATTGACGTAACCGTGGTGATCAGCACCTAGGAGATAAATACAAATATCGAAGCCTCGATCGCGCTTATTGACAAAATATGCCGTATCCGAAGCAAAATAGGTGTACTCACCGTCTGCCTTGATGAGAACTCGATCTTTATCATCACCAAAATCAGAGGTTCGCAACCACGTTGCACCATCTTGGACATAGACATGTCCTTGCGCGCGCAGTTTGGCAAAACCTGTCTCGACAGCATCAGAATCATGAAGGGCACGTTCTGATGACCACACATCGAAATGAGTCTGAAAGAGACTGAGGACTTGCTGCTGCTGATGCAGTTGGCGTTTATATGCTGCTTCTCGGAAACCAACGAGTTGTTCGTCTTCTGGCAAGTCAAGTAACTCTGGTTCTTCCGCAATGATTTGCGCAGCTAAATCGATGATGTAACCACCGTGATAACCGTCTTCTGGCACAGGCTGGCCTTTTGCTGCTGCCATCACAGAAGCACCAAATTTATCCATCTGAACGCCGCGATCGTTGATATAAAACTCTGAGGAAGTTTTGGCGCCCGCCGCGGCCAACACATTGGCAATGGCACTACCCACAGCAGCCCATCGCGTGTGACCTAGGTGCAGGGGGCCCGTTGGGTTTGCCGAAATGTATTCAACATTGATGGTCTGACCAGCCAGTGCTGTGTTGTGGCCAAAACTTGCACCCTGGGTGACGATGCTGCGGGCCAACTCTCCTTGGGTAGCACTATCGAGGCGGATATTGATGAACCCTGGTCCGGCAATTTCGGTGGAACTAATTCCGGCCACAGCATCGAGCCTCGATGCAATCACCTGCGCCAGGTCGCGCGGGGCGACCCCAGCAGGTTTCGCTAATGTCAGTGCAATATTCGTGGCGTAGTCCCCATGATCACGATTCTTGGGCCGTTCGATGTGGACACTCTCAGGAACGGCAATTGCGAAGGTGCCCTCTGCTGCAATAGCAACGAGAACTTCGCGAATGGCGGTGGCCATGGAGTCAGGAGTCACTGCGCGAGCGTATCCACATGATGCTGGGGCGCTGAATGGTCCCTAACCGCTACCCATGAAAAATTTGGGTAATTCTTGAACTTTCTCAGTAAAGCCGGACTCACTCCGATCGAGCCCGGCTTTACATCGACCCTCATCCCCCGATTCGAGTCTTCAGTCATCTTTCAGGAGCCTTCGCCTGTTGCCAAACCAGAAATCTGACGTTGTGGATATCTTTCCCACACCCTGCCTACTCACCAACAAGATGCGCTCGAGCTGCGACGAGTTCTTCCCGGGTCTTTTCATCCACATGTGGGTAATGCGGATCGATTTCTTCGAGCGCGCGCAAAATTATGACGCTGGTGATTAACCGGGTTGCCCATTTGCGGTCAGCCGGCACTACGTGCCAAGGAGCTCGCTTTGTGCTGGTTTGACTCAGCATCTCTGAGAAAGCACTGCGATATTCACTCCAGTGCTCCCGCTCATGCAAATCAGCGGGTGAAAATTTCCAGTTTTTTTCTGGTTCATCGATGCGCTGCAAAAACCGGTCACGCTGGACATCCTTGGAGAGATTTAAGAAAATCTTGACGATGACAGTGCCGCTATCGGTTAAGTGACGTTCCCAATTATTGATCGCTTCATATCTGCGACTCCATAGCTTCTCCCGAGGGACGCTTCGATCAGCAGCTGGCCAGATAAGCTCGGGGTGCACTTTGGTGACAAGTACGTTTTCGTAATGAGAGCGATTAAAGATGGCGATCTGCCCTAGCTCTGGCAACACCACCTGATGGCGCCACAGAAAATCGTGCGCCATTTCAAGATGAGATGGCGCTTTGAATGAGTGCACTTCCACGCCTTCGGGGTTTAACCCGCTCATCACATGCTTAATCGTGCCATCTTTACCCGCAGCGTCCGTCGCTTGAAACACGATGAGCAAAGCGCGTGAACTTTCTGCATAAAAGCGGTCTTGAAGCACGGTCATCTTGTCAATCACTTGTTGTAGTGCTGCGACACTGCTCTCTTTAGTGAACTCAGCCGGAGTAGTCGATGGACTAAAATCCTGGTCTAGATCAACTTTCGACCCTGGCGTAACCATGCAGTTTTCAACGATGCTGTCCCAGCGGTCCTGTGATAAAAGTTTGATTCCTTTGTCTGTCTCAGCCATTTTTTGTCTCTCCTTTTACAGCGGCATACACCTGTGCCTCAGCTCCTAGTAATAATCCTATGAATGAAAAGTAGAGCCAAAGTAAAACGATCATTGGAGCGCCAAAGGCAGCAATTGCAGAACCAATTGTCGATGAGACACTGACATACATTCCGACGGCTGCGCTTGCCCCTAGCAACCAAAGAGTGACAGCTATTGCGACAGGTGATTTCCATGTCATTGAACTTTTCCTACTTGGCGCCCACCGATATAGAGCAAGCACCAGCCCCCACGCCACGGCTGCGAAAATCAACCAATCACACCAACCAACGCCCGTGCTCAAACGGAAATCTGTTACGCCAAAGAGCTGCAAAATCTGCGGCAAAAGAGTCAAGATCAACACGAGAGTGGAGGCCAGAATCAACCCCACAAGAGTAAAAATCGCATCTCGTATCCTCACCACTAAGCCATGCCGTACGCCTTCAAAACCAAAGGCTGTATCCAAAGCCATCCGTAAGGCCATGATTGCTTTCGACGAGGCATAGATAGCGACAAAAAAACTCATGATTGAGGCCAGGGTCACGACCCCAGTAGACGCGCTGGTCATGACGTTAAGAATCGAGTCGACTGAAGATTTGAATTCTTGGCTATTGCCTGGGATTTGCTCAAGGATGGCTTCGATAGCCGATCGTGCGTTCGCTGGACCAATGAATTTCCCCGTGAGGGCACCAATAGCAACTGCAGCAGGAGCTATGGCAAGTAAAACGAAATACGCCATGCCTCCGGCTGCCAACGAACCTCGGTGACCGCTGTACGCAGCAAAAATAGCTTTAGTTGGCTTTGCGACAGCGACAAGTTGAGTGCGCACCTGCCTATGGTCTCAGGAACTGCCTTCGCTGCTAACCTGACACACGTTTGCCTCCGTAGCTCAGGGGATAGAGCGCCGGTTTCCGGTACCGAAGGTCGCAGGTTCGAATCCTGCCGGGGGCACCAAATATCAAGAAAGGCTGGTTCGTGACAGTGTCAACACAAGACCGAGTCCACTTTGCGTCGGTGACGAAAAGTTATTACCCGCTCATCGTGGGGGTATTTGTCGGAATCTTGATCATTTCAAATATTGCAGCCACCAAACTCATCTCATTTGGACCAGCCATCGTTGACGGTGGAGCCTTCCTTTTTCCTCTCGCTTACATCATCGGTGATGTGCTGAGCGAGGTTTATGGCTGGAAAGCCGCTCGCAGAGCCATCATCTTGGGGTTTGCCATGGCGATTTTGTCCGCGATCACCTTCTGGGTAGTGCAAATTTCACCAATTGCAGATGGGTACGAAAATCAAGCCGCTTTTGAAGCTGTTCTCGGCTTTGTGCCCCGCATCGTGTTGGCCTCGGTGTGTGGATATCTCATCGGCCAGTTACTTAATTCCTACGTGTTGATCAAGATCAAAGAACGAACCAAGGAAAAGCACCTTTGGGCAAGATTGATCGGTTCAACTGTCGTGGGAGAACTTGCCGACACCTTAGTTTTTTGCACCATTGCCTTTTATGGCATCATCACCGGCGCTGAGTTCGCAAACTATGTCATTGTTGGCTACGTCTACAAAACACTTCTTGAGGTGGTTTTGCTGCCGATCACATATCCGGTAATTGCATACATCAAGCGTCGCGAACCCACCTATGAGTTGGACTCCGCCACCTAATCTGAATTGCTACCGCAGGATCTGCGGTCTTACTCGCTCGCGATGTCATCATGGCTGGTGTTGCGGTTTCTATTTGCCGCGAAGCGCCCCATGAACTCTGCTTTGAATTCAAAGAACTCCCCCGCTGGGATGCTGGCCCGAATGCGATCCATCAATCTCACGATGAAACGTTCGTTATGTATGGTCGTGAGCGTTGCTGAGAGTCGTTCATGTGCTTTAAAAAGATGATGAAGGTACGCCCGCGTGTAATTCAGGCAGGTATAGCAATCGCACTCATCATCAATTGGTCCAAAATCTCGTTTATATGGCGCATTAGTCACATGGAAGCGTCCGTCAGGGTGTAGCACTGTTCCATTACGCGCCATTCTTGAAGGAGCCACGCAATCGAAAGTGTCGGCCCCTGCCTCCACTGCGATGAAAAAATCAATTGGATCGCCGATGCCAAGTAAATGACGCGGTTTGTTCTCAGGAAGCTCCTCGCATACCCAATTCACAATTGTGCCTAAAGCATCTTTTTCAAGTGCACCACCAATGCCAAAGCCATCAAAATCTAGGCTTGCCATTTGTTGGGCTGCTAACCGGCGCAGGTCTTCATATTGTGCGCCCTGAACCACCCCCCACAATTCTTGATAAGGCCGGTGACTTCGTTCCAGAGTTAAGCGTTCATGCTCAGTAACGCAACGTTTCGCCCAAGCGAAGGTGCGTTCAAGCGAACGCTCTTGATACTCGCGAGTGTTCATAAGCGTCGTGCACTCATCAAAAGCAAAGATGATGTCTGCGCCAAGCTGATGCTGAACCTGCATGGAAATCTCAGGAGTGAATCGATGCATCGAGCCGTCAATGTGAGATTTGAACGTCACACCATCATCATCGACATGCGCCATCCGGTCTTTACCCGGAGCCATCACTTCATCTGAACGCACAGTTTTACTGTCCATAGCCAAGATTTTTTTGAAACCAACACCAAGGGATAGCACTTGAAAGCCACCGCTATCGGTGAAGGTGGGGCCAGACCAATTCATGAATTCACCCAAGCCGCCTGCTTCATCCACAACATCTGGGCCAGGTTGTAAATACAAGTGATAGGCATTCGCCAGCAAAGCTTGTGCACCTAGATCGTCCATGGATTCAGGCAGCACGGCTTTGACTGTGGCCAAGGTTCCTACCGGGATGAAGGCCGGCGTCTGGATCTGCCCATGGGGAGTAGAAATTGTGCCCGTGCGCCCTAGGAAAGTGGTTTGGGAATGATCAGCCAAGCGCGCACCGATAGTGAAAGTTTGCTTGGTCACCTCGTCATTTAAGCAAACGGCGCGGACCAGGATTTGCTTGGCCAAGATGACGTACCGTGTGTCTTATGAAACGGCTGGTCTTCGTGAGCGTCATCGCCCTTGGGTCCAGCCTGATGCCATTCGCGTCCAGCTCAGCTACGAGCCCGCTGACGCCTTATCTTGACCAGAACCTGCAATGGAGTGCGTGCACCAATGGTCAGTGCGCCAGCCTGCGAGTTCCCTTGGATTACTCCAACCTTGAGCTCGGGGACATCGCTATCGCGGTAAGTCGCACGGTGCACACGAGCGCCAATTTCCAAGGTTCAATTGTGGTCAACCCCGGTGGGCCAGGATCCCCAGGTCTTGATTTCGCCACGTACGTGGCCAAGGAAATCGCCCCAACCGTGGCGAAAGAATTCGACTTCATCGGATTTGATCCACGCGGGGTGGGTAAATCAGCGCCCGTCACGTGCATGACGTCTCAACAAACTGCCCAATGGCTCTCCATGGATTCCACGCCTGACACTACGGCTGAGACTGCAGCAGTGATGAAAGCGGCGGGAAAGATCGGTCAAGGATGTCTGAAATATTCACCACGAATAGCTCCAAAAGTCGGAACACCCTTTGCAACTCAAGACCTTGATTTGCTGCGCTCGGCTTTGCGGGAAGAGAAACTCAACTGGCTTGGCTTTTCATACGGCACCTCCCTTGGCGCCTCTTACATTCAATCCTTCCCAAATCGTGTTGGTCGATTTGTTCTTGATGGTGCCGTTGATCCGACCCTCAACTCAATGCAACTCTCACTTGGACAATCAAAAGGCTTCCAGCGAGCCTTCCAGAATTACGCGCAACAATGCTTATCGAAGGCTCCTTGTCCGATCGGCACAACTCAAGTTGGAGTCACGTCTGGAGTCAACACACTGCTTCGGCGTTTAGATTCACGCCCATTGCCCACAAAACATGGATCCCCACTCACGCAATCACTCGGCACCAGCGCGATTTTCACAGCGCTGTACGCAACCGACATGTGGGAGCTCCTCACCGAGGCGCTGACGTCGGCTTATCGCGGTGACGGAACTGGCTTACTTGAACTTTCGTGGATGGGATCTGATCAGAGTGGCCCCGCAACGTTTAGTTCTAATGTGCAGTCCGCCTACTACGCCATCAATTGCTGGGATTCACCCGCAACTCCTGGAGTAGCCGGTCTTGCATCTGCTGCAAAGCAATGGGCAAAAACCTCGCCCATCCCTGAAATGGCGAAATCTATGTCATGGGGCAATGCGCCCTGTTCGCTGTGGTTTGCACATGACACCAAAGCGCCAGCTGCAGTTTCGAGTACAACAACCGCACCCATCTTGATCATTGGCACACTATTTGATCCGGCGACTCCATACGCTTGGGCTCAGTCCTTGCACAAGCAATTAGCAACCAGCACCTTGCTCACCTATGGAGGCAATGGTCACACTGCTTTTGGTGGCGGATCGCGGTGCATTGACATCAGTGTGAACGATTATTTACTGAACGGTCGGATGCCCTCGCCTGACAAAGTCTGTCCCGCGTAAATTTTCCGAACCGTTTTACTTCAATGCCTAACCATAACTTCGCAACCTAATTTTCTTTGGAACCGTCTTCGGCATCTAAATCCCGAAGGAAGGATTCGAACTGCGCAGCGAGTTCGTCACCTGAAGGCATCTGATCCGGCTCCACGAGCGGAGCAATTTGTGTGGCCCCGTGGGTTTGATCGTATTGATGTTCCAGAGCACTGACTACGGTCGTGAATTCGTCATTACCTTGAAGCTGTTCTGCTATTTCACCAGTAGCCTTCATCGCAGCGACATCCAGACCATCAGCGGATAGCGCCAATCCAGTGATCATGCTCAAACTGTTTAACAAGGTCTGGGCGCTTTGTGGATACTGGAATTGGGAAAGGTAATGCGGTACCTGAGCAGTTATGCCCATCGAATCGAAACCTTCTTGAGCAAGATGGAACTCAAGCATCGCACCCATGTGGCCCGGAACTTCGACATCGCCAACCTGTGAATGAAAGCCTTGAACCAATGAAGGATCTGAGCCATGGACCGTGATGCCAAGTGGGCGCGTATGTGGTGCTGGCCAAGGAATTCCTGACACTGCAACCGCTAGCCGCACCCCTATTCGATGGCTGAGCCCACTCACAGACTGCAAAAATCGCATCCACTGGTAATCAGGTTCTGGGCCAGCGAGTAGCAAGAACTTCGTACCCTCAGCATCGACAACTTCGTGTAATTGAATAGCTGGAATATCCACACCAGTGAAGTGATCAACTGAATACGACAGAATTGGTCGCCGGGCACGAAAGTCCATCACTTCATCGACTTCATACGTGGCAATCAAATGATGCTCACAGGATTCTAAAATATGGTCAATCATCATGCGTACTGCGCCGCCTGCATCCACGTACCCGGTGAAGGCATGGATCAAAACCGGAGCATCCTTAAATGTAGGCATCTGATGGATTGCATACATATCTTCCGGGGATCGCACGATTTCTCCTTCGGTGAATTCTTAGTTGATCAGACTACGCGCGTTTTGTCACTCGCCTGATCAGCGACGTCCTCGTACCGGGATTCTGCTTAAAGAAAACAAGGAATTGTTCAGCTACTTTTCCGCTCGCCCAGAACTGATCGCGTTGCTTCTCATCTAGGCCCAGCGCAAGTTCACAGACTTGCGACCAAGCTAACCCAACTGCCTTCGTCAAAGTTCCTGCCACGGTCGCCGAAATGGCGGACCCCGCAATAGCTCCGCCTGGAATGAACTTCAGCAAGCCCGTAACTGCGTAGCGCCCTGCCATCGTGGCGCCGCCAGTGAGCACAATCGAGCCAGCCACGGACATTGCTCGAGAGCGACTTGGCGGCAACCCATAAGCAGCAGTTATGCGAGCAATCATCGTAATTTGGTTTGGAATCAAAAGAGCCGCGTCTGCAAATGGAATTGGAGTCGCTCCTACCCCAACAGCAAATGTGCATGCTTGTTTAATTATTGCGTCTACGGCTTTTTTTTTACGTCCTAAGTCAATGATCTGGGCTGCAGTGAGTGCTTTCTCTGCAACGAGAGGCACAATCTCAAAAGTTGAGTTGAGTAATGCTTGAAGTCCATAGACCGGGGCACCTGAGAATTGATCTTCGAGAGCATTTGTGATTACTGCCGATCCGGCTACGCCTAATTCGAGACTATCGATGAAATCAGCGAATTCGCGGGCATCGGGATGGATTTGACCATCTTTTGTTGGTACCTGTGTCAATACGATGATGACCGGCAAATTCAGCTCAATCAACGTATTCACAAAACTCATCTGTGCCTGTTCAAACCTTCGATCCGACCATCGCACTAGGTACCAAACGGCATGAATATGTTGCTCCGCGGGTTTCGTGGCATTCAGCGACACAAGTGAGCGCAGGCCTTCAAGAATTTCATCACCTGCTACACCCGTTTCGAATCCCTCGGCGTCATAAAGACCTAGGAAACTATCTGGGAGCACGTAATGGGTCAGCCCCTTTGTCACCGGCTCGCCAATTCCAGTTTGAGCGACGTCGCTTCCGAACATGGCGTTGACCAAAGTCGACTTCCCCACTCCCGTTTTACCCACCACCAGGAGATTGAACATTCCAAGGGCTGCGAATGCTTCAGAGAGGCGTTGCTCAAACATGGATTCCACCTGTGGGCGTGAAAAGTCCGAGACTTCGCCCTTGCTCTTGTCCGCCACAGGACTACCGTACGCGCCCAGCCGTACTTTGGGGGGTTACCGTGGCACTTGTGCGCGCATCACATCGACTTCGTTCCCTCCTCGTGATCGCTGTCGTGGTGGTTTGTTCGATAGCCGCCGTGACCTGGGCCTTCGATGCTGCGAAGAAGTACGGATTGATCGGCCCAGTGCAAGTTCCTAGTCAATATCGGGCCTTGGTTCTCAGTGCTGCTGAACGGTGCCCTGCTATCCCCGCTGAAATTCTTGCCGCTCAAATTGCAACCGAGAGCGGTTGGGATCCGCTAGCCATAAGTGGAGCTGGCGCGCAAGGTATCGCCCAATTCATGCCAGGAGTTTGGGCAGAAGTCGGCATCGATGCCAACAGCGACGGGAAAACTGATATTTGGGATCCGCAAGATGCTATTCCCACTGCGGCCCAATTTAATTGTCAAAACCGAAAGCTAGTGAAGTCCGTCAGCGGAAACCGACTCAAGAACACGCTTGCCGCGTACAACGCGGGATATGGAGCAGTTCGCCGCTACGACGGAATTCCGCCTTACCCAGAGACACAAAACTACGTTGAGCGGGTTTTGGAAGATTCAAAAAATATCAGTTGGTAAGCCTACGGCTGCTGCACAGCCTCACCCGCGTCAATATCTGCTTGTGCTGAGGCAACCAATTGCTTCCATATATCGCCACTGCTCATGTCGGAATTATCCGTTGGGATCCAAGATTTCATCTCACGAGTCAGAGCTTCCTTTGCGCGTGCAACTTGTTCAGTAACCACACGACGCTGTGCCCACTTGAGTTCTCGATCTCGTAACGCAGATTCCATTTTTTCAAGCTGAGGTTCGGTCACAGCAAGGTCATAAATCTCTGAAACAAAGCGAGCAATATCTTCGCGATAATCATGTCCTCGACGCCCGAAGATCCCTGGAATAACTTCCATAGCGTTGATGAGATCTACACCCGTTAACACAAATGTTGTTCCTGGGCGCCACCTGGAAGATTTTGGTACGCCTTGTGGGCGTTCGTCGATGGGGCCGAGCCACCATGGCTGACGCAGCAAGAGATTCGTGCCAAATTTTGGAATTGGATCGTCATAGTGACTCAGTAACAGGTGCCGCAGGTTATTGCGCTGCGCTTCCGGTAGGTCTATGAATTGACCAAAATTATCTAGCTCAATCATCAAACCCTCTGGATCCATCTTTTCTCGATCCAGTCGCCAAGCTTTAGCGAACTCGGTGGCTGATGGTGTGCCCAAGAAGATTGACGAATGGATGAAATCTCGTTCCATCGCTTCAACGGTGCGATGCTCCCAGATATCTTGCATCGTAAGCGCGCCAAGACTCTCGCCAAACAATACGAATTTTGGTCGCTTTTTTGGTGAAAGGCCTCGCAAGTACCCCGTGATCCCATACATCACTGCCCGGTTTTGCTCGACTGCGAGACCCGTGCGATTCAGTGACATTGGTGAAGGCAGTAACGAATATTGAATCGTGGCTATCGCGCTGTCACCTAGAGTGAGGTACTCCAACGCTTCGGCGAGTACGTAGTTGATGTAGCCCGATCCGGTCGGTGATGCGAAACACAAAACTTCGCGCTCGAAGGCACTCGTGCGAACCAACTCATCGATAAGTAGCTCAACTCGTTCTTCGATGACACTTGATGAATCCAGACCAACGAAAAGTCGGATGGGATCTTGTTTAGCGGGCAAACCCATAACATTTTCGATCTCATCGCGCGTTAACACCATATTGGTGAAACGACGACCTTCTCGGGACAGAGTCTCAAATGGAATGAGGCTTTGAGGTCCACCTGAAACAAAATGACTCGTTGGTGGGATCTCATACGCGGGCTCAACTGCCGCTCCGCCTTGTTCTACCCGTCGAATCGCGTATTCATAGCCGGCAGTGAGCGCACCGCCGAGAATGCCCAGCGCTACCAAGTGACCAATGGGGTTTGCCACTTCGTCGTAATCCGGTGCAACTCTTAAGAGCGCCTTGGAGACTTGAGACGCAAAAGCTCGTTCACCGGCTTGTAGTGCAAGAACGCCGGCGCCAACGCCGATTGCAATACCAACTGAATTACGGGTTGAAACCTTCGAGATTGTGGTGTCATTATATTTCTGCGCATTTTGATGCACCCGATGAATTTCAAACGCCGATGCCGCAATTCCCGCAGGTAACGCGAATGGGACCCCCATCGCCCAACGCAATCTCGGGCTCTTTTGTGTCAGCAAATCAAAGGTGCCGATGATTGCACTCAAACCAGCACCGGCTAAAGCAACTTTCGATGATCGTTGCGCAGCTACGCGCGCAAGTCCCCTGCGTAGTTGTTCATCTTCGTGCGCTGGAAGAAGTCGCGCAATCGTTTCAGTGACACCAGCAACAGCTATGTTTGTTCCCACATTGAAGAGCAACTTCGTTGCACTGGTCGCATTAGAGCGATCAACACCACGAGTCCGCATCAAACTGCTACCCAGCGCATCGATGGAACTCTGCGTAGCTGTGACCAGCGAGAGAGTCGTTGCAGAAATGACACCGGTAGCTATGGCTTGATCAAGTGTCTTGCGGGGTTGAAGGCCCGGTTCAAAGGATGGGCCCACCGCAGCGGCGGCGGCAAAAAGCGCTACCCGTTCAGCGAGCGTGCGATTTGGACCCAACGCCCCGATGGCTCTGGTCAGGAAACTCATGGGTCAATCCTGTCAGTAGTTCAGGTCAGGTGTTCAAGGTTGTGGGACTTGAGCTAGGAATGACCGAGCCTGACGAGGTTGGCGTAGGCGTCGGCGAGATTGATGGTGTCGGACTCGACAGCACCAATGGCAGCCCACCTAGCGCCGATTTGCGCACCCAGCTTGCCCAAGGAATATTCCAAAGTCCACCTGATCCATTGCCAGGCTGAGCCGTTTCACCCAAGGTGTTTGTGTAGATAAATACATCACCCGGGATGGTGTTATCAAAAATC
>Ga0114978_10001681_pt1 | contig 18610 bp, 19 predicted proteins | sample S_140212_EF_Meta_FD_87027 | JGI IMG/M metagenome (GOLD analysis project Ga0114978, IMG submission 87027) | Freshwater microbial communities from Lake Simoncouche, Canada to study carbon cycling - S_140212_EF_MetaG | ecosystem: Environmental > Aquatic > Freshwater > Lake | place: Lake... | reverse complement strand
CGACGAGATTGTTCGTGTTCACGTCACCGAGCAGCACGACATCACCTCCGCCACCACCATCGCCACCGTTGGGCCCGCCCCACGGCTCATATTTTTCGCGGCGAAAGCTGATACAGCCCCGCCCACCATCACCAGCCGCCAATTTCACTGAGCATTCGTCGACAAACATAACACGACCATACAGATGGCCGCCCGTTTGCCAAGGTGTGTTCCTTCACCAGCAGGTAAAAACTACCCAGCCCGCTTCAAATCGAAATCTTGATCCCTTTGCGCAGGTAGGTCGGCACGTCGAGATCGTGGCCGTCGAACAGGTTGCGGTCCGTCTTCTCAAAGTGCCCGCGACGCTCGACTTCCCCAAAACCAAACTCCTCTTGGGCCACCTTCGCCGCGTGGAGATTCCGCGCCTCGGCGCTGTCCGCAGCACTCCCTCCGCTCGTCACCGGCAACGCTTCCTGCTCCACGACTGACGGCTGATTCGCGGGCGTGTGCGCGGTCGGCCCCACCGAGCGGGGCGGCAACAGAGACGGCGTTTTCCCGCGCGCCGGCAGCACCGAACGCCGCGAGGCCACTCCCCGACCACCCATGTCGCTCGTACCCAACACGCACACTTCGACGCGACCCGCCATCGTTTCGTCAATCACCGCCCCCATAATAATATGGGAGTCGCTACCAAACTGCTCGGTGATCGCACTCATCAGCTCGTTCACTTTCGGGAGCGTGAGATCGGCCCCGCCGAGGATATTCACGAGCAGCCGGTCGGCCTTGCGGGAAAACTCCGGTGTGTGCAGGAGCGGACAGAGCTTGAGGCTCGAAATCGTGTCGACCACGGCGTTTTCGCCGGTGCCCTCGCCGAGGCTAAAGAGCGTCTTGCCCCCGCGTTGGTTGAAGGCCTGCCGGAGCGTCGAGAAATCGAGATTGATCAGCCCCGTCTTAAAGAGCATCGCCCAAATCGATTTCACCCCGCGGCCGATCCACTCGTCCGCCCGCGCAAACGAGTCGAGCACCGTCTCGTTGTCCGCCCCTTCCTGTAACAACACGTCATTGGGAAGCGGGATCACCGCATCGCACACCTTGCGCAGCGCCGCGAGCCCCTCTTCGGCCTGCTTGAGACGGCGACCGCCCTCAAACGAAAACGGCATGGTGACAAATGCGATGACGAGTGCGCCCGTCTCCGCCGCGATCTCCGCCACCACCGGTGACGCGCCGCTGCCCGTGCCACCGCCCATGCCGGTCACGATAAAAACGAGATCACAATTCTTCACAACCGTCGCAATTTTCTCGCGGTCGGCCTCGGCGGCGACGCGGCCCAACTCAGGATCACCACCGGCCCCAAGGCCGCGCGTGAACCCCATGCCGATGAGCACTTTGTCCTGCACCGGCGAGCTGGCGAGCGCCTGATAGTCGGTGTTGATCACCGCCATTTGCAGGCGCTCCAGATTCTCCATTTTCAGACGGTCCACGGCATTGGAGCCCGCGCCGCCCACGCCGACGAGTTTGATCGCGATATTGCGATCCGTAAGGAGCCCGTGCTCGAGGGGAAGTTCGTTGAGGTTCATGGCGAGCGGCTCAGGAATTGGCGAAAAGGCGTTTCACGCCGTCGATGAATCCGCCTGCGCGGCGGATCGGCGGGGACTTGTCCGCCTGCGAGCTGACTCCGTAGTAGAGGAGACCAAGACTCGTATGGTAAGCCGGATCGCGGAGATTTTCGCTCACCCAAGTGGGCGCTTCGCCCAGATGCGCCGAGACGCCGAATACTTTCGCGGCCACGTCAGCGATGCCGGCGAGTTTCGCCGTGCCACCGGTCAACACTACACCGGCGGCACAGGTCTCGGGACTGAACGCGTTGCCCAGTTTTTTCTTCACCACCTCGAGGAGTTCCCACGTGCGCGCCGCCGTGATCTGCTCGATGGCCTGCTGCGGAAACTGGCGGTCGCCGATCGCAAAATTACCGTCGAGCATGACCTTCGTCGCTTTGTCTTTCGTCGTCACGCTCGCGCGGCCGAAGCGGAGCTTCAGCTTCTCCGCCTGGCCGTCCGTCAGGCGCAAGCCGATGCTGAGATCGTTCGTGAGGTGCGTCCCCCCGACGGGCACGACTCCGGTCGTGTGCGGCGCCCCATCGCGGTAGAGCACGTAGTCGGTCGTACCGGCACCGATGTCCAGCACGAGCACCCCGTGCCGCCGCTCCTCGGGCGTCGTGACCATGTGGCCCGCGGCGAGACTCGAAAGGACGAGCTCGCGGACCCCCAAATTGAATCCACGGATGACGTGAATGTTATCCGCGAGCCGCTGCTCCTGCCCGTGGACGGTCCAGTAGCCGACCTCAAGCCGCTGGCCGCCGATATTTTCCGGCATCGAGGAAACCAAGCTACCATCGACGCGAAACGGCCGGCGGATGTGATGCACGACGGCGCGGCCCGTCGGGAGCTCCTTCGACTTCGCGAGGTCGCACACGGTGCGGATGTCGCCCGCATCGATCATATTATCCAGCGCCTTCACGGTCACCGTCGCCTCGTTGTAGAACCCCTCCAGATGCCCACCGGTCTGGGCGAGAAACACGTGGTCGATGCGCTCGCCGGCGTCCCGCTCCGCCTGTTCGAGGGCGCTGTGAGTGCATTCGCTGGCCGCCTTGTAATCGACGACGCCGCCCTTGATGACCCCGCGCGAGGAACACTCGCCGCAGCCGATGATCGCGAGCTCGCGCCCGGTGTATTCGCCAACCAAGACACTGATTTTGGAGGTACCGATTTCAACGGCACCGAGGAAGGTGGGTCGTGAGCTCACAGTTTCGTTTTAGGCTGGGAATGCGGGACAAGATTGAAGTTGGGCAAGGGCTGGAAAGAGACGGAGACTTCGCGACCCAGTGAAAGATCGATTTTTCGCGGAGGGTTGGGCGACGTCGCCAATGTCTCCCACTGGTAGTCAAGTTTGGCTAGCTGCTGAAAAAAATCCCCGTTCACCCCAAACACCACCGTTGTGCCCGGCTTGGTGCGGATCTCAATCACGCCGTCGGACTCTAACCGTGCCAAGGAAACGACCTGCCACGTCTGGTAAAGATGCTCCGCATCCAGCCGTGCGCGGGCCAACAGTTCGGCCACGATCCCCATGTTTTCAACCGGCTGGTAGTGGTCCGCCGTGCGCGTAAGCTTAACGCCGTCGAGCCACGGCAGCGTCGCGAGCATCGCGGCCCCATACCCGACGCCCTCGAACACCACGCCATCTCGCGCGACGACGAGCGCCCGCGATTCGCCCCGCCAGTTGGCCATCACGCGTGCCACGGGCGAACGTTCCCCTACCTGTACCTTGAGCGTGTCAGGGAAATTTTTTGTCAGAGTCGCCGCATTGACCTGCCCGCTGGCCATGAGCCTCAGGCGCAGCGATTGCAAATCGAGCTCCATCAGAGAGACCGCCTTCGGCAACGCCAGCGTGCGGGCGAGCCACGCATTGTCCAAGACCCCGTCGGTGCGAAGCTCGAGCTGCTTGATCGCCACCGCGCGCGCGGCCTCAGGCATTTTCCGCGGAGTGTCCTGCAAGGCACGCGTGACTTCCCACAGGCCCCACGCGACCCCGCCCACCACCAGGGTCGCACCCATGGCGCGCAAGACCGAGGTCATCCGCCGCCACTTGCCCTCGCGCGACATCGCGCGCGGTTTCACCGGCTGGGGAATTTCTCTCCAGCTGCGGGCCGTGGGGGCGATGTGTAGATCTTTACTCACGATTTTTGAGCAGACACCGCCGATTGAAAACGCAGCAGCGCGGGTCGCACCAGCTCCCGAACCAATCCCGTAAAATCCATCCCCACGCACCGCGCACTCATCGGCAACAAGCTCGTCTCTTTCATGCCGGGCAGTGTATTGATTTCCAGTAAAAACGCGTCGCCTTGCTCAGGTAGAATAAAATCAACCCGCGCATAATCGCGACAACCACACGCCGCGAAGGCGGCCTCCGCTGCCGTCTGCACCCGCGCGGTGGTCGCCGCGTCGAGTGGCGCCGGCGCAAAATACTCCGTGAGGCCCTTCGTGTATTTGCTCGTGTAATCGTAGACGCCAGACTTGGGCCGAATTTCCACGATCCCCATCGCCTTGCCCCCGAGGACCCCCACCGACAGTTCGCGACCGACGATCCGGCGCTCAATGAGCCACGAACCGCGCGTGATGGCGGCGAGCTTCTCAGCCAGCGCCGCCCGTCCGGCGATGACACTCAACCCGACACTGCTGCCTTCATTATTCGGTTTTACGACGACGTTCTCGCCAAGTTTCGCCACCACCGTTTCTGCGGTCGGTTTTTCCGTCGCCATGAAGCAACAAGCGTCCGCCACGCGCACGCCCCGCCCGGCGGCTGCTGCCTTCGTGCGCGTCTTGTCCATGGTCAACGCACTGCTCGCGGCGTCACACCCAGCGTAGGTCACACCCGCCGCATCGAGCAGCTGTTGCATCCCGCCATCCTCACCAAAGGTTCCGTGTAGCGTTGAAAACACTACATGCCGTTGCGGGTCGAGCCCCGCAGGCAGCGCGTCGGCATTCAGCTCGAATAAGCGTGTCGGAAACGAGCGCGCCAACGCGAGGGCGGAGGCTTTCCCCGAACCCAGTGAAACGTCTCGTTCGGCGGAACTGCCTCCGGCAAACACAGCGATGATCGGTAACGGTAGGCTCATAAAAAGTCTTTCCATTCTTTCCCGTACAGCAACACCTCGGGTTCAAGGTCCACGCCCTTGACCTCCTGCACCTGGGCGCGCACTCGACGCACCAGCGCAATCACCTCGGCGGCGGTCGCGCTCCCCCGGTTCACGATGAAATTCGCGTGCGTCGGCGAGACCTCGGCGTCCCCCACGCGCGCACCCTTCAACCCGCTCTCATCGATGAGTCGGCCGGCAGAATTACCTGGTGGATTCTTGAAAATGCAGCCCGCGCTCGGCTCGCGCGGTTGCGACTCATGCCGCTTGCGGGAGTAAGCATCCATCTGACGTTTTACGGTCTCCGCGTCCGACCGCGTCGCCGGTCGCAGCAGGGCCCCCAACGCGATCCCTTGATGCAACTCCGCGCAATGGCGATAGCCGACGTGCATCGCCGCCTTCGTGAGCGTCTGGACCTCGCCCGCGTTCGTCATGAGCTGCAATTCCTCCACGACATCGAAGATCCACGCTCCCATCGCCCCGGCGTTCATGCGGAGCGCGCCCCCAACATTGCCAGGAATACCCTCGAGAAACTCAAAGCCCACCAGCCCGGCTTTGGCCGCGAGCCCACATAAATTTTTCAACCGCAACCCGGCCCCGACGGCCACCCGTCCGTCCTCGCGCGGTTCAAAACTCGCCCACGCCTGATGAGCGAGCGACACCACCAATCCGTCCACACCCTCATCCGGCACGATGACGTTCGAACCACGCCCGAGCATGAGCACTGTGCCCCCCCAGGCCCGGGCTTCGCGCAAGAGCACCTGAAGATCGGCGAGCGACGCCGGCTCGGCAAAAATCCGCGCGGCACCGCCCACGCGCATCGTCGTCTTCGTCGCGAGCCGTTCATCGCGGGTAATCTTCGTCGCCGCCGAGACCAAGGGCTTCACGGCCTCGAAAAACTCCGACCATACCACGGCCGGCTTCCCTTCGTCGACGCTCGGGACTCGTTGCTCAGTTGTCATGCGGAGGCGTGCCGGGAGTTGCGCGCGGCAGTGCCGGCAGCAGCGGTCAGCTGTTCGAGATCAGTCAACATCAATTCGAGCGCATCCGTGCGACCCATACGCTGGAGGTTGCTCCGAAACTCCCGCATCCGTCCTTCGTTGAAAATAATCGCGAGCACTTCGGCGGTCAGGCTCTCGCGGCGCGTTTGCTCGACGACAATGCCCCCGCCCTGAGAGGCGAAGTAGGCCGCGTTGGCACGTTGGTGATCGTCGGCCGCCTCCGGAAACGGCACCAGAATGGCCGGGGTTTCACAGCGAATCAACTCGGCGAGCGTCCCCGCTCCCGCCCGGGAAACGACGAGATCAGCGGCGGAAAGGAGTTGGGCGACACGATCGCTGAACACCACCGATTCCGTCCGCACGGGCACGCCAAGCTTCGACGGCAACATCGTCACGCCCTCCGACCCTTTACCCAATCCGGTGACTCCGTAAACTTGTACGCCTGCGCTCGCCAGGGAGGCGAGTTCGGTGCGCATCCAGTCATTGAGCACACCGGAGCCCTGACTGCCGCCGAGGACGACGAGGACCTTCTGCTGGGGATCCAAACCCAGCTCGACGCGCGCCTCCCCGGGTGACTGGCGGACAAATTCTCGACGCACCGGCAAGCCGACGTGACGCGTAGCGACCTCACGGATACTCGAGAGATTAATGCCCGGCGGAAGATAGACGCGCCGCGCAAAACGCCCGAGCGCGCGAATCGCCAGACCCGGCACCCGGTTGGATTCGTGCAGGGCCACGGGTACGCCGAGCAACCGGCCGGCCAAGACGAGCGGGGTCGAGGTGAACCCACCGAAGCCGACCAAGCCCACGGGACCGCACGCCCGCACGAGCCGCACGCACTGCAGGAACGCCCGCGCTTGCGACCAGATACACTTCAAGAGCTGCAGCGGCCGGAGCGAGAAACCCGTGCCGGCCAAGCGCTCGAAGCGCAGGTGCGGATATTTTTCCAGCAATCGTGAATCCACTTTCTTCTGACTGACGAGCAGCACGGCTTCGTGCCCACGCGCCGCCAAGCCTTCGGCGAGCGCAATGCCCGGCGAGAGATGGCCGCCCGTCCCACCGCAAGAGATCAGGTATTTGCTCATGCCATGACCTCCCGCATCGCGCGTGCATCACCGGTCAAAGCCACACGCCCCCACGTGCGTTGCGTGTTCAACAGAATCCCCAGGAGCAACCCCATGAGCAGGAGATTGGATAATCCGGCACTGATAAACGGTAGCGAGATGCCCTTGGTCGGAAATATCCCGGTGACCACGCCGAGATTGATGATCGCCTGGAGGCAGATCATCAACAGACAGCCCGTCACGAGCAGAAAATGGAATAGATTCGGCGCCCGCCGCAAGTGAACAATCCCCGCGATGAACATCACGGTGAACACCACCACCACTCCCAGTGTGAACCAAAGCCCAAGCTCTTCGCCGACAATCGAGAAAATAAAATCCGTGTGCGCCTCCGGGAGGTAACTGAGTTGCTGGCGGCCCTGGCCGAGTCCCGTGCCCTCCATGCCACCCGCCGCAAAGGCGGCGAGCGCCTGCCGCAGTTGGTAGGATTTTTCCTCGCTCAGAAACTCCGTCAGGCGGCGCAGCCGATTCGGATTGTTCACCACGAGGGCGGCAAATGCACCCATGACCAACGCAATCGTCGGCGCCGTGTAACGCCATTTCGCCCCGGCAAGGAAGAGAAGGAGCAGGCCCACCGCGACCATGAGAGCAGCTGTGCCAAAATCCGGCTCCAACACGACCAGCCCCGCGAAGCTACCAATGATCGCCAAGGGCAGAACGAAGCCCCGTTTGAATTCACCGATGCGCGTTTGGTTCAGCGCAAGGTAGTGCGCGAGGCAGAAAATCAGGCCAAACTTGGCGAACTCGGAGACCTGCAGACGCACCGCTCCAAAGCCGAGCCATCGCCGACTGCCTTTCACGGCGAGGCCGATATGCGGAATGAGCACCAAGACCAACAGCACGAGCAGCACCCCGCCGATCCAGCCAGCGTAGCGCCGCAAATAGTCGAGGTTGATCCGGCTCGCGATGAAACAGATCACTGCCGCGGCGGCGACACCCACCAGCTGTTTTTGAAGGTACTGATACGGCACCTCCACGCCCTGCTTCGTCTTAAACGACGCGCTCGCGCTAAACAAAATAGACAGTCCCAGACTCGTCAGGCCGATGGCGCACACGACGACGATCGTCGCAGGGTTCATGAGGAACCACGCACGGGGCCTGTCAGCGAACCGATCGTAAGCCATAGCGTTTCCGACGGACGCAGCGGTTACGATTTCTTGGGCGCGGGCGTCTCATCCACCCGGATCACCGGCACCTCGCCTGAAGAGGGAGTCGGTGGCTGGGCGCTGATCACCGGAGCCGGCTGATCCAGCTGCGGGGTTGCGAAGAGCGGCTTGCTCTCGACGGGGGCCTTCGTCGCGGGCGCAGATCCCGACGATTTGGCCGCACCTTTGCCCGTCGCACCATCCCAACCGGGGATAATAATCTCTTTTCCAGCCGCGAGTTTGAGCGGATCGGTAATGTTATTCGCGATGGCGATATCGCGCTGCCGAACACCATATTTTTGGGCAATCATGCTGAGCGACTCTCCGGACTTTACCGTATGCTTCATGCCACTACCTGAGGACTTCGGTGCCGCCGCAGCGGCGGGTTTTACATTGGCCGATTCCGCTGCGGTCACCGGCGCAGACGAGCGCCCGATCGACATACCCGGAATAATCAACTTCTGCCCGGGCTGCAGCGCCGCGGTGCTCTTCAAGTTGTTGGCCGCGGCGAGTTCTTGATGGCTGAGTTTATTCTTGTTCGCGATACTCCAAAGACTGTCGCCGGATTTGACGGTGTAGGTCGTCATCGGCGTCACATCCTTGACGGGCTCGGCCAGCAACGTCGACGCGGCCGGCGTATTGGGCCGGGTCGGCGTGAAACGGACTCCACCGCTCGCAGCCGGCGTCGCCGCGGCGTCAGCGTTGAAGGCGATTGGCGGCGGCGCGTCCACCGTTAGGCTCGGTGGCGTAGTGGGCACCGTGATGAGCGGTGCGGGCTCGGCCTTCGCCACGGTATCGGCCGGAGCCGGCACCGGCTTGGATGATGAGCTGCAGCCGGGGTTGGCAAAAATCAGGACGAGGGCAAACACGTGGATGCCCACAACGATACCGAAAATTTTCAGGATTTTCATAGGAGGATTATTGAGTGATTTCTAAAGCTGGGAAAAGGCGAAAGCTACTTCAATCTGGGTACCCGGACGACGGATGGACGAGCCGTCCTTCTGATCGGTAAAACGGGCCCCGTCCGGCCGCACGCGGTTTACCCGCGCTGCGCCCGCAGGGTGAAGACGAAAAGGTTTTGCGGGATCGTTCATGCTTAACGGAGTTTCAGCGTGCCGAGGCCGGCGAGCGCGCAAATTAGCGACAGTATCCAAAAACGCATGACAACCTTCGTCTCAGGCCAGCCTTGCTTTTGATAATGGTGATGGATCGGCGCCATCAGGAAAAACCGCCGTCCCTCCCCGGTCGGACTGCGCCGCTTGGTGTATTTGAAAACCGTCACCTGAATGATAACCGAAACCGCTTCCCAAACGAACACCCCTCCGACAATGACCAGCGTCAGCGGCTGCTGCACCATAAAAGCCATGATGCCAATCAGTCCGCCCAGGGCGAGCGAGCCCGTGTCCCCCATGAACAGTTCGGCGGGATAACAGTTGTACCACAGGAACGCCAAACCCGCCCCGACGATCGCTCCGCAGACGACGGTGAGCTCACCGGCCCCGGACACGTAGGGGACCAAGAGGTACTCCGACAGAATGACGTTGCCGGCGATGTAGGCGAGAATCCCATAGACTAGAGTGACCGAAATCGTGCAGCCGATCGCCAGGCCGTCGAGACCGTCGGTGAGGTTGATCGCGTTGCTGAAGCCCACGAGCCAGAGGTAAATGAACACAAACAACGCGGGCAGGCCCAGCAGCCCCGAGAACGTGAGCACCGGATATTTCACGAACGGCACCCATAGCTCGCGAATCTTATCCGTGCTCGCCGGATGCCACAGGAGCGCCGCGAGCGCGAGAACCGTGACCAGCGTCTGCCAGAAAATTTTCTCCCGCGAGGAAATGCCGTGGCGATTCTTGCGGACAACCTTGAGCCAATCGTCACGGAAACCCACGGCGGTCAGAGCCGTGTAAACAAAGAGCGCGATGACGACCCAGATATTCGGAGCGGCCCACAGAAACGAACTGAAAAATACCGCGGCAAATATAAGCAGACCACCCATTGTGGGCGTGTTCTTTTTGTCGAAACGCGCGGCGAGGTCCCCCGTCCGATCATCATCATAATGCTGTCCAAATTTCAGTTTCCGCAGTTTCGCGATCAACCACGGCCCGATGAGAAAGCCGATCATTGCTGCCGTCACGGCCCCGCCCACCGTGCGAAAGGTCTGCGAACGAAACACGCGCAATGGGCCGAAAAAATTCTCGTAGTCTGCGAGATAGCTTAGCATGGCGGGGCGAAGACAGCTGGGGGTACGAGGACTTGCTCGAGCTCATAACGACGACTGCCCTTGATGAAGACCGCACCCCGCCACTCGGCGAGACACGCGGCGACCGGCTGCAACGACGAAACGATGCGGATTTGGCGCTTGAAATCGTCCTGATCCAGCACACCCGCACAGACCTCGTGGGCTTGGGCCCCCATGACGAACAGCCGGTCACATTCGCGCAGCGGCAGCGAACGGCCGAGGTGGCGGTGGTGGGCGGGCGCTTCCGCCCCCAGTTCTTCCATACACCCAATCACGTAGAGACGCGGTTCCTCGGCCGGAGCGATCGCCGTGAACGTCGCGAGCGCGTCGGCCATCGAGGCCGGATTGGCGTTGTAACAATCGAGGTAGAGGAGGCGGCCGTCTTCGCGCCGGATTTCGCCGCGGAGTTTCGCGGGCAACCAGCCGGCCAATCGGGCTTGGATCGCTTCCCGCGGGACGCCTAGCCAACACGCGGCGCCAATCGCCAACGCAGCATTTTGGGCCATGCCGTCGGTGACGCGCCGAAACGTAAACACGCCCGGCGGCAGTGGGCCGTAAGCGAGCGTGATCGCGGTCGAGTCCCCGGCCTGCGTCACGGCAAAGTACACGTGGTCCTTCGGCAGCTCAACGGGCCCGATGACATCGGCCGGCGCGACCACCATCGTGCGCACGCCCAATGCTCGAAACGCCGCAAACTGCGCCACCTGCTCCGGGAAAATCGCGACGCCCGCGGGCCGTATCGCTCCGGGCAGCACGGCTTTCTCCTGCGCTACGCCCTCGATGCCACCGAGCTGCTGCGTGTGCGCGGAAGCGACGAGCGTGATGAGCGCGACGTCAGGCTCGATCATATCGGCGAGCACGCGCATCTCCCCAGGCCCGCTAATGCCGGCCTCGATCACGGCAAAGCGGTGCTCGGCCGGATTGAGCCGCGTGAGCGTCAGCGGCACTCCCAGGTGATTGTTCAAATTCCCCTCGGTTGCGAGCACCCCGCCAGCTTCGCCACCGAGCAGGAGCGCGAGGAGATTTTTCGTGGACGTTTTCCCCGCGCTGCCGGAAATCCCGACGACGGCGCCACGAAAATTGCGCCGATGTGCTCGGGCGATCGTCTGAAACGCGCCCAACGGGTCCGCGACCACCAGCTGGGGCAGCGCGACGGCCGGGTTAGGTCGCGCCACGAGCGCCGCACTCGCACCGGCAGCTTCCGCCGAGGCCACAAATTCGTGGCCATCACGCTGGTCCGTCTTGAGGGCGACGAAGATCTGGCCGGGGCGCACTTCCCTCGTGTCGATAGCAAAGCCCGTGAGCGGGCTCAGCGGTGGGACCGTCCAGCGGCCACCGGTCCATTGCGCAAGGGCGTCTGGTGAGAACACGGCCATTTACGTCGTCGTCAGCTTGCTGCGGAGGAGTTCACGCGCGACCTGCCGGTCGTCGAAGGGAAACACCGTGTCGGCGTATTCTTGGACAATCTCATGACCCTTGCCGGCGATGAGCAGGGAATCCCCGGGCTGGCACGCCTCAATGGCGTCGCTGATCGCGTGGCGACGATCAGCGATCCAGGAAATGTGGTCCGGGGCGGTGACCCCGGTTTTCATGTCATCGAAAATTTGCGCGATCGCTTCGGTGCGAGGATTGTCGGCCGTCGCGTAAGCGTAATCGGCCGAGGCTTGCACCGCGCGGACCATGAGCGGTCGCTTGGTCCGGTCGCGGTTGCCGCCACACCCAAACACGACGTGCACCTTACCCGGTGTAATGGCGCGCAGCATACCAAGGGCATTCCGCAACGCATCCTCGGTGTGCGCGTAATCGACGAGCACGTTGAAACGTTGGCCTTCGTCGATTCGCTCCAGGCGGCCCGGCACATCCTTCAGCGCACGAAGTTTGGCGAGAAACACGACCGGATCGCGTCCCAGGCCCCACGCGGTGGCGATGGCGGCGAGCAGATTGCTCACGTGGTAACGACCGACCAGCGGCGAATCGATCAGCATCTCCCCTTGCGGCCAGATGAGCTTGAACGTGGCGCGGGCAGCCGTGAGCTGCACGTTCTCGGCGCGGACGAGGGCGTGGGCATCTTCACCAAACGTCACGACGCGGGCACCGGGGACTTCGCTGGAGATCTTCGCCACGAGTTTGGCGCCATGCGGATCGTCGAGATTGACGACCGCGACCTTGGGCGGCGCCCCCGTACTTCCGTTGAACAGCCGTGATTTTACCTCGAAATAAGCGGCCAGCGTCTGGTGGTAATCGAGATGGTCGCTCGACAGATTCGTAAAGACGGCGGCCCCAAAATGAACGCCCCGCACGCGCTGTTGATCAATCCCGTGCGAGCTCACCTCCATCACCGCGTGTTTACACCCAGCGTCGCGCATCTGCGCCATCAAACCGTAAACGTCGAGTGCCCCGGGCGTCGTCTGATACGAGGGCACGGTCCGGTGGCCCAATTCGTAGCTGATCGTGCCGAGCAGCCCGACCCGCTGATCTCCGTTCAGAAAATGTTTCAGGATGTGCGCGACCGTCGTCTTGCCGCTGGTGCCGGTCACGCCGATCACCGTCATATCCCGATCAGGAAACTTATAGTAACGCTGGGCGACCAGCGCGAGAGCTTGGCGCGCATCACCGACGCGGATGAACGTGACTTTCGCCGGCGGAAACGGGGGCATTTTTTGCGCGACAATCGCCACGGCGCCGCGACTGATGGCTTCATCAACGTAGGAAATGCCATCGGCCCGACGGCCGGGGAGCGCGAAGAACACGTTGCCCGGCACCACCCGACGGCTGTCGGTGGCGAGACCCGAGATCGGACGCTCCAGCTCACCTTTGACGGCGACGATTTCATCTTCGCGAAAGTAGTCCGAGAGTTTCGGCGCCGTCTTGAAGACGCGGTTGATGGCGAGCGTTTCACCCCGGGTCCGGCGCACCGGGCTGGGCTGGAACGCGTGAATGAGCGAATAATTATGATTGAGATAGCCGATCACGGGCGGACTCCTTGGAGGGCGACGCGGTTGACCGTCTGAGCTGGCAGCGTGCGGCTGCCAGCACTACGGTCGAGCAGTGGAATGAGTTGTTCACCGATGCGGCGAAAGGAAGGCGCGGCGACCTTGCCGCCATAGGCGATCCCGCCGGGGCACGCGGCGTCCGCATCGTCCACAATGACGGAGATCACGATCTGGGGGCGGCTCGCCGGAAAGAATCCGACGAAGGACGCGACGTGGTGTTTGCGCGAGGGCATGAGCTTGGTTTTTCCACTGGGCATCAGCTCGGGCAGATATTTCTGGGTCGTGCCGGTCTTGCCCGCGACTTCATAGCCGGGGATCGCCGCTTCGGGCGCGGTCCCGCCCACCATCGCACAATGCGTGAGCAACTCTGCCATCGTGCGCGCGGTACGCTCAGAAATGACGCGGCGGATTTCCTTTCGCTCGAAGCCGTAGAGCGGCACTCCCGCCGAATCGCGGACATCACGAAGGATCTGGGGCTCGAGCAGAACACCGCCACTCGCGATCACCGCCATCGCTTGGTGCATTTGCAACACCGTCACGGCGATGCTTTGACCCATTGGCATGCGCGTGATGGTCAGATCATCCCAGCGTTTCGGCGGGCTCAGAATACCAGGCGCCTCGTGGCCTCCGGGAAATCCGGTCTTTTGGCCAAAGCCGAACGCGCGCACGTAGTCGTAAAAGCGTTGTTCACCGAGCTTCATCCCGAGTTGAGCGGCGCCGCGATTGCTGGAACGTGAAACAATTTCAGCGACCGATAACGGGTGGTCGAAGGTGTGGTCCTCGCGGGGCAGACCCCGCAGCTTGTTCCGATATTCGATCTTCGTCATCGAGCAGTCGAAGAGGCTGTCTGGCGTCACGAGCCCCTGATCGAGCGCCGCCGCCGCTGCGACAATTTTAAACACGGAACCCGGTTCATAGACGTCAGACACGGCGATGTTCTTCAAGCGCGCTAGCTGGTCGGGCGGAACCTTGTTGTATTCGTTGGGATTGAACGTCGGGTAATTGCCGAGGCCCAAAATGAAACCGTCGTCCGCGCGACTCACGACAATGGTCGCCTTCACCGGACGGAATTTGTCGGCAATGTAGGCGAGTTCGCGCTCGACGATGTTTTGGACGTTGGTGTCAAGGGAGAGCCTGACCCCGTAACCATCGACGCGCTCAACGGCGCGGCTGCTGAATTGCGGAAGTTCTTTCGCGCGTCCATCACGCTCGCCTTCGCGCCAGCCATCTTGGCCGCGCAGATAGAAATCGGCGAAACGCTCCACCCCAGCTATCGGCCGCTGCGCCTGATCGACAAAACCCACCAAATGGGAGCCGAGTTGGTTGTGTGGGTAGGCACGGCGGAAACTGCCAGTGGCGTAAACGCCCTTGATCCCCAGTTTCTTCACCTCGTCATAAGTGGACTCAGAAATTTCATCCGCAATTTTCGCCCATTGAATCTTCCGGCGGCCATCCGCGTCCTCGTCCCCGGCATACTCCGTGTCGTCGGCGGCGCCGGCGGACGCAGCAAGAGCAACCGCCGGGCCGGTAACCGCATCAGCGGGATCAGCAGCGAGGTCAGTAGCCAGCGCCGAGGACTCAGCGGCGGCCGGCAAAGCCGGTCCGGAGGCGCCGGCGGTTGCCCCTTTGAGATTAAACACCAAGCCCGTCACGGCTGCAGTCGGCGCGGTGCCGTGCGAAGGCGCAGCGCCCAGCATCGCGGACGATGCCGTCCGGAACTTGGTGGTAAAGATTCGGCGCAACTCGGTTTCGGATTTCCCGATCAACGCGGCGAGTTGCGGCCATTTTTTTTCGTCTTCCTTGCGCAGCGAGTGCGGGTCGACGCCGAGCTGAAGTACCGAACGGCTGGTCGCGAGCCGCGCCCCACGCGCGTCAAAGATGTCACCGCGACGCGAGGGGTCGACGATCAGCTGCTGGCGCGTTTTGACGATGCTGCCGAGGAGTTCCTCGCGATGGATGACGTGCAGCCACACCAGGCGCGCGCCGACGACTCCAAAGCACAGCAGGAGCGAGCCCGCGAGTAGGACAATCCGGTAGTTGGAAGCGAAGCCCTTCGACATCGTCTAGTTGCCCCGCGCGACTCGAAATGTGACGGGCATAAACCCGTCGTTGAAAAGGTTGCGGTCACGGCGACGCGCGAGGCGCATCACCGGATCTTCGGTTACCCGCACGACTTGCGTGTCCGTTGCCGGCGCGAGCCCCAGGTGCCATGCGGCGTTGCGGCGCGTCAACGCGTCGTAGCTTTGTTCGGACTCGACGATCGCCGCGGTGGCATCCAAACGGCGCTTCACTTCGGCGATACTGGTCTGGAGCGCGCGATTGGATTTTGCGGTAACGGAAATCTGGTGACGCACCCACACGGCGCCGAGGCCGAGGGCGCCTCCGCAGCCAAAGGTGAGGAGGAGGCAAACGAGCACTTGATTAACAAACGCATGGTTATCGTTTTTGCGCATGGGGTGGAGCGGGCTGAACGGTGGGAGCGGAGGAAAGGTTAAGGCGGCTCAAAGCTTGCGGAGAGCGCGAAGCTTGGCCGAACGGCTGCGGGGATTGTGGGCGATCTCTGCCTCACTCGGCGTCGTGGGCTTGCGGGTGAGCGGCTCAGCCAGCTTGACGCGCAGATCCTGCGGGAGGCTGTCGGTGGCGGTTTCCGGCTGACCGCACATGCGACGGAAAAATTGCTTCACCGGCCGGTCTTCCAGCGAGTGGAAGCTGATCACACACAGCACGCCACCCGGGAGGAGCTTCGCAAAGGCCGCGGGCAACGCGCGCTCGATCGCTCCGAGCTCGTCGTTCACGGCGATCCGCAGCCCCTGAAATGTGCGGGTCGCCGGATGAATCTTCGAAGCGTGGCGATCACGCGGCGGAATCGCTTCGGCGATGACCGCCGCCAGGGATGACGTGCGCGCCAACGCCCCGGTGCCGCGAGCCGCCAGCAACCCCCGCACCACGCTCCGCCAATGCTGTTCCTCACCGCAATCCCGCACCGCCCAGACGAGCATCGCTTCCGTCGCCGTCTCCAGCCAGCGGCTCGCGGGCACGCCACTGCGCGGGTCCATGCGCATATCCGCGGGCGCATCGTGCCGGAAGGAGAAGCCGCGCTCCGTCTCGTCGAGCTGAAACGACGAAACGCCAAAGTCGAAGAGGATGCCGTCGAAGCCCTCAGACGGCCACGCCGCGAGCAGGCCGAAGTCGCGATCGACCAGTTCAAATCTTCCGGCGAACTCAGCACTCAATACTGCGGCCCGCGGCGCTGCGGCCGGATCACGATCCAGCGCGATCACGTGAGAGTCCGGCGCGGCTGCGAGGATCGCCCGCGTGTGACCACCGCCCCCAAAGGTGCAGTCCAGGTAGCGTCCCGCCGCGCGCGGCGCCAGCAGCTCGAGCACTTCGCGCAGTAAAACGGGTTGATGACCAAGAGTCATGGTCGCAGGAAAAATTTTACCGAGCGCCAGCGCCATGCGATGGTTTCCTCACTGTGGCCTTTTCCTTCACCCCCACGGCGCGAAGCACGAGCCCGTCGCGCACCCGGGAGGTCACCGTCGCAGCGGGAAATGCCACCGTGCGCCCAGCGGCGGCGATCCACGCCGGCAACCCACGCCGGGACGGGGAGAGCGCGGACGGCACAACAACCGTCTTGCGCACAGGTCGGTGCGCGACCGCAACGTTGATTTTGGTAGAGCGACGCATGGGTTAAATTCCGAGTCGGCGCATCGTCTCGCCCTTTTCCTTGACCGCACTCGCCTGGACTTCAGCCCAGCACGCAGGGTTGTAGACATTGAACTTCGTGAACCCGCCGACGAGGACCGCCTCACCACTTTTTTCGCCGACCTTGATCCCGGCGTGGGCGAGCAGTTCGGCGTTGATCGAGATACGCCCCGCTTTGTCGAACCACAGCTGCTGGGTCTGTGCAAAATAGGTCGCGATGAAGTCCTGACCAGCATCGTCGCTCAGCGCGACGAGTTCGATTTTCGCACGCAATTTCGCCGCCTCGGCCGGCGGCAACACCGCAATGTAATTTCCGTTTCGTCCATTTTGCGGCACCGCCAGCAACACGTCGTCGGCATCGTGCGCGAACCTCCAAGCCGACGGAATCGTGATGCGATTCCGGTCGTCCAACGAGTGCGTGAAGTGACTCGTATAACTCGGTTGTTGGGCCTGCGGCATGGGTACTTGGGATTCTCGGAATCCCATTTCACAACATTTCCCCCCATTTTATCCCATCGTCAAGGAATTTACCTATGAAAATGCAGTTTTTTTCTCACGCGTTATTCGCAATCGAAAACTCCCCCTCAAAATGCCCGGAAAAAGGCCCGGCCCGCCCCTCAGCGACCTCGGATCACGTTCGCGCGCAGGGAGCCGCACGCAGCGAGCCGCGAATCTCGAGCCGACCTCCGAACCTTCGAAACGGGGACCTTACTCCCGCGAATGATCGGCGCGAAGAAGATGGTTTCGACCAGCTTGACGCTCATTCGCTCATCGTCGCGAGCAAGCCCGCGCGCTCACGCTCACAACCAGCCGTGGCACGCTTCGGGGCAGTGGACCGTTGGGAATAAATAACGCTCGCGCCCGAAACGCGCGCCGCGTTGTTTTCGTCTTTTCGAAACTCAGGCTCGACGTCACCCGCGATAAATCCATACGAATTGACTTCCACGTCGTTCACCTTCCCTTCCCGCTCAGTTCGATTCCCAAACACGACCATCAGAATTGCCGGCCACCCTCCCCGCCCCTGCCAACCACACGCAGTCTCTTTTTTTTCTGTTCCTATCCCTCCCAACCAAAAAATCATGAGCGAATCCTCCTCAAACGACACGCGTTGCGCCTACACCTACGCATTTTTTCTCATCCGCCTCTGGCTCGGCCTTCGCGCGTTATTCGCCGGCCTCGAAAAATTCGAAAAAGGGGGCGCCTACTCGTTCACTGCTTATTATGAGAACATGGGACGCATGGCCTCCGGTATCACGGGCGCATCATTTCTCCCGCTCTGGACCACGAGGCCCTTCGCCCACAGCATCGGCTACTTGCTGATCCTCGTCGGCGTGACCCTCCTCCTCGGCATCAAAACGCGTCTCACGCTCCTCGCCCACGGTCTCCTCTACGTCGCACTTTCTTTCGGCCTCATGGTGGTCCAGGAAGGCGAAGGCGTCGCTTGGCTCGGCATGCACGTCATCTTGGCAATCGGCGGGCTCTTGCTCGTTCAATACAACCGTTTCGCCCTCGTGCGGGACTAACCGGGCTCGGCCCAAACGCCCACGACCCGCCATGTCCGACCTCTCCTCATCTCCTCTCACCCGCCGCGATTTCCTCAGCACGAGCGCCAAGCTCGGAGCTTTTATCGCCGCCGCTCCCTACGTCGCCCGCGGTGCCGACGGCACGGGATCCGATCAAGTCAACGTGGCTGTCATCGGCTGCGGTGAACAGGGCCGCATTCTCATCAATGCT
>Ga0114978_10001679_pt1 | contig 18618 bp, 17 predicted proteins | sample S_140212_EF_Meta_FD_87027 | JGI IMG/M metagenome (GOLD analysis project Ga0114978, IMG submission 87027) | Freshwater microbial communities from Lake Simoncouche, Canada to study carbon cycling - S_140212_EF_MetaG | ecosystem: Environmental > Aquatic > Freshwater > Lake | place: Lake... | reverse complement strand
CTAATTTGAAATAATTAGGCATAGCATATCCGCCAAAAAAAACTTGTTCGTCGTATGGGTTTTGGTCTACATCCACTGTGAACTTATCTACTAAAATATTTCTTTTTTCAGACAAGGCATTCCCAAAGAAATCACATTTATACATTGTTAATTTCCCGAAATTACTTGGATAAGCAAAAAGATTTAATATCATGGCACCGAGTCTACTGTAAATAAATCATAAATCGTCCAATTAATTACAGTGGTATTTGGAATAAAGTTAACCCCTTCCGTTAAATTAGGAACAATAAAAACATCCAAAACTTTATCATACAAATCTGATTCATTTCCTAGTAAAATTGAAGTGCCTCTCTCTGTGTTTTTAGGAATTGAACCCACTAATGTTGACTGTATTCCAGTGGTAGTGTTTTCAGCTAGCACGTAAACTGTCATTGAGTTTTGTATTGGAGAAGTAGATATAATTGTGCCATTTGTAACATTCACTGCTCCAGCTCCCACATTTGAATATCCTAAGGCATTTAAATCTAATGTAGGGACATAAAGCTGTATTCTTGATGGATAAGCGGCTTGGTCATCTGATAAATAAACACCTCTTGAGGAAACAATAGTTCCAGTTTCACCCTGATCAGAAAATCCTAATTTTGCTACTTGAGCATTTGTAGTCCCTGTTATCCAATTTATTCCATCGATTGAAGTGGCATAGCTTGTGCTAAATCCAGTGCTGTTTCTAAACTTTAAGTATTGAGAAGAAGATGTTAAAGGATATGGAATGTTCATACTGAATTTTGCCCAATAATTTTGATTAGTGTTTAGTCCAACAAAGTTAGCTCCCTGAATAGGCATATTCATGATGTATGATGACGTGATTGATGCAATTGGAATTGATTGAAGTGTAGCAATTGAAGTGCCTATTGGCTGTAAAGTATTTCCTGTGAAAATACCGCAGCTTAGTTGTGATAACACTGGCGTAATTTCCGCCCCATTTCCGCCAGAATTACTAACTGCATCAAATACTGTTATTGATGGATTTGTAAGATATCCGCTTCCAAAAGAAGATACTAAAGCAGAGCCAATGCCTCCACCTAAACTTGTGCTTAATCTAATTTCTGCTCCCACTCCATCGCCGCTGATAACTGCATATGGTTGGATATAATTTTCCCCAGCGTTTTTAATTATGCAGCTTTGAATACCGCACAAGGGAGATGAATTAGTAATAAATGCATTGAAAGCAATTCCCCCAACAATACCTGATTCACTTGAAGAGTTTTTAATCTTTATTGCAAAATTAGTAACAGAAATTCCAAGAGGTGTAGTGGAATTTGGTGCTAAAATTACATCATTGAGTGTTGCACTATTAACTTCGAATGGCGAAGTGATTCTTTGCTGCTGAAACCCATTGGCCTCTTTGATGTTCTTGTATACATGATAAAAAAGCAAATTGTTAACATTTAAACTTGTAGACCATCCAATATAGTTATTAACCCTTTGATTAAAGTAAAAATTGGCATCTGACGTGAATTTTGGAACGTATTCACCTGAGGATGTGACTGCAGAAATGCCATAAGAATATGTACCATTTGTTATTGTAGAATTGCCTGTAAAATCTACAAGATTTTTGATTGACACTGAACCATCATATCCTCCAAGCGCTTGACCAACATAAGCATTTCCTCCATAAATGTCACCTCTAAAAATTGCATAATTTCTAGTCAAATCAATTCCTTGATAGTAGTAATAAAAATCTTTGAATCTTGGATCAAAATCTGTTTTTTGTAAACCTTGGAAACCAGTACCATATTGAAATAATCCTGTGGGCTGAAAAGGCTGAGAGTGCCAATACTCATCAAAATTTTGCTGATTGGTGGCAATTCCTGTTGTGTAGGTTAAATAACTATTGGTTAAATTTGATTCAATCTCATAATTTTGAATAATACTAAAAGCACGAATTGAATTATTGACAGATCTTAAAAATGCTGAATAAGCCTCAAATGATGGGAAGAAACTCTGAGGATCAGTGTAGATTGGATAGGTTTCAAAAAGTTTTTCCGCGCCTACTGGGCAAGAATATGTCAGTGACCCAACAGAACCAGATATTTCCACTTCTGCAGACGCTATGATAAGCCCAGATGCAGGAATATCGATATCTGGTGGATTTCCTGTAGAAGCAAATGTTGTGAAGTATCTAATTACTGGTTGAAAAATCAATGTCAAAGTGGTGCCTGCTGATGCATATCCATTTGGATCTTGAGTTAAAAGAATTGTGTTTGTTGTGACATCAATAGAAGAAATTCCAAAAAGATAATTGTTAATATTCACACTTCTGAAATTGTTTAAATAATTAGTAGATGGAAGCTGATCAACAACTATTGACGAGCCTGAAACACTTACCACTGTGCAATTAAATACAGTGGAAGATAATTCAAAATCATTATAATCTAAATAAAACTTAAATAACTTTTTGCCTGCATAGTCTTGTTCGCTTCTAATTGGAATCGATTGTGATGGAATATTTATAAGATTTCTTTGATAAAAAACAATTCCGGGACTAAATTCAAAATTTACTTGTAGACCATTGTTAACAAATGTAATTGTTGCAAAAGATGCATCGTTTTCGTACACACCAAAAATTGGTTTACCAAAAGCTAAAATGGAAGCGATTTGATTGACATTGAATATTGCTGAAGAAGGGCTTGTGGCATCGCCTAAAACATTGTTTTTCATTTCATAAGAAATGCCTATTGCTTGGGAAAGATTAACTAAAAAGTTGTTGTTTATATTTGACACTATTTAAATTTTACGCATCTTGAACTAAAATGCCTTTAAGAAACATCAAAGTACTCAAGCAGAAACTTTTGCACAAATTCTGGTATAAGCGATTTATTTAAAGCATACCATGAAACAAAATCCGGATCCCAATCCAATAAATTCGCCCAGTTGTAAACATTCATATATGTGGAATCAAACAAAACTTCGTACACAGAATTTGAAGTAGAAATATTAGGTGCCACAAAATTATTATTAGCATTGAAAGAGTAAAATTGACCATATCCATTATTGTATCTATAGCTAGCGATATTGCTACGATAAATTGCAGAAGGTAGAACAGACCAATTAGTGTTGATGCCATTTATTGTCACGTCTTCAAAATCTAATAAAAGTAAAATTTGCAAATCTGAATTATTCACTAAACTTGATTCAAAAGATCTTATTATTGACTGATTCAGATTATAGGAATTATCATAAGGAATTCCATTAGTTTTGTAAGCTGAAGCGATACCTAACACTGTTGATCCGCTAGAAGAAATTGAAATATTAATGGGGAGAGTTTTATTTTGATATGTGACTGTACCAATTCCCACTTGTGGCAAGTCCTGTAAACTTATTGCATTTGTAACACCAAGTTTTGTGTTTGTGGAAAGATTTGGTAAAACATTATATACTGCGTTGTAAGTAAATACTCCAGGTTGTAAATAAAAATCATTTAAATCAAATGGTTTATAAACCTCAAAACCAAAATTTACAGCATATGATGTTGAAAACCCATAATTTCTTACCGTATTTATGGTTGCTTGATGCACATCTGTGCTTTTTACAAACTTATAAAAAAGTTCGCACATTGGCTCGAGCATATTTGTTATAATTGAAGTGGTCATGATGATCTTATTACAAATGAATCTCCTGGCGGAAAACCGTTATTTACTGAAATTGCATCTTCATACGTTTTACTTACATTAAAGAATACAATATTGTCTACTGGATATCCTGAGTTAATTGATACAGGAGAAGGGGTGTAAACAGCTGTGCCTGTACCTATTCCAATCAAAGTGTTTCCAAAACCAACATTCCAAAAAACACTTACAGCTGCTGTTGAAAAAGTATAGTAAAGAATTTTAAAACTTACTGGGGACTGCCTTACCGAAGTGGTGAGGAATCCAACACTTGTAGAATAGCCTGAAGAGACAACATTAAATGTGTCTATTATAGGAACAGAACCACTGTTAACATACACTTGTACGCCTGATGATGTACCTATTCCTACCACCACTGGAACTTGTAGCGTTAGATTCCCTAGAGGAGTGAAAGTGCCCTCAAAAATACCGCATTTAGGCCCAGTATTTACTCCAATAATTGTTTTTGCAGAACCTACCACATAATTTATAGATGGCTCATAAGTTTGCAGAACAACGTCAAAAATTGAAAAATCTTTGTAATTGTTAGTAGTTCTATCCATCCATGTGGTCTTCCATTTAGCTCCTGCAGAAAGGTTTATTGGCTCAGGCTGATAATACACTCCATTGGAATTAAATCCAAGGTTAACATATATATCATGAGTGTAATTCAAATATTGATATTGTGGCAATGTAGTGCCAATTACGCTGGAGTTGTTTAAAGCAGCTCTAGGGTAAATTGAAATTGGAGCATTTATTGGATTTGATTTGAATGCCCAATAACCATCTACTTGTGTTATAGGAGGCATTTCCCTTAAGCGATTTGGTTTAGCTAATCCAAATTGAGAACTATCAGTATAATTAAAAGCTGCATAAATGTCATTGTTTACTTGGCTAAATAACTTGTTAAACACAAAATTGAAATTAGTTGTGGTATTAGCTATTCCAATTAAACTTGAAGTTCCAATACCAATTGCTGCACCATCATATTCAACAAGCGATCTGCATGTGAATATTTGATTTTGTAAAATTCTTCTTGAGGTTAAAATGTTGAATGCGTTGATTACAGTGCCTGATAACAATGAATTACTAAATGTGAATGCCACTCCTGTGAAGACAGTAGATAACGAGCTGGTTAAAACAACATCGCTGTAAATAGTGTCTGTAATTGATCCATAAGTTGTGGTTAATCCAACATAAATTTCATTTGTTGCAGAAGTGTAATCATTGCTTCGCCTTAAGTTTAGCAATGTTTGTTTTGTGTCAGAAGTTAAAATATTTGACCCAAAAACGCTTGATATCCCAATTGTTGCTTTACTTATATCTAGATCAAAGCCAGAAGTTGAAATGCTTCCAGGAATCATTATCGGTTTTGTGTCATTGAAAATATAATTTGAGGATATTCCAAAATTTGAGGTGGAAATTCCAACAAATGACCCTTGGATACTTAAGAAACAGTTATCTAAGCTTTGTTTTATTGAAACCCAGTAATCCGCATTAATATCTATTAAAGAAGTGTTAGTAAAATCAAAAGTTATTGGGATATCTAAACTTTGATACGAATATCTATTTATGTCTGTAATTTGAATATGGTCTGAGCTAGCCACCTCAGTTCTGATGTCTCCACTGACAGCATAAATATGAGCAGAGATAAACCCAGATGGATTTGCATTGTTTAATTCTATCAGTTTACAATTTATTGTAATGTAGCTAATTCCCAAATTTCCATAATTTGATGGCACTAAGATTTGGTTTAAAATTTCATCGTCATAAAGTGTTAAATATTGATTGCCAGAAGAATAATTTAAAGCGCTCAAATTTGTTTGTGTATTTTGGAAATTACTAAATGATTCAAGATCTCCTGATTGCAAGTTTTTATTAGAAATGATAAATGAGTCTACTGTTGGATAGTTTTGAATTAAAATATTAACATCCACATTTGAAGTGTAACCCAAACCTTGAAATGCTTTTTTATTAAACTTAAATCCAGCATTGTAACCTAAGCTTGGAGCCTTAGTTTGCACAAAATTTACAAGATTATAGCCAGAATCAACCGATGCTGTGAACTCTGCCACGTTATTCATTATTACTTTGATATTTGCATGAGTGGTTCCAATTCCATTTGTGGAAAATCCAACATCAGTGAGATAAGTGTTGAAATTAAAACTAAAATTAGCTCCTGCGTTTAAGATATTAATAGAAGATGGGTCAATAATCCCCTGATTTAAAATTGTATATTCGATTTGTGCCGGTTGTTCATTTGTAATTAAATTAGCTTGTGGTAATAGCCAAGATTTATAAGTTCCGGGATTTAAAAAGCTACCAAATCCTAACACTTGAATTGATGAAACCTCGCAGTTGAACCCAACAGGCACATTAGTAATAGTGTATGGCGGTAACGTAGTGGGGCTAGAAACTATACCGCTTAAAATTTGTGCTGTTAAATCAGTGAAACCTGTTGCTTCTCCAACAATACTTTGAGATGGGGGAACATTATAGGAATACAAAACATCGTTCCAGTATTTCTCTGTGTTATATGTGTAATTAGTCATACACAGAGAAATTTTTTCAAGCGAAGCAAATGCACTTGATTGTGTGTTCAAATCAACTGTATAGAATGTATTGCCTTGGTCTAAATACTCTTGCACAGCATCTGCCACATCATCAGGATCTGTTATGCCCTGGCTATTAAGTAACGCAACATACTGTTCGTAAGTGTATTTTGAAGTATCTACTGGAGAAAATGCCCTTGTTAAAATAGGTCTAACCATTCCATCCTTGAGGTCTGGAATCATTCCCGCATAACCATACAGCCTAAACTCTTCTATTGAAGATACACTGTAATCATTGTAGTCTGTGCTGTCAGGATTTGCTATGTAATAGTATCCTATTGTCTCCTGATTATTGTCCAACCTGAAATCATAATCGCTCTTAGAAATTACATATTTTGAGGACATCAAATAAAGAATTTTATTAAGTATATTTTGATTATTATATGCAAATGATAAATTCAATGTGTAATCAAAAGCTAGTCCATTTCCTTGGTTGTATGGGTCAATTCCATCGCACACAAAACTGATGGGTTTAAATATTTCAAATTGAGTATCTTGAGGAAGTTTGTACGTGTTAAGCATAGTTAACTGCCCTTGATCAAACGTCATATACTCTTTGCTAGCCACTATCGTAGTGGCTTCATAAATAGATTTTTCTTCATATTCAGAAAAATTCAAAGGCTCAATTCTGTTTGTGCCATAGGGCTGAGTAAAATCTTTGAGTGTGTTTCTTGAAACTACCAAACTTTCACCTGTGAAATAATCTGCAACATTATTGAAATTAACTCCAAAGAAAAAGTCAGCTATAAAGTTATCTAGCGTTCCAAGATAAGATGTAATAATATTGTCAAGTATCAAGAAATATCCTTTAGCATCTACTAAATTTTCAGCAAAGCTTTCCCATATCAAATTATCATTTATTACTTTTACAAATGCTGAAGGCAACACTTGGTTTTCAGATATTAAAGAGTAGCCGTTAGAATAATTGAGCCCTGTTTTTTTGGGATTTTTTTGAAACACTAAAAGATTCAACGGGACATTATTTGAAAACTCTTTCTCTATTGGATAATAGTTTACATACTCAGAATAATTAGAATCAAACAAATAATCAAGTTCTAGCTGTGCATTCAAGCCTTGATTGTCTCCTGTTCCATTGTTATAGAAATTTCCAAAGAAGTATGAATAAGTGGAATTACTGGTAAGTATACCATTTAAACTGACATCATTCAAAATAGGATATCTAGTTGGCTGTGTTTGGGTTGACGGAGTTCCATCAAAAAGCGTGGCGTTAATTCTTTCAGGAGACCATAAATAGCTTTCTGCTTCTACAAATGACTGAGAAGTAAAACCTAAACTGAACGGCACTTCGTTAGACCAAAAATTTTTTCTACCGTAATTTGCATTAATTGTTGCTTGTTTTATATTGCTAGTTAATACGCCAATTTGATTTATAAAGTTTTGTGTGCCAACATACTTTATATTTCCTGACACGCTGTTACTCGTAGAGATAAAGGATGAATCCGTGTTTCCCCAGTAAAACGCCAACCAAAATGTTGATGATGGTGAAGTGTTTATGTATTGCAAATTAATTAAAAGATTTGTAGAAGGATAAGCATAAGACCATGAATAGTCAAATTTAATCAGTTTTGTGTCAGTGTAAGTAACGCCGTTGAAACTATTGATACCGAACACCGCAAAATCTACAGGTACATCAATCAAGTGTGAATTGAACTGATTCCCAGCTAAACTAAATGATGAATAAGGAATTGAGACAACAGAAGATGTGCCAATACCCACTCCTGTAATCCCATAAATTTGACCTGAAAGAAAAGCACTACTGACACCTATGTTGTAATTGTTGATAGTAGTAGAAATATGTGTGCTTACATCAAACTGAGGATAAGAAATTGAATTGGCGATTCCTGAAAAACAATTTTGCAAACTTTGCTCTAATAAGTCAGTTTGATCTGAGCTAACTTGATCAAACTCATTTCCAAATAAGCTAGCTAAGTCATAATCCTCGGTTATTGAGCTGCCTAAAACCTGAGACGCTAATTCATAAAATTTTGCTGAAATGCCAATATTTTTATTCATATTGCCCACAATCTTATCTAATGCTTCATATGTTATAGCATTAGAGTGAACAATATTTTGAAAAAATTTTTGATTAGTTGTCATTTCACTGCGTTTACGTTGACATTATTTGGGCCAAACTGATCAACACTAATAATCTCCTTGCCTTTCATTGTAAATTCTGCTGTATGTAAAAATGCTTGTTCCACTCCATCGTCTGATGGTGTAATATCACCCACTTGTATGTCCTGGAGCAATCGCATTAATTGCACCTGATTATTAACAACATTGTTCAGGTTTGTGTTCCAACTAGAATTATAAGAAATTTGAGCTGGCTTGATTCCCGCAGCCCAATCTGAAACAAACATTTGAACAGCTTGATAAGCTACTCCTGGCCAATCGTAATACGGAGGGGATGATGAGCTATGAGTTTCTGCCCAATAAGTGTTTACGTTGTTCACAACAATGTCGGCATAGTCTTGAATAATTGTTGTGGAATACCCAATATGCCCTGAGCCTTGAGATAAAGTGAGAGTTAAATTTGCATTTGCGTCTGAATATGTTGTTTGTGTAATGCCTAATCCACAAGATAGTATTTCAGACACAGTAACTTTTCCAGAAATACCTGGTGTAAGTTTTATGTAAGCAGATGCTGTGTTGCCAAGCCCTACTCCAGGAACAGTAACACTATAAGAAGATGTGCCTATTGGTAAAATGCACGTATTGATGCCTACGTTGGCCACTGTGCCATTATCAATGTAATGTATGGGGCTAAGTGGGAACTTGCCGCAAAAGGGGCATAAATCGCAAATCCACATGGTTCTATGGTTTTTAAGGATTTGATGCGCCACTCTTGCAGCTTCCTGTATTACTCTTTCTGATGTTTCTTGGTCATCATTACTCGAATAAAATGTAATCTTAATGCTATATTCGATTTCTCTAAGCCCAAAACCAATATCTTTTATATTCGAAGTAGTGCCTCTCAAAACCACCCCTAAAGGCGAAGGAAGAATTTGCCTATTACCAAAAAACCATTGTTGTATGATCCTATCATACACCTGAGGATATCCTTGGTTGTCTTTCGGAAAATCAGTGTAAAGAATAGCTTTTAAAGTATCATAGATTTTATCTACCATCTATTAACCACCGCCTTTACTGCGCCCACCTTCAGCAGGATTCCTTGGTGCACCCTGAAGTGGAGATCTCACAAATCTACTACCTCTTGTGTTTCTGTTTCCATAAATTCTAAGCTCACCATTTTGCATTTTGTATAGCTGATCATAAGCCCATTTATTTCTTTCTTTAATAGCATCAGACATTTGCTTATCTGCCCCTTGTAATTTTTGTTCATAAATTCTGGCGGCTGATAAGATTGCAACAATTTCAGGAATAGGATTTGGATACCTAATTTCACCATCGAAATTTACTTTCTTCAATGGAACATCGTATTGAGTGGCTAAAGCGCCATCTACTTCGTCTGAAGCTTGTTCGACAAAATAATTCAAATCAATATTGAACACACTTTCTGGGGTAGGATTTCTATAATTAGGATCTGGATTGTCGCCTTCTACCACAATATTTGGTGGTAAGTACTTTTTAACATCTTCTTTTGAACAATATAATCTAGCCATAATTTTCTTCTCCTTTCTTTGGTAACAAATAGCCAGGGGTAAATTCCTCGCCCTCGCTTTCTTGTAAAAAACCAAAATCAACTAACTGCTTTCTGCTCATTTCAGTGTACACTGGAATTTTTTCAAGTTCAGCCCCCGATTTTGCCGCCGATGAAATAACCCTTGGATAATCAACATCCACATCGTGATAACCTTTAGATTTTGCGTTATAAATTTCAACAAAATCAGGTTCATAAGATGTGCTTTTCCAATCCGCAATCGCTCTCACAGCTCTTCGAGATAAATCATATAGCAAAACTTTACCATTCTGTTTTTTTGCTTGAATAATAGCTTCTTTGATTGGCAGACCAGGCGGAATATTTTGTTTAATATCAAAAAAAACTGCTTTTACTTTGTCTGCACTGTAATAATCTTGACCAGGTATTACTTTGACATCAATGTTATTTTGTCTAGCTTGATTCGCAGCCATAATTCCTGGTTCTACGCCAAATCGAGAAACTACCCCTATGATATCTAAGCCTTTTATGATTGAGGATGAAAGAATAGACTTAATCTTTGATTCTGCTTCTGAAACTGTGCTTGGTTTTATTTCATCACCCAAGTAAACACGAAGATCTACTCGTAAATTATGTTTCCTTAAAGCAGTTTTTAGTAGATCGTACCACACATAGTAAATTTACACAAAACAGAGATAAATGCCTTCAAAGTCTTTTAAATCCACATCCGCCACAAAAGTTATCTGTTCCTAAATATTGAGACCCACAATTTCTACAAAATGAGTCTTTGTTAGATGCAGTGTTTGTTTCTATAATTTTTCTTTCGCTTATTGAAGGTTCAGGAATGTAAATATTTTGCGAAATTGTTTTCCCATTAAAAGTTTCTGGCCTGATTACTTGCTGAGGCAAAATTTGCCCGTTTTTATCCACTCTTTGTGCCAAATCTACAGTTGCTGGTTTATAACCTAAATGTTGGTCGAGATTTTTAATCACTTCTTCTTCTGTAAGCTCTTCTAATTCTTGATAATCATACCAATCTTCACTCACTTTTATATTTTCTTCATCGTTTTTTTCTTCTATTTCGCTTTCTGAAACATTTTTAATATTTAATTTTTCTGCTAATTTTTCAAAATCTATTTCTGCTGCATACATTTCGTTTCCATCTTCATCTACTTTTGGTTTTAAGCCTGATGTAGGAAAAGATTGTTTTCTAGAAGTGGCTGTTACACCAGTAGGCCCTTCAGGGTGTGGATGCACTTTGCCAGTTTTAAAAGAAACTCTGCTTTGGTCGTCCATATTAGCCTCCTGTTTTAGTAAAACTAAAACCAGATAACTCTAAACCTTTTGAAGAAATTAATTGCTTAAGCTCATTATATAATGTGCCGGTAATCAACAAATCATCTACATCTGCTCCCACAGGAACATTTACGTCAAATTTTACTGTGTGTTTTGAGGATTCAGGTTTTTGTGCTTTCTGCTCTACACCAGCATATTGTGTTTCACCCACTAAAGGTTGTGTTGTTTCACTTGCTGAAGGCTGTGTTGTTAAGGTGGGCTCTGAAGCGCTCATGGCATCTTGAAAATCTTCTGCAATTTTCAATAGCTCATTGCTAAGATGCGGATGAGTTCTTCTTAATTTTGTGTTGCGAGCAATCTTTCTGAGCGTTTCATTAATCATATTTATTTTATACTGATAAAGTGATAAAAAGTCCTCAAAAATTGAGCTTTACTATATTAGGAAAAATATTATATATATTTGTTTAAATAGTAAGTTTACAAACTAGTTTGCAATTTTTTTTTTTTTTTTACGTATAAATAAAAAAGAAAGGAAAAAACCAATATTGTTTCTTTAAGGTTAATGGAAAAAAAACGCTCTTACAATCTGTGTTATTAACAAAATGAATCAGATCATTGTGAATCGTCTATACGAAGAAGAACACTGTAAGATTATTAAATCTTCTGTTAAAAGAGATTGGATGAATGAACTTAAAGATAAGTTCGCTTACAGATGTTTACCAATGAATATAGCTAACCAATGTTCATGGTCTGTTTTGTGTCCTTCTGATATAAAGGTAACCTGGAATGGTGATAATTCTCTTGAAGGATTAACAGTAGAATATCTTAATGAAAACAATCCTTTTCATTTTGCATCAAGCAATTTTGGATATGGAACATTGACTTTTCATTCTGATTTTGTGTTAACAACTACTGGGACAAATTGCATATATTGTAAAGGCCCAGCTAATTCACACAAAACAAATTTACAACCATTAGAGGGAATAATTGAAACATTCTGGTTACCTTTTACTTTCACAATGAATTGGAGGTTTCAAGAACCTGGTTTTGTGTACTTTGAAAAAGATGAACCAATTTTTTCTTTCTTTCCAATTGATTTGAATTATGTTGAAAGCTTCCAAATTAAAACTGAATCAATACATGATAATCTTGAATTATTACAAAAGTACAACACTTATTCTGAAGCAAGAACTGACTTTATCAACAAAAATTATGTTGAATTTCAAAACAATGAAATGCCTTTTTGGCAAAAATTTTACACTCAAGGAAAGTGCCCATTTACCAACTTCAAAGAACCTAATCATAAATCAAAACTTGATATTTCAGAAGTAGGTTAAGTTTTGTGTGAGTGGAATTAAATAGTATGTCTTCAGCTTATAAAAAAATTGCAGGAGTGATCACTGATTCATGTCATATTTCCTTAACAGGAGACCATGGCGATTGTGATGATAAAGTAAGTAAATTTCTCGTTGAGGAAGCAAAAATATCAAAAATAATCAAAATTCTTATTGAGCATAATTATATCTCAGAAGAACACAGAATATTTCCGGAGTACACATCATGAAAAAAACATTTGTAGCATTATTATTAATTTTATCGTCTTTGTCTTTTAGTCAATCATTTGGTAGACCACACATCAATGCTGTACCAGGGAGAGTTAATGTGTTGCCAAATGTTAGAGTAATTGATTTTGGTAGATTAATCTATCAAGGCAGAATGGATGTTAATTCAACTATAGACAGAATTAGATCTGGCAGAAAACTAAATCACAATAATGATGGTTCTTTTTTTTTTAATTTTCAACGACGACTTCCAGTGAGTACTGACTCTCAATATTACAGAGAATTTGTCCATCAAATGATTAATTTTCCTTTTCCAGGCCCACAGAGAGTAGTCATTGGTAAAAGAGGTGAAGTATTTTATACTGGTGACCACTATTCATCTTTTTGGAGAGTAAGGTAATTGTGGTATCGTTTTTCGCAGGAGTATGGTGAAGAAGAAAAATTTGCAGAATATCTATCTCAAAAATATGGCGCTAGTGTTAGATTATATTTGACACAAAAAAGAGATTTATTGTTACATCATTTAGAGGTTCCAAAAGATAAAAGAAAACTAGGTATTGGTTCAGCTATAATGCGAGAAATTACTGATTTTGCTGATGATCATGGTTTTCGATTAGTTCTCAAAACAGCTGTAAAAGATCCTGATTTTGGAACCACCTCATCTGGAAGATTAAAAAAGTTTTATAAACGTTTTGATTTTTTAGAAAACAAAAACAGAAATAAAGATTTTACTATTTCTGAAAATATGTATAGAAAACCAAGGAAAGTTAAACAAGAATGGCCTTTGATAAAACCTGGGACAGCCCCTTTGCCTCCAGGAACCGTTAGAAGATTTCATTATACAGACAGCTTAGAAAGCTTAAAAAACATTGCCAAACATGGTTTATTGCTTGATAAATCTGAAAGCTGGAAATTTGGTGATCCGAAGGCTATTTGGTCTTCTCCACGTCAGATTTCGGACAAATGGCAAATAGAGTTTTGGGAGTATCCTGAAAATATAATATCTGACATTTATCAATTCAAAAATGTTTTACCTAATCATATTTTGGCATTGCATGAGCCCTGGCACAAGTTATATTTTTTATTGACAGAAGATCATTCTCCAGAGCAAATAATATCTAAATTAGAAGATTTAGATTTGCAAAATGTTGGAGAATACAAAGATGTTTATGAATATATTAAAAAAAATAAAAAAAATGAAACAAATGAAGAGGAAAATTCGTCTTAACTCTTGTAAAATAAAAAAGGAAACAAAAAAATGACAAATTCGCTACGACATCTCTATCCAGCTTACGCACCCTCATCGGGGTAGTGGCTAGTCGCGTATTTGACAAGCTACAAACCCCCGAAGGACAAAAACTTTCGGGGGTTTTTTTATTATGAACATTGACAATTAAATATCGTGGTGGCGCCAAGGTTGAATCAAACTCTCTCTAAGTGGTGGCCCGTAAGTGGATGACTAAGGACGCCCTTCATCCAGCCGAAAATTGTGCTTTGAGTCGAGTGCGAGGAAGACAGCTAATCCGCTATTTTTGGAAAATAGAGAAACCGTGGGCAGCACACGGGCATTCGACCATAAAAAAATATTCAAAAATGAATTTTCAAAAAAGGCCATTTGTAATCATTTATTTAAATATTTATTATGAAAATATTATTAAGTGATGAAGATTTTATAAAATTAAAATCACAAGAAAAAGTCCCACTTGAATGTACGGTTTGTGGAAAAACTTTTTATAGAATGAAAGCAAAAGTGTTAGGCAAAATTAGAGGCACGATACCTAAAGTAAAATGCACTTGCTGCTCTTACTATTGCTATAGATTAAGTGGTAGAGTCAAATGTTTATGTGCAAATTGTGGATTGAGTTTTGAAAAACAGAAATCTCAAATGAAAGGTAAAAATAATTTTTGCTCAAAATCTTGTGCGGCTTTTTATAATAATACTCATAAAACTTATGGAACCAGAAGGTCTAAACTTGAAATTTATATAGAATCTTGCATCAGGGAAAGTTTCCCAAAAATTAATTTATTAGTTAATGACAAAACTTTAATTAATTCAGAGTTAGATTTTTATTTTCCAGACTTGAAATTTGCCGTTGAATTGAATGGTATTTTCCATTACGAGCCGATATTCGGTATTGATAAACACACAAAAATACAAAACAATGATAAACAAAAAATAATTCGCTGTTATGAAAAAGATGTAGAATTATGCGTTATAGACACAAGCGGTTTTAAGCATTTCAAAAAAGAAAAAGCAGATTTTTATAAAAACATTATTTTTGAAATTTTAATTAATAAAATTTAAAACTACCAAGTTCGGGGATATCGCATAGCGGCAATTGCAGAAGACTGTAAATTTTCTATCGAAAGATTTCGTAGGTTCGAGTCCTACTGTCCCCACCAAATTTTCGTGAAATGGGACTGCTGGGGGTGGTCGCCAAGCTTGCACCTTGGATATCAGGTGGGTTCGAATCCCACATTTTACACCATAATACCGAAGTGGCGTAATGCAGCCGCGATAGTCTTAGGAACTATTGTCTTTTGACGTGTGGGTTCAAATCCCACCTTCGGTACCACATAAGTGAGTAGCTTAAATGGTAGAGCTCTTTGGTTGTGACCCAGAGGCGTGTGGGTTCAAATCCCACCTCACTGACCATTTTTTAAATCAATAAGATTTGAAATAATTTTGTAAAATTTGTCTTTTGAAGATTGAGTTAAGTGCTTACATTTTGATGTATCAACAATGCAAAGCTCTATGCCTCTCTCCAGACAAGCCTGGAATTTTCGATTATCATTGTTTTGGGTTTGTAAAAGTTTTTCTTCGCCATAAATTGGTTCATAATGAAAGATACCATTTAGCTCTATAGCAAATTTTAAATCGGGAAAATAAAAATCTAATTCAGAATTAATTGCATCTTTCTGATTGCAAATGATTTTTATATTCGGATAGTTTATTTTAATTTGTTCTTCAAGATAAACTTCTAATTTTGATCTTCTCGTACCATGAGTTTTATGCTTATTATTGAATGTAGCTGCACAAGATGAAGAACAGTAGTGGTTGGGGTATTTTATAGCTTGATTGGCTACTTTTCTGAAATTTTTATTACAATTTTTACAAACAACATTATGTTTTGTGTTCCTTGCGTCATATGCACATGATTTAGAGCAATATTTTTTTACAGCATCTTTTACTCTATAGTTAAGGAATTTTCTCAACAATAGAGATCTTGAAATTTTAAAAATATTATGACAGTTGTGGCACCTGCAATCCACGATTGAATTCTTAGGTAAATCTTTTACAAGATTGCGATGCTCCTCAATATTCGATAGATATACTCCATCCATATTTTATATATTTAACAAAGACTCAAAAACAGCCTTTTGAATCTCACCTTACTGACCATTTTTTTACCTCAATAACCAGTTCAGTCTTCGAAACTGTTATCTGTAGCCGGAGTTGCAAACGTGGGTTCGAATCCTACTTGAGGTGCCAAAACTTATTTTGTTTTTTGCTAAAAAAATTTGTCCAATTTAATTTGCTAAATGATTTAATGTTTTACTACCACCTTCAACAAAAAACGCAGCACAATCTGATCTAGCATGAATTACATTCAGCATCCTGTCTATGATCTGCAACTTTTGCTCATCATTATTTTCAGAATATAATTTGATTGAAAGCTCTATCAAGGGTTTCAAAGCATAGTCACTAATTCGCCAAGCTCCATTCTCATCTTCTACGTGCTCTATAAATTTTTGATCGAGATTGTCGTCCCAGTGCTCTTCTTCCTCTTCAAACCAATACTTAGGATCACTTTGTGTATGCCCCATAAAAAATGTATTAGCATACAATTTATTTGTGTTACTGATCATAATTTGTGCTATTTCATCTAAACCCTTACTGTCTCTCACAAAACCATACTTTATATAATCATTGTAAATTTTAATTAATTTTGCGGCTGGAATAACGCGCCAATCTTGTTTTTTGTCTGGATTGGATTTAAAATTTCGAATTACGTCCCTATGAGCATCATCAATTAATTCATAGTATTCATAAAATAATACATCTTCGCTCTTTTTCTTGGGTAACCCAAGATCAAGCTGAGGTTGATCAAATTCAGATTGTGCAAATCTATACCACATAAAACAAAAATTAAAAAAAAAAAATTAAAAAAACCTATTTTTACAGAACAAAAAGGATATTGTGTCGTATAACTATAATAAGGAAATAACAATGAAATTAAATTTGCAGGGCAGTATTGGATGTTTTATGTGGTCAACCCAAAGGGGTAGTGGCTAAAATCCTGCTGTAAGCAAAATTTTCACCAAAATCCCTGAAGGCCATAAACTTCAGGGATTTTTTTTATGTACTTTGACAATTAAATAATGAGCGATATTGGTGTTAATGGTTAGCATCACTGCCTTCCAAGCAGAAGGTGCCAGTTCGAATCTGGCATATCGCTCCAATATGGATTTCAGGTGTAGCTGGTGTGCACGAAGCGCTGAAGACGCTTAGGATAGAGTTCAATTCTCTGGGAATCCACCAAATTTTTGAGGAAGGTAATGCTAAATGGTTTTGGCGAATGTTTGCTAAACATTTCGGACTGAAAGGTCTCTGGTTCAATCCCAGTGCCTTCCTCCATATACGGAGAGTGTCCAGTAGGCTCTGGAAGTAGTCTTGAAAACTACGGCACTGAAAGGTGTGGGGTTCGATGCCTCCACTCTCCGCCAAGTTTATGTTGTCTCTAGCTCAGTAGGTAGAGCGTCCCACTGCAGGGGAAGGCGAAGGTTCAATTCCTTCGGGCAACACCATTTTACTGAGGAATAGTGTAATTGGTAACACGCTAGGTTTTGGCCCTAGAGACATATTTGCCTGTCCACGTTCGAATCGTGGTTCCTCAGCCATATCCGAGTAGCTCAATGGTAGAGCACAATCCTGATAAGATTGAGGTTTTTGGTTCAAATCCAAACTCGGATACCAATTTCGGCAAATTAGCTTAATGGTAGAGCGCAGATTTCATACATCTAAGACAAAAGTTCGATTCTTTTATTTGCCCCCAAACGCACGATTAGCCAAGAGGCAAGGCGAGGGTCTGCAAAATCCTGATCACTGGTTCAAGTCCAGTATCGTGCTCCATATACCAGAGAGAGTAGGTTGTTCCAATAGGTCTCCAAAACCTTTTTGCCTGGGTTCAAATCCCAGCTCTGGTGCCATTTTTTATTAAAATAGTCTTTTACGTTTTCTTTGTAGCTCAATTCGAGGTGGTGCTGCTGGTTTTGGTTTTTTCATTAAGCCTTTTTCCATTAGATCCGATCTCATTAGTGAATCAATATTTTTATTAAAGTAGAGAGCTTTGAAGTCTATAAGGTTTTTAAATTCCATAATGAATTCTTCGGATAAATCTTGGTTAGCTGAAATAGCATACCAATCTACATCATCTTTATGTTTTCTTATAAAATTTTCTGACAATTTTATTTTACTTGAGATTTCAGACCAGTCTAATTCTATATCATCATCTTGATCAAGAATTCCTTCAACATCGTAAGCTTCTTCAGTTGTGATTTTGTAATCATCATCTTCATCATTTGCTAATCTAAAAAGCATTTTATCCATTAAGTTAGCTTCTTTTTCAAATCCGGCTGCATCAAGATCTGTAGCTACGAAAGCAATTTTTCTCATCAAATTGTTTTTTTTCATATTATAAAATTAAAGAGTTATAAAAAAAAAATCCTTTTTTTTTTTTTTTTATATAACTTAAAAAAAAAAAATTTGTTTCCTTTTTTTTTTTTTTTGTATTTAATAAAAACTTTTTTTTTTTTTTTTTTTTTTTCATAAATTTTTT
>Ga0114978_10001678_pt1 | contig 18630 bp, 22 predicted proteins | sample S_140212_EF_Meta_FD_87027 | JGI IMG/M metagenome (GOLD analysis project Ga0114978, IMG submission 87027) | Freshwater microbial communities from Lake Simoncouche, Canada to study carbon cycling - S_140212_EF_MetaG | ecosystem: Environmental > Aquatic > Freshwater > Lake | place: Lake... | reverse complement strand
CAAAGTCGGACCCCCCATACCCCTGGAGAACGTTTTCATCGCGGTTTAGTAGGGGGGAGCAATATCATGGCGGTTTAGTACCAACTAAACATTAAAAACGCAACGATTCAAAATAATTCGAAAAAAATAGTATTAACGCTTACATTACATTTCACATGTCATGTGCTACATGAGTTCCACAGAGAAATCAGCTCGTGATTTTCATCGAACGTGTCGTTCCATCCTGCGAGCGAGAAGTTGGCACGTGATTCACGAGAAAATGAGGATAGCAGTAGCACTTACGGTCGTGGCATCAGTATTGTTGATGTTGTGGTTTACAATATGCTCCAATCGTCGTATGTTCTTCGCAGAACGGAGAGAGCTTCCTGAGCGCGAACCCCCGCGCACCGTCGTGAGCATCAGCAGCTTCAGCCAACGCGTGTTCCATATGCGAGGGTGTCTCGACGCCGTCTTTGCGCAGTCGCAAACACCGGACAGGGTAATCATAACTATCCCGAGGAAGTTCCGAGCCCTTGAAAAGACGACCACGTCCCCCGCCGACCTGTATCTGCGCCTTCTTCCCGCCTCTTGGTACTCCGATTTCTATGTGGACACGAATCGATACAATGAAAGTGAGGTTAATATGGTAAATTGGTTTTCCAATTACGTAGGTACTGCGTACAATTATCACGTCAACCTGGACGTGCACAAGACGTCCTCTGTGTACGAAATGGGTATCTTGACCGTGCAGTTTATCGACGATGACTGGGGTCCGGCAACAAAACTCATCGGAGCACTGCTGCTGGAGAAAGATCCTACGACGGTCATTATAACATTTGACGATGACATGATATACCACAGAGATACGGTTAAGTGGCTGTCGACGCATATGCAACCTGGTATTGCGCTTTCATTTGGCTGTGAGATGTGGAATTCTGACATGAGTGGGTTCGTCGCATTCGCTACTTGGGATTTCTACATGACGACACCGCGTGTCTGTGAAGGCTGGCTTATCGGTTGGGCGGCGATAGCATACCACGTTTCGTCGTTTGGAGACGACATTTATACGTTCGTACAGTCTCTGCCCGCTGGCTGCTTCAACAACGACGACATGTGGCTATCGGGGTATATTGCCCGGCATGGCGTTACCAGGATATTCGCGCCCATGGTTCTGAAGCATGTCAACCACTCCAGAAATGTGGACTTGAGTCTCAGCACAATAGTGAATTTCCGCGACAGGTCTTATTCGTGCGGTCGTTATCTATTCCCTAGACTCTAAGAGAACCATAACCACAATTTAATGCCAACTAAACATGTAAAATACAACGATTCAGAATGTGTAAAAAAATAATATTAAGTCTTACATTACATTACACCTGCAATGTGCTGCATGGGTTCTGCAAATAAATCAACTCGTGGTCCATCGAATCCGCTCAAACATACAAAAATGCTGTTCCTGCTTGCGCTTTCGATTGTCGTTTTCATGCTAGTCTGTTCATGTTTGGTGATATGGAAAAGGCAATTCTCATTCACAGAGCAAGTCACATTACCAGTTCACAAGCCCCCACGCACCGTCGTGAGTATAAGCAGCTTCAGTCAACGCGTGTTCCATATCATAGAGTCTCTGGACAGTGTTTTCGCGCAATCGCACGCACCAGACCGAGTAATTATATCTATCCCACTAAAGTTCCGGGTCGAAGAGGGCATGAGTAACGTGGACTCTTTACCTCGCTTTTGGGACACGGTCGTGTACAGCACTATGTACAACGAAAGTGAGCAGGACATTCTAAATTTTTTTTCGAAGTACGTCGACGCTCCATATGTGTTCAATGCACAGACACACATTCAGAATAAATCGTATGTGTACGAAATCGGCGCTTTGACTGTGCAGTTCCTACAAGAAGACTGGGGTCCGGCATCGAAAGTCATGGGAGCACTGTTACTCGAGACACACCCTGACACGATTATCATCACACTTGACGACGACGTGGTGTACCACAAGGATGCCGTGAAGTGGCTGGCCACACACATGCAGCATGGTATTGCGCTTGCATTCGGTTGTGAGTTTTGGAATGACGACACCGAACGTGAGACTGCTGCCATAATTGCGTATCGAATATTCGACTTTGTCATACCAAACCCGCGAGTTTGTCCTGGGTGGCTGTACGGTTTCCCTGGGGCGGCATACTCAATATCTTCCTTCGGACCCGACATATGGACGTTTATGCACTCCTTGCCACTTGGTTGCTTTTACAACGACGACATTTGGCTGTCGGCGTACGTGGCTATGAGAGGAGTGCGTCGGGTATACTCTCTTGCCGTACCTTTTCAAAGACACAAACGATATGAACGTTTGAGTGTCAGCGCGATCAAAAACTCGGAAGACATGAAGCTTGAATGTGCTCGGTATCTGTTCTCAATGGATAGCTCTCGACTGTCGATGAAGTGACCACTGTCTTGTGCTCGGCGTCTTTTCCGCGAGCTCTAGGAGAACATAAACTTCCCTTATTCTATATAAAGACCAAACGTTCGACACCATGCATTTACAGATCAGGCGCAAGCACGTGCTACTGATACTGTTGATCGTGTTGGTGTTTCCGTTGATCTTGTCATTGGTATTTATATCACGCATTTTATTCGTGGGACATACAGTGCTGCCTATGCGCAAAGTCCCGAGAACCGTTGTTAGCATGAGCAGCTTCAGTCAGCGCGTCTTCCACATGCGGGAGTGTCTCGACAGTGTTTTCGCACAGTCTCAGACAGCGGACCGCGTGATCATAACGATTCCAAAGACGTTCCGCAAGACAGAGAAGACCGCGTGCTGGTTCTTTGACAAGCACTGCTCCGACGACATGCACGTGCAGCACCACAACGAAAGCGTCGGCGACATGCTGCTGTGGTTCTCGGAATACACCGGGAGTCCGTATGTGGCGCAAACGCAGAACAGCTCGCTGTATGAAATCGGCGCACTGACGGTACACTTTGTGGACACCGACTGGGGCCCGGCAACGAAGCTGATCGGGGCACTATTGCTGGAGACGGACCCCGACACGATTATAATCACAGTCGACGACGACGTCGTATACCACAACGACACGGTGAAGTTTCTGACCACACACCTACAGGAGAACATGGCGCTCTCGTTTGGATGCGAGGTGTGGTCTGTCGGTGGACTCGAGTTTATTCCGTTTGGTGGCATGTCCAACGTGTTTGATTACACTGTGACTCCGCGGTTCTGTGTGGGGTGGCTGTACGGCTGGACGGGCGCGGCGTACCACGTGTCGTCGTTTGGCGACGACGTCTGGACCTTCCTGTCGTCGCTGCCCGTGGGCTGCCTGTACAACGACGACATTTGGCTCTCGGGGTACTTGACGAACAGAGGAGTGCAGAAGGTGTATGTGCCGAACGAGTTGATACATCCAAAACACACGCGCGACAAGACCTTCAGTCTGAGCACCATCGTCGACTCCCATCTGAAGTACAAGCATGTGTGTGCGCAGGCCTTGTTCCCTGCCTAGCGCCGTCTCGCCTGTTGGTAGAAAGAGCCGGCCACGAGACTGAGCATGAGACCGATCGTGCTCGACAACACAGCGTGGTCCGGCCAATACATGCCGTTCAAAACGACCGTCAACACCTTGTTGAGCACCCCGACAACGGTGAAGGACGTCGCGGACATCATCGTCCGCATCTGCCACCCGAGGTAGCTTAGGGCGGTGCCCATCACGCACGAGGTGCCGAGGACGGTGACGGCATACACCGACAGCCAGCGGTGCTCCCGTATGATCAGATGCTCCTTCTCGAGGACCGCTAGTGCGAGTATCGGGAGGACCGACGTCAAGTTGCAGATGAACACCGACGTCGTCAAGTTGACGTCGCATCTATCCTTGACGTGCTTTCCCCAGGTCATCAGCGTCGCCGTGAGGATTAGGTTTATCGTGTTGACGCAGACACCGGGCACGTCAAGCATGGACGTGTCTGTCTGCAGCTCGCTAGCGGCGAACCACGTTGTGCCGAGCACGATGCCGAGCATGGCCAGGAACGACCGGCGAGATGGCATCTCCCGACCCAGCCAAAGCGTGTCGATGACAGAGACTAACACCGGACTGCACGAGCGGAATAGCAGCACCGTCTCGACGTTGGTGATGGCAAGCGAGCGCATCGTGAAATTGATGCCGAGGACAAAAATGAGGGCGTAGATAACATACTGTGACAGAAGGGCCCGATCCACTGCCTGGATCTCGACAAGCGAACAGCACCAGGCCACTGCAATCAGCACGGTCGTGACCGTGACCTGCAGAAGCGTGACTGTACACGGCGCCGGCAAGACTATCATGCACAACTTGTTGAAGATCAGCATAGTTGACGACGCGATGAAGTAAGCCACGAACACCGCCATCGATGCAGGGGACACCTGATCCTCGTCATCTTGCTGCATGTCTCTCGTGTCTTTTTTACTCCACCTGTCCTGATTCATTTTTTTTGGGATTCTTTGGCATAAGACACCAGCACACTCCCGTCTCGTGCAACATGCACAAGTAATGGACCACGGTTCGTTCGGAGATGAACTGTACGTCCACAAGTTAATTCCAAATTTTGAGCAAGTTATGCGAAAATTCGGTACCAAGCACAAGGCGCTGTCGGAAACGCTGAGTGCCACGAGTGTGTCGCAGAACTTTTGGCCGTGGTAGGCGCGCTGCATCCCTCGCATGTTTTTTTGGACGAAAATTCGGCATACGCTACGAAAACCTGAGTCGCGCATGGCACTGCTCTCGTCGCTTTCGTTTCTGCTTTTGTTTCTGCTGCCGCTTGTGCATGCGTGGCTGAACAGCTCGGGCACGGACATCATCTCGACGGCTACGCGTGACCCCGTGCGTCTGCGCTGCGTGAACTGGTACGGGGCGCACATGGAGAGCTTCGTGGCGGGTGGGCTGGACAAGCGCTCGTGTGCGTCCATCGCGGATACTATTGTCTCGATCGGCGCGAACTGCGTGCGCATTCCGCTGTCGGTGGAGCTGGTGGTGCGCAACCCAACGCCGAATGCGTCGGCGATCGTTGGGATCGACCGTTCGCAGTGCAACGTCTCGACTGCGCTGGACGTGCTGGACTGCCAGGTGTCGGCGCTGACGCAGCGTGGGCTCATGGTTGTTTTGAATAACCACGTGAGCTTCGCAGGGTGGGTGGGTGGCGGCGAGAAGGTGCCTCAGGGGCTGTGGCACTCGGCGAGGTTCCCGACGCGAGACTGGGTCGCTTCGCTGAGGGCTCTGGCGGCGAGGTACAGGAGGAACGAGCTCGTGGTCGGCATCGACATACGCAACGAGATCCACGACCAGGACGGCACCGTCATCACGTGGGGAAAGAGCAACGACACCGACTCCGACTGGAAGGCCGCGACGGTACTCGCCGACGCTGCGATACGAGACGCGAACCCGGACGTGCTGGTGATTGTCTCTGGCCTGTGCATGTCGTACGACCTGCGTGCGATGCAGGATCTCGTTAACTATAGGTCCAAGTACGTCTTCACCACGCACGTGTACATCTTCTCGTGGTGGTTCACGGGCGTCAACTGGATGCTCGTTCTGTCGCTGTCGCTGGTCTTCATCGCGGCGAACGTCGCCGTTCTTCTGTGTCTGTGTCACAAGAACCGGCGTCTGCGCCAGTACATCCAGGTGCGCAACTACAGACCCACGTGGTCGTACGTCGTCGCCGGCGCTGTGCTGCTGCCTGTGTACGCACTGGTCGTCAGTCTGGTCTGGATCCGCGAGGCGACGCTCAAGGGATGCACCTCGCTTGCGGAAGACGGCTACCCAACTCTGTACCTCGGGATTTTCGAATTCGTAGTAGTGGCGCTGGCCTATTACGTCCTCGCCACGCATGAGAACGTGATGTGTTGGGCCAGGCTGCTCAAGTACTTCTGCCTTTGGAACGTGTGCCTCGGCACGCTGCAGATTGGGATGTGTGTGTTCTACCAGACGTACTGGGCGGTGCTCTGGGACCTCCGCCGCTGGCAGTCGAGGCACATTCCAGTGTTCGTCGGGGAGTTCGGCACGGTAGTCGGAGAGACGCAAGTGGCATGGGGCTGGCTGATGAGGTACATTCGAGACATGCACTACGCGTACTGGACGCTCAACGGCTGTGCACGACGTTTCGATATGTTCTTTAACGAAACGTATGGGCTCCTCGACTGCGACTTCACCACCATTCGCAATGTGAATTGGACGAGAGCGATATTCCCTAAAGAAATTTAATGCACTGAAACGATATAAAGGAATCTCGTGATGAGAACATGTATGATAACATGTATGACTTCAGAAAAACGAATGCTGCACTGCTGCTTGCGCTAATCGTGTTGCTTGTGGTGGTCCTGTGCTAGATTACTTCACTTGTCGCTGGTGCGGGCGCGCTTGGCGGGGGGCTTCTTCTCGGGGTCCTTAGCGCCGGCCTCGTTGTTGTTGTCGTCGTCGTCCTCGTCGTCGCTGAGCGTGTCCTCGTCGACGTGGGCCTGGGCCTGGGCCTCGGCCCTCATCTCGGCTTCCTCGGCGGCGAACAGCTCCTTCATGTCCTCGTCGCCCGAGTCCTGCCAGGAGCCCTCCTCACTGTCGGAGACGCACTTCTTGCCGTTCTGGCCGTTCTGGCCGTCCTTGGTCTCCTCGTCGACGGGGGGCTCGTCATTCTGCATGCGGCTGCACGCGGGGCGCATCTTTGCCGGCGCGGAGCCTGAGGGACGGGGCTGCTGCTTCGTGCGTGTCATTTGGTTTTGGAGTTGCGGAAATTCTCTGAAGCTATAAATAGGCCTTCTTTTTTTGGATATTTTTTGTTTGGTTCTTTTTTGGGTTTTTTTAGTTCTTTTTTGCTGACCCGGCATTTTATTTTTTGAGTGACATGTAATGGGATGCTTTTATTTGTTATATACGAGGGTTACACAATGAGTATGCTCATCGGCTTTGTGAATCCAGCCGTCGTGCACCAGCGTCTCCCCGACCCCGATGCGGCGAAAGACCACAGGGACACTGTAGCATATCTCGTGATGTGTCTTGCACTCGCGTGCTGTTTGATATTTCTTGCGATGCTGTGGACCCCCGTGATATACGTGAATGACGCGCGCTGATATTAAGCACGAGCAGGTGTTGTGAATGGAGGGGCTGCGCAAACTGACGCGGTACGTGCACGCCTGCCTGGCGAGTGTGCCGGTGGCTGTGGGCGACGACGTCGAGGCGCAGCTGGTGCTGCACTCGATTGTTGTGTCCGACGAGCTCGTGTGATGGGTTGGGGCTATGAGATGAGCGACCGGTTGTCGTTTATTATGTCTATCGATACAAATAAAACTGCGCTCGTGTGGGCTAATCGGAATCAAGACGATCTCCATCCACGCCCGTCTTTGCATAGCACACACTTGCAAAATGGCCACTGCGTCCGCAGCGCAGACACGAATCACGCTTGGCAGGCTTGCTTGCGCGCTTGCGCTTGGCAGGCTTGGCAGGCTTGGCAGGATTGGCAGGCTTGGCAGGCTCACGCTTGGTATGCTTAGCAGGCTCGCGCTTGGAAGGACACTGTCCCGCAAAGTGCCCGGGGCGCCCACACTCGAAGCACGTGCCCTCGGCACTGCGCAGCTCCGTCGTGAGGGCCTGGCGCTGGGCGTCGTCCAGGTCGATCCTGCAATACGACCCACCACGGACATTGTCGATGCCGTGCTTATACATCAATTCTTTGGTGACTCGATCCTCGTGGAGAGGGCCGTCGAGGGCGACACTGCTCTCAATCGCGAGCGGGGCATACTTGCGTGTCCACACTGAACCTTCGCCGTCCACGTGCTGCTGGAAGCGTCTCTGCAAGTTATGCGTCTGTCCGACATAGTACTTTCCACCCTCCAACTCAAGCACGTAGAGTCGCATGGGGTCCATGCTACGTCCCTATAACTGAAGTTTTTATTTCGTGTAATTACAACCCTCTATTTATACACTCCAAATAAAAAAACTCAATTCAAATGTCTGACGTGGACACAACGCACGCGGTCACAGCTCTCACAGCGCAAGCGCTGGTCTTCGGCGTGCGCTCCGACTGGTGCCTTGTCGCCTGTCCGGTGTGTGACGCCGAGGGCTACGTGCAGGAGGACGTGCATGAGGTACCGGTGCCGGCTGGCGCGTGCTGTGCCTTCAAGCACGTATATGGCAGCGTAAATTTAGAGCGACTTTCGGATCTTATGTAACAGATGCTTTTCCAGTGGTTTATTAAAAACGTTGACGTTTCTTGAGTTCCTGTTTCATTATAATCAAGCGTCCAACGCACAAATACGATTGAACCCCGCCGTTCTACATCATCAAGCTGTCGGGGTCTCCAGTCCACGCCAGCCTGATGAGCCTCTTCGATCTGACGCTTAGGGAGTTGTCCGTGAGGTCGAGGCTTTCGAGCCTGGGCATGTACTTCAGGCCGTACACGATGGAGTTGACGTGTGTGCGTGTCAGGTCGTTGTTACTGAGATTGAGCGCGATGAGGGACTGGCAGCCCATGAAAAAGCGGTGCAGGCCGTCGTTCTCGCTGAGGACCTCGTCGTCGACAACCTGGCAGCCGGAGAGGTCGAGCGTCGTGAGCACCGAGCCGATGTCGCAGTTCTGGTCCCAGTTGAACGAGACCGTGTTGAACTGCAGCCGGAGCTCCGTGAGGCTGGGGCACTGCTGGCACGCATTGAGGATCCGAAGCACGGACCCGGTGCCCAAGTTGTTGCGGCTGAGGTCGAGGTACTGCAGCAGCGGCAGCTGCGTCATCCTGTATGCGAGCAGCGTCGCGTCCTGTTCCCAGTACACCGTGCCGAGCGCGTTGCAGCTGAGCGTGAGTGAGCGCAGGCCGGGGCAGTGCCCGAGAGCGAGGAAGAAGGCCCTGTTCTGGTAGTAGAGCCCCATGCACATGTCGTGCATAAAGAGCGTCTTGAGCTTGGGCATTTGCGGCAGCATTTCGATCAGCTGTTTCTCGTGGGCGAACTTGTAGCGAGCGCAGTCAAGGAACTTGGTCTCGGTAACGAGCTTGACGGCCTCGATCTCGTAGCGCTCGCAAGCGAAGCTGAGGCGATGGTGCGTGAGGCAGAGAGCGGCGGGCAGACGGGCTTCGCGTATGGCGTCGCGGATTGTTGTGCACGTCTGGGCGAGGTGCACCGTGTGCGTTGGGGGAAACTGTGCAGTCTGCCAGTCCTCCTTCGGGACCTGGCGCAGTACAGCTGCCAAGAGGCGTGTCATGTTTTCCATTGCAATTTGGAGGGAGGATTGGATTTGAATCTGGCTTTATTGGATTTTTTTATTTTTAGAAGGTGTTCCGTATTTAAAAAAAATGAAGTCATACTGGATGTTGTAACAAGTCCCGCATGTCGTGTAGGACGTCGACATTGTCACTTGCTAGACGCCTTGCTAGACGCCTTGATTTTTTAGATGATTTCTTAACTTTAACGGGTACTTTGATTGTCAGCCTGTCAATGTACTCGATTGCAGCCTGAACAAAGTAATGCATTCGTTGCACTGTCCAATCTTGGTTCGTTTGGTGTAGTTCTTTGGCATTTGCATTGTATTTCTGGACGAGGTCTGGGCCCGTTTTGACAAGTGCCTTTAAGCTTGTCATTTTCGACAGATCGTTTGACTCCACGAATGATTTTAAATTTTCGCGCCAGCCGACAAGTGCCTCTATGTGCGGTTTCCATGACGGCGCAATCTGGTCTTTTATATTCTTATTTTTATCCCTGTGTACGAAAGTAAAATATTGCGTGTAAGCCGAATCAATCGTGGAAGATATTGTTAAAATTTTTTCTTGCATCGTCCTTTTGAGTTGTTCCGTTGACGAATGGTTAAACCGGGGTAAGAATGATGACGGCATGTACGTATAGAATTACTCTTATATATCTTTATTTCATTTTATATAGTTCATTTATTGTGGCCATGAACTCGTCTTTTTACTATGTGTGTCTACATGTTGTCTGAGATGCGTGTGCTTCACGTTGACGTTGTAGTGTTTGTCATCTGTTACACGTATATTTTTTATTTCTTCATGTCATGGAAGGTTGTATTTGAATTACATTGGTTGTCAAAATGATTATAAAGCACACGCATGACAGTGACATGCTGCCAGTCCACGTACAACTCGAAAGCAGAAAGCTGTTTTGGTCTATTATATGTGGCACGCGAGAGCAGCAAGTCATACCAGCCGCTAATGCTTCAGGTCTTGTAATGTACGACACGTGTTGCATGGCCGATGCTACTTTATTCAATAAAATGGCACCTGTCTGAGTCTGGTGTGACGCGAGTGGCTCTTGGTCCAAATGGCTCTTGGTTTAAATGACTCTTCACTTTAAAAAAAATCTTTTTATACCTTTGAAAATATTTTCGGAAGACAAAACAGATCGAAAGCATGACACGCACGAAGCAGACGGCACGCCTTTCGACCCCTACCACGCCGAGGCTCGTTGATGCGCTGCCGATGGTGCAGAGCTACCCGCTGGAGGAGACGGAGGGGAGTCAGGTGGCGCATCTGGTGCGCTGCGTTCAGGGCGAGAAGGAGAAGGAGCCGGCTGGCACCTCGGGCAAGGCTCCTGGCAAGGCCCCCAAAGTCAAGGAACCGGTCGTCACTTATGGCAAGGCTCCGCGCAAGGCCCTCAAGGTCAAGGCACCCCCCCGAGCCTTCAAGCCCAAGAAGTCGACCGGCGATAAGAACTGATTCGTGTGTCGTCTATCTAAATTGTATTGTGAAGTAAACTCCTCATATCCCACAGCACGTCCGTGCGCTCCTGTTTTACTGGACGTGTGGACTCGCTAGCTAGGTCCAGCTTTCGCTTTTGCATCATGCTGAGACGTGTCGGTTTCTTTTCTCTCTTCACAAAAAAGTCTATTGGGTTAAATGCTTTCTCTGTGTTATAGCGTAAGTCCAGTCTATATTGACAGTGGAGCCTAGTTGTTGTGTCTTCGTCGCCCAATGCTGTTGACAGTGTCGCTGGGCCGAGTTTCACACACTTTGTCGGTCCCACCTCCTTGTACTCGCTGGTCGGGGATTCATCGAGGGACATGTGTCTGAGTTGGGCGTGTATGTCCTCTGAACTCACCACGTACACATCCACGACCACGAGCGGCCATCCGTTGTCCAGGGGGATCAACGGCACTAAACTGACGACGACGGCCTTTTCTCGGTGGGTCGGCTCTTCGTTTATCTCCCAGTTCAGAGGGGGCACAAGTATAACGTGACTCTTTGTGTCCAGTCCCCCGTCGAACGAATTGGGCACTTCTACGACGACACACGTGGGGTGGTCTGCTTCAAATTGAGCAACTATGTCCATGTGACTGTGTAGATGTGCCTTTATATGAACGTGTCACTCAAGTGCATCCTCACTCTTCTATATCACATTTAAGATATTCTGACACGACTAATCAAGACACACATAATTCCACCTCTTTTATTTTTTCGCAAACACCTACACCACCACGCTACTCCTCTCCGTAACGGTACCAGTTGTGCTCCTCCGGCTCCTCCACCGCGAACTCCCCCTGCTGCATCGCCAGGTACTGCTCGAAACTCCCCGTCAGCCTCGCGTCGCCCCCATCTCCTCCGCCGACATCCACGCAATGTCATGCGTCGAAAAACCCATGTCCCATAGAGTCTCAAGGTCGGCCCCGAGCCCGTACTTCACGAGCACCTCCTTCAGCTCCTGCTTGCGCTTGCGCTCGCGACCTGTCATCTCGGCGATGTTAGCGTGTGCTGCTTTTGGGTGATTTTCAAGACCCCACTTGTATATATAGACAAGTCCTGCCTCTTCGCAAAACCCTCGTGTCTCTTCACAGGGCTCGGCGAGTTCTTCGTGAGTTCGCGACATCTCGGCGATGTGTGATGCCCGTGCTCGGCGAGTTCTTAGTGAGTTCGCGACATCTCGGTGATTTCTTAGTCAGTTCGCGACATCTCGGCGAGTTGGCCAACAGTCACGTGCCTCTTCACGTGCCTCTTCGCAAAATTAAAAAGAAAAAAGAGAATGTCTATATATACCCAGTCCATTCAGCCTCAAACACTCAAAAAATGGACGACGTGCCACCCCCTCCCCCCTCTGTCCTCGGCTCCAGGGCGAACTCCGTTGAGAGCAACGGTTCGGACGACGTGCCTCTCTCGAGGCGTGTTCGTGGCCGAGTTCTTTCTCCTGCTCGTGTGGTCGCCGAGCTCTCTCCGCTCGTGGCCCCTCCGCTCGTGGCCCCTCCGGTACAGACCAATCTGACGAGGCGTGTCGTGGAGCCCCCCCTTGCCGGACCTTCCATTCCGGCTCCCGGACCTTCCATTCCGGTTGCCAGACCCACCACTGGGGGCAAGGGCTTCATGAGCCGCCCCACTCCTGTGAGGCACTCTCGCAAAGGCAACAAGACTGGTAACATCAAAGTTGTCTCAGAGCCCGCAGTTCGTCGCCTCGCTCGCCGTGCTGGTGTGAAGCGCATATCTGGCGAGATATACGCGGAGACACAGAATGTGGCAAAGGAGTTCCTCACCAAGGTTCTCGAGAAGTCGTGCATCTACATGTCGGACCGCAACCCAAAGGCCAAGACCCTCGACCCAGGCGACGTTGTGCGTGCGCTCGGTAACATGGGAATGCCCATATACGGATTTGGTCCTCGTTAGGAGCCAGCTCTAGCATATTGTGCTCTTGTTCACTGAGTACTTTGATGGTTTTGCATTAAGTATATGTATGTGCTGTAGACACATACGAGCCGAGATATTTAATGAATAAATCACTTAAAATAAATTGTCTCCTCTCAAGGCCCACACACTCTCACAAAATACGGAAAGAGATACAATAAAACAAATAACACAGTATCTGACCACTAGACTTGTCCGTTCCTTACATCTCTAACTCAGTCTCTTACTTGTACACGAAACTCTTTTGGGCTACACGCTTGTTGTTGCGTTGGAGGAGCGGAAGCATGATGCCGAAAGATGGGATGATTGCACCCAAGCCCTCCGACATTTTGAACATGTGCTCCTCGGCGACACCAACATCCGACTCGTCGTCGAGAAAGAGCACGGTGTACGTGGGCAAGTTGTCCTTGACGGCCTTGGCAGTGATGACACCCGGATGCATACCATCGCATCTCTCATTTTTCGACACCACGCGATCGCCGATGTTGAAGTTGAAACTCACAGAAGGCTCGGGCTCGTACGCAATACCAGACATGATCGGTGTCAAAGGACGCCGGAGCTCATTCACAATATCAGACAAGCTCGGCGCACGAAGCAGGGTGCCACGAGCCGAGAGCAAATCACTAAGCTGAATCTGCATTTCAGGTCCCGTGATAGTATCACGCGCCAGAACATTAGCAAATGACGCACGCGACCCATCTCCCATCACCGCGTCACGAGCCGAGAGGAAAACGCGCTGCTTAGGAAGCAGCACAGGAAGGGAATTGACATTCGGAATATCATCCTGCGCCAGAAAATCACGGAAGCTCGTATCTTCAATGCGATGATCACAATAGGATGACGAACCCAGTGCCCTATCCATAATTTCCTTTGACGCAGTGCGAACTCCGAAAAAGGCAGGGGGGTTGAGGGGCTGGTCTATGATCTCACTCTGAATTTCAGTCAGATGAATCGACGGGCCAGGGTCTCCTTGGTCCTCATTTTCGGAATACTCCATGTCGGGAAAGGTAGGTATCTGCTCGGGAGGAGACTCAGACCTCTGCGGATCAGGCACCCAATCATCGTTGTCGGAAACCATGTCCATCAAGTTGTCACTGGGTTCTGTGTAGACAAAATTGAGACAGTTATCACTAAAAATCATCACAGATACATGTGAATATGGATATTTTAATCGTCACTATAATCATGACAGATGTGTGTCACACGAAAATATGTGTTTATACGTTATTAAGACACCTAACACATTTATATATGTGAATAGAATTACTAAGGTATACTCTAAAATCATAGATGTATATCACAAAAATGTGTATTTATATGTATTTTCCGACACATATCACATAGACATGGGTGTTTCAAAGTACGTATTCATAATCTCGCATTCATATTCACATGACAACGAACAAATTGAGCTACTTTATCATGAAAACGGAGTAGATATAGACCTCCAAAAACACCAGTGCATATACACAACAGGAGAGAAAATGCTCATATTTCTGTATTTTCCGACACATATCACACGGACATGGGTGTTTCAAAGTACGTATTCGTAATCTCGCATTCATATTCACATGACAACGAACAAATTGAGCTACTTTATCATGAAAACGGAGTAGATATAGACATCCAAAAACACAAGTGCATATACATAACATGAGAGAAAATGATCATATTTCCGTATTTTCCGACATAAATCACATGACATTCTCAACATACGATCAGAGATATCAGAGATGACAACGACGGAAACTCTCACCTTCGGTTGGGAGGAGGACCTGTAGATCATCCTGAGAAATAGACGTACGGTTTCCAAGGAAGACGGGGTCGGTCGAGAAGGGAACGACAGTCTCTCTCCACGACTGGAGACTCAAGTTCCGACCATTGTTGATGATTCTCGAGAGTGTATGACGTACGGGATGATCATCTTGTAGAGGGAACGACGTCCCGATCCTCAGGTCAACATGGTCGTCCACATCCTTCCCTTCCATTCTTCCGTTTGTGTGGGGACCTCTTCCACCTCTGTTAACTTTTTTGTTTTCGGATAATTTTTGAAGCGTCGTGTTTCCTAGTTTTATCGAGGTATCCCCCGGGATTGTGTCCCTAAATGAGATATTTTTATACGAATCGTTGGATTTCCTAATTTTATCTAGGTATCTCCCGGGATTGTGTCCCTAGATGAGATATTTTTGTGTGAATCGTTGGATTTCCTAGTCTTATTTATACCTTTTACAGGGATCGTGTCCCTGACCTCGAAAATAATTATGTCATCAAGTACCGTGATTGTTAATTTATTGACATGTACCCCGGGGTGTCCCCCCTGATGACTGAACAGCATGGATTAAATGCCTTCTTCTGGATGTTCTCTCTGAAAAGATTTGATTTCGCATGTACATAGACGAGCCGGTTCCCGTAATCCCGGACTCTGAAAATATTCGTCTGTGTCTCGTATTATTTCCAAATGATGGAGGGGAGTATATTTATGGAAGGAGTTTCCGAGTCATTTTGTTATGGGATAAAACCTACCACAGTTTGGAAACACCTTCCTCGGACTTTTCGACCCCACTCGTACAATCGTGACGGGTTACTCCAATCATATTGGGTCCGAGCTTCTACCAAGGTTAGGTATCGTAAACCATTCCCGTATCTTCATACAGTACCGAAGACTTTCCGTCTGAGGGATCTGGGAACGTTCGAGTATCCAACCTTCTTGGTGGGTGACTATTTTGTAAATCCTCGCCGTATTGAGGTTGTTGGTCCGTGGTCACGATACCAGGCACGGTTCCGGCTCCTGGAGAGGATGTACCAAAAATGCATCCACATCAAGAGGTCGTTCCCAATGCCTCCTTCTCGTGAATTCGGTTCAGGCAAATTTGTCACGTATACCCGAATTTCGTTGTAATAAATTTGGGAGTGCCAAATATTTGGGGAAAGTCTCGAAATTTTGCTGAGGGTGTGTTGTATTTCAATTATTTATGGATGGGGGGTTCATAACCAGTACATGTGAAGTCTGAATTAGTACGGGTTAAAACCGTGAAAAACGTGAATTTCGAGCACTTTTGGATTTCATTGACCCTAAAAGATGATATTTGTGAGGGTTTGGGATTTGGGGGGTGGTTGTGGTCACTTGAAATCGAATTTGAAATTAAACCCTAGCTCGGCGAGTCGGTGAGGTTTAGGGTTTGTGACTCGGGTTCGCGAGTCGGCGAGCTCGGCGAGTTGGGTTCGCGAGTCGGCGAGCTCGGCGAGTTGGGTTCGCGAGTCGGCGAGCTCGGCGAGTTGGGTTCGCGAGTAGGGTTCGCGAGTCGGCGATTTTTTTTTTTTTTTGTTTTGGGGTTTGGGGTGGGGGGTTTTGGTTAGTGTTTTGGGTTTTGCTATTTTTAGAAGTGCTTGGGTCTTGAAAACCACTCAAAAGGACGAGATGGCACGCACGAAGCACGATGTGCAGAAGGCCAGGGGCAAGGACTCGGCGAGGAAGTCGGCGAGCAAGGGCGAGAAGTCGGCGAGCAAGGGCAAGCAGACGGCGGACAACGTGAGGCCGTTCTGTGCCCCTGGGTCGGGGGCTCCGCGAAAGGCTCTTGCGAGTCGTTCGGCGTTCGGGGGCCCGATGGGAGTTGGGGGGGCAGGAGGAGCTGGCTCGTCTCGCGGGGCTGGCAAGACTGTGCCCGGTGGTTTGGCGCGCTTTGCGGCGATTCTGTCTGCTCCGGCCGGTGGGGTAGTTCCGAAGAAACCGCACAGGTACCTTCCGGGGACCGTGGCCCTGAGGGAGATTCGCAAGTACCAGAGGACGACTGAGCTTCTGATGCAGAAGACGGTGTTCAAGAGGTGGGTGCGTGAGCTGCTGCAGCCGATGAGGAACGATATCCGTGTTGGGGGTGGTACGACCGAGTGTCTGCAGACTGCCGTTGAGGAGTACTTGGTGCATTTGTTCGAGGACGTCCAGCTCGGGGCCATCCACCGCAAGTGCGTGACTGTGAAGAGCAAGGACATGCTGCTCACGAGGCGCATCAGGAACGAGCGCTGGAGGTATTAGGCGGTTAGCGTAGGTTGGTGGTAGTTGGGCAGGTGGTTCGGTCAATAAATGAGCGGTTGGGTTTTGGTTTGTTTATTGAATAAAAGCGTGATAATCGCGAGGTGGACTTCACAGCCCCTTATTCAGTGTTATCACATACCGTTCCTCTGAGAAGCACCCACCCGTACAATTCAAAGTCCGCCAGACGTCCATTACTGTTTGGTGCCATTTCTTGCGGAACCCGAAGCCTGAGTTATCGACAGTCGTCTCTGGCATGGAATATCCAATATCGTCTGACATGAAACATCCAATATCCTCCATTTATATGTTAGCGGCGGTTGGGCGGTTGGCGGCAGTTGGGCAGTTGGGCAGTTGGGCAGTTGGGCAGTTGGGCAGTTGGGCAGTTGGGCAGTTGGGCAGTTAGCGGCGGTTGGGCGATTGGCGGTTGGCGGCAGTTAGCGACAGTTGGGCGGTTGGGCAGTTAGCGGCAGTTGGGCGGTTGACCTAGATCTCGCAATCTAGATCTCGCGCAGCAGCCCCAGCATGCGGGAGAGGGTGTGTGGCTGGGCGGGCGCTGACTGAGCGGGCGCTGACCGAGCGGCCGCTAACCGAAAGTGTTTGAGTGCTCGCCAGTCATCGTCTGAGATCCAAGCCACCTCGTCAGGCGACATGATGTAACATTTGCAGCTAGCGCGCGTGCGCCAACGATCGGCCAGTTCGCCGGCCCACGAGCGCTTCAAGTGTGAACTCGCGCAGATGGAGATGTACGTCTGGTGTTTTTGGATCACAATCGGATTGCAGTTGTTCAACCACCACTGGCCGTTGGTATCGAAATCGTTGCGACGAAAGGTGTATATCACGTTTTCTGGTTTAAGCAGGTTGTCATCGTCCACTCGGAAAATGTCAATTTCCGGGTCGTCGGTGTCTTTGTATTTCCATCCGAGCTTCATCGAGGTGTTGTACGCCTCTGGTCGGATTGGTACGGCAAATGGAGCCTGGCTCCCGCGATAACCATGAAAGTTGGCAATGTACACTCTGAATTTGCCATTGTGTTCTTCAAATTTGGGCATGTCCTCGTCGTAATCGTAGTTGGATGAAAAGCCCAACTCTCCGACCTTGACCCCGCCATACTGCAAGATGAGACAGTCCGCCCCTCCCGAACAGCTGAAGGTCTTGTTCATGTTTTCAAAGTCAAAGCCCGGCCGGCGGTTGTGGACCATTTTGACAAGCTCATCCTGCGTGTAAAACGTGGTCGTTTGGGCGAGGGTATCGATTGGTATTTCGACTGGGACACGGACACGCGACATGGTCTCCGCGCGCACGTCCTTTATATAAAGACGCTGGCAAGTATATACGAACATCAATTTCAGAATATGCGCTATCAAGACCAGTTAAACGAAATGCACAAGGAGAGACCACACGAATTATTAATGTTGAAACAATTGAGGGTTGCTACCACGACGTGGGTACAAGCTGTAGGATATCGTGGTACAACTTTTGAGGAGGCTCTGAGGTTTCGAGCATCCATCACGCATGGGTTCCCTGTAATTGACAAACTCTGGCTTTGCAGCGAGGCAATCCTCATATTCTGTGCGTGTTTCGAGACACGCATGGACGACAGTCTGTTTCGTGATCTATACGCGAGAGATCTGACGTTCAGGGGTATATGGTTGGATTTTCTGACCAGTTTGCTTACGTACGTCGAAACTATGAATACATGTGAAGGAATAAAAGGCAGGAAGCAACTCGAATCCTACGTGGCACAGACAAGGACTCTTATCAAGAATGCAAGGAAACAATTGAATATTGAGAGAAATAATGCAAGTAAACCTTGGTTTGTACGGAACAATACAAGAAGAAAGAAGGCGCTTGCTGCATTTGGTCGTACACAAGAGGATGCGGGCACGCTGTACAATATGCGCGATATTTTGAATGAGATGTAACTGCGGCACGTTCGTGTGTCCGACAGAGACGCTCCGGTCCATGCGTGCGTTCTTGCTGGT